>Ga0118677_10000653_pt2 | contig 34073 bp, 37 predicted proteins | sample AliMusrvi5mmetaG_FD_86154 | JGI IMG/M metagenome (GOLD analysis project Ga0118677, IMG submission 86154)
GGTGAGCGCTGCTTCGAGTCGGGTGATTTCTTGATCATCATCCGTCAGTAAGGATTGTAGGCGCGCGCGTTCGCTGTTCTCCCGCCGGATCATCTCGCGTTGCTCGTATAGTCCGGTTAACGGCGCGGGTCTCTCTGGCGCGATCTTCTCGGGGTCGATACCGGAAACCGCTTCAAACGCGGCAATCTCTGCGCTTTTTGCAGTATCCAGTGCGCGGTTCATCTCCCGCCGTTCGTTATAGAGGGTGTCATGCCAGTGCTGGATAAGCGAAAACAACGAGCCATTATCCGTGATCGCCGTCGCATCCAGCGCGTCACCCACAATCTGCTGTAGGCGTTCGCGTCCCATCATCAAGTCGATCGGCAGCGCTTTCAGAATAGCCGTAATCGCCTTGCGCGGCTCCCGCTTCAGCAGTTCCTGTAAATCGTAGGGGTTTAGAAACTGATCGCGCGGGAACAGGGTGTTGAGAAACGATTGCGGCGCTCTCCCACCATTCGGGGAGAAGCCGGCAGCATCGGTGATAATCAGCGCCGTGGTCTTGCCGTGTTCAATCTCCCGTCGAATCTCATATTGATCAATGCGACCAATGATTGATCCGCGATGGAAGGGTGCGTCGTGCCGCTCGCTGGTTTTCTCGGTCAGCTTCCCGTCAATCAGCGCCATCACTGCGGCGGGGATGGTCGATTTTCCTTCGTCGTTATCGCCTTCCAGAATAACCAATTGGCCGTTCATCATTGTTATTTCGTAGGCTTCGAAGCGCCCGATGTTTTCCAAGCGCAGATAGGTGATGCCATCTAAAAGGGGAGTATTCACCACTTCACCTCTTTCTGAATGCGGTAGATGTCCAGCGCCGCCAGGAAGAGATTCCAGTAACTGCGGTTAGTGTCAGTGATCTCGCGCACTTCGAAAGCTTCCGCCTCATTCCGACCAATGCGCACGATGCAGGCGCGCTGTACGGCGAAGTGATGCTCCTCCAGTAAGCGCTGGTAGGCGATCACCTGCGCCACTTGCTCACTGTAGACCGCCTTGGCCGTCTTGATGTCAATGAGGGTGCAAACGCCGTCTACGGCGGCGTGGATGTCCACGGTACCCCCAAAGCGAAACTCTTCGCTCACTAGCGGGGACTCCTGCAGGATGGGGACGATTTCTTTGCCGGCACGCCACGCCAACCACTTCACAAAGCAGGGCCTCGCCTGCTCGATCTGTAACTGCGTGAACGCGTGAGTATCCGGTTCAACACCCTTGATATCGCACTCCACCATAAGGTGGGTGAGGGTGCCGACCTGGGCCAACTCATCCACGTATTCGCGTGAGTTGATACCTTGTAGTCCCAGGTTGTTCGCCCAGGTGACGAGGAAGGGCTTGTTGAGCACATTCAGTACCGTCGTCACGCCGGGGACGGTAGTGCCATCCGCCAGTTTGTAAATCGTCCGCGACTTTTTCACGGGGGCCGCTGTCGCCATAATGTTTCTCCTGTGTAGTGTGAGTGAGAGCTCTCCATGATGGGCGTCGCTGTCACCGTCGCCCACGGACGCAGAGTTCTTACTGATTCTGAAACGGGTCGAACGCCACACCCGCCTCGGTCAACTGGCGTTGCAACTGATGAATCATCCGGTCACCTATAGTTGCGGTCGCATTGGAGATTGTTGTTACCCCGTAGTCATCCAGGAATTTCCCATATTCGGGAGACCATCGGCGCGCGTGCTCCTCATTGGCTTCCTCAATCCATCCTGGCATTTTCCCCGCGAGGTTTTTGATGTGCTTTGAGGCTGCCTCGGAGATATCTTCGCCGGTTTCTGCGGGGGCTTCCTCGATTACCGGCACATCGATGACCGCTTCTGCTTCCGTTGCCTCAACAGGTTCTGGTGTCGGCTCCGGGGCGGGATCAACTGCCCGCGGTTGTCGCCGACTGCCGGCGCGGGAAAGCGCGGGAGAGATGACAGGTTCTGTCGGTTTGGGCGTCTCCACGGAGTCGCCTTCGATGACCTCTCCGCGTGAAATATCGTCCGCTTCGGTGTAAACGGTCAGCCCCGGCGCGTTGCTGAAAATGTCCGGGCAGAGCGCGCGTTGTCCGGTAGACATGGCACGCGCGAAGAGCATGTTTTTCGGACTGTTCTTCCAGTTGGCTTTTCCGGTCAATCCCGCTTTGACGGCTTCCTGCCAGGTGTATTCAACCTCACCAAGCGTATGGCCGTTGCGCGTATCCAGAAAGAGAATTTTGCAGACCTGATCCGTCCAGGCAAGGACACGGTAATCGTATTTCCCGGACTCCTTGATCTTCGCGCCCAGTATCTGATAACCGAGTTGTACCGCGACGTTTCCGCCTGCCTCGAACACATGAATTTGTGTCATAGCGACGATGGGTGGGATGCCGATACTGTTGCCAATCATCAGCTTGACCAGTGTCTTGCTGAAATCTTTCTCTTTGAACAAGCCGCTCTTTGCGAACGTGCTGGCGAGCTCAATCATAGTCATGCCGGTTGGCGGATCGTAGACCGGCGGTTGGTGCGCGGTGCGCAGCGCAATCCCTTTCTCGTTTTGCTCTTCTGCCATTTTGTGGACTCCTTTCAAAATATGTGGACTCCAAAAGTTTAACGGGCGGGGGAGGAGTCCACACTTCCACCGCCCGGTTGCCTCACGGCAACGCTAGACGCGATATATGTGGAATTGCTTCTCCACACCCTCCGGCAGGCTGGTCAGGGAACCGAGATAGAGGGAACCGCCCACGCTCTGCGGCAACGTCACGCCCTCCGGCAGGCTGGTCAGGGAACGGAGATCGAGGGAACCGCCCACGCTCTGCGGCAACGTCACACCCTCCGGCAGGCTGGTCAGGGAACCGAGATAGAGGGAACCGCTGAAGATCATGGCGTGCAGGTCGGCTTGGGCTGCGGCAAATAGTGCGTATTTTGCCTGCTCGGTCATGGTGTCAGTCCACCAGTACGGTCGTGCGTCATCAAACGTAAAATCAAAGTCGTCAATTTTGGCCAATCCACGCACGGCTACCAGTTCGACGGGGGTTTGATTTCGCGACAGGTCGCCGGTATCACGAATACCAATAGCGTCGCGAATATGTTGGTGTGAATCATCACACGGGAGCGTGTGAATGCGGATAGTGGACTCATCTATCCGAACGGCAATACCAGATTTAAATTGACACATCTCGGGTCTCCTTTTAAAGTATGGGTCTCATGGATTTGTAACGGGCGGGGGAGGAGACCCATGACCAACCCCGCCCGGTTGCCTCACGGCAACACTTACCCGGCTTCGCGCGCCAACCGTGCGGCGCGCGCCAGGCCGTTTTCATATCCGGTCGCAAACCCGGGGACGCGGTGCGGCGTCAGCCCCTGCTGGGCAAACCACTCATCCCGCACCGCCAGTACCAACTCGGCATAATTGGATGACGGGTACTCCCGCAGGTCGCCGTTGCACTGGCAGCAGGTCTGCGGAGGCAACGGTTCCAGGCCAAACTCAACGGCGCCGCAGTTGGCGCAAATCAGGACGACAGTACTCTGCACGGCTCTCCCTCCTCATCCCCGTAGACCATATAACCAGCAATATGATGATGAACACGGCGACGATTGCTAGCGCTTCACTGATCATCGATCACCGCCCGTTACCGCCCACACCACCATCAGCAGGAGCACGAACACCAATATGGAGCCGCCGCGAATCTCCTCATCGACCCACCACGCCTTCAGCCGAATCGCCCACCGTCGAGCCCATGCCGAGATACGGAATCGCCGACAGGAACGGCAGGGGCAGCGAAAAACTTGCGCGGTCGAAAAGGTTGTGCTTGTCGAAATCGTCTTCATCGAGCACTCCTCCAGCGAATCGCATCAGCGCCACAACAGGAACGCCACTGGCGCGATGATTAAGCACAGCGCACCCAATGTCGGCAGCGCACACCCGGTGCCGGACGCCTGCATCGCCGCGATGGATTGCTGTTCGAGCCAGGCCGTGCGCGCGGCGTCACGCCGCAGCGCCATTTGTTCGATCACGGTATGGCAGGTGTCCCGCATTTCCGGCTTGGTAGTGATGTTGTTCGCCAACACCCGCAGCGCATGCTCACAGAGCAGTGACTCGGTGTCAGTGATACGGATGTGCGGAAGGTCCGTAGTCGTTGTGATAATCTGTTCGGTCATCGAGAGTTCCTCCGGTTATCGTCATGTGCGCGAAAGCTATGCTCGCGCTCCTGGTCCTCAATAAAAGCCAGCAGCACATCTCGCCGGAACCGCCACACCTTGCCCACTTTGAACCCTGGCAGCTTGCCGGCGTAGAGCTGCTCGTAGACGGTGGTTTTCCCGACACCGAGCACCCGGCAGGCGTCTGTGATGGTCAGCACGGCGGGGAGATCGGTTGGTGGGGTAGTCATGCGGTGGCCTCTTCCTTATTGCCAGCCACCTGACTTGGCGCTATGCTGGGGCAGGGGCCGTCCGTTTGCGGCGCACGACCCCCGATCACACCCGCTGAAAAGGAGCGAGCATGAACACGATTTGGAACATCTTTCAACAGGTTGGCGTGCCGATATTGGCCGTCATCGGTAGTGGTATGGGTGTATTGAACTATCTGAAAAGTTGGCGCTTGGCCTGGCCGCGCCTGACCATCGCACTGGCGGTGGACACGCTGCCCCACGGCAAGACAAAAGACGTGATGGCCGTGGCGCAGGCCCAGTTGCGCCATCAGACACCCCCGGAAATTCCGTCCGCGCCCCAGTTGACGGTCACCGCGATCAATCCGACCAGCGTGCCGTTGCACGTCATGACCGTCACGGCAACCCTCACCCGCGCCGGGAAGACGGAAACGCGCACCTGGAAGATCGAGGAGACGACCGCGAGCGTTCCGGCACATCACCGTTGGAGCGCAGCGTTTGACTATCCGGCTGATTGGTTTCATGTCCCGCATCTCCTTATCGTGACGGTGATGACGACGTCGAATCTGCCGTTTCAACAGCGGCTGCACTGGAATCCGCCGGCGGAAGGGCGCGCGGCATAAATTCCCCACACCAATCGTCTGGATAAATAGGGGGATACACCTGATTGGTGGGCGGATAGCGCCGACAGCTCATCACGGAATAGCCATCAGCGCGGTAGATCATGCGGTCAATATGCGATACCAATACGGCAAACTGGCACCCGGAGCAACAGTGGGACAGCGGACGATCCGCAAACGGTACCGTCGGCAAGAGGACGTTGACGGTCTGAATGGTTTGCTGCTCGCGGGCGTCTGCGCTGGAGGCTATCTCCTGGAGGCATGATGCATCTCCTTGGCGTTGCGCCTGCCAGCACTCCAACAGCCACAGCGCCAACACAACCAGTGCGACCAGTCCGATACCGATGCAGAAAGCAAGGAAGATTGTCATCGCCCCGCCTCCACGCGCTCCACGCCCACGCCCGCATGCGCATCCACTTCGCCGCCATTTACGCCGCCGCCGTCGTTGTCCCGCTCGGCGCACACGGCGGCCGGAATGTTCGATAATGGAGCATTGCCGATCAGATCATCGATGCTACAATCGAGCATTCGAGCGAGCTTCTGGGTGGTTTCGAGGGAGGGGTTATTTCTATCAGCCTCATAATGGCTGATGGCAGATCGATTGACGCCAATCATGGAGGCGAGTTGCTCCTGGGTCAGCCCACGTTGCTCTCTTATCTCTCGCAAATTTAGCATTCTGTCACCTCAACTCTAGAACTGGTAGCATAATACACTCTAGCAATCCTAGAGTCAATAGGGTAAAGCAGAAAATTGCGAGAATTTTTAGAATTATTTTTTATGGGGAGGGAAAGGGTGTATACTGCGGAAGAGGTGTTAGCAGTGGTATCGCTTGGTGATAGACTTAAATCGTTACGTAGCATACACAAGTTACGTCAAGAGGATTTAGCGGAGCGGGTGCAGGTATCGCGAACGGCGGTAGGGCATTGGGAGACGGGGAATACAGAACCGGATACGGATACACTGCGAAAACTAGCTGATATCTTTCATGTCTCCATCGACTACCTGCTCGGTCGGACGGATGCCGCCCGCGAGCCGTCGCCGCTCTCGGAAGTGCAAGCAAGCGGCGCTGATGCCAGGAACTTTTCCTTCCGGCCGGAAATTCGCCTGCCGGTCTTTGGCGAGATCGCCGCCGGTACTCCCTGCATCGCCGACCAGGTGCCGGAAACCTATGAACTCGTGCGGGATGAGTGGCTGTCGGATAAGACCTCCACCTACTTCTGGCTACGAGTTAAGGGTAACTCCATGCGTGACGCCGGTATCGTGGAAGGCGCGCTGGCGCTCATTCATTGCCAGCCAACCTTCGAGCCGGACCAAATTGGCGTGGTGTTGGTGAATGGTGAAGAAGCGACGCTGAAGCGGATTCGGCAGGTGGATACGACGATCATTCTGCTGTCAGCCAACCCGGATTTTCCGCCGCAATACTACCCGGCGGAAGACGTGAAGGTGATCGGGATTCTGGTGATGACGCAGAAGGGGTATTTGAAATAAGGAGGATTCGCGATGGAATGCCCAGATTGTGGCTTCATGATGGATGCGTTTACGATTGAATGTCCCCGATGCAAAATTCAGGCCGGTAAGGAATCCTCTCAATCACTACCCAGAAAAGAATCAACTTCCCCCCAAGCTCCACAGGCAATTTTTTGCCCGGCGTGTGGACTCAAAAATACATTATCACACGGACTGGACACTGATACGGCGTGTCTAAATTGTGGATGCTTTCTTCATACAAATATTACACCGGTGTATTGTCCGAAATGTCAAAAATGGAACCAGATTCCCAAAGGTCAAAGATATATTTCGCTATTTTGTTCCCATTGCAAAGCATCATTGGTTACGGGAATGCTACCTGATGACATAAGAAATAGGCAGCTGAAGCATGCAGTATTGACTTCGGTTCCCAAGGAACAATCAATAACGCATTCCCAGCCATTTGATATCCCGGAACAAAAGATTCCCTCTACGCCGCATGTAGTGACTTCATCTGCTCCAACAGTCGCAACCCCTTCTCTCTTAACTCGTATGGGGTATGGCATGGTTGTTTGTTGGATTGCATTAATGATTGGAGCAGGTATATGGCGAATGTTCAACCCATCGGACAGAACGCAGGATTCTAAAAATTCGTTACCAACTCCAGTAGCATCAACCAATATCCCGTCCGTTCAACCTGCGCCAGCGCCGCCGAGTGGAATACTACCCCCAATTGATATTTTGGCAAAAGTGCAACGGAATGATTATGGTGGGTTATTAATTACCAATTTAAATCATTTGAATTGGGAAGAAGCGATGGTTACTATTGGTGATTCAACGAACAACAAGTTATACACCGCAAAATTCAAAAAACCATTTTACCCATACCAAACAGCTTTGTGCCAACTAAAATATTTTACTGATGTAGATAATAATGCTTTTAATCCTGATAATCAGAAAATTGGCCATATAGAGATACGAATGCTATTGCATAATGAAGACGGTTCATGGAGTGATGGAACCTGGAAATCAGATTATCCATCTCCTCAATAAGGAACTGCTCACGGCGGAGGATTTTCGCGCCACAGGTGATCCCGCACCAGGCAGCATATTATACCGACGCGCAGATAGCCCGTTTGATTGCGGCGAAATCGCCGTCGTGCTGATCGATAGTGAAGACGGCACGCTCAAGCGCGTGGTCTGGCGGCGCGAACTCGGCGTCGTGCAGCTCGCGCCCGCCAACGAAAAATACGCCACCGAAATTTATCCCATCGATGGCGTTAAGATCATTGGGAAGGCACATGGAAGCTTTAACTTTTAGACGGTGGCAACGGAGCCAACGGGATCGTCGATGATCTCTTCGCGACCTGAAGCGAAGGTGCGGACGCAGACGAAACGACCGTCCTTATCGCAACGGGCACTGGTGCGGACGACGCGCTGATCCGCGGGCATGGGATGCAGCGTGAGCAACGGAGTGCCATTCAGGGACAATTCGACGGGTTCTTTTTCGTCAGCGGTTACGGTGATCGTCACAGTAATGGGCATGCTGGTGACCTCCCAGGAGAAGAATGCCCAAGTATAGCAAAGGAGTAGGTCAATGTCGATAGCGCTGAATGTCAATGGGCAAGATTGTACCGAGGTGGTGAGGGAATATGCTATCTTAAAGCAGAGTCTCGCGGATGGTGAAGTCGTTGAGATGGATTGTCCATCGCTGCGCATCGTCGGCCTTGAGGTACAGGACATGATCGTGCATGACACGAGTCTGCTGTGCGTCACCGGCGTGCAAGAAGGAGTACAGACCAAAGTATTCCTGCATGTCAGCCAAATCGCGTGTGTGCTGCAGATCGCGAAAAAACGAACGGCACCGGCATTTTAGCGGGCGGATCGTACAGGTGATCACCGATATTGAGTAAGGAGAGAACGGAGTTGTCGTGAAAGAATGGAAGCCCATTGTTGTACTAATTGCCGAAAAAGCCCCGGCCATCCTCATCCCCGTCTTGCTCTTTTGGTGCGCAAATGCCATTATGAAGGGGCAGCTAGAGAAAATCAGCGACAAACTCGGTCCATTAGTGGCCGCGCTGTTCTCGCTGACCCTCCTCCTGGTGGCCTTGTGTATCGGGGTGTTGCTCTATCTCATTCAGTTGCTCTTTGCGGAGTTGCGGAAGAAAAGCGACTACACCGCGACCCTGGAACGGCAGCTTTTGCGCCGGCGTAAAACAACCCGCGAATCGGCGGAGACCGAGCCGGAACCGGAGGAGGACGACGACGTGATGATTAGTGAGGAAGCATGATGAACCTATGGAGTTTTTTTACGAGCCCTGACGGGGCCGCCTGTGCGTGGGCGGTCACCGCGATCTTGCTCTTTTACGGGTGGCGTTTCGGATCCTATTTCGCCTATCACTTGCGCACCCGCTTTCGCTTTTACCATTTACGCAACCAATGCGTGTTACTCGTCGCCGAAGGCATCGTGCGCGAAGACGATGAGGTGTTTCAATTCTTCTATACGCTAGCCAACCAGTGCGCGGGCGACAGTCGGCGGCTGGACTTTACCGCGTTGGTCGAACATATCACCCAGGCGGTATTGATGAAGGATAATCATAGCGATGCGGATGTAGAGGCCCTGATGCATGCGGTGAAACAACGCCCGGAAGCCTTTCAACGCCTGGTGAAAGACTTCTATGCGGCCATCTGGCTGAGTCTAATGGACAGCAGCACCACGCTGCAATGCTCGGAAGTGATGCGACTGTCTCCCGCGCTGCGTCCCGTGGGAGAATTGATCTTCCACGCCTATGCAATCAGCATCTCCTTGCCACTGATATTGGACTGGCATTGGCGCGAACGCAAGAAAGTGCCCGGCGTCTATAAGCGCGCTGAACAGATGCAGGCCTGCTTGGCGTGACGCCCAGAACTACCTGCCACACCAAATTTAACCCACTGTTTGCTTGCCGTTCCGCGCACGCCTGTTTTATACTGTCGGCATGTCCGCTCATATTGAATGTGTCGGGTCCACCCGCGACGGCCAGCTTATCTATAAAGTGACGATTTCCCTCGGCAAAAAGTCGGATGGCGCGCGCTGGCGCGAATATCGCCGCGTGACCGAGCCGGTCAAGTTGACCAAACGGCAGGAAAACGCGCGCGCCGCCGAGGTAGAGCGCCAGGTGCGCGCGGAAGTGCTGGCCCCTCCGCGATCATCGCTTACGCTGGCGCAATGGGCCGGGCAATGGCTCACCTCGCTGGAAGGCCGTCGTGAGCCGGCGACCATCTACGGGTATAGCAAGTTACTGCGTGCGCGCATCCTGCCGGAGTTGGGCCATATTGCCCTCATGACCTTGACGCGCGCCCACGTGCTGAAATATCTCGACAAACTCACCACGGCGGGACGCCTGGACAAGCGTGGCCAGCTCACGGAAAACAGTCGCCGCCATCATCTGACCTGTCTCTCCTCCCTGCTGTCGGCGGCCGTCGCGCGCGAAATCATCCCGCTGAATCCGGCCCTCGGTCTGCGGGACGCGCCACGTCCCGAACGGCGGGAAGCCCTGGCCTACAATGCGCAACAGATCCAAAAACTAGTCCAAGCGCTCCCCGCCGCGCCCCCCTGGCCACAACTCGCGGGACTGATCGGCGTCACCGCTGGTTTGCGACGCGGGGAAGTCTGCGCGCTCACCTGGTCCGCGCTCGATCTCATCAAACTCGCGCTCCACGTCAAACAGGCCGTCGATGGCACGCCCAAACAGCAGCAACGGCTAAAGAGCACGAAATCCGTGCGCGGTATCCGTCAGGTTCCGTTGCCCGGCGCCGTCATGGCGCGCCTGCTCGATGCCTGGTCTTCGCAATTACTCCGTGCCCAGGACGGCAAGCAGCTCTCGCCGTTTTGCCTGGTCGACGACAACGGTACCCACATTACCCCCGATCGACTGTCCCGTGCCTGGAAGGATTTCATCACCGACAGCAAACTGCCAAAACTGACGTTCCACGGCCTGCGCCACACCTATGCCACGCAAATGTTGCAGGTGCTGGATGTCCGCACGGTCGCCGAATTACTCGGCGAGGATCCCGCCGTCATGCTCCGCACCTACGCCCACGTGCTGGAGCGCCACCCCCGCGAAGGCGCTGACCTGATGAATGGTTTTCTGTGAAGTCGGGACAGCGTTTGCAGGCGAAAAACCCCCGAAAATGCATGATTGTCGCCGCAATTGTCGCCAAAATCAGCCAATTGAGCACAAAAAGGCCCATTTTCAGGGGACTCATAATCACACGAATCACAGTTCAAGACAGCGAACTAACCTTCTCTTAAAACGTCTTCCCTTCTCGCCGGTGCAGCAGGTACAGGAAGAATTGGCAGCCTTGGATGCGATAACGCAAACAACGCAAGTAGTATATACAATGAGATATAATATAAAAAAGTACAAAATTATAGCATCTATTACATTAGCAGTAGCCAACGCTATAATGATATGCATAAGCCTGCCAGATATAGATGGAATAATCTTCTACGGAAAATATCGCATTGTAGTATCAATATTAAATATACTAATGATAGTGTTAATATATAATAAAACGTACTATCCGCTATTGTTGGCTTTAATTTTCGAATATACTACAATAGTTATTGGTGACATCTATCAATTTATCGTTGGCTATCTGATCTTTCAGTCACAGAGCGATAAAGGTTGGCCTTTCGGTATGAACTTATTATCATATATATTTGATTTATTGTTTATATCAATCCTCTATATGACTATGATAGTTATATTATATTTATTAGTTAAACTCAGTAAAAAGGATAATCAGTCATGAGAGACTACCAGAAAGATGGTTCGCGGTAGGGAGTGGGTTATTTTCGCCGGGTCTCCGACGACGTGCAATCGCTGTTGCGCACCGCCATCGACCAACTCCACCTCTCCGCCCGCGCCTACGATCGCATCCTCAAACTCGCCCGCACCATCGCCGACCTGGAAGCCGCCGACCACATCACCACCGCCCACCTGGCGGAAGCGGTGCAATACCGCAATATGGATCGGGCGAAGACGTTGTGAAGAAGGTTTCAGGTGTCGGGTGTCAGGTCGGCGTGTTGTCTTGAACTGTGATTCGTGTGATTAAATGATTATCATGATTTTGGGGGTAGCAGTCGGACACAAAAAATCATGGTAATCATTTAATCACACGAATCACAGTTCAAGACAGCGAACTAACCTTCCCTAAAACGTCTTCCCTTCCCGCCGGTGCAACAGGTACAGGAAGAACGGGCAACCAAGGACGCTGGTGACGATGCCGATGGGGAGTTCGCCGCTGGGGATGAGCGTGCGGGCGAGGACGTCGGCCCAGACTAACAGCAATCCGCCCGCCAGCAGGCAGGCGGGCAGCAACCGCCGGTGATTGGGACCGATCAGCAGGCGCATCAGGTGCGGGATAATCAACCCGACGAAGGCGATGATGCCGCTCATCGCCACCGCCGCCGCGGCCAGCAGCGTGGCGGTGAAGAGCAGTAATAACCGCGTGCGCTCGACGTTCACCCCCAGGTGATGCGCCGTCTCATCGCCCAGCGCGAGGATATTCAACTCCCGCTGCAAAAAGAGCGCAATGCCCATGCCGGCCACGGTATAAGGCAGCAGCGTCAGCACGTGCGACCAGCCGCGATTCGCCATGCTGCCCATCAGCCACGCCATCACCTCGCGCATCTCGCTGTGCCCCTGCTGCAATAGCAGAAACGAGGTGACCGCCTGCATCAATCCCCCGATGGCGATACCGGTGAGCAGCAGCGTGCCGACCGGCACCCGTCCGGCGCGCCGGGAAAGACCGTAGACCAGAAAGGTGGCGGCCAGGCCGCAGCCGAATGCCAGCAGCGAGGTGATATTCAAGGCGCCCCAACTGACCGCTTGCAAACCGCAGGCCACACTCACCACCGCGCCGAATGCCGCCCCGGAAGATACGCCCACCACATACGGATCGGCCATCGGATTGTGAAAGAGCGACTGCATCAAGGCCCCGGCGACCGCCAGTGCGGCGCCGACCAGCAGCGCCAGCGCGATGCGCGGCAACCGCAAATCCCAGATGATGACGTCGCTGGTGGCTGGCACGTTCACCAGACCGCCGAGATGTTTCCACACCACCCGCGCGACCTCCGCGGGGTGAATCCACACCGCGCCGATGCCGGCGGAAATCACCACGCTGCAGAGCAGCAGCACGCCGAGGATCAGCAGGATGGGCCAGGCACGTCGTGCAACCATCACCCCTCCTCCTCGTCGAGCCGTGGCGCGCGACTGTGCAGCACCAGCGGTTGACCGCTATAGGGATTGGCTTCCACGCGTACCAGCGTACCATACACCGTCTGCAGATTGGCTTCCGTCACCACCTCGCCGGCAGTACCACTCGCGGCAATGGTGCCCACGGAAAACAGCACCAGGCGCGCGCAATATTCCGCCGCCAGGTTCAGGTCATGCGAAACGCAGAGTACCGCCAATCCTTGTTCCCGGCTCAAACGGGTGAGCAGTTCGAAGATATCCAACTGGTGTCCGATGTCGAGATGCGCGGTCGGCTCATCGAGTAACAGCACGCGCGGTTGCTGCGCCAGCGCGCGAGCAATCGTCACCCGCTGCAATTCACCTGAGCTCAACTGATCGATGGCGCGCTGACTCAAGGCGGCGGTATCGGTGAGCGCCAGCGCTTCATCGACAGCCGCGTGATCCGCTGCCCCGAGCGTGCCAAAGCGCCCCAGGTGGGGATGGCGACCCATCTCGACCATTTCCCGCACGGTGAAGGCAAAAACCGGCACGCTGACCTGCGGGACGACCGCCATGATGCGCGCCTGCTCGCGGGGAGCATAGTCGGGCAATCGCCGTCCTGCCAGCCGCACTTCGCCGCGCAACAGCGGCAGCGCGCCGGTCAACGCTTTAATGAGGGTGCTCTTCCCTGAACCGTTCGGCCCGATGACCCCGAGGAATTCACCCGCCCGCAGCGTCAAATCGATGCCGTGCAGCACCTCGCGCGCGTCATATCCGCAGGCTAAATTCACCGCCTCCAGCGTAGGGGTGAGGCTCATCGTCGCACCATACGCCGTCACCACGCCTTCTTAGGAAATAATTCGGGATGCAGCGCGCGGGCCGTCGCTTCCAGCCCATCCAGCAAACGCGGAGCGGGGAGGGTCATCGCATCGTCGTCCATCACCACCACCCGGCCGGTTTTAACGGCGGTGACCGTCCGCCAACCGCTCTGGGCGCGCAGTTTCGCCAGCGCCGTTTTCGCCGTCAACGAATTGTTGGTTCCGTGATTGGCCAGCAGCAAAATCACCTGCGGGTCGGCGGCAATCACCGCCTCCATCGATAATTCCGGCCAGGCGGTGTTTGTGGCCACGGCGATATTGCGTCCACCACCCAGACGAATCAACTCATCGACGAAACTGCCCGGACCGGCGGAGAAGAGTCCGCCGTCCAGCGCGAAGAGAAACAATACGCGCGGTTTCCCCGTCTCGCTGAGTCCGTGCGTTTTGGTCATGATCGCCTGCTGGCGGTGTTTCAACCGCGCGTCCAGCTTATTGGCGGCGTCTTCAGCGCCCACCGCGCGGCCGATCAGTCGGATATCGCGCAGCACCTCGTCCAACGTCGTTTCATCGACCGTCAACACCGGGAGACCGAGCGACTTGATCCGCGTCAGCAGATCGAGCGGATTACCGCGCGATCCAATCACTAAATCCGGCGTCATCGCCGCCACTTTCTCGACGTTGGGATCCAGGTAGCCGCCGATTTTCGGCAAGGTGGTCGCGGCGGCGGGATAATGGCAATAGGTGGTGTCGGCCACCACGCGCTTGCCGGCGCCGATGGCGAACAAAATCTCCGTCACGTTCGGGGCCAGCGAGACAATACGTCGCGGCAACTGGGGAATGGTGACCTGGTGTTTGAGCGCATCAGTGAGCGTCACCGGAAAGGCAGCCGCCGGCACGATGCTCAGCGTGGTAAAAAATAAGAAAAACCATGATAATAACAGTGGACGGTAAGGCAACATCTTCATCTCACTGCATGGTAGCAAGCGCGGGAATGCGCGTCAAGGCATTACACGACAGATTGGCCTACCTGTGATATAATGCAATCGCCCACACTAAGCCAGCCTGGGAAGGGTTGTCGACACGATATTTCCTTTGCACGGCTGTGCAGAACAGACGAGGTGACGCCATGTGGAACCAGCGAATTCGCAATGATGATGCACTACTCCAATTAGCCCAACAAGGCGATCGCGAAGCACTGGATAGCCTGCTTACCACCCATCGCAACGAGTTATTTCATTATCTGTGCAAACACTTTCCTTCCCTGAATGATGACGACATTGAAGATGCGGTGCAGCAGACCGCAGTGGATGTGTGCAGCGAGATCCAGCGTACCGCGTTGCGGAGTTCCTTCAAGTCCTGGCTCTACAGCATCGCGCAACATCGTTGCGTCGATGTAATCCGGAAACGGCGTCCCGGCACGGTGGCCGTCGAAGAACTGCCGGATGAACTGTTCGATGACTGCGCGATGGAGGTCGACACGGATTTTCGTCTCGATCTGCAGCAAGCACTGGCCGCATTGCCCCCACGGATGCGCCTTGCGTTTACCTATCGTCTGGGCGGACTGGACTATGATACCATTGCGCAAGTGCTGGGCACCTCGCGCGGCAACGTCGCCAGCGATATCCATCGTGCCCGTGAGCGACTGGAAAAATTTTTACAGGCCTGAAAACGCGCGTGCAATTATTTACCATACCTTTGCGCCATAGGAAGAGGGAGGGGAAGATCATGCAATGCCCCAATGACGACGAACTGCTCGAAGAATATCAACGCCGATGCGCTGGTGAGCCCTTGCATTACGCGGCGCACCTCACGTCGTGTGCCGGATGTCAGCAGCGTCTGTCCCGTTTGAGTGTCGTCGATAACGCCTGTCAGCACTATCAAGAACCATCGACCGGCGATTGCCCGGAACCGGCGGTGCTGGCGACCATGGCCGATGGCCTGCTGAAAGGCGCGGAGCAACAACAGGCGTTGGCGCATCTTGCCGGTTGCCCGACCTGTCGCGATCAAGTCAAAGATCTGGCGATGCTCCGTTGTAAAGCACGCGCCAACACACCGGCTTCCACGGGCTGGCTTTCCTGGTTCATGCCGCTGGTCAGCGCCTGCGCCGGCGCGGCGGTGATGTTTGTCATCATGACCGTCGTGCCGCCGGAGAAGACAGCGCCGGCAACATCGTTAACGCCGCCGGCGAATACAGTGCCGGCAACACCGTTAGCGCCACCGCCGCCACCTGACGTGTCCGCCACCCAGGGAACCGGACGCGGCCAGACCGCCGATCCCGGATCAGGACTGCGTGCCGTCATGCCGTTGGGCTCGGAAGATCTCGGATACGCGGAAAGCGTGTGGAAATCGGCATTAAAAGAGACGGAAAATACCCTGCGCGACAACCCGCACGATGTGAACGCGCTCCGGTGGAAGAATGTGCTGAAACATGGACTCGGTGTCTTGAGCGAGCGAGGTGACACCACCGATCCCGCTGACAAATCGACCGTGGATGATAGTGTGAATATTACCCCGAAATTCAAACAGAACTCGGGGCTCAAAGGGGAATAAGCCATGTCGACGACGTGCCGGATATCCTTCCTGCTGGTCGCGTTGCTTGGAATATTGGGTAGTGGGGCATCATGGGCGACGAAACGCGCCCTGATTATCGGCATCGATGCCTACCAGCATCAACCCACCTTATCTGGATCGGTCAATGATGCCACCATTATGGCCGATTTATTGCGGGGGTGGTACGGTTTTGAAGATAAAGACACCGTGCGCCTGGTGGACGGACAAGCGACCCACGCGGCCATCAAAGCAGCGATGAGCGCGCTGGTCGCCGAAACGCAAAAAAGCGATATCGTGGTGCTGCACTTATCCGGTCATGGTGCCACGGTGAAAGTCAACGACGAATACCATGAAGCCTTTGTGCCCTATGATGGCATCCTGAGTAAACCCGAGACCTTATTGACCAGTTCCGACCTGCGCAACTGGTTCTCCAACCTGCGTACCCCGTTGGTCTACGTCATTCTCGACCACTGCTATGCCGCCGGCATGGGACGCGCGCTGCCGGGACCGCATGATCCGGCGGTGAAAATCTCCATGGGCGAGCGCCGGTTCGCCGGCGGGGAAACGGAAAATGTCCCGCTCGCCAACGAGCCCGCGACCCGCGGCGGGGTGTGTATGATTTATGCCTCGAACTCGCGGGTGGCCGTGCATGATCTGACCATTACCCTCTCCAACGGTTCGGTCATCAAGGCCGGCGGATTAACCTACGCGCTCTACCGCAGTCTGTATGAAAACCCGAACCAGTCGCCGTCGTCGACGGTAAAAAATACCGTCGACAAGCTCCGGTCATGGGGAGTGCCCCAACAACCCGGCGCGCGTGGACTTCCGCTCCGCGGTCCTATCTTCGGCGGTCCGCGCAAAGGCGTCGGTCCCTGTTGCCTGCCGATTGTCCGCCACGCCAACGGCAAGTACCAGCTCATCGGTGGCTCGGCGTTGAGTCTGGCCAACGGGACGCGTGTCGATTGTGTCGATGAACAGGGGAATCGAGTGCCCGGCCAGACGGTCACCCAGGTAGAACTCTGGCGCTCCTGGGTACGGTAATTTCGTCAGGTAGGTAGCGGGTAAGCCCAGCCTGTCTGCCATCAAGCATTGTGCTCGTTTCACCAAGCGCTCGCGCCGTTAACTATACGTAGACCGATGCGGAAGGCTTGGGCTAACCCGAAACCTGAAACCTGAAACCCGAACACTGAAACCATTCATAGCTTTCTGCGAGACAGGATTCATGAAGCACTTGTATTGGCTACTGTTGTGCAGTGTATTATGCCTTCCCGCCGGCGCGACGAAGGTCGCCTTGCTGGTGGGGTGCAACGGATACGAACATTTCCCCGCGCTGAAAGCCTGCGTGGCCGATGTCAAACGTATGCAGTCCGTCCTGCGCCAGGCCGGCTATGAAGTGTATGCGCTCACCGATGAATCGCTGGACCCGGATGGTAATCGGCAGCCAATGTATTACCCGGATAAGCGCAATATCGAGACGCAACTGAAGAAGCGCGCGGCGCCGGGGAGCATGGGCAAAGGCGATATCCTCCTCTTCTTTTTTAGCGGACATGGCATGCATGCCGACGGCGACGATTATCTCGTACCGCTGGACGTCACGGAAGTGAATACCACGCAGATGGTGAAGTGCGGTTGGGTGCATGACGTGCTGCGCAAGACCGGCGCGGAAAATGTCGTCATTATCACCGATGCCTGCCGGAGCGAAGGCAAAGCCATCGATATCGGCAAGGGATTTAAGGGGGGCGAAGATCAACTGGCAAAAATGCCCACGGACGAGCAGTTTTATGCCCTGCTCCGCTCCTGCGCGGAGGATCAGGTATCCTACGAGCGGGATGACAACCTGGGCGGACGCTTTGCCTATTACCTGGCGGAAGGACTGGCCGGTCAGGCGGCGCGGAGTACAAATGAGCCTGGCGAGCCGAACAATGGCGAAATAACCGTCGAAATGGTCTTCAACTATGCCAAGGAAAGAGTCGTCGAGGATGCACGCAAAGCTGAGCCACCCCAACTGCAGGTGCCGCAGATCGCGTTGATCGATAAACGAGCCGGTAAAATACCACTGGCAAAACCTGCGCTCACGCTCAAATTGCTATCGCCGCCGGAATTGGCCGAAGGGAAAAATCTGGAAATTGAAGCGGATGAGATCGCGGTCGAAGGTCTGGTGGATGATGTGCCGGGTGTGGAAGTGGCGGCGACCGGCGCCCACGTGGCGTTCCGTGATGCAGCGGCCGGGAAAGATCTCAAAGCCAAGCGGATGTTTCAGTGCAAAGTGCCTCTCCCCAACGAAGGGTTGAATAAATTGACCTTTGTGGCCAGCGATACGCGTGGCCACCGCGTTGCGCTCGAAGCCTGGGTGCGACGCTTGCGCCAGCAACCTACCATCAATCCGAAAGACCGCGCGGAGTTGGAATGGATACCCGGGGGAGAATTTCTCATGGGGAACGCGGAAGTCGATAAAAATCCGCTCGCGGATAACAAACCGGCGCATCGAATCACCGTGAATGGTTTCCGCATGTATAAATATGCGGTGACCGTGCGGATGTATCGTGCATTCTGCGCGGCAACCGAACGACAAATGCCGCTGGCGCCGGACTGGGGATGGCATGATGACCACCCGATGGTGAACGTTAGTTGGAATGACGCCAATGCGTATGCGGAATGGGCCGGCGCCGGCCTGCCCACGGAAGCGGAGTGGGAACGTGCCGCGCGTGGGGGCGATGACCGGAAATACGTCTGGGGCAATGCCTGGCCGCCGCCACGCGGCACCTGTAACTGCGCTGACGAGAAATGCCACCAAATCTATCAAACGGGAAAATTTCTGACCGGGTATTCCGATGGCTTTGCCTTTACGTCACCGGTGGACAGCTTTGCTCCCAATCCGTACCGGCTGTATGATATGGTCGGAAATGTCTGGCAATGGTGCGCGGATTGGTACGATGACAATTACTATACGACAGCCATAGCGACGAATCCGCGTGGACCGAATAAAGGAACGGGACGCGTGCTGCGTGGCGGCTCCTGGAGCAGCGGTGATCAGCAGGAACTGCGCGTCACCCATCGCGAATGGGATGATCCGGAGCACATCTCGAATTGCACGGGATTCCGCTGCGTCGTTCGCCAGCCCGAATGATGGTTATACGTGATGTTCGATAGTACCGCACCCAGGCGGTAAACCACCAGACACTTGCAATACACCCCATCAATGGGGTTCCCTTGTTTATTGGTAACCGTTCAGGGGGTGGAAATAACAGGTATCCTTTCAGGCCCTGCTGGCGCGCGAGCGTCCTCGCGAGCAAGTCGAGTATCCCCCCCGGTGCTCGCGGGGACGCTCGCGCACCAGCAAGGGCTGAACAAATACGTTTATTGTATTCAGCAAGCCCCATTTATGGGGCGTATCGCAATAGCCCCGGCATTTATGCCGGGGGACGGTAGCCCAGGGAAAAACGACCGTCGATTTGAACCTGGAAGTCATGCAATTATCATCTCCGCTGGCGCGCCATAGAGGTAGCAGCAGCAGCTGGGATAGCACAGAATTATTTACGGGAGGAATAAAAAACATGCGAAATTTTTGGTGGTCTGGAATCGCCGCCTTGCTGGCGGTGTTGCTGCTCAACAGCGGGTCCCTGGCAGCGCCCCCGGATGGAAAAACCCTGCGCGATCAAGCGCAACAGGCGCCCGGTGAAATCAAGCTGGCCGATGGGGCACGCAAGTTGGGACTGCTTCCCATGTCCGATGCGGACCTGGCAAAAAGCGCCCGCATCGTGGTGCATCTGCGCGCGCGCGGTCTGAGCAATCGCCCCCCTTCGATCATCCTGACTGAATATCTGCCCCCCGTGGCGGATCAGGGCCAGCAGGGATCCTGCGTCGGCTGGTCGTCCGCGTATTATTGCTTCAGCTATTCTGTCGCGCATAACTTGCGCTTATCACCGGAACTCCGGAAGCAGGAACGCTGGCAATTCAGTCCCGCGTTCCTCTACCATACCGGCAACGGCGGCAAAGATACCGGAATGAGTATCGGCACGGCCTTCAAACTGCTGACCGAGCAAGGGTGTGCCACGATGGCCGAGATGCCGTATGTCGAAGCGGATACTACATCGCCTCCCCCCGGCATCGCCAAAGAGCGCGCGAAAAAGTATCGGGCGGAAAAAACCGGTTGTCTGGCCACCAATGCCGAAGCCGGTTCGTTTAATGCCGAAGCGGCGAAAGTGTATCTTGCCACCGCGAAAAATCCCTTCGTCATCGGCGTCCCGGTCTTCAAAGATTTCGTCAATGCGCCTACGACCCCGGGATATATCTATGTCCCCGATGCGACGCTGACGAAAGATAAGGATTTTCTCGGTTGGCATGCCATTACCATCATCGGGTATGACGATGAGAAACATGCTTTCCGCATGGTGAATTCCTGGGGAACCGGCTGGGGAGATCAGGGTTTTCTCTGGCTGAGTGAAGATTTTCTTACCTTTTGCGCCCGCGATGGCTGGTGCCAGATGCCCAAACTGCCGACCATCCGCGATGCCGCCGGACCGATTATGAGCTATGAGGTGCCCGGCGGTAATTAATGCCGTGGGGTGTTGGCTAATGGAGGAGAAAGCAATGTCGATAAAATGTATGCTGGGTGTGATGATGTCACTGACCCTGCTCATGGCAACCGCGGCGTTCGCGGATACCGCACTGGTGGTCGGCGTCAATAAATACCCCGGCCTGCAAGAAGGCAACCAGAATCATGATCTGAACGGATGCGTCAACGACGCAAAATCCGTGGCGGATGCGCTGAAGAAGCGCGGGTTCGATAACGTCATCTTCCTCTCTGACGAGCAGGCTACCAAGGAGAATATCCTGGGAACGCTCAAAGGATTGAAGTTGAAATCGGCCGAACGTTTTGCGTTCTATTTTGCCGGGCACGGCACCACCAGCACGTCGGGCGATAGTTGTCTGTTGACGAACAAGTCGACCTTCGACAGCGAAGATAACGATGTGCAGGCCAAAGACCTGTACGGCGCGGTCTCCACGCTGCGCTGCAAATCGCGCACGGTGATGATGGACTCCTGCTTTTCCGGCGGCATGATGATCTCGTCGCGAAGTCTGTCGCGAAGCACTCACACCTTCACCCCGCGCGGCTATGTCCGCAAAGGATTCTCGCCGACCACCATTCCCGCCAATGGGGGAGAAAAGAGCATCACCGGTCTGGTCTCGACCCGCGCGGCGGCGGCCGATGTGTGCTATTTAGCGGCGGCCAAAGCGAATGAACAAGCGCTGGAAGACCGCTTCGGCACCCAGGTGCACGGCGTGTTCACCCAATATCTGATCGCGGAAATCGGCAAAGGCGATCAGCAGTGTTGGGGAGATGTCCATGCCGCGATCGGGCAGGAAGTGGAAGAGCGCACCGACCGGCTTCAGCACCCGCTGCTGTCTCCCGGGTATAACGACAAGCCATTATTCGGCGGTCCCAAACAGGAAGAAGTCACCCCGCCAAGCCAGCCGGATGTCAAACCGGTGGTGGCCCCGGACACCAAACCTGTGGTGACTCCTCCGGATATCAAACCGATCGTGGTCCCGGATACCAAACCCGTGGTAACCCCGGATACAAAGCCGGTCGTGACCCCGGATACCAAACCCGTGGTAACCCCGGATACAAAGCCGGTCGTGACCCCGGATACCAAACCGGTCGTGACGCCTCCCGATGTCAAACCACCGGTCAAACCGGATACCAAACCGACCCCGCTGGCAACCGATAAGAAGTGGGATGTCTATCATAATCAGAACGTCGATCCGTCGAAGGTAAAAATCGAGTTGACTCCCAACAATACCACCCTGGTGGTAAAAAAGGATAATTTTTCGTTGAACGCCACGGTCGGCGAAGAAGGCGGCTACCTGGTTATCATGGAGCGCGGAACAAGCGGGAATGTCAATCTGCTTTTTCCCCGTGATGAGATTTCCGTGGCGTCCGCGAAAGTGAAACCGGGGCAAAAGATCGCGTTGCCTGGTCCGGACCGGGTATTCGAGTGCGACGAAGCCGGCCATGAGTATATTAAGGTCATCCTGTTCCAGAATGAACAAGGCGTCAAAGCCCTGCTCGATATCTTCTCGAAAAGTCCGGTGGTGACGGGACGTGCAATACTCCATGGCAAGGATCTCTTCGTAGTCGACACCCATCACGATGCGAAGTCAATGGGGTTCTTCACCTCGGATGTTACCTTTGAAGTCGTCGATAAACCGTAAAGACCCCCTATACGGGGAGGCTGGCACACGGTGGCAGCCTCCCCGACGGGGCGTTGCCGAATATTACTACCGCAGTCGACGATTCTGCGACCCGGCGGTAAACCGTCCGGCTATTAAGATACGCCCCATGAATGGGGCTACATGTTTTTATTGATAAACAAGCCCCATTCATGGGGCGTATCTCAATAGCCCCGGCATTGATGCCGGGGGTCGGGACGCGACCGATAGCGATAATTCTACCCAAGGAGACTGAAATGTATCGAAAATGTGCGGTGCTCGGGGTGATCGTCTCATTGACCTTGGCCACCTTGACCGCGGCCTTCGCTGATACAGCGGTGGTGGTCGGGATCAATAAATATCCCGGTTTGCGGGACGGTGCGCAGAGTTACGATCTGCACGGGTGCGTCAATGACGCGCAAACGGTCGCCGATGCGTTGAAAAGTCGTGGGTTCGATAATGTGATCTTTCTGGCCGACGAGCAGGCGACAAAAGAGATCATCCTCGGCAAATTAACAGAATTGAAATTGAAAGCGGATGATCGCTTTGCCTTTTACTTCGCCGGGCATGGTACCACCAGTTCCTCGGGTGACGGGTGTCTGCTCACGCATAAATCGACCGCCAATAGTGAGGCGAACGACATCGGCGCGAAAGATCTGTATGCGGCGGTCAGCGCGCTGCGCTGCCGGTCACGCAGCGTGATGATGGATTCGTGCTTCTCCGGCGGGATGATGATGTCTTCGCGTGCCGTCATGCGGGGCCACCGGCAGTCGCGTGGTTATGTGCGCAAAGGTTTCTCCCCGGCGATCGTCAAAGCCAATCAGTCCGACGGCGCGCAGTTTTTATCCGGACGAGCGATTGCGCCGCGCGCCGGCGTTGACATTTGCTATATGGCGGCCGCGCGCGCGAATGAGCAGGCGCTGGAAGATACCTTCGGCAATCAAGTGCATGGCCTGTTTACCAAATACCTGGTCGATACGCTGACCAAAGGCGACAAGCTCTGCTGGGGTGATCTCCATAGCGCCATCGGGCAACAGGTGGAAGAAAGCTCCGATCAACTGCAACATCCGATGCTCTCGCCTGGATTCACGGATAAGCCGCTCTTTGGTGGTGAGAAAATGAAAGCACCGGAAGAACCGCAACCGTCGACGACCGATAAGAAATGGGATGTCTATCACGGGCAGAATGTGGATGCCGCCAAAATCAAAATTGAATTGGATCCCAACGATACCACTTTCTTCGTGAAGAAATCCCTCTTTGCCATCAACGCCACGGTGGGCAATACCGGCGGCTATCTGGTGATGCTGGAGCGTGGCACCAGCGGGGAAATCAAAATGATCTTTCCAAAGGATCTGGTGACCGCTTCTGCCAAAGTAACCCCCGGTCAGACGGTTTCCTACCCGGGCCAGGAGAAAAAATTCGCGTGTGATGCGCCCGGCCACGAATTTATCAAAGCGATTCTCTTTGCCAATGAGAGTGGCGTCAATGCGTTGCTCGATGTGTTCCGCAAAGTCAATGGACCGCAACTCGACGGACGCGCGTTGAGTCGCAGCAAAGATATCTTCGTCGTGGATACGCATACGAATGTATCGTCAGTAGGGTTTTATACGTCGGATGTGACGTTTGAGGTCGTGAAACCATGAATAAACTGCTAGGCGTTCTGCTCTGTCTGGTCGGCTGCGCCAATTTCGCATATGCCGGTTGGGGGTGGGGGAGCAAACCAGCCCCCGAGCCGCCCAAATCGCCGTCCTTGTATGTCGCGGAATTGCGCGATGCCGGCGGATTGCCGACGGGTAACGGCGAAAAACTGAATGTAAAGCTCACCTCGGCTTTTCGCAAGATTATCGCCGGCGAGGCGAAAGACACGGTAGCGATTCCTGATCAGCCGGCGAAACCCCGCCGTGGATCTACGGCATGGACACTGGAAGGCGACCTGTCCGGTTTTGACAACGGGCAGGGCATTGTCGGCTACTGCTGCGTCATGCGCTTATATCGCGAAGGGAAGCAGCGGGAATTAGTCACCGAATGGTCCGGGATTGCCGATACCCTGCGCTATCTGACCGGAAATCTCATGCAGCATCCCGCAGTGCATGATTATGGGCTGGTCGGCGATATCGGACATCGCGCGCTCAGTATCATCAAGGCGGATGACGGGAAAGCGGAATTCGAGCAAATGCTGACGGAATTGACCCACACGTTGCCGGAAGCACGCGAGACGACGGTGACGCTGTCACCGCTGTTGCCCCCAGCGGAGATCGTCGGAACGCCGCTTCCGCTGCTGGCCGCTGGAAAACCGTTCAGCGTGGAAGTGAACACTGCACAACCGGTGACGGTGTTGTATGCCATCCAGAGCGAGACGGATATCCGGCTCGTGCACGCGCAAAAAGCGTTGAAGAACCCCGGCATGTATGCCCGCCTGCAATTCAGCGCCCCGACGCCGCGTGAAGCGAAAACCGTACGTCTGGTTCTGTTGCTACATGTCAAGAAGATTACCCAGGCCGATACGCCGGTGCCGGTCAATACCCCGACCCTGACCGAAACCGCACCACCGGTACGCATCGTGGAAACCCTCAATCGGCAGACGCAGAACCCAACCTCCTTGTCCGAAATTCTGCAGATGCTGCCCAAAAGCGATCCCTACGGAAGCTGGTTGTATAAAACCATCGATTATCGCCTGGCACGATAGGTAATGAACGTAATAGATATTTGCTTGGGGGTGTGAACGCGTTTGCTGATGTCGGTTGGGAAGTCCGCCTCTCCTGGCGGTGGTTGAGTAGGCCACGAATGGCCGTATCGAAACCACCGCCCAGGCGAGACGGACTTCCCAACCCGGACCTTGCGTGCCTGACCGAGGAAGATGAATTTATCTTGCGTATCGACCATGCAACTATCCGCCTGATACTACCGCCAGAGGGAATGAGACCACGCATGCACCTGTTTTTGAAGGCAATCACAATGGAAAGATTCGCTAATGATCGATAGCTTTTTCTTCCTGGAAGTGCTATTATAAAGGTGAGAACTGGTACGACTTGCTTGGCTTATGCTGATTTATTAAGCTAATAAAGCGATAATGTTGGACAGGCGTAAATAGGACGCTGATGTCGGAGGTAGAACGATGTTATCTCTGATAAGATGGGGTGAAGCATTGAACCGAACACGACGAGAGCATCTCGGAAGTAACTGGCGAATGTCGCTATGCGGCATGATGGCGGTGATGGTACTCTGCGTGATATGTGCACAGCCGGCGCAATCCGTCTCGCGCGTGGCAATCGTCGTCGGGTGTAATGATTATGAGAATGCCCCCTTGACCGCCTGTGTGATTGACGCGGAAAATGTCAGCAAGGCGTTGAAAGAATCCGGGTATGAAGTCTGGACCATGACGGACAAGGCGCTCGACGCTAAAGGCGATTACCACCCGGAGAAGTTGTTTCCCACCAAAGATAATTTAGAACGCCAGGTCGGTATTTGGGCGCCGGAGAACTCCTATGGTAAAGGCGACACCGTGATATTTTTCTTCAGCGGGCATGGTGTGCGCATCGATGGGATCGATTATCTGGTGCCGCTGCGCTTTGGTGAAGTGCAACCCGATCATCTGGTATCGTTACCCTATATTTATGAACGGTTGCGGAAATCCGGCGCGGAAAACGTTGTCGTCATGACCGATGCCTGCCGAAATGTGCCCGGTGAGCGCGCCTTATCCAAAGGGGTGGGCGATGATTTCGGGAAAGGCGGCAGTTCACTGGATAAAGTACCTGCCGAAGATCAGAGCTATGTCTTCCTGCGTTCCTGCAAAGAAGGGGAGAAATCTTTCGAAGAGGATGGGAAGGGTGGCTACTTCGCCCAGGCGATCGTCGAAGGTTTGCACGGCAAAGCGATTGACGGTGGCGCGGGGGTGATCACGGTTAAGGATTTGAATACATATGTCCGTACCTGGGTCATCTCGCACGCCAAAGCCGCGAATAAAACCCAGACCCCACAATATGAACGCAAAGGGGCGGATCCGGATGCCATTATTCTGCGGGATATCGCTCGGATCAATATGCACTTCACCGCCCCCAAGGAATTTGCCAATGGCGCTGAGCTGGTGACCGAAGATGATACCGTGACCGTCGAAGGCACGATTGACCCGGTGCCCGGGTTGGCACTCTCGTATGTTAGCGATAGTGAAAACCGGAAAATCGCTGCGCTGTCCGATGGCGGAAGGGATTTGAAAGAGAAACGCACCTTCAAATACACCGTGGCGAATTTACCCGAAGGCAAATCCACCCTGAAATTTGAAGCCCTCGGCGATCAGGGACAGAAGACCGATCTCGTCGGCGTCGTCAATCGCATCCGCAAAATCAGCCTGCAGCTCACCGGGGAAAAAGAACTGAAGATCGAACCCGATTCGTTGACGGTCGAGGGCGTGGTGGATGACGTCGCGGGTATTAAGGTGATCTATAAGGGACAAAAGAATGAACCGGTTGCACTCAGCGACCCCGCGAAATCCCCGCTGGGGAAACGCGCGTTCAGTTATAAGTTGACCAATCTGCCGGCGGGACAGACCACCACGGCCGTCTTTGAAGCCATCGGTGGGCAGGGACAAAAAGCGCAAGATCAGCTTTCCGTCTACCGGATGCCGCCGCTGACCATCAAAATCACCGATCCCCCCGAGGGAAAACCGGCGGAGACGCGGACCGATTCCGTGACCATTACCGGATTGGTCGATGATATCGCCGGTGTCCAGGTCAGCGGGTATCAAGGCGCCAAACGCGATATCCTGGCGGCCGATCCGGCTGATCAACCCAATAAGCGCACGTTCTGCTACACGGCCACCAATTTACAGGAAGGATTGAATACCCTGATCTTTGAAGCGAGTGCCGGACGTCAGAAAACCGTTGTCCCGGTGATTGTCCGCCGCATTCGCAGTCTGAGTCTGCAATTCAGTTCTCCGGTTGAGTTAGTGGCTAGTCCCGATGTGAAGACCGAGTCGGACACCGTCACCGTCAAAGGGATGGTCGAGGATGTCGCCGGCGTGCAACTCATTTGCAATGAGGCGCAAGTGGCATTGGAGGATACCGGGAAAACCCTCACGGGGAAACGCGCCTTTTGCTATAAGATTACCAACGTGCCGGAAGGTGCCTCCAAGTGGACTTTCGAGGCCTCGGGAACGTGGGCGACCAAAATGACGACCACCGTCAACGTGTATCGGAAACGTCCGCTCGCGCTGAAAATCACCTCGCCGTTGGAATTCACCCTGGGCAAAGATTATGAAACGTTCAATGATTCGATCAGCGTAAACGGTCTGGTGGATGACGTCGCCGGTGTACAACTGGTGGCTACCAGTCCCGGTCATGAAACGATCACGCTGGCGAAGAGCGGGACGGTAGAACCGGGGAAATGCGCGTTCACTTACAGAGTCACCAACCTGCCGGAAGGACCGACGACGTTGATCTTAAAAGTGACCGGCAGAGAAGGGCAAGAAGATACGAAAACCTTCATTATTCGCCAGGTGCCCAAGACAAATCCGAAAGATGACGCGCAACTCGTCTGGGTACCCAAAGGTGAGTATCTGATGGGCAGCGCGGATGGCGATGCCGATGCCCAGCCGGAAGAAAAGCCGCAACATCGCGTCGCGCTGGACGGCTACTGGATCTACAAAACCGCCGTCACCATTGCGCAATATCGTAAGTTCTGCCAGGCGACCAATCGACCGCTGCCGGATGAACCGAGTTGGGGATGGCAGGATGATCAGCCGGTCGTCAACGTGTATTGGGAAGATGCCAATGCCTACGCGAAGTGGGCGAATGCCGCACTCCCGACCGAAGCCGAATGGGAAGTCGCGGCCCGCGGAGAAGATGGCCGCATCTTCCCCTGGGGCAACACCTGGCAAATCGGGAAATCGCAGTTGGGCGCCAAATCGACGATCGGCGTGGTGGGTTTCAAAGAAGGCGCCAGCCCCTTCGGGTGCCTGAACATGGTCGGGAATGTATTGGAATATTGCGCCGACTGGTATGATGCGGGTGCCTACAAAACCACCACTTCGCTGCATCCGGCTGGACCGGCGAACGGTGTGGCGTGCGTCGTGCGGGGCTGTCCCTGGAGCGACGACAATCCGAAACACTTCCGCGCTGCGCATCGAAGCAGTCAAAAGAAAGATAGACTTCGCATCGACACCAACGGTTTCCGCTGTGTCTTGCACGGCGATGTACCGAGTCAGGATACGGCCAAACCTGTGTTTGTTAAAGTAGACACCACGGTGGATACGAAACCCGTCGATACCAAGCCGGTAGACACTAAACCAGTAGACACCAAACCGGTGGATACCAAACCTGTAGACACCAAACCGGTGGATACCAAACCGGTCGATGTCAAGTCGCAGCCGACACCGTTAACGGCTCCCAATCTGGTATCGCCGTCAAACGCGGCCACGAAAGTACCGCGCCCGGTAAAGTTATCCTGGAATACCGTCACCGGTGCCGACGCGTACGAAGTGCAAATCTCGACGGATGGTAAGGCGTTCACCAGTCTGGGTAAGCAAACCGGTACCAGTATGAAGGTGAACGATCTCAAGGAAAATACCCAATACTTCTGGCAGGTGCGCGCATTGCGTGGAACCGCTGACTCCGGACCGTGGTCACCTAGCTGGTCATTCACGACTGCACAGGAAAAGCCACCACAGGATAAGCCTAAGCCTCCCAAGGATCCTTTTCAATAGTTTTGAATACGTGCAGAGATTGATGGAATGGGCAAGGTAAACGCTAAAACGGCCTCCGCGGAAACGCGGAGGCCGTTGTGTAAAATCTTTGTAACCGTTCGGTCCCTCTGGCGCGCGAGCGTCCTCGCGAGCACTCCGGTGGTTTCGATACGATCATTCGTAGTCAACTCAACCACCGGAGTGCTCGCGAGGACGCTCGCGCGCCAGAGGGACCGAACGGTTACCTTTATTCCTTCAACACCGGCGTCCGCGCGGCTTTCACTTCATCCAGGCGGCGCAGTGGCGTGCTATGCGGGGCAGTGGTGACCACTTCCGGGGTGGTGCGTGCTTCCTCGGCGATGCGTTCCAATGCCGCCACGAATGCGTCCAGCGTCTCCTTGCTTTCCGTTTCCGTCGGTTCGATCATCAGTGCTTCCGGCACGATGAGCGGGAAGTAAATCGTCGGCGGGTGGAAGCCGAAATCGATCAATCGCTTGGCGATGTCCAGCGTATGCACCTGCGGCGCGCCGGCGAAAATCCCCTGCGCGACGAATTCATGCATGCACAGCCGATCCCCGTGGGGGATGGGGTAGTGGTCGCGCAGGCACGCTTGCAGGTAGTTGGCATTGAGCACCGCATTCGCACTGATGGCGCGCAATCCCTCCGCGCCCAGCATGCGAATATAAACATAGGCACGCACCAGCACACCGAAGTTGCCGAAGAAACTTTTCACGCGCCCAATCGAGTGCGACGGCATCCGAAAGCGCATGACGCCGGCTTCTTCCATCACCAGTGGCCCCGGCAAATAGTCCGCCAACCTCGCGCACGCCCCCACCGTGCCCGCGCCCGGCCCACCGCCGCCGTGTGGCGTCGAGAAGGTTTTATGGAGATTGAAATGCATCACGTCGAATCCCAACGCTCCCGGTTTGACGACTCCAAGCAACGCGTTGAGATTCGCGCCATCGCCATACATCAAGCCGCCGGCATCGTGAATCAGCGCGATTATCTCCTGTAGATGTTCATCGAAGAGTCCGAGAGTGTTGGGATTGGTCAGCATCATCCCGAGTAGCTCATCGCTATGCGCGCCCACGGTGTCGCGCAGTGCGTCCAGGTCCACGTTGCCGCGGGCATCCGATGCCACCTGCAGCATCCGCAGGCCGGACATGGCGGTGGTGGCCGGGTTGGTGCCGTGCGCCGAGTCGGGCACCAGCACCACCGTGCGCTGCCGTTCACCGCGATCGTGCAGATACTTCCGCATCATCAATAAGCCGGTCAATTCGCCTTGCGCGCCGGCGGCGGGCTGCAAGCTGACGGCGGGAAAACCGCCGATCTCACCGAGTAATGCCTGTAAGGCCTCCATTAGTGTCATCGCCCCCTGCACGCATGTTTCCGGCTGCAAGGGGTGCAGGTGGGCGAAACCCGGCATTCGCGCGGCGACATCGTTCACCTTCGGGTTATATTTCATCGTGCACGAACCGAGTGGGTAGAAGCCGACATCGATAGCAAAATTCATCTGTGCCAGGTGCGTGTAATGGCGCACCACGTCGATTTCCGCCAACTCGGGCAGCGGGAGATCGTCGCGGAGATACTCCTCCGGCAGCGGCGTTTCCGGCACGTCGCACGCCGGCAGGCTGAACGCGCACCGTCCGGGATGGCTGATTTCATGCAGTAGCGGCTCAAGCATGCCCGTCTCCTTCCGCAGCGATGGTCGCGAGCGCGTCGGCCAGCCGGTCGATCTCTTCGCGCGGGTTCATTTCGGTGACACAGACCAGCATGTCTTGCGCCCTTGCCGGCGACACCTGTCCCAGATCATACCCGCCGATGATCCCGTGTTTCGCCAGCAAACGGCGATTGATCTCTGCGACCGGAAGTGGGCAACGTAGCACGAATTCTTTGAAAAATGTGCCGTCCGTCTCGACCGTATATCCGTCGATGGCCCCGAGTCGGGCAGCGGCGTAGTGCGCGTTATGCCAGCATAACGCGGCGACTTGCCGCAACCCTTGTTTCCCCATCACCGCCAGGTAAATCGCTGCCGCCAGCGCATTGAGCGCCTCGTTGCTGCAGATATTGCTGGAGGCCTTTTCGCGCCGGATATGCTGCTCGCGCGCGCTCAGCGTGAGGGTGAATCCCCGCCGGCCTTCACTGTCCGTCGTCTCCCCGACGATTCGCCCGGCGGTCTTGCGCACATAGCGCATGCGCGTGGCGAATAATCCCAGATACGGACCGCCAAAATTCAGCGCGTTGCCCAGGCTCTGCCCTTCCCCGGTCACGATATCCGCTCCATACGCGCCGGGCGGCTGGAAAAGCCCGAGACTGATCGGGTCCACCGACACCACCAGTAATCCGCCGGCGGCATGAATCCGGTCAGCCAGCGCCTGCATGTCCGCCGGACTATAGAGTCGGCCGAAGAAATCCGGATTTGCCGTCACCACGCAAGCCGTCTCCGCGTCGATTAACTCCGCCAGGACGTTCAACTGACCGGGAGCGGTCGCTTCACCGACCACGGTCACCGGCAAGCCCTCCAGGTACGTGCGCGTCACTTCGCGATATTGTGAAGGCAAGGTGGGACTGATGACGATCCGCATGCGCTTGTCTTCCGCGACTTTCAGCGCCATGATAACCGCTTCCGCGACGGCGGTAGCCCCGTCGTAATGCGAGACGATCGCCGCGTCCATGCCGGTCAGCGCTGCCAGCATCGACTGATACTCGAAGTGCGACTGCAACGTACCTTGGCTGACTTCCGGCTGGTAGGGGGTGTAGGCGGTGGTGAATTCGCCGCGCTGCAGCAATGCCTGCACCACGCTCGGGACAAAATGTCGATACGCACCTGCGCCAAGGAAGCACGGCCGCCGATCGACCGCATCGTCCCGCTCCGCCAACGCCTCCATCTCCCGTAATATCTCCATTTCAGAGAGCGCGGGAGGCAACTGGTATTCCGGGTAGCGGAACTCAGCCGGGATATCCTGGAACAAGGTCTCGATAGCGGAAACGCCTACCCGTGCCAGCATTTCCTGACGGTCCGCTTCGGTGTTGGGAATATAATGCATCTTAACCCGCCGTTTCTAAGAGGCTGTCTAAAAATACTCGTAGTCCGAGTGGGCGCTGGATTTCGTCGCTGATCGCGAAAGGAATTCGCCGTCCTATCACGGCGGATAGTACAAGAATTCCTGACAAAGAGCAGCGGCGAAAGACAGTGTTCAATCGGGCTACGAGTGTTTTCAGACGGCCTCTAACCACCGTGCATAGGCATCGGCATCCATCAAGTTGTCGGCTTCCGCGCGGTCACGCGGACTGAGTTTCACCAGCCAACCTTCGCCATAGGGATCGGCATTCACCAATTCCGGGTGCTCGGACAACGCGTCGTTTACTTCTGCAATCGTGCCGCTGATCGGCGCGAAGACATCACTGACCGCTTTCACCGACTCCAGCGTCAACAGCGACGCGCCTTTCTCCACCGGCTCACCGGCAGACGGCAAATCGACAAAGACCAGGTCGGACAGTTGATGTTGGGCGAAATCCGTCACCCCCATCACCGCCAGTGGCCCGTCCAGTTTCACCCATTCGTGTGTCGCGGTATAACGGCGATCCGATTCGATGCGATAATCCATCATAACCTGCCTATTCGTGTGGATGATAATCTGGCGCGCGTCTCCACGAGAAAAACTTGAAGCTGGAGCGCGAGCGTCCCCGCGAGCAACGTCGCGCACCATCCCATGCTCGCACAGATGCTCACGCCGGGATTGGGCTATACGTTCGATCTCCGACGATATGCCGGCGTATAAAACGGCAATGGCACCACCACCGCCCGCTTGGGTTTCTCGCGCACGACGACTTCCAGCGACGTGCCCGGCGCGGCATTGCGGGCTTCCACCAACGCCATTGCAAGGAACCGATCGAGGGTGGGGGACTTCATGCCGCTGGTGACATGCCCAACCGGTTTGCCTTCCGCCAGCACCGGATAGCCTTCGCGCGGCACTGCCGGGTCGAGCATCTCCAATCCGACCAGCCGGCGTGCCGGGCCTTCCAACTCGATCTTTAAGAGCGCGTCTCGGCCAATAAATTCTCCTTTGTCAAAATCGATAAACCGGCGTAACCGCGCGCTAATCGGATCGATCTCCGCGCTGATTTCATGGCCATATAACGGTAATCCGGCTTCAAAACGCAGCGAATCGCGGGCGGCTAACCCGGCCGGTACCATGCCGAATCGCGCACCGGCATCAAGTAAAGCCAGCCAGAGCGCCACCGCGTGCTCCACCGGGAAATAGAGCTCAAAACCATATTCGCCGGTATATCCGGTGGCGCCGATGAGTGCCGGCACGCTGGCAAGATTCCCACGCGCGCAGTGATGGAAAGGGAGTGCCCGCAGATCGATATCCGCGATCGTTTGCAAGATGTCCCGCGCCTTGTCCCCTTGCAGCGCCAGCATCGCGGTGGCGTCGGAGATGTCGTGAATCTCCACTTGCTCGCCGGCGGCATGCGCGCGTAGCCAGCGCAAGTCTTTCTCACGATTCGCCGCATTTACGACCATCCACCAACTATCATCCAGATGGTAGAGAAAGACATCGTCCACCAGCCCGCCGTCCGCGTAGGGCAGCAGATTGTATTGCGTGCCCCACACCGCCACGTCCCGCACATCGCCGGTCAGCACCCGATTGAGCAAGGTTTCCACGCCGGCGCCGCTGAAAGCGAATTGTCCCATGTGGTCGATGTCGAATAATCCCGCCGTCTGCCGCACGGCCCGATGTTCCGCCAACGGGCCGGCACTATACTGCACCGGCAACGCAAAGCCGGCAAACGTCACCATCCGTCCCCCCAACGCCAGGTGCTCATCATATAACGCCGTACGTCGTCCAGCAGCTTCCATCTCCCTCTCCAACGTGCAAGCCATCAACTTCTAACACATCCACATGCACTTGCACTTACACTTACACTTGCACAAATACCAATAACTGAAATGCAAACACCAAACGCCAAACGCCAAACGCCAAAAGCCAAAAGCCAACAACCAACAGCCACCTACCGTCTTACCCACTGAGGGTGTCCCGCGCGTAGTTGAAAGTTGAAATAGAGACCGGTGGCTCTCTCCGGGGGCATCTGGTAAGATGTCTCCTGGGTACCAACCAAGAAGGAGAGAACCAC
>Ga0118677_10002840_pt1 | contig 34067 bp, 24 predicted proteins | sample AliMusrvi5mmetaG_FD_86154 | JGI IMG/M metagenome (GOLD analysis project Ga0118677, IMG submission 86154)
CCCATAGGCTCACCGGCGAGCGCGCGGGCGTGTCCGCCTCGGCGCCCTCCGAAGGCCGCTTGGCTGCGCGGCTCGCAAGGATGCGGCCGTCGGGCGAAAATTGAACGCAGAAGATCCATTTGTCGTCGCCCGTCGGGTCCAGCTTGTGTACGATCTGCTTGCTCTCGACGTCCCATATCCGCACCTTGCCGTCGCGGCATCCGGCGGCCAGGCTCTTTCCATCGCGAGTGAAGGCCAGCGAGTCGACGGCCGCGTCGTCGTCGAGCGGGGCGGCGTCGGCGGCGTCCAGATGGCGGAAGTCGAAGTCGATCTGGAAACCGGCATCGTCAAGATGAAGAAGCTGGTTGCGGTGCAGGATTGCGGCCTCGTCGTCAATCCGAAGACCGCGGAAAGCCAGGTTTACGGCGCCTGCATCATGACCATCTGCTCTGCCCTCATGGAAGAGCGGATCATGGATAGCCAGACTGGCCGTGTGATGAACGCCGACATGGAGTTCTACAAACTGGCCGGCATCGGCGACATCGGCGAGATCATCGTCCATATGGACATCACGCCGGAAAACGACAAGCGCGGTATCGTCGGTCTCGGCGAGCCCTGCGCGATCGGTGGCGTCGCGGCAATCGGAAATGCGGTAGCAAATGCGATTGGCGTGCGTGTCCCGATGGTCCCGGTAACACCGAATCGCGTGTTGGCGGCACTGGAGTCGAGGAGGAACGCCTAATGCAAAACTTTGAATACGCAAATCCAACCACCTTGCAGGAGGCAACTTCGCTGCTGACCGTAGACAGCGCCGTCCTGGCCGGTGGAACAGACCTGCTCAGCACCTTGAAGGATTACCTCGCCGCACCCAAGCGGGTGATCAACATCAAGGGCATCAAAGAGCTGGGTACCATCACCAAGACCGCAACCGGCCTGCGCATCGGCGCAACCGTAACGCTCGATGAACTGGCTGCCAATCCCCTGGTCAAGACGATGTTCCCTTCGCTCGCAACCGCGGCGATGGGCATCTCCAGCCCGCAGATCCGCAACATGGGCACCGTTGGCGGCGACCTCTGCCAGCGCCCGCGCTGCTGGTACTTCCGCCAGGGCCATGGACTGCTTGCGCAGGATGCATCGAGCAAGCCGCTCGTCCCGAACGGGGAGAATCGCTATCACGCGATCTTCGGCGGCGGTCCGGCGTACTTCGTCAGTCCCTCCAGCTTTGGCCCGGCGCTTGCCGCGCTCGGTGCGAAGGTGAAGCTGATGTCGGCTCAGTATGGCGCACGCGAGATGAGCATCGAGGAGTTCTTTGTGGCTCCGAAGAACAACATCACGCGCGAAATCGCGGCCTATCCGAACGAACTGGTGACCGAAATCAACATCCCGGCTCCAGCGGCTGGCTCGAAGAACGCCACCTATGAGATCCGCCATCGGGAAGCGATCGACTGGCCTCTGGCAACAGCGTCAGTGGTCGTAACCATGAAGGGTGCGAACGTGCAGTCGGCAATCGTGGTGCTGGGCCATGTGGCTCCCACACCGTGGAAAGCAGCCAATGCAGAAGCCGCGTTGGTAGGCAAGCCGATCACAGCAGCCTCAGCCGAGGCGGCAGGCATGGCAGCAGTCGCAGACGCCAAACCACTCAGCCAGAACGGCTACAAAGTCCAACTGGCGAAAGTGGCGGTGAAACGCGCACTGTTGGCCGCGGCCGGAGTAAAGGGGTAACCACATGGAACGCGCAGGCATTACGATCATTGACGATGACCGATGCGATCTATTGCGCTGGAAGGGTATGTATATCGATGCCGAGTGGGACCCCTCGGTCCCGCACGGCAACGACCGGCTCTTCTGGTGCCATAAGACCCAGAACTGTCTTGGCCCCGACGACAAGGCAGTTGACGAATACGAATGCAACGAAGGCAGAAAGTGCTATAAAGCCCTTTAAGTCTTTTATTTACCGGAAACCCGCGCCAGTTCTCCCTGGCGCGGGTTTTTCTTTTTTGGAGTAAAATAGTCCATAAGGAGATCAACGGATGAAGACAACTCTGACCGTATTCTTTTCGGCGGCGCTGGCGATGGGGGCTTCCCTTCCCGGCACGCAAATCCAAGGCGATTACGTGGAAGCACGTAACGCGGAAGTATTCGTCGGCCCGTGCTATGCCAATTCCGAAACAGGACTGGTCGGCGACCTGGCCGTATTCGGCTGGAAAATCTCGAAAGGCTCGTTTGAAGGCGTGAACCTGGACGGTCTGAGCATCGTCGGCGTCGTCAAAGCCAGTTCCACATTAGGCGATGTGAACCACTCGTCGTATCCGATCAAGTCCATCTTGATTGTGGACGAGAAGGCCTCCGCCGAACAGCGCATGGCGCTCCGCAAATTCGCTCAACGTATGAGCAACGATCTCCTGTCAGATGTAGTTCGCGTCGACTACGCCCCGGTCAGCCTGACCTTTGAAAACAACAGCGTCCACTCTATGAAGGCGACCTTGAAAGCAGGCGAACTGGCAGCGATCCAGACCCGCGCCATCAACGCCGGCGACAAGGTCTGCAGCCACGAAGAACCGTGGTATGAACCGCTCACCAAACTCGACCACGCCATGCCCACCTACACCATCGCCAACGATTTCCGCGGCACCGGTCTCGGCACCACCTGGAAGAGCCCCAGCAAGAGCAGTTCGTTTGTGGGCAACTTCCATTTGAACGACTAGCATCTCCCAGTTCTCAAAAGGCCGCCCTTCGCGAAAGCGATCGGCGGCTTTTTTTTCGCCTGGACAACCCGTTGCCAATCTCAGGAGTTTCTGGTATTCTCATCTACAAGTAATGTTGTATCTGCCAGGATCATTTTGCGAGGAGCAACTATAGAGTCAACGGGCTAAGTGTGCCCCATCAGCCGTGCTTCCGGCTGATCATCCACTCCCGCGCTGCCATGCACGGGGCAAGCCGCAACATCGCGTGTAGCCACTCAGGAGTAGTGTGTTTTCACCCAAGACTCTAAGTACCAATGCTTCGGGATAGTTGAAAACACTACTACACCCGATCGGACATCCGTGTGCACCTGCGACGCCGGAGGTTTCCGGCCGTGAGACTTAGACTAGTAGCATGCATTTCATTTCTTTCAGTTGCACTCTGGTTGCCCGCCGCTCACGGGGCAACGCTACTCTCCGCTTTCACCGCAACTACCGCGTCGGACGATTACTGTAATCCGGGGCCCAAGGCCTCAACCTTTCTGACGACCGATGCGAAAGTGTGGCTATACCTGGACGTATCCAACACCGCCAGCGGCGACAAACTGCGCGTCGAATGGGTGCGGCCGGATGGAACGACTTATTCGACAAGTAATTTCACGCCACTGACCAGCGGCGGCGAGTACTGCTTTGACTCGTCCATCGGCCTTGCCGGCCAGTCGGCTGCGCAGTATCCGGGCAAGTGGACGATCCGCGTCTATTGGAATGACGCGTCTTTCGCCAGCGTCAGCTTCACATTGAATTCCCCTGGAACACCGGTGACACCGCCCTCAGGAACATCCATCAAGGCGGTCACGCTTTCTCCGTCCACCGGGAGCACCGCGACAGGCACGCCTTACAGCGTGACGGCGACGGTTACGGACACCAACAACGCCCCGGCGGCAAATGTCACAGTGACCTTCACGATTCTTTCCGGCCCCAACCAGGGGGCATCCGGCACCTGTAGTCCAGCGAACTGTAAAACTGGCACGAACGGACAGGTCACGTTTACCTACACTGGAACGGGAGTAGCAGGAGTGGATTCAATCACGGCCTGCGCAAGCTCCAGCAGCGCTGGCGGGGCGATGGCGTGCTGCTCCGGAACCCTGCAGTACACGGCGGCGACGGAGCGGGCAGCAGCAGACGGACCACGTTCGGCTACGAAATCGAACAAGGTCGTGATCATCGGTGCCGCGACAGTCGACCCGAACTGTTCGTCGGGAGCCAACGTCATCCGCAATGGTGGATGCCTGCCTGTCTCCGGAGCAACCAGCGAACTGGGCTCCTTTGCGTTTTCGGGCATGGACCCGGCGGCGGTTACAGCCGCAAGCCTGGCGGCCTACGATACCGCCGTGCTCAACGTTTCCAGCAGCGGCATGACGTGCGACACGGGCAAGCTATCCACGCAGGCTAAGACCGACCTGGTCTCCTTTGTCGGCGGCGGCAAGAAACTGATTATCTACGATTCGGAATGTCAGGGCAGCAACAACAAAGGCCTCGACTACAGCTGGCTACCATATCCGTTCACGACGGCGAACCCGGGCGCGATGGGTGGCAAAGGCACGCTGAATATCGTGGAAAACAGCACGCTCGGCTCCGGCGTCACGGGAAGTCCCTACTTCGTTGACGCGGCCAACCTCAGCAGCGGCACAGATGCAGTGGGCGACATGAACGTGATGACCACCAAAGACGCGCACTGGTGCCTCTCCATGTCAGGCACAAATGCCATCAATGTCACAGGCCCGGTATTGGCCTACGCCAAGTACCCCTCGGGGTCGGACTCCGGCCTGTTTATCTACAATGGCCTCGATCAGGACGAAGACAGCAACTCCGGAAATCCGAACCTGCGCAAGATCTGGTACCTGGAACTGAACCAGCCGTTCAGCCCGTCGAACCTGCCCTGCGGAGTCGCCGTTGTCGGCATCACCCTAGGTGTTAATACGGCAACACCGGCGGTTGGCTCACAGGTGACGGGCACCGCGCGGATCGTGGACCAACTCGGCGCAGCACAGGCGAACATTGCCATCACCTTCACGGTGACGGGAGTCAACGCTGGCGCGACCGGCACCTGTAGCCCGGCGAACTGCCGGACCGATTCGAACGGGCAGGTGACGTTCACCTACAGCGGCGCGAAGGGCGCAGGTACAGACACGCTACAGGCCTGCTTCACCCCGTCCGGAGCTTCCACACCGACGTGTGCGGCGCCAGTCACGATTACCTGGACCCAGGGTGCCACAGCCGGGCCTGTATGCGCTCCGCCCGTCTCCAAGACATGGACCGCGGCAGGTCCCGTATGTAACTACTTCGTGCAGCCGCTCACCAACGCCGGGGTGCCTGCTACGGGTACACGCAGCGGCTTCCTGCAGATCTTCACCGGCCTGCAATGCAAATGGGGAGCGGTCAGTAATAACAGCTGGATCACGATTCTGGCCGGCAACTCCGGCAGCGGCTCTCCTGGTGCGGTGAGCTACAGCGTGGATCCGAACACCAGTTCGTCGCCACGTACCGGAACCATCTCCATCACCGATGGCACCAACGTTGTGCAGACCCACACCATCATCCAGCTGCCGGGAGGCGTTCCCTGCACCTATGCGATCAGTCCGCTAACAGGCAATTCACCGGCTACAGGGGGCGGAGGAAGCTTCCTGCTCTCCACCAACGGATCAACCTGCTACTGGCTCGCGATTGCGAATGATCCATGGGTGCACGTCACCCCGAACTCCGGCTACGGCTCGCAACTGCTGAACTACAAGGCCGACAACAACCCCACCACCAGCGCGCGCAGCGGCACCATCGGAGTGATGGGACAAACGTTCACCGTGTTCCAGCAGGCGCCCGCCCCCGTGGTCCCGCCCGGCACGCCGGTCATCAGCGATGGCGGCATCGTAAATGCTGCCAGCAGTCGCGGCGGTCCGCTCGCCCGCGGATCGTTCTTCACCATCTATGGCACGGACATCGGACCGCTGGTGCCATCGCAGGCCACTTCGTATCCGATTCCCGACACAGCGGGCGGAGTGGTCGTCACCTTCGCGCAAGGCTCGCTCTCCAAGCGCGCCTACCTGCACTTTGTCTCCAGCAGCCAGATCAACGGCATCATCCCCTCGGATGCTCCGCTCGGCGACGTGCAGGTCACCGTCACCTACAACGGCAGGATCGGCATTTCGTCGAAGGCGACCCTCACTGACACCAGCTTCGGCATCTTCACGGCAGCCTCCGGCGTAGGCCCCGGAATCATCCAGAACTGGAACTCCGCGACCGATGTCGTCTTGAATCTTCCGACACTGCCCGGCAAACCGAAGCAACTCGCGATCCTATGGGGAACCGGACTCGGCCCCATCTCGACCGCCGACAACAACAGGCCTCCTGTCGGCGACCTAACTGCCCCCGTGTCGGTTGAGGTGGCGGGCATTCCCGCGGCCATCAGCTACCACGGACGCGCACCGGACTTCGCCGGCGTTGACAACATCTACTTCACGGTGCCGTCAGGAGTGCCGGAAGGCTGCTCCGTCCCGGTCCGGGTGAAAGCCGGCTCCACCTGGAGCAACACCGTTCGCATGGCGATCAACAGTGGTAGCGGTAAGTGCCAGGATCCGTCCAACCCTAACGCAAACCTGACCACGAACGGCGGCAAGTTAGGCGCAATCATGTTGGTGCGGGCTGACATCAACGGCCAGTTCCAGGCCAATCAGGCGCCCACCAGCGCCACGCTCGACATCGGCATGGGCATCTTCGCCGAGGTCAAGAGTGGCGGACAGCTCGCCTTCAGCGGCGCACTCAACCTGCCACCTCCAGGTAGCTGTACTTCGAACACAAAGGGACTGGATGTCACCTCTCTGCTTGGCGGCGATCTGATGAGCAGCTCCTCGGCCGTCAATCGACAGTTGGACGCAGGCTCCAAGATCACCGTGACCAACAGCAGGGGCAGCGTGGATCTCAATCTGCTAGGCTCCAACGCCGGCAGCTACATGGGTCTGCTCGGCGGTACCGCTCCGCTCGCAGGAGCGACGGCAACGCCGTTGTTCCTCGATCCCAAATCCACCATCACGATCTCCGGGGCAGGCGGCAGGGACGTTGGAGCCATCTCCGGCAGCATCACCATCCCGAGTGCCATCCAATGGACCAATCGGGATCAGATCACGACCATCAATCGCAACTCGCCATTGACCATCAACTGGACAGGTGGCGACCCCGCACAGATGATGGTGATTGCCGGTGGCGCTTCCGATGCGAAGACCAAAGCCTCCGGTGGCTTCTTCTGTCTGGTGAATGTGAGCGCCGGATCCTTCACCGTTCCGGTCTCATTCCTCGCTGACCTGCCGGCAACACGGCCGCTCACCGGGAACGGACAGGACGCGCTCGGCGGAATCGGGCTGGTCTCAGCACCATTTGGAGTACCGCCCTCGTTCAACGCAACCGGACTCGATTCGAAGATGATCGTCACCGGCTCTGCCAGCATCAAGACGGTCCAGATCCAATGATCGCACCAGGACGCGGCACATGGTTAGCCTGTGCCGCCGTGCTGGCCTGCACCCTTCAAGCGGAGGCAGGGCCACGAGTGGTGTTGCTCGATATCGATGGCGTGCGGCGCGACACCCTGGAGACAGCCTATCGATCCGGCAAGATGCCGAACCTCGAGCGGCTCTTCGGCAGGAACCTGGAGTCAGCGATGTGGTTCGATAATGCCACGGCCGCGTTTCCTGCCATCACCATGGCAGGCCAGGCTTCTCTGTTCACCGGGGTATCGCCTGCACGCCACGGGATCCCGGGCAATCAGTGGTTTGACCGGCGCACTGGCCGCGTCATCAACTACTTCTCCTCGGCCGCAATGCCCTGTGTCTATGGCGTTGCGGCCTTTTCCATGGCAGAGTGCGGCGCCGGCCTGGCGAACAGTCACCTTCAGTCACGTACCATTTACGAGGCAGCCACCGCGGCCGGAAAGACCTCGACAGTCGTCTTCAGCCAGTACTGGAAAGGCGCGACCCACGTCGTGCTCCCCTCCATCAACGAGGCGGCTGCGCTCATTCGCGGCACCGCCATCGATTACCAGCGCTTCGACGAGTTGATGGTGGCCGGTGCCGTGAAGTCATTGCGCAGGGACGGCATCCCCGACCTGCTGACGCTCTACTTCACCGGCGCCGATGGGATCGGCCATAAATCCGGAACACGCGGGCAAGCCGAATACCTGAAACAAAGATGGGACAAACTGCTTGAAACAATACTGGATGAATTCGACAAATTAGATCCTACGTGGCGAACGCACACGCAATTCATCCTTACCTCAGACCACGGCCGCACAGATACAAAAGCCAACGCGGCTGACATCTCCCTGGAAGCAGCCATCGAGGTTGCACTGCAAGGCAGCGCATACGTGATCGTAGAAAACGGAGGAGTTGTCCACCTCTATCTGCGTTCCAAACAACCAGGCGCAGGCTGGACCGCTCAGCCATCGCCAACTGAAGTAGAGGCTGCGGCAAAGGCTCTTTCCACAAGTCCCTCACTCAAACCCTTGCTGGAAACAATTGCCGCTCGCAGCAACGGCCCCGGTACCGGCTATCGCCTGATCGACACAGACCCGAAAGAGGCGAGCCGCATCACTGCGATGGTTGGCTCCATCGACTCCGCCCGCAGCGGAGACATTCTGTTGTTACTCAAAGCCGGCCGCTACATGGGCAACCAGGAAACAACAGGCGCTCAGCACGGCAGCATCTTCCAGAAGGACCTCGCCATCCCGCTGGTGATCGCACAAGGCGGAGCAGCGGCAGGGCATTCGCCAGTCGCGCTGACCACCACCGACATAGCCCGCATCATCGCAACCTATCTCGGCTTCACACTCCTGCCGAATCCTTGAATGTGCAACATGAATGTGGGGCAGATTGTTAATCTGCGTGGCGATTGCCAATCGCCGCTTTGGACTTGCAGTGCGGCAGGTGGGCCGATTTCCAATCGGCTGCTGCGTGGCAACCCGCCCCACGTTTTGCCTGAATGCCTTCCATACGCCTACGCTCGGACTCATGCCTATTTGTTGAGGTTCTTCGACTGGTCTTACTTTCATGTCGCACACCCATACGACTCGCCCATGCAGCCAGTGAATGATACGCTGGATATGCGCATGCAGGAACCATCATGAGGGTGACCAGTCCCAAAGTCGTTGATCTGGTCGCCAACAGCCGGCTGATGTTGATGACGGGCTTCGGCGGACTGTTGCTGCTGATGCTCTTTGCCGAGTTCGACGGCGTCCGCGTCCTCACCGCTATTCAGAGCTCCAATGACGCGACGCGCGAGGACTACCTGCTCCATACACGCGTCCTCGAACGCATCCGCTCTGACCTCTACCTATCCGGCACCTATCTGCGTGACTATCTCCTCGAAACCGATAGCGGTCGCGCAGAGGGCCACCGGCTCAGCCTGATCGAGAGCCGCCGCGATATGGATGCGGCGATCGAACAATACCGTTCGCTGCTCAAACCGCGTGAACAGGCCACGTTCACCGCCCTCGAAAAGGAACTCACCGCCTACTGGAGGGTATTGGAACCAGCCTCCGCCTGGGGCCCTTCCGAGCGTAAGCAGCGCGGCTACCCCTTTCTTCGCGATGAGATCTTCCCGCGCCGCATGGCCATGCTAAGTATCGCCGGACAGATCGGCGCCATCAATGAATCGCAGTTGAACGCGGGCAAGAACGAACTCCAGGTGACCTTCGCCGAGTTCCGCCGCCGCCTCACCGGAGCCATCGTCCTGACCATCGCAATCGGGGTGCTGCTGGCAGGTTTGATAACACGCCGCATCCTCTCGCTGGAAGCGGAGACCGCCGACCGCTATCGCGAAATCTCCGAAGCCCGCCACGAGTTGAAAGAGCTCTCGGGGCGCCTGGTCGACGCGCAAGAGGACGAGCGCCGTTCGATCTCCCGCGAACTGCACGATGAAGTCGGCCAGGTCCTGACCGGAACACTGATCGAAATGGCAAACCTCTCAACGCTGGTCCGCGCTGGCAATTTGGAAAGAATCCAAACCCAGGCTGAAGCCATCAAAAAAGAGATTGAGAATTCCATTGGAGTTGTGCGCAACATGGCCCTGCTGTTGAGGCCGTCAATGCTCGATGACCTGGGCCTGGTCCCCGCCCTGCAATGGCAGGCGCGCGAGCTTTCGCGCAGAAGCGGCCTGCGCGTAAAAGTAACTGCCGGTAACATGCCCGAGGACTTGCCGGAAGAGTACAAGACCTGTATCTATCGCGTGGTGCAGGAGGCTCTGCACAATGCCCTGCGCCACTCAAAAGGGACGTCGGTGCGCGTGAACGCGGACATCTCCAACAACCGCATTGAGCTTTCGATTCAGGATGACGGCAAGGGCTTCAACGCCCGCGAAGAGTCCGGACTCGGCTTGGTGGGGATGAAGGAGCGCGTCAGCCGGCTGAACGGAACCTTCACTGTGGAATCGGAACCCGGACACGGCACAACCCTGCATATCTCGCTGCCCGTATAAAACACAAACGACATGACACCTATTCGAATTCTGCTCGCCGATGACCACACCATAGTGCGCAAAGGCCTGCGTATGCTGCTCGAAGATCAGGAGGGGTTCGCCGTCATTGGCGATGCCGGAGATGGCCGCGAGACCATTGCCCTGGTGGAGAAGCACTTGCCGGATGTGGTGGTGATGGATGTGGCGATGCCGATCCTCAACGGCATCGAAGCCGCTCGCCAGATCACCGCCAAATTCCCTCAGGTGGCCATCGTCTTCCTAAGCATGCACTCCGACGAGGGTTATGTGCTGCGCGCCCTCAAGGCCGGGGCGCGGGCATACTTACTCAAGGATTCCGCCGAACACGACCTCATCAACGCCATACGGGCGGTTGTCGACCGCAAGGCGTTCTTCAGTCCGGCGATCAGCAAGTTCCTGGTTGAGGATTATATCCGCCAGATGAATGAGCGCGAGGTGGAGGACAGCTATGACCTGCTCACCACGCGCGAGCGGGAGATCCTGCAATTACTGGCCGAAGGCAAGAACAACAAGGAAGTCGCGACGCTGTTGAACCTCAGCGCCCATACGGTAGATACGCACCGCAGTAACATCTTCCAGAAACTCAATGTGCACAACAGCGCCGAACTGATCCTTTACGCCGTCCGCAAGGGTGTCATCAGTTAGGCTATCGAAGGGATGCGGTCTGGTAATCTACGATTGCCCGTTGTGCCTGGTAATCGTACATGGCGGTCGTACTGGCAATCTCCGCGGAGGTCAAATTCAACTGCGCCTGGCTCAACTCCACGATCGTGCTAAGCCCAAGGTCGTAACGGCTTTGCGCCAGATCCTGCGCCAGGCGCGCCTGCTTCAGCAACTCCGCCGATAGCCCGACACGCTCGAACGCCGAAACTGCGTTCAGATAGGAGACCCGCACATCGCGCGTGATGCGGCTCTCCACGTCGGCGATGTTCTGCAGGATCGCCTTCGATCGCAACTGCGCCTCTGCCGTGCGTGCTTTATACAGGCCGCCATTGAAGATCGGGATGTTGAGATTCACTCCAACCGCGCCGTACTTACCGGGAATCTGTTCCTGCCCGGTAGGCACTACGCCGGTGGTGCCAGCGAGCGAAAGCGTCGGATACGACAGCGCATGCTCCGCCTTCACAAAGCGCTCGGCCGCGCTCTGCTGCAAGCGCAGATCCTTCACCTCAGGACGGTCGCCCAGGGCCTGCTTCACCAGCGCATCGATCTCCGCGGGCAAGGGTGAAGGCATCGGCACGTCACTCAACTGGAAGGCCCTCTGATTTGGCATCCCAATGGCGCTGGCCAACTCGGCCTGTGCCGAATCCAGATCGTTTTGCGCCTGCGAAAGCAGTAAGTTCGCAGTAGATAGATTCACGCGCGAAAAGCTCACATCCAACTGCGACTTCAACTTACTCTCGGCCAGTGCCGTAATCTGGTCCACCACCAACTGGCGTGCTTTGATGGTCGCTTGCGCAACACCTAACACGGATTGGGCGCGCAACACCGCGTAATAGGCACGATCGGTCGCGAGTAGCACTTGCGCCCGCGCCGTTTCGGTCGATTGGTCCTGTGCCTTCGCCCGCAGCTCGGCCATCGCGACCAGATGGGAAGTACGGCCGAAATCGGTCAACATCTGCGAAATGGAAACACCGGTACCGATGCGATTATAGACGACAGGATTATTCAAGCCACCGGCTGCAAGACGCGTGCCGGTATCAGCGCCGACTCCGGTAAGGCTGCCAAACAGCGTGGGCATAAAGCCGGCTTTGTATTCCACTGAAATCTGATAAGCCGCAGCCGCATTCAGCTTGAACGCCATAATCAGCGGATGATTCTGCAACGCCAACTTATGCGCCTCGGCCAGCGACAACTGCATCGGCTGAGCAGCGCACGCGGCAGACGCCATAATCAGCAATAACAACCTACGCACTAGTGTGCCCTCCCGGCGTCAACGGCCTCACGGCCTCCATATACAGCCACATATGCGGCGGGCACAAGGAACACCGTCAGCAACACCGAAACCGTCAAGCCGCCAAGCAGCGCGCGCGCCAGCGGAGCATACGACTCACTGCCAGCCCCCAACTTCAACGCCATCGGCAGCAGCCCGATAATCGTTGCCAGCGAAGTCATCAGCACTGGCCGCAGACGAACCCTGCATGCCTCGGCCACCGCATCTCTTACACCTGCGCCCTCTTGCCGCAGGTGCCTGGTGAACTCAACAATCAAAATACTGTTCGACACCGCAATCCCCACCAGCATCACGACACCCATCAGTGACATAACGTTCAGAGTAGTGTCAGACAGCAGGAGCGTCAAGATCACTCCAGTGATTCCAGGTGGCACCGCTACCAGGATGATGAAGGGATCGATGAATGATTGGAATTGCGCCACCAATACAAGATAGAGCAGCACCACCGCCAGGCAGAGTCCATAACCAAAGCTGGTGAACGACACCCGCATGCCCTGCACCATGCCTCGCAGCGTAACGGTCAAACCCTCAGGCACCTTGGTCTTGGCAATGATCTCGTCCACGGCCGTCGCGATCCTTCCCAGGTCCTCGCCCAAGGGCCGGACATAGATGTCGGTCACTCGCCGTAGTTGATAGTGGTCGAGTTCCGTGGGCGACTTGATCCGCGAAACATGGCTGATCATGTCCAGGCGCGTGGAAGACACCGAGGAGGCGCCGCGCAATGGGATAGCGCTCAGGTCGTCCATCGACTTCACCTGTGACTCAGGATATTGCACGGTCAGCATATAGTCATTGCCCGTTTTGGGATCGATCCAGAAACTAGGTGCAATCATCTGATTCGACGTCAGCGCCGTGATCACATTGCCGACTACCTCACGCTGATCAAGCCCCATCTCGCTGGCCCGCATCCGGTCCACTTCAAGGCGCAGGGCCGGATAATCGATATCCTGCGGCGTATAGACGTCGGCCACTCCGGGGATCTTCTTGATCTGCTCGGAGATCTTCAGGGCCGTCTCATAACCCCGCTCAATATTGCTTCCTGCAACCTGCACGTCGATTGGCGCGGGAAGCCCCAGATTCAGCACTGCATCCACCAGGCCGCCCGATTGAAAGTAGACGGTTAGTTCAGGTAGCTCCTCTGCCATGCGTTTCTTAACCAGCGCCATATACTCATAGCTGCCGGTCTTGTGCTCTTCCGCCAGGCTTACTTGGACAAACGCTGTATGCATCGCCGAGTTAGTCGTGTAAATCGCCGAAAAATCGGGAGTAGCACCGATGTTACTGACAATCATTCCCAACTCTTCCTTCGGGACAACCTCACGAATCAGCTTTTCCACCTTTTCGATTTCGCTATTGGTTACCGAAAGCCGCGTTCCTGAAGGCGCCTTCAAATTGATCACAAACTGGCCCGCGTCCGTGCGTGGAAAGAACGAGAGCCCAAGCAGGGGAAACAATCCAAGGCTGGCCACAAAGCACGCGGTAAAAACAGCCAGGGTAAGTTTCGGAAATCGCAGCACCAGGGCAACGAGCTTGTCGTAGAATTTCAGGAATCCTTCAAAGCGATTGTTGAACCAGACATTGAACCGGTCGCCCAAGCCCAGTTTGCCAGCCTTGCCATCCACCGTGACCGCATCTTCAGATGAGGGCGTCCCATGATGCGCGGGAGCCTTGATGAATCGTGCGCAGAAAAGCGGCACCACCGTCATGGCGACCACATAGGATGCAAACAAGGAAAGCATGACAGCCATGGCCAATGCGGTAAACAAGAACTTACTCACTCCGTAAAGGAAAGTCACAGGGAAGAAGACCACCACCGTTGTTAGCGTCGCCGCCAGAACGGGAAGAGCAACCTCCTGGCCGCCCTTCTGCGCCGCTACCTCCGGCGTCTCGCCTAATTCCAGATGGCGGTAGATATTCTCGAGCACTACCACGGAGTTATCGATCAAACGCGAAAAGGCCAGTGCCAATCCGCCCAGCACCATGCTGTTCACTGACCCGCCGCCCATCGCCAGCGCAATAAACGCAGCCAGCGCGGAAAGGGGTATCGAAAAGAACACGGCGACGGTTGCACGCATGCTGCCCAGAAAAACAAGAATCATGATCGACGTCAACACCAGCCCGATGCCGCCCTCATGCAGCAGCGTCTCAATCGCGGTCTTCACAAAGCGCGATTGATCAAACACGACCTTCGTCACCAACTGCGGAGGAACATCGAACAACTTCGTCAACCGTTCCCGAACGCCATCCACCACTGCAATCGTGTTGGTATCGCCACCCTGCTTCAACACCGGCACATACACGGATTTCTGTCCGTCAACACGAACCAGATTCGTCTGAATGGACGAGGAGTCCTTGGTGGCGCCGATATCGCGAATTCGCACCGGAGAAGTCCCTTCCACCTTTACTGGAAGCTGATCTATCTCCCCCACTGTCCGCAACTGACTGTTGGTATAGATGCTGTAATCAAGCGCTCCCATCTGCACATCGCCCGCCGGCAGAATCAGGTTCGCGTTGTTTAAGGAGCGCACAACGTCCATCAGACTCAACTTGTGCGCTTCCAGTTTGTACGGATCAGTGTACACCATGATCTGGCGGTATTTGCCGCCGAATGGCTGAGGCACGGAGGCGCCCGGTACGCTGGCAATTTGATTGCGAACTTGAAACTGCGCCAGATCTCGCAAGGCGGTCTCACTGAGCCCTTCGCCCTTGAAAGTCACCAGGCAAACAGGCAGGCTCGATGCATCGAATTTCAATACCACCGGTGGCAGTGTGCCAGGAGGAAGGCGTCTCAATTGCGCCATTGCCAAATTCGAAATTGTGGTTACGGCCGAGTCCGGATTCGTCCCCGGCTGAAAGTAAACTTTAATAACGCTCACACCTGGAAGCGAGCGCGACTCGATGTGCTCAATGCCGCTACCTAACGTAAAGAAGCGTTCAAAGCGGCTCGTAATATTCGTCTCAATCTGTTCCGGAGGCATACCCGAATAGAACGTGGCCACAACAACGACAGGAATGTTCATCGACGGAAACATATCCACCGGCATGCGCACCAGGCTCGTTACGCCAACCACCGCGATGATCAGGCAGAAGACAACGATAAAGTAAGGATTGCGGACCGCGAATCTTGCCATTAGGATCCGCTCCCTTGCATGGTAACAACCTTCGGACGCACTTCCTGCCCTGCTTGAAGTCCGGCGCGATTGCCTGTAATGACCATGTCCCCGTCGTTCAATCCCGACCGTACTTCGACCAAAGTCGAAGTCTCAAGTCCAAGTTCGATCTTTCGAAATTCCACCCGGTTGTTGGCTGTAATCACCAGCACCTTGCCTATGTTCGTCAGGCTCTCCTGCTCACTTCCGCGGTCAACGGCTGCCAGAGGCACCGCCAGCACCGCAGCCCGATTCGAAAGAGTGAGATTGACTTCCGCGTACATGCCAGGCATCAGGAGCATGTTGCCGTTCGGCACATCCAGCTCCGTATCCATCGTCCGCGTTCCAATCGATACCCGTCCGCTGAAGCGCGCCACACGGCCAGGAAACGTCCTGTTCAGCGTGGGCACTTTCACATCCACCTGCTGGCCGATATGAACCGTCGGCACAGCCGATTCCGGCACCGGCAGGATCAATCGCAGCATACTGTTCTCTGAAAGCCGGATCACCGGCATCGCCTGCGAATGCGATGCCGTGCCGGCCTGAATCATCGACCCGGTATCCGCATAACGTTTCGTAACCACCCCCGCGAATGGCGCTGTCACTCGCGTGTAATCGAACATCGTATTCATGCGCTTCAGTTCAGACCGGTTCACCACCACCTGCTGCATCGCGGTCACATGATTTGACCTTGCCACCGCTACCTGCGCTTCCGCCACCAGGTCTTTGCTGTGTGAATCATCGATCTCCTGTTGAGCAACCAGCCCCGGCCGCTTCTGCGCCACCTCAGACAGCCTTACGAAGGAAATGTGCGTGATCTCATGCGCCGTCTGCGCCCGTTTCAGTTCCTCTTGCGCATGCGCCACTTCCGCCTCGGCGCGCTCTACACCTGCCTGCGACCGCGCAATGTCATCGGTCATTTCAGGGATCTCCAGCGTCGCGAGCAACTGCCCCGCCTTCACACGGTCTCCAACATCGACGTTGATCTTCTTTACGTAACCCGACACCTTCGCCATCACCTCGACTTCCTGGTTCGGCTTGAATTCGGCCGTCAACACCAAGCCATGGGAGAGGTCCTGAGTTGTGGTTTTCGCTACGGCCACCACTGGAGCCTCAGCAACTGCGGGCTTAGCCGTTTCCGCCGGAGCTGACTTGCCGCATGATGCGAGAATAGCCGCCGAAGCAGCCAGCAGAATACCTGCGAACTTCATATTGGAAAGGGTCATAGGTTACGTTGAATCGTCTGTAGGAGCAGCTGTTCACTGAAATCGGGCGACTGGCAGGCTTGAATGATGCGGAGTTCTCTGGCACGGTTGCTGGCCGCGGCGGCAGCAACTTGTGTAGCCACCGGGGCCGGAATGGAGACGACGCCGTGACAATCCGCGTACAGCAGATCTCCCGGTTGCACGGTAAGCCCGTAGACGGAAACGGGCTGGCCAAAATCCACAAAATGCGAGTAGGAATGAGACACCGCTCTTGATCGAGCAAACATCGGGAAATCCATCGCGGTTACGGCGGGCACGTCACGCACCGCGCCATTGGTGATCACAGCCTCGCAACCGAATGCTTTCAGAATGGCGGCATGGACTTCGCCTACGCACGACCCTGCCCCCGGATTCGGATCCAGATCCTCAATCACCGCAATCAACGGACTCGGCAGCTTCCTGATGTCGCTCCACCAGTCCGTCCGCTGCATGAACGGATTCTTGCCCATCATCGGCGGTTCGGCGGCACGGAAGCGGAACGTCGCCGCATACCCGATCACGCGCGGAAAGCCTCCGGTCACGCACTGCAGGCCGGGAGAAGTGAAGCCCTGGTTGCGCAACCGCACATTAAACTCCTCAATCGCGTTGGCAATCGTGCAGGTATCGAAGACAAGGATCTCCTCCAGTTGTTCGCGGGTCAGACGAGCGGTACTTCCTGGTACAGCATTCGGCTGTGTATTTGACATTCGTAGCGGGGGAATATGAGCGGGACGCACCGGGATCTTCAGGATCCGCACTCACAATTATCCTTTCCTATCCAGGGTAGTCCCGACAACGGAAAAGACGAATACCCTGGTCAGGGTATATTGGCCGGCTACTCGCAGTAGGAAGGGAAGATCAAGGCAAAACGACGCTCAGCTTCAAGCCATCCGCACTTAAAGTGGCTGGTACCACCTTCGTGACGTCCGCGAGTGTCACCTGCACGTTGTAGGTTCCCTTGAAGCCGCGCACGGCAAACGTGCCGTCGGCGCCGCTCTTGCCATGCACGTCCGTCCACCACTCGCCGAACACCAGATCCAAATAAGCAGCTCCGTTAGGCTTCAATGACCAGTCCTTGCGCAGCAGCGCGGCCTTCGGCCTCCAATGCCGGCCCTCCCAGAAGCCCCACATCATGAAGCCCTTGATCGCCGGATGCGCGAAGACCGCCGTCATGAAATCGCGCTGATAGGCGCCCTGCAAGGCTTCATCGTCGACATCGATATCGAACTCCGTAATGTGGATCGCCTTGCCAAACTGAGCAAACCGGTCGAGGATCTGCCACACGCGGGTGGGCGATGTAAGTTGAGAACCGAAGTGCCCCTGCATGCCGATCCCGCCCAACGGAGCGCCCCAGTCGATCAGCTTGCGGATGATATTGAAGTACCCATCCTGGTGGCCTTGATCGAGCCCACCCGCCGAGAGGATACTATAGTCATTCACATAGAGCAGCGGCGCAGGGTCGGCCTTGGCCGTGGCTTGAAACCAGACGGCCATCTCCTGATCTCCCAACACCTGCTGTAGCGAGGTGTTGGTGTAAGGTTCATTCAAGACATCCCACTCGACTAACTGCCCCTGCGTGGCGGAAACTTCGTCCTGGATATGATTCAAAATGCGAGCCCGCAGCGCCTCGGGATTCGTGGCCATCTTCTGCACATCGGACGGCAGGTACGTCCAATTCGGCCAAACCAGATTGTGCCCGCGCACACGCGTGATTCCGTTGCTCCGCAGCCACTCCAGCGCACCCAGCGCCTTGTTGCGATCAGCCTCCCACGACGGCCACTTCAGGTCATTCTCCAGCACTACTTTGTTGAACCAACGCGGAATCACCCATCGGTAGCGGTCGCCATCAATGCCCGCGGCATTCAAACCATCCGCCGCCACCGCACTGCCGAAACCGAACTCATGGCTCTTCATGCTCACGTGCACGTCAGCGCCCGCCACCGGAGCACCCTTACCGTCGACAACCTGCACCTGCATGCCGGCCTTGCGCAGCTGGTCGATCCGAGCCGCGGCATCCGTGCGCCACGCCGCATCCGGCTCTTGGCCCGCATAGGTGATCTTCGTGCGCGGCAGTTGTTCCACAGGAATCGCATTGTGATAATTGACCAGAGAAATACCGCCGATATCGATCGTCTGCGCATAGTAGGCCAGATGGATCACGAACTGATGCTGCCCGGCTGGAATCGTATAGTCGGATTTCACCGGCACCAGGAACTGCCGCCAGTTCGAACCAGCATTCAACGATGCCGAAACAACCTTGGCAAAGTCGCCGCTGCTGCGCTGCAGATAGGCCGTCGCGGTCACTTCGCCGGTCTCATTCGCCGCGCTCGACCCGCGCACGAAGATCGAAAGGAACAGCGAGTCTCCTGCCTTCACATCCGCAGTAGTCGCGGAGATGATCTGTGCGTCCCAGACCTGTGTGCTGGCAGACTTCGCCTGAATCCGCAGCGCCTGCGTAAACGGCATCTCCGTCACGGCAATCGTCTGCATCGTCGCCAGAGTTGCCGGTGCGGAAAGTTTGTAGCCCGTGATGGAAGCAGCAGGCAGCATAGGCAGTCCGCCATCGGGCACAGCAATCCACGGTTGGGCCTGTAAGCCAAGAGCACACAGTAGAAGTAACAGCCTCACAACACAATAGTATCCGAAACCCGCTATACTGCTCCAATGAAATTGTTCCCCGCGATCCTGCTTGCATCGGCCCTCAACGCACAGCCGTATGACCTCGTCCTTGCGGGCGGTCGCGTGATGGACCCTGAATCAGGCCTCGACGCCATCCGTCACATCGGCATCCGTGCTGGAAAGATCGCCGCGATCTCCGAGCAGCCGCTCACCGGAAACATCCTACTTCGCGTGAACAACCGGGTAGTTGCCCCAGGCTTCATTGACCTGCACTCGCACGGGCAGACCAACGAGGCCAATGAATTCCAGGCGCACGATGGAGTCACCACCGCGCTCGAACTTGAAGTCGGTGTGCCCGCCGTCGGAGCCTATTTGAAGACGCGCGAACACCGCTCGATTCTCAACTTCGGCGCGACAGCATCCCATGGCGCGATGCGAACGATGGCGATGCGGGAATTCGCCGCTGAAGCGTCCGCATGGCGCAACTCGGCGGACAGGTGGTTGGAAATCGGCATGAAGGGTCGCTACCGCCAGGTGACCGATCCCGAGGAGTACACCACACTAGCCGCCACCATCGAGCGCGGCCTGCGCGAAGGCGGACTCGGCATCGGCGTTGCTCATCAATACTACCCGGGTGCGACCCGCGAAGAGATCTTCCGCGTCTTTCAAATGGCTCAACGATTCAAGGTGCCCATCTTCACACATGTCCGGTCGATGGGGATCGACGCAATGCAGGAGGTGATCGCCGACGCTGCCGCCACCGGCGTTCCGCTCCACATCGTGCACATCAACAGCATGAGCCTCGGCGCCCTTCCGGCGGTGCTCGACCTCATCGAAGCGGCTCGCAAACAGGGGCTCGATATCACCACCGAAGCTTATCCTTATACCGCTGCTTCGACGATGCTCGAGTCCACCATGTTTGACGACGGCTGGCAGGAACGGCTCAGCATCTCCTATAACGATCTGCAGTGGGTCAAGACGGGCGAACGCCTCACCGCGGAGAGCTTCCAGCGTTACCGCCAGGAGGGCGGCCAGGTGATTATGCACCTGATGAAACCCGAGTGGATCCGCCGCGCGATGGCCTCGCCGATGGTGATGATCGCCTCCGACGGCATGCCCTACGCCCCCGGCGCGCACCCGCGCAGTGCCGGAACCTTTTCGAGAGTGTTAGGTTATTACGTACGCGAAGAGAAGGCCCTGACCTTGATGGAGGCACTGACCAAGATGACCATCATGCCTGCCCGCCGCCTGGAGCCGATTTCGCCTCAGATGAAGAACAAAGGCCGCATTCGGATCGGAGCCGACGCCGATATCACAGTCTTCGACCCCAACCACATCCGCGACACCGCCACATTCGAAAAAGGCCTCAGTTTCTCCGCCGGCATTGACCACGTGCTGGTGAACGGAACAGCCGTCGTCCTAAACGGCAAGACGGTCCCCGGAGCCTATCCGGGAACCGCCATTACATCTACACGTCCGTAAGGTGGGGCAGGCGGTTTCGCCTGCCTTCCGCTAGAACTCCAACCGGAACCCGCCCTGCACCTGACGCGGCTGGAAGCCGTAAGGATTGAACGAATTCTGTAACGTCGCGACGCCTCCGGTCCCCGGACCATTCATACCCTGATTGTTTAGGAAATTGAACACGTCCACCGAAACGCGAAGATTCGCCTTGCTGCCTTCCCTGAAGCGGAAAGTCTTGCGCATCGACGAGTCCATGATCCAGTTCATCGGTCCAAGCCGGTATTGATTGCGGAATGGATTCAAGCCTGTATCATAAGTAACTCGCTGATTAGTGCCATTGGTCAATTTGATGTAGACCACGTTGGTATCGTAGTCACCAGTAACCGCACCCGGAGTCCCGTATGGGATCAGCGGAGTTACGGCCGGCTTCACGTCCTTCGGGATTCCAATGTACCCATTGGGTACGCCATTGGCATTCACACTATTCTGGCGGTTGGGCGAGATATATGCGTTCCAATAGTAATAACCCTGATAGCAGCGTGCTTCGGCGGCAGTCCTGGCGCTAGCCGGAGTTGCGGTGCAATCCTGAATCGGATATTTCTTGCCGTAGACTTCCACCGGAGCACCAGTGAATCCCCAGTTACCGGCATCCACCGTGAACCAACTGCTGACGAACGTACCGCTACCGGTCATCGTCCAGCCACCGATCGCGGCATTGAGCCACTTAGGGGCATTGTATCCGAACTGCTTGCCGCGGCCGAAAGGCATCTCATAGATCCAGTTCCAGCGTGTGCGGTGCTTCGGAACACCGGTGTCGCGCTGATAATTCAGGAAATGGTTCAGCGATTTGAAGTCGGTAGGGACCGCGCCGGGCGCATACTGATCTGCCGTCGTTCCCGGTGAATCGCGGAACGAGTTACCTCCCAGCCGGTAAGCATTGGTCAAGGTATAGAAGGCCTGGAACTGCAGGCCGTGGCTGAAACGCTTATCAATTTCAGCGGCCCACATTGCTGAGTTGCTCAGACCGGTCTTCGACAGGAAGTTGACCGTCGTGTAAGCCGTCTGATCGTAGGGACGGCGGGCGACCGATGAGAACGTTCCAGTTGGAGTTGTCGTCAATTTCTGGCTATACCAGAGATAATCGGTCTGTTGCGGATTGATGTTATCCAACTGATCGAGGTTCGAGCCGTGCTTGCCGTCGTATTTGAAACGGATCACGATTGACTCTGTCAGTGGCTTTTCGAGCTGCATGTTCCACTGCTGCACCTTCGAGCTCGGCATATCCGGAGACATCGCCGTAATGCTTTGGCCAACACCCAGTGCGTTCGGATTGGTGATGTCCACAGGATTCTGGCTGTTCTGCCCCGCAATAATCGCCGAAGGATGGGTTAACAGATAGCTATTATTGCCATCCGGACTGTAGGCGGAGCTGTTCGGATTGTATTGGAACGTCGCTTTGAACGGCAACTGGCTGGAGAACTGCGCCAGCAGTGTGCGCAAAGGAAGTCCGGAGATATACAGGCCATAGCCGCCGCGCAACACGAAGGTCTTCTTGCCATCCAGGAAACGGTACGCAAAACCCATGCGCGGACCAAAGTCCTTTAGATTGCTCGGGAAGAAGTTATTGCTGACGCCCATATCCTGCGCCGTCTCAAACTTCACGTTCACCTTCTGGAAGTTACTCACAACCTGTGCGGTGGTTGCTCCGTTCCGAATGTAGTAGTCCACCGGTTCGGCCAGCACCACGGCATGATTTTTCACATCGAAGGTGTTAAGCAGGTGATTGGAATCGGTCCACGCCGGATTGAAATCCCAACGAATGCCGGGGGTTAGCGTGAGCCGGTTGTTGACGCGCCAGCTATCCTGCAGATACAGGAATTCGGTGCGTTGATCCACTTTCATCACACCGCGCGAAAGGTACACGCTGTAGGTCGCCGCATCGCCCAGAAAGAAGTTAGCCGCGTCAAAGCCGGTATTGCCGATGGCCGACGGACTTCCCGTCGAACCGGACGTACTGCTCTCCAGTGCCGTTCCGAGACTGTTGTAAGTGGAACTGCCGGAGATGTTACCCTGGTCCGGCTGCAACCGCTGCACTTCGTCGTGCCAGCCTCCGCCAAACGCGATGTTGTGGTTGTTTTTGATCCAGGTGTAATTCTGCTGGATATTGGTGATGCCGCTGCTCAGGAAGCGGCGGTTGTCGCCTTCGATGTACTGGGTGAAGTTGGTGCCAACCGTCTGGATGTTCGGCCAGCCGATCTGCCCGAATGGATTCGGCAAACCTAGTTTAGTCGCCCAATCCTGTTGCGCATCCGGAGCGCCATTGATGGTCTTAGACGTCTGCCACGTCTTATTTACAATCGTCTCCACGAAGAACGCCGGCGAAAACACGTGCGTTTCGCTGAATGCCGCGCCCCACGCTTGCATGGGCAGGTAGGTGACGTTGGCTTCGCCGCCGGTGGTGGGAACATACAAACTGCTCAGAGGTGTTGTGCCGAGGAACCACGAGATCTGGTTGCTCCAGTTGGCCTTAGCGAAGAAGTTATCTTTGTCCGTCAACCGGTGGTCAACGCGGATCGTCGTCGGATTGTTCTGCATGTTAGGCAGACTGCTGTTGCCGATCGCATATTTGATGTTCGAGGCGATATTCGGCTCGGTGATATCGGTCGGCACCGGCGTAATGCCATAGATGTACTTCGCCAGCGGACTTTCCCGGTTCACCGGAATCGTATTGTTTGGGAACGGCGTACGCACCGTGATGGGACGATTGTTAATGGTTTGAACCGTGCCGGAGTTCGGATCGTAAATCGTAATCGGCAGGCCGGTGTTGGTCTCAAGACCGGCAAAATTGCCGTTGCGCTGAGCCATGGTGGGCACGGAGAACGAGTAGGTCAAGCCTTGACGCAATGCGGTCTGTTCGCGGGACACAAAAAAGAACGTCCGATTGTGCCCGTCATATAATTTCTTGCCGTTCAGCCCAAAGGTCGGCAACATCACAGGACCGCCAAACGATCCGCCATACTCATTGCGAATCAACTTGGGAAGCGGAAACGGCGCACCGTTGGGATTCACGTCCTGGCGGTGCTTCGCCACGCCGCAGCAGTTGTTGCGGGTGGTCTCATACAACGAAGTAATCCAACGGTTGGTGCCGCTCTTGGTGGACACGATCACCGACGCGGGGCTCGATGACTTGGCGTTTCCGGTGCTGGTTTCGATGCGCACTTCGCCCACCGATTCCAGGCCCTGCAAGCCTTGGGATCCGCCGAATTCACGATTGTTGGCGGAGGCGCCGTCTTGCGAATAGGTCGTCGAATACGTCATCATGCCGCCCGTGCGGGCGCCATCGTTGACGTTGCCGCCGTATTCGATGCCTGGCGTCACATCCATGATCAGGGTATTGAGATCACGGCCGTTCACCGGAATCTCTTTAATGCGCTGCGAATCGAGCGTGGTGGAGTCGGTCGGTTCCGTCGTTGTCACCAGCGGAATCGTGTCCGTCACCATTACCGTTTGTGTCACGTCACCGAGCGTGAGCACCGGCGCGACCTCTGACGTCTTACCGGTTTCGAGCAGAATATCCTGCTCCCACGCCTTCATGCCGGGTGCTTCGCAGCGGACTTTGTAGTTGCCGATCTGGGTCGGAGGAAATACGAAAAAGCCGTCGTTATTAGATGTGGTTGAAGCCTTCACGCCGGTTTCAATGTGGGTGGAGGTTACCTTTGCCTTTACAATGACTGCGCCGGTTGAGTCTTTTACGACTCCCTGTAGCGTAGCGCTGCCCGTGCTCTGTGCCATGGCGCACGCGACCGCAACAACTGCTATCGCAATTGCCTTTAGAGCTGATTGTTGAGACATCCTGGTCTTTCCTTTTTAAATTACGCTGAAGCGATTAGGTTGCCCCGATTCTATCAACTACAAGGAACTCCCGGCAACAGCGGTCACCGTACCGCGACGCGGTGCACTGCGCCGACCAGACGCCGGTAGGAAAGCGGATAAGGAATCCATGCCCCATCACACCACGACGAATAAAACCAACGGGCAAGAATGGCCAGATGCTCCTGCTTCTCAGCGATAGTAATCTTCTCAGGCGCAGGCAGGGCCGCTGCCTCTTCCCGCAACCGCTTATCGAGCGAAACCGGCTGCCCGTCAGGCATCACCAGCGCGAACCGCCGCAGCGGCAGCCACTGCCCGCTCTGCATGAACAACAGCTCAACGCACTCAGGCTCGAAGGATGGCAATACCGCCACGCCACACATCCCGCCCGCATCCGAAGACAGTTCGTCGCGCAGTTTCAGCACGGTCTGGATTCGCTCCAACAGTTTATGCTGCCGCGCGGCCTGCTCAAACTCCATCTCTGCGCTGAAGCGGTCGCGCGCCAATTCATGCGTCTCAATCAACGAGGCTCCGCGCGTCAGCATAAATTCACGCACGCGTCCCGCCTCGGTGGCATACTCCTCAGGCCCTACCACCATTTGGCACGGACGCAGGCACATATTCATCTCGCCATAGATACAACCGGCGTGTTCAAACGAAGGAACCAGGTCCTCCTGGCATCGCCGCAACTGGAAAAGGTCGAGACACTGTCCCTCGAACAACTCCGCCGACGCCCGGGAGCGGAACGGTCCGTAGTATAGCGATTTCCCGCCGCCCAGCCTCGAGGTCACCTGCGTCCGAGGATACTCATTCGAGAGCACCAGCCGCACATACGAAGGCATCCGCAAGTTGATCAGCTTGAGGTACGTGTCAGGAAAATACTCGCGCGCCAGCCGGTAATAGACCAGAGTGCTCTCCAGCCTCGACCCGGTATGGAAGAACTCAATCTCACATGCCACGTCGCGCAGGTTCAGCATGCGCGACGGGCCTTCGCGGGCCCGCAGCAGTCGCGTCAGGCGCCGCCGCAGCACCGCCGTCTTGCCAAGGTACGGCCGCCCCTCTTTCACATGGACTACAAACACCGCCGGACGGTCAGGCAGTGCGGCGATCTCCGCGTCCGAGAACGGAATCCTCATTTGCGGAACAGCCGGAAGTAGCCATCCGGTCCCATCGGCATCACGCCTGCGATCGATGCATTTTCGCGAACATGGGCGGCGCTGCTCATCCCCACCAGCGCCGATACGATCCCAGGCGTCGAGCGCACGAATTGTATTGACCGCAACGCATCCGTCCCGGCACCCGGAATCCGCGCCGCGACGTCCTCCGGCAACCCGCCCGCAAGGCGCCCCTGCATCAGTGACGCGCTGGCTATCACCGAAATATTCTCTTCCTGCGACAAATCCAGAACAGTGCGCCCTTCTTCGTCCATCCGCGTGAACGCCTCCGGCATCGCCAGATTCACAGGCATCTGGATAAAGCGGAAGCGATGCATAGAACCGCCCACCCGCCTTGCAATGGCAACCATCCGCTGCAGGGAAAGCTGCCCGGCTTCTCGAAATCCGCTCCAGGTCGCCGCGCCATAGAAGCGAATACGTCCCTTTTCCGCCAACGCCTCCAATGCAGCGAACGCCCGTTCAATGCGCGCGTAAAAGACATCGTCACTCACGTAGCGAAGCTGCGTCTCCGGATTGTGCAGATAGAAAATGTCAACAGTATCGAGCATCAGGTTGGCCTGGCTGCGCAGCAACTGGTCATTCAGAAACTGCTCCGTCATGCAGTGCATCCCGCCTTCGATCTCATCGGTTTCAGGCACCGCGTCAGGCACCAGATAACCAGCCTTGGTGGCGACAACAACCTGCTCCCGCTCCACGCTGCCAGCTTCTAACAGTTCGCTCAAAGCCCTGCCAATGGCCCGTTCGGAGCGCTGATGCCGGTAGTTCAAGGAGGTATCAATCAAGTTGATGCCAGCCGCAATCGCCGCCTTCACCGCCTGCTCATAGCTGGCATCGGTGGCATCGTCCAAAGCCCCCAGATAGCTTCCCAGCCCGAGCGAAGAGACCGTAATGCTCTGCGTTTTGCGGAAGAATTGCCGCGCCTCGGGAAAGCCCTTTGCGAAGCGATAGGTGGGTTCAGGCAGTGCGAAACCGTGGCTCATCTTTCCTTGATTGTATCCCGCCTTCCTTGCTGAACCTAACCGTCCGCTAACTACCCACTTGACATCGGCATCGCCATAAATACAATAAGGTTATTCTCTCTTTATGCAGAGCGCTTGTACGCACGCTAGAACACAAATGGTCGCACGACGCGACGGGGTTGATTATGTCCGATGTTTGGAATGCGGCCAGGTCTTCGAAGCCGATGACCTGGAAGTTGCGTCGGTCTATGATGATGAGGAGCAATCGGCATCCAAGTAAGATCCGCGAATATGAAACAAAGTGGATAGCCGGTTATTCCATGTGTTCTGGAAGGACACGGTGTAACCAATGGCCAGCCCAAAAACAGCGAAATCACAAAGTGCCACGGCATCCAAGGTAAAGACTCTCGGCATCACTCCAGCCGCCGCGACTTTGGAGGTTGCGCCTAAGAAGCCTATCCAGGCCGAATTGTTCGAACTCGCAATGGAGCAATTCCATGCGCGCAATTTCAACGCGGCGCTGCACGGCTTCCAGGCAGCGGCGGAGGGCCCGTCGTCAGAGATCGCCTACACTGCGCGGCTCCATCAGCGAATGTGCGAGCAACGCATGAACCGGCAACAGGAAGAGCCTCAATCCGCGGAAGATCACTACAACCTGGGGGTCGCCCTGATCAACTCGCGCGACTTGCCGCAGGCTAGGATCCAACTGGAAGCCGCCCTTGAACTGTCGAACGATGCGGACCACTTCCATTACGCCATGGCGCTCCTGTGCGGCCTGGAGGGCAACTACGCGGCATCAGCGCGTGCCCTGGCCCGCGCGATACAATTAAATTCGAGAAATCGAAGTGCCGCAAGAAATGATCCCGATTTTCAGGAGATTCTCCGGCACCATGAAGTGAGAACTGTTCTTGACCCAGAGGAAATCCCCACCGCATAGCGCAGTCCCGGCACGCCGAGGTCCGCTGCGCATCGTATCGATTGGTGGAGGCACGGGCCTGTCAACGCTGCTTTCCGGACTGAAGCGCTATGCGATGCCCGACGAGAAGACCGGCAGGACACTCGTTGAAATCACAGCGGTAGTCACCGTCACTGACGATGGCGGCAGTTCCGGCCGCCTGCGCCGCGATTTCGACGTCCTGCCGCCTGGCGATATACGCAACTGCATGGCAGCCCTTTGCGAGGACGAAGCGATGCTCACGCAGCTGTTCAAGTACCGATTCTCCGCGGGCCACGGTTTGAAAGGGCACAGCTTCGGCAATCTCTTTCTCACTGCGCTCTCGCATATTACCGGTGATTTCGCTCATGCCGTGTCGCTTTCTTCGGAAATCCTGAACATCAGCGGAAAAATCTACCCGTCCACCGCCGCCAATGTCGTGCTGCATGCCGAATTGGAGGATGGCACGCGCGTGGCGGGCGAATCCAAAATCAGCAAGAGCCGCTCGCGCGTGAAACGGATCCGCCTGAGTCCCCGCCAATGTGATCCTCTGCCGGAAACGCTCGCTGCCATTGAGCACGCAGACCTCATCACGCTTGGGCCCGGCTCGCTCTTTACCAGTTTGATCCCGAATCTCCTGGTGAATGGCATCCCCGAAGCAATCGTCAAATCGCATGCCGTCAAAGCCTACTTCTGCAATCTGATGTGGCAACCGGGCGAGACCGTCAATTTCACGGCCTCCGAGCATGTCAACGCGGTCTTGCAGCATTCCCGGAAAGACCTGCTCGACTATGTGGTGATCAACACCCAACCAGTGACCAGCGGTCTTCTCCAACGCTATGCGAACGAGCGTTCTCTGCCCGTGGAAAACGACATTGCCAACCTCGAGAACCTCGGCCTGAAAGTTCTCGGCGATAATCTCCTGCTCGATGGGGAACGTGTCCGCCACAATCCGCAAGTGGTCGCCGCCATCGCTCTCAAGCTCGCGCGCCATGGAAGAAAACGAATCCTGTTAAGCGAAAACTCTGCGAAAATATAAGTCAATGGAATCCTCCGTAACTGTTGTCATTCTCGCTGCCGGCTTGGGCACGCGTATGAAATCGAAGATGGCCAAGGTCCTGCACAGGGCTGGCGGCATGACGCTCATTGAGCAGGTGGTCCAAACCGCCACGAGCATCACGGCGCCGGAAAACATGGTGGTCGTCACAGGCCATCAGGCCGAGCGCGTTCAACAGGTGACCGCGCATACTGGCGTCCGCTACGCGATGCAGACCGAACAGAAAGGCACCGGCCACGCCGTGAAGTGCTGCCGCGGTTCGGTTCCCGAATCCGGCTGGCTCGTCATCCTGTATGGTGACGCCCCGCTCATCTCCGCCGTAACTCTCACGGAAATGATCCGCCGCCAGACGGAATCCGGAATCGCCGCAACCGTCCTCACCACCGAACTGGCAGACCCGTCCGGCTATGGCCGCATCATTCGCGATGCCGAGGGCTACGTCGAAGCCATCGTCGAACACAAGGCCGCCACCCCGGCGCAGGCAGCCATTCGCGAGATCAACTCCGGGATGTACTGCTTCGATGCCGCACTGCTGTGGAAGCACATCGATGAAATCGGCACCAATAACCCGGCCAACGAGTATTATCTGACTGACCTCGTCGAGATCTTCCGCCGTGCCGGACATAAAGTCGCGCCCATGCCGCTGACCTCTCCGGAAGAAGTGCTCGGCATCAACACCCGGCTGGAACTCGCCGAAGCTGACGCCATCCTCCGCCGCCGTAGCGTACATCGGCTGATGCTCGAAGGAGTCACCATCGAGCGCCCGGAAACCGTGACCATCGACGCCCAGGTACGGATCGGCCGCGACACCATTATTGAACCTTTCACGCGCATCCTCGGGGCGACAGTAATCGGCGAGGACTGCAAAATAGGCGCCTACTCCATTATCGAGAGCTCGCAACTGGCGGACGGAGTCGAAGTTGGGGCTTACACCACCATCGGCACATCGGTGATCGAGACCGGCGCGGTAGTCGGACCCTACGCCCGCCTCCGCCTCGACAATTACGTCAGCGCCGGCGCGCACATCGGCAACTTTGTGGAATTGAAAAAGACGCGCATGGGCAAGGGCGCCAAGGCCAATCACCTGGCCTATCTGGGCGACTCCACCATCGGCGCAAAAGTGAACATCGGAGCGGGAACCATCACCTGCAATTACGATGGCAAGAAGAAGCACCAGACTCACATCGGCGATGGAGCCTTCATCGGCAGCAATTCGACACTGGTAGCGCCCATGGAAATCGGCGCCGGCAGCTACATCGGAGCGGCTTCAGTGATTACCAAACCCGTTCCCGAAGGCGCGCTCGCTATCGGCCGTGGTCACCAGGTGATTAAGGAAGGTTGGGTGAAGAAGAAAGAGGTGGCCGGCAAGTAAGCCGGCTACTTCTGCTCGGCCCGTACAATGATTCGGACGGCAACGTGCGCCTCGTCCACAACGGCATAGCCCACGGTCACGCGCACTTTGCTTTTCAGCGTCCCTTCGATCTTCGTTTCGGCATTGATCAGAAATGACCTCTCTTCCGAATCGCGGTCAATCACTTCGCGCAATACTGTGACCTTCGTCGCGCTGAGGTCCGTCACCGTGCCGGAGAAGAACTCAAGCTTGACTTCCTCCGCGGGCTTCGCCGCGTCCTGCTTCAGCGCTGAGACGTCAGCTGCCGCCAGGAAGAGAAATAGAACGCCCCAAACCATATAATCCATTAGACTCAAAAAACAGTCAAAACGATTCTCGCCAGTAAATTAAAGTATCTTCACAATACGAGCACAGGATGGTAAATATTCGGCAAAGCGGCCTCTCCAATAGCGATCAGCGCGCCTGTCTCCGACATCGCTTTCACGTATTGTGATCCCTGTAACATCCGGAACGGGTTGATGTGGAAGTCACGACCCTGCCTGATCTGGGCTTCAGTGATCGCATCCACCTGCTGAGAGGGAAACTCCGGCAGCAGTTCCGCGGCCGGAATCAGCGCTTCGGCCATTCTGCCATCCACCGAAAGTTCCGTCAACTGCTCGATGGTGCGCGCCTGCGCCAACAGGAACGGCCCCGACGAAGTCCTGCGCAACTCGCACAGATGCGCTCCGCATCCCAGCGTCTGCCCCATGTCATGGGCGATGCTTCGCAGGTAGGTCCCCGACGAACAGCGGACAGACACCCGCGCTTCATTCCCCTCCAGCGCCAACAGCTGGAAGTCGTGGATCGTAACCTCCACCGCCGCCAGGTTCACGGGCTTGTTCTTGCGCGCCAGGGCGTAGGCGGGAACGCCGCCGACCTTCTTCGCGCTGACCGCCGGAGGCACCTGCTGAATCGGGCCCCGAAACCGCTCCATCGCCTGGTCCAGCACAGCCGGATCGGGCACAACTTCCTGAATCGGTGAGGTCGGCTCGCCGGTCGCGTCGTAACTGTCGGTCGAGTATCCGAACCGGATCACGCCCTCATACGACTTCTCGCTCAACCGGAAGAACGGCGCCAGTCGCGTGGCGCGCCCGACAACTAACGGCAACACGCCGGTCGCCATCGGGTCCAAAGTGCCCAAGTGGCCGATCTTCTTGGTCGCCGCCAGCCGCCGCATCTTCGCGACCACGTCATGCGACGTCCAGCCCATGGGCTTATCAACTACGATCACACCATCCATTCCTTCCAGTTTAGACGATGGCGCCAAATGTGACGTTTTCAAGCCCTTCACGCATGCGCTACAATGAAGGTTCCCCGTGATATCAGTCTCTAATGTATCCATGCGCTACGGCGCCAAGGTCCTGTTTGAGGACGTAACCACCAGTTTCATGAATCAGCGCCGCTACGCGCTGACCGGGCCTAACGGCTCCGGCAAGTCAACGTTCATGAAGTTGCTGACTGGCGAACTCGATGCGCAAAAGGGCAACGTCGTGCGCCCGAAAAAGTTCGGCGTGCTCAGCCAGGATCAATTCGCCTTCGACAACTATCGCGTCATTGATACGGTAGTGATGGGCAACAAGCCGCTGTGGGCCGCGCTCACCGAACGCGACGCCATCTACGAAAAGCCGGAGATGACCGACGAAGACGGTATGCGACTAGGCGAGCTTGAAGGCATCGTAGGCGACGAAGACGGCTACACGGCCGAAAGCGACGCCGCCATTCTGCTTCAGGGACTCGACATTCCGGAAGAGCTCCATGAGCGCAAGATGGGCGAGTTGCAGGGCGGCCACAAGGTCCGCGTCCTGCTGGCCCAAGCGCTGTTCGGCAACCCGCAAGCGTTGCTGCTGGACGAACCGACCAACTACCTCGATCTCGAATCCATCCACTGGCTCGAGGACTTTCTCAACCGCTACGATGGAACGCTGATCGTCATCTCGCACGATCGTCACTTTCTCAACAACGTCTGCACCCACACCGCCGACATCGATTATCAAACGATCATCACCTACCCCGGCGGCTACGACGACATGGTGCTGCAGAAGACCAAGATCCGTTCGCAGATCGAAGCGCAAAACGCCCAGCGCGAAAAGAAGATCGCACAACTGAGCGAATTCATTGCACGCTTCTCGGCCGGTACGCGCTCCAGCCAGGTGACATCCCGTAAGAAGGAAGTCGAGCGCCTGGCAACTTCAGACCTCGCCCGCTCCAACATCGCACGCCCCTTCATCCGCTTTGAGATGAAGCGTCCTTCGGGCAAGACGGCTCTTACGTTCCAAAACGTATCCAAAGCCTACGACGACAACCAGGTGATCAAGAACTTCACCGCCAACGTGCAGCGAGGTGACAAAGTCGCGTTGATGGGCCGCAACGGCGTGGGTAAGACCACACTGCTCAAGGCTCTGCTGAAGAACGCACCCGGCGCCGACGAGCCAAACGCTTCCCTCGATAGCGGCAGTGTGGAATGGGGCCATGAAGTGACTGTCGGATACTTCTCGCAGGATCACCGCGAGTCGATTCCCAACGGTACGACAGCACTCGAATACCTGCATTCGTTCGACCCGTCAGCTCATAACGAAGATCTGCGCGGCCTGCTCGGGCAGATGCTCTTCCAGGGCGAAGAGGGCTTGAAACCAACAGATGCGCTCTCCGGTGGTGAAGCCGCGCGCCTGACCTTCTGCAAGCTGATGCTGCAGAAGCCGAACGTGCTGATCCTGGACGAACCGACAAACCACCTCGACCTCGAATCCATCAACGCGCTCAATCTCGCGCTGCAAAAGTACGAGGGTGCGGTGTTGCTCGTAACGCACGATGAGGACCTGCTTGATGAAGTCGCCACCCGCCTGTGGCACTTCAAAGACGGCGAAATCATCGACTTCAAGGGCACGCACGAAGAGTACACCGGCAAGCTCTCAACCTAAGTAGTCAGTTAGGATAAAGTGGTGGTGATGACCTACTGCTTTTACTTCTGGATTTTCTCTTACTGCGAGTGAAGAATCTAAAATTACAAATGATGCTCTTTCTAATCTTGTTTATCTTCAACTTACTCATGCTGGTTTTACTTATCCTCAAACTCCATATTCTGGACTGGGTCAGTTAGATGAACTAGAAGATTCTGGATCTCCTCGCCCTTACTACTCGCACTAATCTTATCTAGCTCATCAAACATCATAATCATACTCATGGACTTGGCTTGAGCAAGACAATTTGCGATACGACCACAGTGGCTCCCCTCATATACAAATTGATGACCAGTGTATGTTGTGGCATCACTATCGCCACCTAGACTAATAAACTGGAATGGCCATCCTAGAGCTTTCGCAATACCATTCTTAATTAGACTTGTCTTACCAATACCTGGAGGGCCTAAAAGTAGAAGACTTAGACCAGATGATTTGGGGTTCGCAATCTTACTCGCAATAAACTGCATGATTTGGAGCTTAGACTCGTCTTGCCCGTAAATAGCCTCGTCTAGGTAACGACGAGACTTCTCCATGAATGGAGAACAAATATCTGAACCATCTTCGATTTTTACTGGCATTTCCTTATAAAGTCCAATAGGGATTGATACCAACTTCTCCATCCAAGCCCGAAGCTTATAATACTCTCCACTGCTTACATCCATTGTATTCAATGAATTATACCGACTCATGACCATCGCCATCATATCTGGAGCTAGCTTCATTTGTAGAAGGCGAAACATTAGAGGCTCCTCCTTCTTAACATACTCAGAACGCTTCTCTAGAGCATCAATCATGGCACGCTGCTTTGGACTCTCCAGTGCCTTAAATTGGTCAATTTGATCATCAATCGTATCCTCCTCCATTGGCGTTGTAACAAGCTTTACGAACTTCTTGATTTGAGGACTCTCCTTTTTCATGTTATGACGCTTAGGAATCATTCGGTCTGATTCAGGCTCGCCGAAACTGATTGAAATTCCCTTAAAAGCATTCTCCTCTTCTGACTCATCCTCATCCTCAGACTCATCCTCAGACTCATCCTCAGACTCAGTCTCATCATCAGATTCAACCTTCGTCTTTTTCTTCTTAGGCTCCTCATCTGACT
>Ga0118677_10002841_pt1 | contig 34050 bp, 23 predicted proteins | sample AliMusrvi5mmetaG_FD_86154 | JGI IMG/M metagenome (GOLD analysis project Ga0118677, IMG submission 86154)
ATGTCTGGCAGCTGTGTGCATCAGTTACGGTAACAGTATAAGTACCTTCGCAAAGGCCGCTTATATTCTGTGTTGTAGCTGAGTTGCTCCATGCATAGGAATAGTTTGTGGTTCCACCGGTAACGGTGACGTTGATTTTACCATCGCAGGCACCTTTGCAAAGTGCATTGACAGGAACGCCCGTTACAGTAAGCAGGTCAGGCTGACCTACGCAGAAACTACCGGTTGCCTTGCACAAATGAGCATCGGTAACGGTAACAGTGTAGCATCCAGGGGCCAGGCCATTGATATCTTCCGTTGTTGCAGAATTGCTCCACAGGAAGGTATATAATGTTGTACCGCCGGTTACAGTGATGTCAATCGCTCCGCCTGTTCCATTGTAACAAAGGGCCGGGGTGATCACGGCACTTGGTAATACAGTCAACTGGGTGGGTTCGGTGATAGTCCTTTCGGATCTTGCATCACATGAATGAGCATCGGTAACGGTGAGTTTGTATGTGCCAGCACATAATCCCGAGAGATCTTTGGTGGTTGCGCCATTGTTCCAGTGATAGGTATAAGGTGCAGTTCCACCCGATGTGAACATCGTTGTGATGGTGCCATTGCAAGCTCCCTTGCAGGTTACGTTGGTTGTTGAACCCTGCCATGAAACTTCGCCAGGTTCACCAACTGTCCAACTGCCGGTCACGGTGCAATTGTGTGCATCGGTTACGGTGACAGTATAGTTACCAGCGCAAAGGTTGCTGACATTCTGTGTGGTAGCTAAGTTGCTCCATGCATAGGTGTATAATGTTGTTCCTCCGGAAACGGAGATGTTGATTGTTCCGTCGCAGTAGGTTTTACAAGATGCGTCTGTTGGAGTTCCACTAACAGCAAGTGCGTTTGGCGCGCCAACTGTCCAGCTACCGGATGTCTGGCAGCTGTGTGCATCAGTTACGGTAACAGTATAAGTACCTTCGCAAAGGCCGCTTATATTCTGTGTTGTAGCTGAGTTGCTCCATGCATAGGAATAGTTTGTGGTTCCACCGGTTACGGTGACGTTGATTTTACCATCGCAGGCACCTTTGCAAAGTGCATTGACAGGAACGCCGCTAACCGAAAGTAAATCGGGCTGACCTACTACGAAGCTACCTGTTGCCTTGCACAAATGCGCATCGGTAACGGTAACAGTATAGGTTCCCGGGGCCAGTCCGTTGATATCTTCCGTTGTAGCAGAATTGCTCCACAGGAAAGTATATAACGTTGTACCGCCGGTTACAGTGATGTCAATCGCTCCGCCTGTTCCATTGTAACAAAGGGCCGGGGTGATCACGGCACTTGGTAAAACAGTCAGTTGATCAGGCTCGGTGATGGTCCTTTCGGATCTTGCATCACATGAATGAGCATCAGTAACGGTGAGTTTGTATGTGCCAGCACATAATCCCGAGAGATCTTTGGTGGTTGCACCATTGTCCCAATGATAAGTATAAGGTGCAGTTCCACCCGATGTGAACATCGTTGTGATGGTACCATTGCAAGCCCCTTTACAGGATACATTGGTAGTGGAACCCTGCCAGGAAACTTCACCGGGTTCGCCAACGGTCCAGCTGCCGGTCACGGTGCAATTGTGTGCATCGGTTACGGTCACAGTATAATTGCCAGCACAAAGATTGCTGACATTCTGTGTTGCAGCTGAGTTGCTCCAGGCATAAGTATAGTTGAGTGTTCCTCCGGTAACGGTGATGTTAATCTTTCCGTCGCAGTAGGTTTTACATGATGCATCAGTTGGAACACCTTGAACGGCAAGTGCATCAGGTGCACCAATCGTCCAGCTGGCAGTCTTGGTGCACAAGTGTGCATCAGTGACAGTCACAGTATAAGTGCCTGCACAAAGGCCGCTTACATTTGGTGTTGAAGCTGAATTGCTCCAGGCGTAGGTGTAGTTTACTGTTCCGCCGGTAACGGTGATGTTGATCTTTCCGTCACACGCACCTTTGCAACTTGCATTGGTTGGAACGCCGGTAACGCCAAGGACAGCCGGTGCGCCGATCGCCCAGCTTCCAGTCGCAGTGCAACCATTTGCATCTGAGACAGTCACGGTATAAGTGCCTTCGCAAAGACCGCTTACATTTGGTGTTGAGGCTGAGTTGCTCCAGGCATAGGTATAATTTGTTGTTCCACCGCTAACGGTGATGTTGATCTTTCCATTGCAGTCACCTTTGCATAATGCATCGGTAGGAACTCCGCTCACGGAAAGAAGGCTAGGTTGACTTACAAAGAAACTGGCTGTTGCCTTGCATGAGTGAAGATCAGATACGGTAACAGTGTACCCACCTGATAACAATCCACTGATGTTTTGAGTCGTTGCGGAGTTGCTCCATATAAAGGTATATGATCCGCTTCCGCCGCCAGGGGTGATGTTGACTGCTCCATTGCTGTATCCGTTACACGTAACGGGGGTCGCATTGCCTGAAACAGTAACCGCTGATGGCTGTGTTACCTGCCAACTGCCGGTTATGTTACACCCTAAATGATCAGTTACCGTAACGGTATATGCTCCTACGGATAAACTGCTGATGTTTTGTGTCGTATTTGTATTGCTCCACAAGTAAGTATAAGGAGAAGTCCCTCCTGAAGGAGTTATGTTAATTGCCCCATCATTGTACCCGTTACAGGAAATTGCTACAGGAACACCGCTGACAGAAAGTGGCGACGATGATGAAGCGATAACGAAAGCACTTGAAGCTTGAGAACACAGATTGGCATCCGTAACGGTAACCGTATAGGTGCCGACTGGCAATCCTGTCCGGTTTTTTACCGTAGGACCATCACTCCATGCATAGGTATATGGTGTAAGTCCCCCGGACACGTTAAGATTGATGGCACCGGAATTTGCTCCGAAACAGATAATCGGAGTTGTTGTTCCACTAATAATAATCGGATCCAATACGGTCACTACAACTCTACCTCCGTAGAAACCTCCCGGAGGTGGTGCAAACTGGACCCATAAATAGAATTTATCCGTAGCATATCCAAGACCAGAAGGATTTTGAACTGATCCGGGAGGATAAATTACAGGATCTCTTTCTGTTGATGTCCACGAGCCACTAAAATTTTCCCAGTGGAAAGTAGCATCAAGATTTTTACAGGCGGTTCCGTAATTACAAAAAAGCTGAATTGGCTCTCCGTAACATAAAGGTGTTTTCGCAACTGTCTGCGATCTGGCAGTGTATGATAAAGCCAGCATGATGAAGATTAAGGCTGGTAAAAGCCTCAGCGACTTCATCGTTGTCTTCAGGTAAAGTGTTTTCATAATTTAGTGATTAGTTTAAACTAGGTTTATTTAATAATGGGTAAGATATAGTGGGGTTGATTAATTTCATTGAAAATGAAAAAATCGCTGGCCGCCTAAGGCGGTGGTTCTAGCAGGATGTATATTTTGGTTTTCTGCATGGCTTAAAATTTAGTTTTGTAAATATTGACTTTTTTCAACATGCGAAAACAGAATTCAGCAAATGCCTAATAACTAGCTATTTCTTGACGATTTCGTTAGAGTAGTTACATAACATCCTGAAAAACTGATTTTTCGTCGACAAATTTAGTTTTAAATTCAGTATAAATAACACACGAAAGTAAAAAAAAATCTCTCGAATTGGCTGAGATTTTAATAATAATTTGCATCATTTTGAGAATTATGTCATCAAATGTCTAAAATCATGTATTTTTACTATTTTTGGCGATTCAAATTTCATTTTGCATCATTATCTGACATTTTAGTTGTTGTTGTTTTATCAAAATCAAAAGTATTAACAAAAGATTTTCCTGCGGGAACTTCAATATTAATAAAATGTTAAATTTGACAGAAATATGGACAACACTCGTAGTGATACCAGCCGGATAAAAATCATGATTGCTGAGAATCAGGTGATTATTCTTCATTCACTTGTTTCACTCATTGAATCTCTCGGGGATTTTGAAATCACCGGAACTGCTTCAGATGGATACGAATTGCTGAAAAAACTTGAAGGCACGAAACCTGATGTCATCCTGCTGGATATTATAAAACCCGGGTTGACCGGGATCGAAGTAGCCCGTATCATTGATGAAAAGATGCCCTGGGTGAAAGTTATCTCATTATCGAGGCATAACCATCCATCCTTTATCAAGGAGATGTTAAAGCATGGGGTGAAAGGTTTTTTGTCAAAAAATTGTACGGTCGAAGAACTCCATGAGGGAATAAAAAGAGTTTACAATGGGAAAACCTATTTTTGCAGTTTGTGCTCCAGGGTGATCCTGCATGATTATGCATCGGAACCTGTTGAGGGAGCTGCTGATTTCAGAACCATAACGCCCAGGGAGATCGAAATCATTGGCTACCTTTCAGATGGTTACTCAACAAAAGAGATTTCCAATAAATTATTCATCAGTGATAAGACGGTGGAAAGGCATAAGTCGAATTTATTAAAAAAGATGCAGTTGCGCAACACAGCCCAATTGATTAAGGTGGCTGTTGAAAATGGACTATTAATTCATTAAACATCCCATGAAGCCTGAGGTAAAGTTAAAAAACACCGATAAAAGCACAAAAAGGCCTATAGCCAAAGTCGTAAAAAAGAGATATTGGTATGATGGAATCATTCACAATACCACTTTCCTGGTCGTTTTTTTACTGGCCCTGACTTTTTCCAGTTATCTGCCTACACTTAGCAATGATTTTATTCCCACATGGGACGACAATGCCTATATCACAGACAACGTATTGATAAGGAGTCTCTCCCCCGCGGCAATAAAGGAGATGTTCACTTCCCAGGTTGGAGGAACTTATGTGCCGCTGCCATTGCTTTCTTATGCGATAGAATACAAGGCATGGGGGTTAAATCCGTTGCCCTTTCATCTGACAAATCTTTTACTTCACCTCATAGCAACTTTCCTGGTATTCAGGATACTTTGCCAGTTGAAGCTGGATAAACTTTATGCTGCGGCTGCTGCATTGATTTATGGCATTCACCCTATGGGCGTTGAATCGGTAGCGTGGGTGACTGAACGGAAGGACCTCCTTTATTGTGTTTTTTATTTCGGGTCCTTTCTGTTATATATATATTATCTACAGGCCAAATTGCGCAGACCTTTGTGGCTCCTCGCCAGCCTTGGCCTTTTTATTCTTGCTCTTTTTTCAAAGATCCAGGCAGTCTCCCTTCCACTGGTTCTGTTGCTGGTGGATTATTATTTCGGACGGAAAGATTGGGGAAAGATATTTGCAGAAAAAGTCCCATTCTTTATTCTTTCAATTGTATTTGGCATTGCAGGGATATTTGTACTCAGGAGCGTAGGGGCATTGAAAGTAAACGCACTTTTTACACTGACGGAAAGGATGTTTTTCGGGATATATTCGCTGAGTGCATATCTCCTTAAATTTTTCGCACCAGCAACCATGAGTGCTTTCTATCCTTACCCTGTCAGCAGCGGCCATGCCCTGCCATTAATCTATTACATTAGCCCGCTGTTTATCCTGCTTACAGGTTTTGCCGTTTTCCGTCTCGCCGGAAAATCCCGGGCCATCGTTTTTGGCTCACTCTTTTTTCTTTTTTCGATCATGTTCATGCTTCAGATCTTTGGTGCCGGCCAGGGGTTCCTGGCCGATCGTTATGTAAAAGTTCCTTACCTGGGCCTGGTTTTTATTGCAGGCTGGGGGATGGACCATTACCGTGAAAAGTTTAAAAATTGCGCTTCCATCATGTGGTTGGTTTTTGCAGCCTACTCCGTAATTTTCATGGTCTCCACTTACCACAGGTGCCAGGTTTGGAAAAACGGAGGAACACTCTGGACCGATGTTATTGAACGATACCCGGGGAGAGACGCACGGCCTTATTCATGCAGAGGTCTCTATTTTCGTGCAGAAAAGGATAATGAAAAAGCCCTTGCAGATTTGAACAGGTCGCTGACCCTCGATCAGGATGCCGAGATTATGCTGATGCGTGGAAATATCTATTTCGAAAAAGGCAGGGATGATTCAGCTTATACCGATTATATCAGGGTTTTGAAAGTTAAAATGGACAATGCTCTTGCGTTGAGTAACCTGGGCGCTATTTATGTACGGAGAGGTCAGAATGATTCAGCGGTCTATTGCCTGGGTAAATCTATTAAACTCGACAGCAGTTCAGCGGTTTCATATGCAAACCGTGCAGTCGCAAATGGCGCACTGGGGAAAACGGATGAGTCGATCGCCGATTTTAAACATTACCTTACCATCCGGCCGAATGATGAAAGGGTTTTCATGAGCATAGCCATAGCTTACCAGCGATCCGGGCGCTACCAGGAGAGTCTGGGGTGGTTCGATAAAGCGATCGGTCAAAAACCTGATTTCGGAAATTACTATTTCTTCCGGTCCCAGTCTTACAAATTATCCGGGAACAGGGCCAGTGCTCTTGCAGATGCCCTCAAAGCCATGGATCTGGGGGTAAAGGTTCCCCCGGAATATGTTCAATCACTCAGATGATTCCAGGTCGCAAGATGATAGCTGTTTCACTTTAATGCCTTTAACAATATATTGCGGAACAATGAAGAAAAAACATCTTTATTTATTTGTGTTTCTATTCGGAACAGCCATCTACCTGAATACCCTGCCCAATAAATATGCTTATGACGATTTCAGCGTTGTCGGGGGAAATAAATTTACCCAACAGGGGCTGGCCGGAATATTCGGCCATTTGTTCAATGATAGTTTTACCGGGTTCACAGGACAGAAGAATCTCTTCAGGGGCGGCAGGTACAGACCGCTCTCATTAATGACATTCAGCGCGGAATACCAGTTTTTCGGTGCAAATCCTTTTGTGAGCCATTTTGTGAACATGGTCATATATGGATTGATATGCATGATGCTTTTTAAAGTACTTGCCGCTTTGTTCCAGGAAAAACTGGTCTTTAAAAAGTTCACTGATTATTTTTTAAGTTTGTCCCTGATGGCTGCACTGATTTTTGCTGCCCATCCCATCCATACGGAGGCTGCCGCGAATATCAAAGGGAGGGATGAGTTAATGGCACTCCTTTTTGGCTTGTTGGCGTGGAATTCAATCCTGGTTTACACCGACAAAGCAAAAACAGTTCATGCCTTTTATGCCGGACTTTTCTTTTTCCTTGCCCTGATGTCAAAAGAGAGCGCCTCACCGCTCCTTTTATTAATTCCGGTTTCATTGTATTGTTTCAGAAGCAAATCAATATTCCGTAAATCGGCAATGTTTGCCTCCCTGAGTTTGCTTGCAGGTTTTGCAGTATTCATGGTAATCCGGCAAAGTGTACTCGGATGGAGTGCAAAGCCTTCCATGCCTGATAACATTCTCAGCAATTCATTCATGTATGCTTCGGGTTTTTCTGAACGATACGGAACCACATTTTACACACTATGGCGTTACCTGAAATTGTTAATTATGCCCCATCCGCTCACCATAGATTATTATCCATATTACATCCCTTATGTCGGGCTGTCGGATATGCGGTCGCTATTGCCTTTGCTGTTGTATTTGGGGCTGGTCGCGGCTGCCTTGCTGCTGACTTCTCGTAAAAATACTGCCGGTTTCGGGATGCTTTTCTACCTTGTTGCACTGTTTCCAGTTTCGAATCTCCTGTTTATCGTGGGGCCTTTTATGGGCGAACGGTTTCTGTTTATCCCCTCAGTCGGTTTTGCCATTGTCGTTGCCTGGATACTGATCAGGGGTGCAGAAAAGACAAAAACGACCCGGTTTCTTCCATATGCCGTTACATTGTTGCTCTTGCTCTATTCAGGAAAAGCCATTTCACGCAACTTTGACTGGAAAGATAGTTTTACACTCTACACGCAGGATGTGAAGACCTCTGTCAACAGCGCCATTATCAACAAGGGCGCAGGGCATGAACTGCTGTTAAAGGCCGAAGCGGCCAGCGACACGGCAGAGAAAAGGGGTTACGCCCAAAAAGCCATTCCCTATCTTGAACTTGCGGCAAAACTTAACCGGACTGAAACAGAAACATTCCTCCTTGCCAATGCCTACTATGAGGTCGGGGAGTATGAAAAGTCACTTGCCATGTTCCTGGAAACACTCAGGATCAGCAAGAATTATGAAAAAGCCTACGGCAACTATTTTATTTCGGTGAACCGGTTGAAATCTCCGGCCCTGAAGATCAGGTATTACAATCTCCTGATACAGATGACAGGTGAAAGGTATGACAGCTATTATAATAAAGGACTTGTTTTCGGCAAAGAGATGAATCAGCTGGACTCGTCTATCAATAACCTGGTCAGGGCCAGCCGGATCGATAGTACAAAACTGGATTGCCTCAGCGACCTGGGTGTCGCATACGCCATGAAAGGAAATTTCAGCCAATCTGCGTTGTATCTTGAAAAAGCCCTCAGGATCAATCCGAACGATATGAAAATCAGGCAAAATCTTGCCGCATCTTATTTCCACATGGGGAACCTGGCCAGGGCAAAAGAACTTTCGGGCGGTAAATAGGGGCTGGTGAAAAAGAAGCAATCATCAGAATATTAAAAATATATGTGTTTGGGTGTGCAGGAATAATGAAAGGTTTTCATCACTTCCTTGCACAATCCCTGCATTTTCGTAACCATTTGTTCCTGCAAATTTTTTAATTTGGCAACATAGTTGCCTGATCTTTGTAGGAATAAATGGAAGGATTGATCTAAAGCAGCGTAGCTGCGACATCTATCATTCGCAACATTAAAAATGTTTTCATTTCGCCCCGCCGGGGCTCACAGGTGGTACTGTTTTCTCAGGCTACCAAGATAACGCCCCTCGGGCGCATTGGTTGATGAGTTCGTCGAATCATTTTTGTGTGTTTTCATTGCTGCTTTTTCACCAAGCCCTAAATAATCCGGTAAAAGGGCAGGTTAATAATCACAGACCGGAGTGATCGGGTTTGATGGGGCGGGGCTTGAAATAGAAACATCAGAAAATAAGCATAAACCCCTGAGGCCAGGCAAAGACGACCAGTGGCAAGGAGATTCCGGGATAATTATCTGATTTTGTTTTTTTCAAGATTGGAGGCACGTTCCAGGTACTTCTTCGAAAATTCAGCCTCCCCCATGTTTTGGTATACTGCCGCCAGATTTTTCATCAACTGGAGGTCATTCGGATTCAATTTTTCTGCAGTCTCAAAGGCTTTTTTTGCCCCAGCCCAGTTTTTTGCCATGCCATAAGCAATTCCAAGATTATTCTGTGCTGCAAAATCAGATGGATTGAGGCGAACGGCAGATTCAAGGTAGGGAACCGCTGCCACAGGATCCTTTTTGTCATTCAGATAAATCGTTCCAAGGTTAATATTGACATCGTACCTCTCAGGATTGATGGCCCTGAGGCGCCCTAACAATTCAATCTTATGATCCGTATTGTCATATTGATTCATAAGCTTCTGGAAATTAAGGTACACCTTGGGATTGTCCGGCAGATAATGGAGAATGGTTGAATAGATCGTTAATATAGTGTCGTAGTTTTTATTGTAACTGTAATAAGCAGAAGCAAGATTAAAGAGCGCGATGATCTGTTTGGGATATATCTGTAAAGCTTTCTGCTGGTACCTGATTGACTGGCGAAGCAAATCTTCCCTGAGAGAAACATCTTTCACTGTTGCAGCTTTCTGTACCATGTATTCACCGGCAAGTTCATTGCCTTTTGCGCTGTTTGCCGAAACCTTCACATCTGTGGTAAAAAGTGTGTAACTGTCTGCCCAAGCCAGGTTGCGGGAAATGGTCTTCACACCGTAAAGTGAAAATATCACCAGCATCAGTCCACCGGTGAGCCTGGCCGAAAGGATTCGATTCCCATCAACTCTCTCCATCCCCTGGTTCAGAATCCAGGCAAATGCAAGGCAAAACCCAAGGGAGGGCATATAGAGAAAACGTTCATTCATGAATGCTCCGATCGGGAACATCAAATTTGAGACAATAGACAAGGTGTAACTATTTACCCCCTGTTTTTTAAATCCAGGGGTTATTAACAATTTTCAGGATTGTTGTCCTGCTGTTATTCTAAATCCAACGGATATCAACCGTTTTCTGTTGATAGTTTGTTCGTAAGATAGCTGATTTTACTATTGTTTTCACTTATTTCTGATGTTACTTTGCAACAAATAAAAGTGTTGTTGTGAATCCATTTCAGAAGATAGATCCTCGTGACAAAGAAATCGAAGAACTTCGAAAGGAGAACCAACAACTCAAAGAAATTATTCAGACTCTTATCGAAAGAATATCTTCTCTTGAAGAACGCCTTTCCCGATACGAAAATCCTAAAAACAGTCGCAATAGTTCTATTCCTCCCAGTCATGATTACACCCGTATGCCTAAGACTCGAAGCCTTCGGGAACCCAGTGGTAAAAAACCGGGAGGTCAGCCAGGGCACGAAGGCGCCACACTTGAAATGGTTGACAAACCGGATGAGATTGTTGAACATATTCCTCAATTTTGCACCTGTTGTGGTCGTGATGTAAGCCTTGTTCATGCAGTGTTGGTTGAAAGTCGTCAGGAAGTTGTTCTTCCGGTGATACAGCCGATTTATGTCGAGCATCAGGCATTTCAAAGAACATGCACATGCGGAAATACGGTGATCGCTGACTTTCCTCCTGGCGTCACTCCCGGTATCAGTTACGGAGAAAACATTGAAAGCCTTGCAGCCTATATGAGTGCCCGTCAGTTTGTTCCCTTTCACCGATTGTCCGAGATGTTCAGGTATGTATTTAATACTCCCATCAGTGAAGGGACATTGGTAAAGGTAACTAACCGGGTTGCAGAAAAAGCCAATCCCGCATATGAACTCATCCGTAAACGGGCAGAAACCGCTGACGTTAATGGTGGAGATGAGACCGGAATGAGAATCAACGGCCAGAAAGGATGGTTCTGGACACTTCAGGGAAAACTGTTCACCTTCATCATTGCTTCGCTCAACAGAGGCGCACAAACTCTTTATCAACATTTTCCCAATGGGTTCGCTTTTTCTATCCTTGTACACGATTGCTGGAGATGTTACTTTAAAGTTGCCGCTGTTGCCCATCAAATCTGTTTGGCTCATTTACTGCGCGAATTCAATCATATCAGCGACTGTTACAAACTGAAATGGGCAACTGATTTTAAACAACTTCTGGTTGAAACCATGACCTTTAAGAAGACACTTCTTCCACAGGATTACAATAAAACACTAATTCAAAGAACGCAATTTGAAGAACGACTTGACAAATTACTGCAAGAACCTATCAAGAAAAAATATCCAATAGCAATAAGCCTTCAAAATCGTTTAGTTAAATATCGACAACATATCTTCACTTTCTTGTATTATCATCAAGTCCCTCCGGACAACAATGGTTCAGAACGAGCTATCCGCAATGTCAAAGTGAAGCAAAAAATATCCGGCCAGTTCAAGTCTTTTACCGGTGCTCAGTCTTTCGCAATCCTGCGATCGGTAATAGATACCTCGATCAAAAACAACCTGAATCCTTTGCATTCTCTCTCCGAAATTAATGCCCTACACTTGTAGGGGGTGAATAGTTACGACAAGGTGAAGAAATAGTAAAAAATCGAATAGGTGGCGATGCTTTTTCTTTTGAAAGTAGCGAAAGCATAGATTGCCAGGCAAGAATATATTACCAGCGGGATAATGGCCTTAAGTTCCCCGATTGATACAACAGGGATATGGTAAGGATAGTAATCGTATGTAAGCGGATGGGGAAAGATCAGGAGCCTGAGGTAAATTCCGAGGGTGTAAAAAATAGTAGCATATTTTTCCTGAAGGGTCATATTGACAAACGGGTTGTTCATAAGGTCGTTTTCAAGATTCCCGGTAGGATTATGCCCGATAACCCATTGCCTGATAAGCAGGAAAAGTATTGCACCCGCTGCCAAAGGAATAAGTGCGATGACCGTGTTCCTGATTGGATATTTAGTGAAAAACCATATTGTCAGCGGAATCACAGCAAGAAATGTAATCGCGTTCTCTTTCGACAAAAGGGCCCCGAAGAAAAAAAGAGTTGCAAGTATCATCTCCTTCGCAGCGGGTTTTGAAAGATATGCTAAAACATATTTCAATGCTGCCAGGGCAAGAAGCAGAGATAAAATCTCGTCCCTGCCCTTTATATTGGCAATGACCTCGGTGTGTACAGGATGTGCTACAAAAACAAGTGTGGCAATTAAGGGAACGGAAACATACCAGTATTTTTGATCAGGGGGGTAACCTTTATAAGCAAGCAAAGTCCGCAACAGATCATATATAAGCATCCCGGTAACGATAAGTAACAGGAGGTTTATAAGATGACTTATCAATGGGTTAGGCCCGAAAAACTGGTACTCAATTGCAAAAGTGACGACAGACAATGGCCGGTACCTGCCACCGGTGACCATGCTGTTATCTTTCCCGAAAAAACCAGTGAAAAGATCAGTTGTAAGTATGTCGGGAATGCCTTTAAATCCAGCTTTCGTGAATTGATTCCCCGTTATGACGACAAGGTCATCAAGGGCATAGTTAAGTGTCAGTGTATTTCCGTACAAAAGGACACAGAACGCGATAACGCACAAGTAACCATAGGTTCTGGTTTTTCTATCAATGATGGAAACAGCGAGTATCTTTTTTTTCTTTGATTGTGATTTCATGAAAGTGCTGGTGTGCGACTTATTGATACATCTTCCTCATGCCAGTATGGATCAAAAACAGCCTATAAAATTCATAAAAATTGATCACTGGTATGTTTGCGATTAATGAATTTTCTTTTGGTCCATTGCCTGGCGGGTAATCAGGATATTCTGGCGAATCTGCTGATCTGCCGGATCAAGTTTCTCCGCTCTTGAAAAAACATCCAGTGCCCTGGTGTATTCCCCTTTCATGCTGTATACAATCCCCAGATCTTTGTAAGCGGCTATATTGCCGGCGTCGAGATTAATTGACCGTTCGAGAAACCAGGATGCAGAATCGAGGTTGCCTTTGAATTGCCCGTATATTTTTCCAAGCGAGTAGTTCACCTCCGAACTGGCGGGGTTTATCGAATTAAGGTGTTTTAAAATCCTTATTTTATATTCTGATTCATGGCTGTTATCCAGTGATCCCATTACCTGCAGTGCATTTGTAAAAGCATTTTTATTATAAGGGTCAAAATCCAGAACGGTCAAATACTGTACGATCGCCTGTTTGTAGTCTTTCTTATACATTGCCAGGGCATTTCCGTATAAAAGAAGCCCGTTGGAGGCTTTGGGATAAATGCGGATGGCTTTTTCCAGGTGTTTCATGGATAACTCATAGTATTCGGCCTGTTTTGACAGGTCAGTTTCCAGCCTGGCTTTTTCCTGGTAATCTCCTCCGGCGGAAACATTGCATTTCACACTGTTTTCAGAAACCAGCACATCCGTGGTAAACAATGTGAAATTGTCTTTCCAGACCCGGTTTCGCGTATAGGTGCGGAGGGAGAATAACACCAGGATAACGATCAATAACGTTACAGCCGTTTTTTTATAGGCACTCTCTTTTTTGATGATTAAAGGGAGTTTGTTTACAATGAGGCAAGCCAGTATGATTACAAATCCCAGGGATGGCATATAGATGAAACGCTCATTCATGAAGGTCCCTACCGGGAAGAGCAGGTTCGAAACAATGAACAGGGTTGACAGGTAAAAGATAATTCCATAGGAGATAACGCTTTTCGATTTGAATTTTAACACCGCGTAAACGATCATGAAAAGATAGATTCCAAGTGAAAGAACTGCCTTCCAGTCGGTCATGGAAACCAGCGGGATGTGATACGGATAATAATCATGAGTGAGCGGATGGGGAAAAAAAAGCAATTTGACATAAAGGCCAAGCGTGTAGAGGATTGTTCCAAATTTCTGACCTTGCGTCGCATCGAGGAAAGGGTTGTTCAATAATTCTTTCGGCAATTCACCTGAATTCATGTAACCCAGTACCAGGAACCGTACAAAGACAAAGATCAATGCGGTAAATAGAAATGAAACACCCACCTTAAGATTATCCTTCAGTGGAATCTTTGTGAAAAAATAAATTGTCAAAGGCACCATGATCACAAACATGATCGCATTTTCCTTTGACAACAAACCAAAAAAGAAGCAAATATTTGCCAGCAGGAGCATGAGAGGTTTCTTTTTTTCAAAATAGCGCAATGTCAGCCACAAAGCTGCCAGAGGAAACAGCAACGCAAAGATTTCATCCCTGCCTTTGATATTTGCAACTACTTCGGTATGGACCGGGTGAGCAATGAATAATATGGATGCAACGAATGGGATGCCAAGATGCCAGGGTTTACCGGGCGGAGATTTTATCAGCCGGGAAAAGATGATGAATATCAGGCTTCCGGTAAGAGCAAACAGCAGGATGTTGATGAGGTGGCTTAAAAAGGGATTCAGGCCGCCTGCAAGGGCATATTCTATGGCAAAAGAGGCAATGGACAACGGCCTGTACCTTCCGCCTGCAACAAGTTTTTTCTCCGTTCCGAAAAAGCCGGTAAACGAGTCATAGCTGAATATTTCCCTGATCCCGGAGAGTCCTTTTTTTGTAAATGTATTTTCTTTTATGACAATCAGGTCATCCAGTGCATAATCGTTGGTCAGGGTGTTTCCGTACAACAAAAATGCAGCCAGGAAGATTAGCAAATGGGGTAAAAATTTTACGGATAATATTTTCATGGTTTTACCAGATCAATATTTTTTATAAGTTGTTGGGCTTGTGCGTTATCGTGGTCTAATTTCAATACTTTCAGGCAGCATGCCCTTGCGCTGTCGTAATTTCCTTTTTTATAATTTGCGACGCCAAGGTTGAAGTTGGCATCCGGGTCATTTGGTGAATGGGTGAGATATTTTTTAAAATCTGCAATGCCGGAATCGTACCTGGCAAATTTATCTGTATAGAGGATTCCCCTGAGGAGGTGGCATTTATATTCTTCATTATTGTATTTGAGAGCCTTCGAATAATTTGCCAGGGCAAGGTCGTACTTGCCGATGTGGTCGTATATGATGCCCTTGTTCTTGTAAAATGTGAAATCTGTCGAATCGAGCCTGGCCCCTTCCGTGAGGTCTCCAAGCGCCTCTTCATATTGTTTGTTTTCGTTATAAATGAAGGCCCTGTTGATGCGGGCGGGGATGCACCGCGGACTTTTTTCTATCACGTCTGTCCATAACGAGACACTGTCTTTCCATACCAGGTTGCGGTTCCATGTAAGTAAGAAAAGAACGACAATGAGCAATGCTGAAGCAGCATCAAGAATTCTTTTCCCTTGAACGGTCAATGCCGGTCGTTTTTTCCAGAAAAAAATTGCGATGATTGCAGCCAGACCGATGTAAGGAATGTAGGTGTATCGTTCGGCTATCAATGCCGGACCCACCGGAAGGAACTGCAATACAGGAAAAATGGTTGTCAGGAAGAATAACAGGCCAAAGGTGACATATTTATCCTGATCGTTTTTCCAGGTTTTCCAGATCACCAGGGCAAGCGCGATAAAAATAACCGGTGAAAAAAAGATGTAAAAAGGAACAGCCCCCTGCAAAGTAAGGGGGTAGATATAAAATGCTGTCTGGTAACAGGGAAAAAGGAATTTTGCAAGGTAAACGCATATCCCGTAAGGAGCATAAAAGAGGCTCTCAAACAACGGTATGCCGGAAGGGTTGATAAAACTGTTTGCTTTTTGCGCGTAAACAGCTACAATGCCAAAAATGACCGATAATATTAAAAAGGGAATTTTTTCCAGGACAATCTTCCATTCAAATTTCCTCGATAAAAAGTAGTCTACCAGGAACAACACCAGTGGTAATGTGACGGCCTGTGCTTTTGACAGCAGGGAGAAAACGAAGAAAAGGAGGGTGAGCAGGAAAAAGGATGTTTTCCCTTTCCGGAGATAGAGCAAATATGAAATCAACGAGAGAAAGAAATAGGCTGTGTACAAAACATCTTTTCGTTCGGAAACCCAGGCTACAGATTCAACATGCATCGGATGAATGGCAAAAAGCAATGCTATGGTGACGGCAGTATTTACATTTTTTTTCAACAGATGGAAAAAGAATGTATAAACGAGAAATGAATTAAGAACATGCAATAATAGGTTGTGGAAATGGTAGCCGTGTGGGGACAAAATAAAAAGGTGGTAATCGAAGGCAAAACTCAGGATAATAAACGGGTGATAATTCCCCATAAAATAGGTTGAAAATATTCTCCCGAGATTGTTCCAGGAAAAGGTTGTGATCATGTCATTGTTCATGATATAAACGATGTCATCCCAGTTTACAAAGTCGTTCTTCAAAGTCGGGAAGAATGCAATGAAAGAGAGCATCAGCAGGAGGATGATCTTCCAGTTCAGCAGACTTTCATCTTTGAGGGTTATCTTCTTTTTGGATGCCATGGCCAGCCTATTTTGACGTGTACATCGGGAGCGAAATCACTCCTTTTTTCTGCAGGAAATATCCCAGGGATGTTTTGAGCACTCCTAGCCCGTATTTTACGCTGCGTTTCAGGTTGATGGAAGAGGCTTCTTCGAAGTATTTCGTGGGACAGGTTATCTCTGCAATCTCAAACCCGGAATAGAAGATCTGTGCCAGCATCTGGTTGTCGAAAACAAAGTCGTCGGAGTTGGCCTGGTAATTGACTTTTTCGAGAACTTCGCGTGAAAAGGCGCGATACCCTGAATGGTATTCGGAAAGTTTCTGGTTGATCAGCAGATTCTGCACCCAGGTGAGGAACCTGTTCGATATGTATTTATACAAGGGCATGCCCCCTTTAAGCGCTCCTTTTCCGAGGATGCGGGAGGCAATCACTACCGGGTAGAGACCGCTTGCAATCATGTATGCCATTGAAGGGATGAGTTTCGGCGTGTACTGGTAGTCGGGATGCAGCATGATCACAATGTCACCGCCCAGATCAAGTGCCGTGTTGTAGCAGGTTTTCTGATTGCCTCCATAGCCCTTGTTCCTGTCATGACGGATGAGGTTTTTAACATGGAGGGAACTTGCAACTTCAATAGTGTTATCTGTACTTGCATCGTCAACGACAACATACTCATCGACCAGGTCGAATGGAATTTCGGCAATGGTTTGTGCTATCGTTTTCCCTGCATTATAAGCCGGAAGAACTACAATAATCTTTTTTCCTAACAACATGGGGGATATTTTGATTTACGATTTACGATTTACGATTTACGATTTTTTGGGAATTGAGTCTGGTAATTTTCATGAGTTTACGGAAAATTACAGGTGAACAAAAATGGTGGTATTTTCCCGGTTGCCTTTCATACGAAACAGGGAGAATATGAATGCTTTAAAATCCACCCTGTCCTCAACATTCGCATTTTGTGGATCAGAAGGGATTCTCATCTTTGCCATATGCTTATATTTTCTTAAGTGTTTAAATCCATCAAATGATAGATGTTCAGTAGTAATATAAGAATGAAATGTAAATGAATATTATTTACGTTTATTTATAAAAAACTGTGTGTATTTGTGTGCACTTGCACAAAGACCAACAATCGCACAAGGATAATTTTACCTTGAAAAAAACAGGCCGAGCGACAAATATACCAATTATTTTAAAATATTCTTTTCATGGTCAACGATCGTAATTTTATGACGGCTTGCATTTCGATGCCAAATATTGGGCGGATGAGAGGATGTTATCCAAGTTGGAGGAGTATTGCTGTTGTCAGCTTTCTTCTGGCAACCGCTTATAATCATTAAAAGCATTCCCATTATGGCTAATGGGAAAATCCAACTTTTTATAACTTTATTCATAGCAGTATAATTTTAGATGAATAGTCATACCACTCTCTAACAATCTGAATATCAAATTTACAGAACCTTCAAATGGCATCGCATACAAACTCGGAAATATTATTTCCCAAGTGGGAAACCCGACTTCTCTGAAACTGATCCTCATTATATTCTCCACACAAAGTGAGAAAGAACCGATAAAAAACCAATTAGAATTTCGGTTAAATTCCAGGATTCAGAATGATATTATCAGGAAAAAACACAGGTAAGAAGATCAAATGATGACTTATAATGTGGCTCCATTTGGACTAAAATAAATGTCTGAGAGGCAGCATTTATGGATATGGTCTTCATGGACTAACGATAGTGTGTGTAAATTCGTGAGTAAATAAAAATACCGCATTATAAGTGGTTAATTTACAATGCGGTATCGTATTAAGTTGTGGAGCTGGAGGGATTCGAACCCTCGTCCAAACAAGTAGCAAAAATGCGTTCTACATGCTTAGCCGCTGGTTAATTGTCGGAATCCGGCCGGTCAGTGGCAAACCTACCAGATCCTTAGTTCCTGTTATTTCGCCGGATCATCGGAACAATAACCTGACTATCCCAACATTTGCGATGCCTCATCCGGAACACCGTTGAGAAAGGTTTTCCGGGAGACAAGACGCGCTTAATTTCTAAAACTAAGCAGCAAGTCTGTAAGAATAATTGTCGCCAGTTAATGGCTGTGTAAACTGACTTTTTACGAGGCCTGCTCACGAACACTCGGCATGCTTACAATCCCACTTCCCTGCTGTCAAAACCAGTCAGCCCCGAAAATGATTGCAAAGATATGAAAATGATTTACGATTTACGATTTACGATTTACGATTTTTGATTTTTGATTTTGAGGATTGATGCACGGGAATTTTTTCCGGGATTCACAGTGTACAGGCGGGCTATGCTTCAGGGAAATTAAGCAGGGTCTTCACAAAGACAGAAATGTCGTATTTTGTGTGGAAGATACGGTACAGTTCTGCCATGATCGGGAAATGATCACCAACGTTCATGGTTTTGGAGAACTCCTGGTAAAAGACGTCAGCGGCTGTTTTTCCTTCAAGAACAAGTTCATGGGAAACATGTTCGGTGAAAAAACCTTTGCCAATGAGCAGTCCGAGTGTGCGATTACGGCTCAGATCATTCAAGGCTGTGAGCGTGAAATCTCCATATCCGCAATAATTGAACAACGTATCGGGCTGTCCGCCAAAAGCCAGCAACACTTTTCGCATCTCCCTGAAAGCTTTGGTCAGGATAAGAAAACGAAGGTTTGGCGAACTGAATTGGGCGTCGACAATGCCCAGTACAACTGCATAGATGTTTTTAAGGATGCTGAGTATCTCCACACCGCGGATATCTCCGGAATAATCAAGATGGATATTCGTGTTTTTAAAAATGTTGCTGATTTGCAGGATGTGATCGGGGTTTTGGTACCCGAGCGTGAAACCGGTCGGCAGGCGGTTGATGATTTCACGCGCAAAACTGGGACCTTTCATGGTACACAAGGGGTTTGGAAATTCTTCCTCCAGGCATTCGATAATGGTCCTGTTCCCAAAACCGAATCCTTTGGCCAGGTTGATTAATATGGCATCGGGGGGGAGATGCTGCCGGATTTTTTTCAGGTAATCGATCATCACAACAGACGGGATAGCCAGAAAGATGATTTTGCAATGTTCAAGCATCCTCTCATCAGTGGTGGCAACCAGGCCGGGGTGGAGATGCAGGGTTGGGAAATATTTGGAGTTGATATGGGTATGGTTGATGTTTTCGACCACCTGGTGTTCGATTGAAAGCAACAGAATGCTTTCCAGACCCGCTTCAGCCAGGATGTTTCCAAGCGCTGTTCCAATGGTTCCCGCACCGATCAGGGCAATATTATATTGTTGGTTTTCCATAGTTATTTTTCTTGTGCTGTTGAAAACAGAATCCTGAAGCAGGCACCTCCATCACTGGAAACCTCGAGGATTGCCTCAATCTGTTCGACGAGTATCCCGACAATCTGGGATCCCATTGATTGCGTATTTTCCATGGTGAAATCAGCCGGCAGTCCTATCCCGTTATCACAAATGGTGATGGAAAATTTGTCGTCATTTTCCGGAAAAAGTCTGATCTGGATGGTTCCCGTCCGGTTACCCGGGAAGGCATATTTATAGGCATTGGTGATGAGTTCGTTAATGATCAGGCCCATTGGCAATGCCATTTCAATGGCAACTGTGCAGGGATGAATGTCGGTTTGCAAATGAATACGGTTGTTGTTAAATGAACTGGAGATGATCTGTGCAAGGTGATAAAGGTAATTGTCGAAAGGGATGGTGCTTATTTCCTGTGATTGATATAGTTGTTCATGTACCAGTGACATGGTGCGGACCCGCAGCTGCAGATCTTTTAATGAACTGCTTAATTCAGGATTGTCCGACTGGTTGCGCTGCATGTTCATCAGGCTTACCAGGATGGCAAAATTATTCTTAACACGGTTGTGGATTTCGCGAAGAAGGTACTCTTTTTGCCTGGAATTTTCAGACAGCTCCTCTTCATGTTTGGTGCGTTCAGAGATGTCGCGAACCACGGTTATCAGGTTGGTCACCTCATGTGTTTCAGGATTTATGATGGTATTTATGTTGGCTTCAGCCCAAAAAGTCGACCCGTCTTTTCGCAGAACTTTGTAGATATAGCGGGTTGATTTTTTCGCACGAAGCATTTCAAGCAGATGCTGGTTTACGCTTACCTGATAAGACGGTTCGACCAAATCGAGCATGCTGTTCATCCGGAGGATTTCCCCGGCGCTGTATCCATATAGTTTTACACAGGAGGGGCTTACATAGAGCCGGTGCATGCTGGCATCCATCAGGGAAATAACGTCAACCGTGTTTTCAGCCAGGAACTGATGCAGCTCCTGGCTCCTGTTAAGCCTTCCTTCCGCCTCTATGCGTATATTGATTTCCTGCGTGAGCCGCTTGTTCAACTCGGCCAGTTCATTTTTGCGTTTCCGGTTTTTTCGCGCAAGAGTATCCACGAAAAATATGATAAAGAGAAGAATTAAAAATGCGACTTCAAAAAATAATATCTGGATCCGGAGGTTTCTGATCCGAAGGTCCGTTATCAGAATCTCCTGGTTCAGGAGTTCGTTTTGTACCTCATTTGCCCTGATCGTGCGGTTGGCCTCCAGCGTTAAAATACTCGATTGGGTTCGTTCGCGGTTCAATTTGGTCCGGTATACAACCCGTGCCTGGAAATATTTTAATGCATCGGCAAATCTGTTTTCCGATATTGCAAAATCAGAGAGTTGGGAATATATTGTTTCCAGTTGCTCAGTGCATTTAATGCGTTCGGCCAGTTGAAGAGATCTCCGGAGATAGTAGCTGGCAGAGTCTTTTCTGCCAAGGAGCCAATAGGCTTCCCCGACATTTAAAAGGGATGATGAGATTAATTTTGACGGTCCGATTTTTTCACGGATTCGCAAAGCCGACAGGTTGAAATATAAATTTAATTTATTGTCATCAAGAACATTAAATATGTGTGCGAGACGTGTGTACAGAACGGCGAGTTCGGTAGGATTTGGAATTTTCGCATAAAAAGAGGCTGCCTGGCGATAATTGTATTCGGATTGTACGTACATTTTTTTTTGTAAGAAAGCATCTCCAAGCACTTTAAACACATCTCCCTCGCGAAGATTGTCGTGACCCGATTGAAAATAGGGGATAGAAAGGTAGAGAAAACGAATGGCCAGGTTGTAATCTCCTTTGGCATAGTAATACTTTGCCCGGTGGAGGAACACCAGACCTTTTGTGATGGGAGCTGCAGATTTTTGGGCTACCCGGTCCATCATGTCAATATATTTTTTTGCCAGATCATAATCTTTGGTAGTCACCAGAAAAAATTGGGTCACACGTGAATAGGCCAGGATGAGATTTTCATCATCATTTTTATGGTCGTAGAGGTCGATGATTTTAAAGTACAGGTCCAGTGTTTTTACATAATCCTCGCTGGCTAAATAATACTTTGACAAAGTTGTCAGTGCATCATTCTGGCCTTTTATGTACTTGATCTGACCTGAAAGCGCCAATGCTTCACTGGCATAAATTTTTTGGAATTCCAGGTTGTTATCCATGGAATTTTCGGCAAGTTTATTCAGTGAATCTGCAATCAGAATCTTGTTCTTCCTCCCTTTGCCTTCCGGAAGTCCTGACGGAAAAGCAAATGTTGTGGAAAGCACAAAAATCAATAAAACACAGGCAAATTTCATGATTCTGTTTTTCGATAAATCCCGATCAGGTATCCACTCCAGAATTTTGAATTGAATTTACGCAGAAACCCCATCCTGAATGAGAACATGACCATCAGCACCCTGGTGAAAAAGTAAATTACCCGGTTGGAGGGGGTTCTGATCTCGATTTTTTTCATGTTGAGGGGTTCGAATCCTCCGATATATCCTTTGAAAACAGGCTGTAGTGAATATTTTTCTTCGAAGATCTTCCAGTTTTCAATATTCATGATCTGCATGTTGTGTGTCTGCGCGATGGAGGGTGCAAGCCGTTTCAGCACAGGCTGGTATATTCCTGCATAATTCGGGACGCCCAGCAGGAGGATCCCTCCGGGCTTGAGAAGGTCCAGGTGTTTGGCAACTACCTTCTCCGGCTCGTCAAAATGTTCAATGAATCCCAGTGAATATACTATGTCAAATTGGGGAATGTCTGAGTTGTCGGAAAAAAGATCGCGTTCAAAGACTTCGACCGGCAGCCCGGCTTTCGAAAAAGTTTCAAGGGTCTGTTCATTGCCGATGTGTGAATAATCGAGTGAATATGCCTTATAATCAAAGCGGCGGGTGAGATAAAGCAGGTACTCACCATATGCGCCGCCCACCTCGAGAATGGTTAGTCCTTTGGTTGCCGGAAGAAAACGATCGAACGTTTTTAAAAGTTCCCTGACCGCAAGACTGGTTTTTTTCTTGCTTTTCTGTCCGGGTTTTCCTTCCCAGTAGTCCTCCCAGAATGTCTGACCCGTAAGTTTGTTTTCCTTCATTGGCAATTGATGAATGGTACCGGTGAAAATGAATTAATAGCAAAAATAGAAAATAATCTTAATTTTGTCACTGCGATCGTTCAAAGAACCTCAAATATTATCAACCCCGATTAAACCAAAAGCATGAAAGCTGTAATTCTGGCAGGTGGGAAAGGCACCAGGTTAAAACCGTACACCACGGTAATACCGAAACCGCTCGTGCCGGTTGGCGAAAAGGCAATTCTGGAAATACTCATTGCCCGCTTGAAACAGCAAGGAGTGGACGAGGTTTATATCTGTCTCAATCATTTCGCAGAAATCATCATGGCTTTTTTTGGTGACGGCAGACGTTTTGGATTGAAAATCAACTATTCCCTTGAGGACGAACCCCTGGGAACCGTTGGGCCGATAAGGCTTATAATGGGATTGCCGGAACATTTCCTGGTGATGAACGGAGATCTGCTCACCGATCTTCCATTTCACGAATTGTACGATTATCACCTGAAGGGGAATTCCTTACTGACGGTCTCCACTTTTACCCGGAAAACAAAAATTGATTTCGGTGTTATTGAGGTTGATCCCCTGACCCATCTGGCTACGGGTTTCCGTGAAAAACCCGAATACACGTTTGAGGTCAGCATGGGTGTTTATGTGATGAACAGGGCAGTACTTGAGTATGTTCCCCCGGGCACCCATTTCGGTTTCGATAACCTCATGCTCACCCTGCTTGCGCAAAAACAACCTGCCAGGACTTTCCCATATCACGGTTACTGGCTTGATATTGGACGTCCCGATGATTATGAGAAGGCCAACGATGACATTGAAATGCTCGGCAAACTTTTATGAGTGCCATTCTGGTTACCGGTTCTGCAGGTTTTATCGGGAGTGCCCTGGTAAGGCTGTTGCGTGAAAAGGGATTCATGGTGATCGAATTCGATGTTGCCCAGGGTGACATTACCTCTGAACAGGCGCTGCTCCCATATGCGGATAAAGGGATTCACCATGTGTTTCATCTGGCAGGAAAGACCTTTGTGCCTGAAAGCTGGCGGCATCCCTTTGGCTTTTACCAGGTGAATATGATGGGAACAGTGAACGTTCTCGAATTCTGTCGTAAAACAGGTGCCGGTCTCACCTACGTCAGTTCCTATCTCTACGGGCAGCCCGATTACCTCCCGGTGGATGAAGACCATCCTGTTAAATCTTACAATCCTTACAGCCAGAGCAAGGTGGTGGCTGATGCAACCTGCCAGTTCTATGCCCGGCAATATGGAATGCCGGTAACGATTTTCCGGCCGTTCAATGCATACGGGCCCGGCCAGTCGCCACAGTTCATCATCCCTGAGATCATCAGCAAAGTTTTTGATCCTGCCCAGGTGGTGCTGGAAGTAATGGACCTGCTTCCCCGGCGTGACTACATCTACCTGGATGATCTCCTGGAAGCATTTGTTTTATCTATGGGAAAGCCCTATGGCATCTATAACCTTGGCAGCGGTTACTCAAAAAGCGTGGCGGAGATCGTTGCCCTGGTTTTTCAATATTCAGGGATTACAAAGGAGGTCAGGGCGACCGGGAATAACCGGCCAAACGAAATTTTTGACCTTTACGCTGATATTTCAAAGATAAAACGGGACTATAACTGGGATATAAAAACCAGTTTTGAAGCCGGGATGAAAAATTGTGTTGAACATTATATGCGGCGGTGAATTTGAAAAGAAAGCGTATCCTCTATGTAACACCGCTCAAAATCGCCTTTTTTGCACTTGACCAGAAACTCCTTGCAGAAAAATACGAGGTGATTCCCTATTTCCTTGAAGCAAAACCTTCGGGTGCGGGCAATCTGTATGCCCTTGTCGCCCTTGCTTTCTATATTTTGCGCCACGGCCGGAAGATGGATGCCATGATTACCTGGTTTGGAGATTATCACTCGGCGGTGATGGCTTTTTTTGGAAAATTGCTCCATATCAGGGTCATTATTTTTGCCGGGGGCCAGGAAGCAATCTGCTATCCTGAAATCAGGAAAGGGGTTTATCTGAAAAAGTTTCGCGGAAAAGTCGTGAAGTATGCCCTGCGCAATGCCACCCATGTTGTGCCGAACCACGCCTCCCTGCTTTATCACGAAAATTACTATTACACCCCTGACGGGAAAAAAGATGGTATCAGGTACTATATCCCCGACATTCAAACACCCATGACCATCATTCCGAACGGGATCAATACAGACAGCTATTTTCGTGATCCTGGCATAGAAAAGGAGCCTGATCGCGTGCTCACCGTTGGCTCCATGGGCAGCACCTTTGATTTTATCAACAAAGGATTTGATCTGTTTACCGAACTTGCCCGGCGGAACCCGGATCTGAAATTCACCCTGACAGGGGTAAAACGACAGTTTCTGCCATGGATGGAAGCAAATTACCACGTCGGTTCAATCCCCAATCTTGAACTGGTCTATTTTTATGTCACCGACGAAGACCTTTTCAGAAATTACAACAGGGCCAAGGTGTTTGTCCAGGCCTCCATTACAGAGGGTATGCCAAACACGCTCAGCGAGGCCATGCTTTGCGAATGCATCCCGGTCGGATCAAATGTCAACGGCATCCCCGATGCCATGGGCGGAACCGGCGTGCTGGTGTATCATCGTTCGGTGGAAGAACTTGAACAGGCGGTACGAAAAGCCCTGACCATGGATACCGGCTCCAGGGCCCGCCAGCATGCACTGAACAATTTTACGTATGCCATACGGAAGGAAAAACTCCTTGATTTGCTTGAAAAAATCCTCTGATCTTTTCAGATTGAATAGCCACCGTCGGTTACCAGGTTCTGCCCGGTAATCCACCTGCCGGCTTCCGACATCAGGTAGATGCACGAGAATGCCACATCCTGCGGATCTCCAAAACCCAGTGGATGTTGTTTCAGCAATTGCTCTGCTGCTTCGCCGGGGAGAGAATCAAACAGGGTGTCGGCCATGGGAGTTTTTACGATGCCGGGGGATACGGCATTTACGCGGATTTTTTTCACGGTCAGTTCAAGAGCCATGGAACGAACCCCGGCAAGGAGGGCTCCCTTGGAGGAAGCATAGGCCACTGCGCCCTGCTGCCCGTGCAGCGCGCTGATACTGCTGATGAAGACATAGGAGCCCCCCGTCTGCAGGTCCACGTATTTTTTCTGGGAAAGGATGCGCGCCAGTTCGAAACCGGCAATTACATTCACGGCATAAAGCGATTCAAAATGTTTGGGGCGGGTCATCGAAAAGGGAGCTGTAAAAATAGCACCTGCGGCATGAACCATCCCGAATACCTGCGATCCGCCGGGCAACAATGCTGCTGCGGTACTTTCCAGGTTCGCCAGGTCTTTCAGATCAGACACTGCCATGCGGTGATTACCGGGGGAGAGCTGGCTGAATGTCTCTTCAAGGCGTTCCTGGTTGCGGGCCAGGAGAAATACAGTTGCACCGGCCCTGCTGCATTCGATGGCTACGGATCTTCCGATGCCCGATGAGGCGCCGGTGATGACGATGTTTTTGGTTTGCAGTGAAAATGGGGAAGTTATCATGGTCTTCAACCGGAAAAATTTTCCATCCCGATGAGCTCCATCAGATCACCAACAGTGCTGATTGCAGCCAGTTGTTTGGCGGTAAGCCTTTTTGAAAAATTTTCATCCACAAACGCGATGACCGCCATCACGGCCATGGAATCATAGGCTTCGATTTTTCTCAGATCCGTAGCTGTCTGCAGATCAATGTCCTGAAACTCCAAAGCCTCTTTCAGGAGGCGGAGAAATTCTTCTTTTTTCATCCTTTTCGAATTAAAATTTATTTATTACCAGGTAATTACCACTGCTCCCCAGGAGTAACCCACGCCAAAACCAACCAGCAACAATTTCGATCCCGGTTTTATTTTGCCCTGTTCAAGGGATTCCACCATGGCGATCGGGATAGTGGCCGAAACCGTATTCCCGGTCATCAGCATGTTGTTATAATATTTTTCGGCAGGAATTCTGATCTTTTTGCGCAGGTATTCCAGCATGTATTTATTGGCCTGGTGAAAAATCACATAATCGATCTCTTCGAGCGACAGGTTGTTTTTCTGAAGCACCGAACTAACGAGGCCGGGAACGCTTTCTATGGTAAAGTTGAATATTTCCGGCCCGTTCATGTACAGATGATTCGGAGAGTGAAAGGTTCCATCTTCATTTGCAATTGCTACTGATTCGGATACGCAAGGTTTGCGCATGGCGCCTGCTTCGACTATCAGGTTGTTTTTCCCTGAGCCGTCGGTCCCCAGTTCAAAGGAGCCAATATGGGGCAAGTCATTTATATCCAGGAGAATTGCAGCTGCGCCATCACCGAAGATGCTCCGGTTGGCCCGGTCGGCCGGATGGAGGTGCTTGGAATAGGTTTCAGACATGATCAGCAGGATCCGCGTGGCAATTCCGGCGGCCAATAACCCTTTGGCCAGGGCTAACCCGTAAATAAACCCTGAACAGCCCAGGTTGTAATCCAGCGCACCGGTCTTGTTGCTCAATCCCAGTTTTTCCTGTAAAATGCAGGCACTGGTCGGTAAAAAATAGTCGGGGCTCTGGGTGCACAATAAAATGAAGTCAACTGTGCCTTTATCCTCCCCGTCAAGGACCCTTTCGGATGCCTGAAAGGCCATATCCAGCGCGGTCTCTCCTTTCGCTGAAAGATGCCGTTGACGGATACCCACTTTTTCTTCAATTTTGGAGGCATTCCAATCGGGGAATTCCCGCTCAAAGTCGCTGTTGGTAAAAATTATCTCCGGAAGATAACAGGCTATTTTCATGGTATCGGGTAAAAAAGGTTAAAATTAGCAATTATTTTATTTGATTGATCGCCATTATATCAGTAATATATCATTTTGGTCCATTTTGATCGAATAAGAAACCGGTCCATAGGGGAATAAAAATCTCATATACAACTAATTGTTCAATTATTTACGAATTTTGTTTCAGCTTTGTTTCAGCTTTGGTACAGGTTTGTTTCAGGTTTGTTTCAGGTTTGTTTCAGGTTTGTATAAGCTCTGTATAAGCTTTGTATAAGCTCTGTATAAGCTCTGTATAAGCTTCGTATAAGCTTTGTATAAGCTTTGTATAAGCTTTGTATAAGCTTTCTTTCAACTTTCTTTCACCTTCCTTTCAGATTCGGTTCAGTAAGGATTCAGCTGGGAGGATCCATTTTTTAATTATGACCCTGCATATACAACCTGGAGAGTAAAAAATTCCCAGGAGGGAAGTCGGGCGGATCGTTCAGGGGAAGAAAAACAAACGACATTCCCTTGTCCAGGTATAAAAATCCGGTCGATTTCAACAGGGGGAGTTGCTGCCGGTCGACCGGGTTTCCGTCAAATGTCAGGACCCGGATATGGGCAGCCCCTTCATGGGAAAGATACTGGACACCGGCTTTAACCATCTTCTTTTGGATTGCCGGAGGAAGCCCTGGAATCATCAGAATTTGTTCCAGGTATCCCTGTCCGTTAGGATGGAGACTCACGATAAGCTGGCCCGCAAACTGATCCTTGTAATGAAAATTGTAAACCGTGTATTTTAAGGAATAAGGATTTTTATTTAACCGCCAGTCCAGGTAAGCTGCATCCTGTTTGATGAATACAAGTCCGGGGTTTGTGTTTAAAAGCCCCAGGAATATCGACTCATTCGATTGGATTCCTTCGGTGGAGGAAAGCCCTGCCTGTGAGCGGTTCAGCCTGCCTCTGCAGCCCAGAATCCATGAAACGGCAACCAGTGCGGCAATCTTTGCTTTATCCCGGAAGGTGTTTTTATCGTTTAATTGCGACAGAATGTGAAAACTTTTAAACGGATGAAAAACCAGCAAACCTTGCCCCAGGTCGAAAGGAATCTGAAAACCGATGCGCAGAAAGCTTTTTTTTGCCCATGTGAATCCCCATATGCAAACGGCATCCTTGTCGCGGCACCGGGCCACAAAAAACGCATAGAGTTCGCCAAAGAGGTATTTGATCTTCAGGGCTGCACACAGGTCGACATCGACCAGGGTATCTTCCGATTTTATGGTCAGCTGTTCGTTGCCGGCCAATGTCAGCACCACGATCGGGATTCCTGCCTGGATGCCGAGGATCTGCCCGGTTTTCTCATGGATGGCCATGCAGTAGATCCCTTTCCCGTGGGGGCCATACTGGAACTCCCATTGAAATTGAGACGCTGTACGACCCGCATGGTGATAATTGTTGTAGAAGGCGTTAACAGCGGGAATGTCGTCATCCCCTATGGTCCGGAAAATGATATCAGTCATTCAGAAATTTCTTTAATACCTCGGAGCAGCCCAGCATTCCTGCCTGTTCCTTTTTGCAATGGGTAAGAATTTTTTCATAGAGTTCCTTCCAGCCCGGGTATTTATAGGCTGAAAAATGCGTGTTGTGCCACAATACAGCGAGGACCCCCCCGAATTTTTCAACCTCATGAAGCAGCTTTAACACTTCGTCAAATGATTGCTCCGGCGACAGGTTCATATACTTCTGCAGAGTGCCGTCCATCAGGTTCAGCGGGATTTCATAAAAATCCAGCGCACGGTTGCCGGCAATATCATAGGGCCGGAAGGGGAGGCAGAAGGAGTTGCGGAACCCGAAGTGTTCGGCAAAACCCATGGAACTGTCGATCTGAAACCGGGTCTCCTCCAGTATTTTAAGGGTCACCTTTGAATCGTAAAGTAAAAAGTGGAACCGGTTGCTTTTTACCGGCTCCGGGAAGGTTGAAAATTCGACCCTGAGTGCATCCGGATTCGTTGAACTTCCGATGCTTCCGTGCAGTCCTACCTCCCCGCCATGCTCCCGGATCATCTTGAAAACAGGTTTAAACTTTGGACGTCTGATGTCATAGTCGGCATTTTTAATGCCCATGTTTTTATGCCTGGTCGGAAGAAAGAAGAACGTGGAAGTGGCGCCGAATGATTGTTCCAGCGCTAAAATTTCAGCAAAGTTGAACCATGCATCCCGGTTGAATATCTTTTTCAGAACCAGCCTGACCGGTGTGAAAAAATCCTTTTTTTTCAGGGCAGCAAAACTGCCTTCCAGCCAGGCAGTCTCGCACGTGTCGATGTCGTGGGTAAGGCAAACGGTAAAGCGGTTTTGCTTCTCCTGTAAAACAGGCGCGAGGCTGCAGCCATAGGCTTTCTCCACCACCGTGCGGAGGATGTCGAAATAGTAATTGACCACCGGAAGCCGGGTAAACCCCAGCCGGTACTGCACGCTTGATGAATACTGAAACCGGCCATACTGGTCGCGGGTTTCAGAAAAATATTCCTGCCAGCCGCTCAACAGGAAAAATGAGGATGCGATGAGGTCAAACCGGATGTCCCAATTCCCTTCGTTTTCCACGAAAAGGTCACTGTCGGAGGAGTCGAAGAAGAATGGAATACTCTCTCCGAGCCAGGGTTTCCAGATTACCTGTGTTTCCCGGATATCAATATGCTGGTTGGTTTCCAGGCTGCGGGTGTCACCCTGGCGGATATGAATTCGCCCCCGGCGATCGCCGCCATAGGTGATATCCGGCACCAGCTCCCCGAAATGATAGAGGCTGCGGAACACCTGCAGGATATAATCGAATTTTTCTTTCATTTCTGAGAAACTGGAGTGTTCTTTTATCCCCGGAATTGAATAATATCTTCTTCTCCGGTCGCTTTTTTAAATACTTTTGCGCAAAATTAGGATTAATTTAAGTATGATTTCCCGTGGCTTTTTTAAATCTTCAGTCATTTACTCCATTGTCGGGGCACTCCCTTATGCCTCCGGATTTCTTTTATTGCCCTGGTTTACAAACAGTCTGACACCTAAGCAATTTGGGATCAATGCCTTGTACATCGCACTGATGTATTTCATCCAGATTATCTCCTCTTACGGCATGGACATGACGGTTACGGTGCTCTACTTTGATTATAAAAACGATAAGGAAAAGTTGCGTGAATTCCTTGGAACTGTTTTTATAGGGATTGCAATCCTGGGGGCTGCAACCTTCATGATCTTCTCCCTGGGCGGACTCAGGCTTTTCAACTTTGTCTTTAACAGCAGCGACTTCATCGAACTGGTTCCGTTTGGGCTTTTTACAATCATCACTGGGGTTTTCAACAGCGTCTTCAAAACATATTCCAGCCTGCTGATGTACCAGCAGCGGCCGGAGCGTTTTTTCTGGCTCAACATAACCAATTTTCTGCTAACCATCGGTGTATCGCTAACCCTGCTATACCTGTTCCCGTTTACCCTTTACGGGCCGATCCTGGGCCGGTTGATCCCGGCGGTGGTTGTGGCTTCCTTCTCCCTGTCGCTTGTTGGCCGCGAATATGGACTTGCATGGAATTCATCCTACGTCAGGAAAATTCTCACCTACAGTTCCCCCATTGTGCTTTATGCCTTGCTTTCGTGGGTGGTAACCTATATCGACAGGTTCCTCATCGTCCGCCTGATGGGCGATTCGACATACGTTGGCATATACGACATTGCAGTGAAAATTGTCATTGGCCTCGACCTTGTCATGGCCGGGTTGATCAACACGATCAACCCGAAAGTTTATTCCATCTGGAAGGACCAGGATCTGCAGGGAAGCACCAATGAGATCAACCGGTATTACAACGGCATCACCGCCTTGTTTCTCCTGATCATCCCGCTGTTTGTGATCATGGCGCCCATTCTCATCCCCCTGGTGATCTTTAAACCAATTTATTACCAGGCATTTGGATTCCTGGCCATCCTGGCTGCCGGGTACGCCACCAGGGTGTGGTTCTATATGTTTCTTGCCCCGCTGATGTTCTTCAAGAAAACGGCCGCACTGCCCCGTGTCTTCCTGCTGAGTGCTATTTTCGACATACTGGCCGGGATTGTGCTGATCAAATACTTCGGGCTGATAGGCGCCGTGTGGACGAACTTCATGATCAAACTGGTACAGGCACTGCTGATGTACCTCGAATGCCGGAAAGTATATATTTTCAAACTTAATCCCTGGAAAATATTTTACACCCCCGCGATTTTTATTTTAACGGTACTGATCTCGGAAACCCTTACCCCGGCGCATTTGAAATTTCAGATTGAAATCGGACAATTCATTGTCGCCCTCGTCCTGGTCTATTTTGCCTACCGGAAAGAACTCACCCCCATGATCCAAAAGTACCTGCGCAAATAACATTACCTGTCACCTGTCACCTGTCACCTGTCACCTGTCACCTGTCACCTGTCACGCGTCACGCGTCACGCGTCACGCGTCACGCGTCACGTGTCACGCTTTCCTCGCCGTCCGTATACTTGCATTCAGCTCAAAGCCCACGATCAGGCTGATGGCATTGATATAGATCCACACCAGGACGATCATCAGGGTGGCAAGCGATCCGTAAAGTGCGTTGTAACTGGAAAAGTGATCCACATAAAAATTGAATCCCAGGGTGGTGATCACGATGAGGAAAGTTGCCAGCATCGAGCCGGGTGAGAAGAACCGGAAGGATTTCTGCTTTACCGGGGCGAGGTAATAAATCAGTGAGATGGCCATTAACAGCAATCCAAGAATGATCAGCCATCGCAGAAGCTGAAGCAGGAACACGACCATAACGCTGTTCTGGATGCTGTCGGGGAGCACCCACGATAAAAGGGCAGATCCAAAAGATCAGACAAGAAATTAAAAATGATGCAAGTGATCCCGGGCTATCTGATAAAACAATCTACCATATCAGACTGGGTGATTTTTTTAAAACAGAAGAAGCTCAGATTGAATTCGTTGCCGGGATCGCCAGTAAACTGATTTCAAATTCTTATATAATTTCAAACAGGGATGATCTGTTTCTGCGGGATCTGGATTTTTTAAAAATCTGTGAAAGCAGAAATATCAAATTTGTTGAAACCTCCCAAAATTATGCTCGTCTTGCTAGACACACTGTGAACTTGGTTTGTGCAGATGATCATGCTCTTTTTCTTGCAAATTTATGACGCCAGGAAGGGGCTGTATGGGGGGCTCCTATTTATGTTAAGGTCATAATTAACTTTCTTTAATAATGAAGGAATTGTGTTTCAAGAAAACTTTGTTTGTGTTATGTAGGAAAAACTGGCTAGGGATTTGAAATACAATCAGGAAAGCTTTTGGCTGAGAATTGTGGACCTGAGAGAGAATTTCAATGATGACAAGTTCACTAACCTGTTTGAAGTAAAGGCTAAAGTGGACAAGATCTACAACATGGCATTGGAAAACTCTATGGAGCAAACTGTTATTCAAGAATGGCAACAGCACGTGTTAACTGTCTCTTCTCTTTGTGATGGCCTCAGGGGCAAGTCCCATAATACAGCATTGAAGGACCTCAAAAAACTTTTTGGAAGTAATAGAGGTTTGAATGATGATAACAAAAGGTTGGTTGACTCAATTTTGAGAAACAGTCAAAGAGAGGAGCCTGTTGTACAACAGGTAGTTCAAGCTCCAATGTGGGGAGGTAGACCTAGATTTGGACCTCCAAGGAGTTTTGGTTCCTTCTATGGCCCACCTGGAGTCTGTCATTTGTGTGGGCAGTCTGGCCACTTTGCAAGAGAATGTCCCCAAAACATGGCCCCTTTCCAACAACAAAATCTGGGTTTTGGCATGGGTTTTGACAACTTCAGACCTCCTCAAGGACAAAGGGGAAGAGGACGTTTTCCAAACTTTGGGCAGATGTATAATTTCCCTAGAGGACATGCACCTCCCAGACGAGGTGGACCAGGAAGAGGAAGAAGACTCGGAGCTTGAGGAAGAATCGGAAAAATAATCCAAATTATTTTCAGCAAAAAAAGCACCCGCCGCCCGTTACCATCCGGCCCTTTCCAGTGCTTGCGCCGAAAGTGGGAATGGTCCACAACAAACCGCAGTGCAACGACCATTCCCATTTATCAGAGTGAGTTTTCTTCTTGCCTCAGCCTCCAAAAAAATTAAAGCATCCAACCATGAGCACAACTCCTCCCGCAACCGCCCCGGCCCCGAAGGTCGCAAAGACTCCCGGCCTGACTCTCCTGCAAAAAACCGGCTTGATTACCGACGCATGGTCCACCATCGCGCCGGAGAACAAGTACGCGAACAAGACTCTCCAAGAGTACATCACCGCAAGCGCCCCGTTCCTCGCTGCCGAAGCCGCCGTGCAAGCAGGCAAAATGACTCGCGCCGGCAATGTTGTTACCAAGGACAACGCCGACAAAACCACCCTCGGCCTCGTGAATGCAGTGGTTGCCAGCATCAAAGGCGACCAGGCTTTCGGCCCCGACAGCCCGCTTTATCGGGCCTGCGGTTACAGCCCGTTGAGCGAGCGCTCCGCGCCCACTCCCGTGGAC
>Ga0118677_10002842_pt1 | contig 34046 bp, 21 predicted proteins | sample AliMusrvi5mmetaG_FD_86154 | JGI IMG/M metagenome (GOLD analysis project Ga0118677, IMG submission 86154)
TTATCATTCCATTTAAATCGTTCTTTTAATTTACAGAGCCAACACGGTCAATTAAGTTTTAGTCCGATAATATTTTTAAAAGCGCATCTTTGCTATGAACACTAAAAATGACCAAGACAATCAAAGTTGCGATATTTTCAACTTTTACATCTACAGGATTTCCTTTCAACTGAAATATGAAGAGTTTTAACAATAAGCATAACTGATTATGATTAAAATCGCCAACGTTGATTATCGAAATTTTCTTCATGTAACACCAACCAGAAATATATGGAAAGCTTTTGTCATACTCATTGTTGGAATTATTTTCACCCTGGGTGCCACATTCTATACAAAATATCTTGTTGAAAAAGGAGCTGATCTTGATTATACATTAATCTGCGGTGATTTAAAAACTAAAATGTTTGACCGGCTGCTGGCACATGCCCAACTTTTACGAAGCGGGTCGGCTTTATTCGCAGTTTCTGATACAATTAATCGTTCGGATTGGAATACGTTTTATGAGCGTTTAAGAATCAGGAAGGATTTACCCGGCATCCAGGGATTTGGCTATGCTGTGATTATCCCGGCAAATAAATTGCAACAGCATATTCAAAACATACGGAAAGAAGGATTTCCGGGGTATACTGTAAAACCGTCGGGTGACCGGAATTTTTATACTTCGATCATTTACCTTGAACCGTTTTCCGGCCGGAACTTGAAGGCTTTTGGCTATGATATGTTCTCAGAACCCATTCGCAGGAAAGCCATGGAACTTGCACGTGATTCAAACATCACGACGCTGTCGGGCAAAGTAATACTGGTGCAGGAAACAGATAAGGATATCCAGGCTGGAACCCTGATGTACGTTCCGGTTTATCGGAATGGTATGCCGGTCAGCACCATTGAGCAACGCAGGGCTGCCATCAGGGGATGGGTTTACAGTCCTTATCGTATGAACGACCTGGTGCAAGGCATATTGGGGCGCTGGGACCTGATGGGACAGGTCAGAATTCAATTGCAAATATATGATGCCACGAGGTCAGTTAATTCATTGTTATATGACAGCCAGGGAAAGGAGACCTTAAACCACACTTACAACATAGGGAAGCCGGTCTCGCTTACAATCGATTTTCACGGAACACGATGGATCATGGATTTTACCCGTTCAGGCGAAGGAAGTTCTCTTTTTCAAGGCAAGGTATTGATGGTATTCATTAGTGGTATGATGATAAGTTTATTGGTATTTTTCTTATCGTTGTCGTTATTTAATACAAAATTCCGTGCATGGCGCATGGCCAATACTTTAACGGCGGAGCTTAAAGAAAGTGAATCGCGTTTCAAAACCCTGCTTCAAACAGCCAGCGAAGGCATCCATGTCCTTGATACCCGTGGATATGTAGTGGAAGTTAACCCTGCATTTTGCAGCATGCTGGGTTATACACGCGAAGAGTTATTGCAGCTCAATGTTTCTGATTGGGATGCACAATGGTCCGGAGAGGAATTGGTAACAAAAATTCGTGATTTGATCTCGTACCCCGCTGTGTTTGAGACACGACATTGCAGAAAAGACGGTACATTCTACGATGTTGAGATCAGTAGTATCAGTGTCATGCTTGGTGGGAATAACTATCTCTATTCAGCAACCCGAAACATCACCGAGCGTAAGCACCTTGAGGAAGCCTTAAAGCTAAGTGAGTCCAAATTACAGGCGATTCTTGATAATTCCCATGATGCGATTGGTGTTCATGTCAATGGAATCTGGGAATGGTGTAACCCCTCGGCATTACGTCTTTTCGGTTATTCGTCCCAGGAGGAATTGATGGGAACTTCGATACTCAAAGTTATTGCCCCCAGCGAACGTATACGTATCAGCGGGTTTGTCCAGGATCGTTTGGAAGGAGGCAACACACCTTTGAAGTATTTGACCCGCGGATTAAAATCAGATGGTACTGAATTCGACATCGATGTAACATTGTCAGCATTTATTCTTGGGAAAATTCATTATGCCCTTGTGATCCTGCGCGATGTTACGGTAGAGTTGCAGGCAGAAAACGACCTGAGGGCCAGCGAGGAAAAATACCGCTCACTTATTAATGAAATTAACGATGGATTTTACATTTCTGACGCAAAAGGGGTAATCACCTTTTCCAATAATATTCTGGCAAAAACACTTGGATTCAACAATGCCGAAGAACTGGTGGGGCATAACATGTTCGAGTTTCTGCCCCCCGGCTCAGAATTGGAATGGCAGAATAAATTTATTAAATCAATTGAAAACCAACAGATTATTGAGTTTTTCGATCCAGCGGTAATGCGAAGTAATGGTCAAATTATTTACCTGGAGTCAAGACCATCCCTTATCATAGAAAAAGGTGTGGTAACGGGAACACGCGGAGTTATTCGCGATATCACCAGCCGAATGCAGATTGAGAAAGCGCTGTTTGAAAGTGAGGAACGTTACCGGGCTTTATTTGATAATACGGGCATATCCATGTTTATCATCGAGGATGATTCGACGATCAGTTTGGCCAATGAAGAGTTTATGCGAAGTATCGGCTATTTGAGGAGCGAAATCGAGGGAGTAAAAAAATGGACGGAATTCATTGACGGGGAAGACCTCGGGCGAATGATTTCACTTCACACGCTGAGGCGTGAAAATCCCGGAACTGCAAAACCGAGTTATGAATTCAGGTTCAGGACGAAATCCGGTGAACTGCGGAATGCCCTGGTCAATGTCCAAATATTACCTGGCACGAAAAAAAGCATTGCCTCTATCGTAGACATCACTGATCGCAAAAAGGCAGAAAGAGCAACCAAAGAAAGTGAAGCAAAGTTCAGGACGCTTTTTGAACGGGCCAACGACAGTATTTTTATCCTGAAGGGAAATGTATTTATTGGTTGTAATCCTAAAACCGAAATCCTTTTCCAATGCGGCAGAGGAGACATTATCGGACATACAGTTCAGGAATTGTCACCATCCGTACAACCAGATGGACACTCCTCCTCCGTGAAAGCAGAAATGAAAATAGATGCCGCACTTAGCGGTGAGCCTCAATTTTTTGAATGGATTCATCTCCGGCCAAACGGAACTGCATTTGAAACAGAAGTCAGTTTGTGCAAAATGGAATTTAATGGCGATACATTTGTACAGGCAATAGTACGTGATATAACCGACCGCAAACATTCGCAGAAGGTATTGCAGGAGAGTGAACTCCGGTACCGGACCCTCGTTGATAATTCACCATCAGGTATCATGGTATTCAATGAAAACGGGATCATCCTCCAGGCTAATAAAACAATTACAAAAACGACGTTGTATTCCAATGAGGAACTGATAGGGAGCAATGTGAAGATGTTCACTTTACCTGAGTATAGCCATTTGGTTGCCGAAAATATTAGCCGGATCCTTAACGGAGAAACTCTGGAGCAAGAGGTTATAAACCGAAGAAAAGACGGGACACTTTGTTCTTTGATATTGAGAGAAACTGCTATTGTTTTACCTAACGGGCAAAGAGGAATTCTTGTGGTTTCAAATGACATCTCAGAACGCAAAAAGACCGAAAAGGCTTTGAGGGAGAGCGAGGAACTTTACCGCCTTTTAGCTGAAAACGCTACGGATGTGATATGGGTGCAGGATTTAGAAACCTGTAATTTTCGATATGTGAGTCCTTCTATAGAGCGGCTGCTTGGTTATTCGGCAGCTGAGTTCATTTCAATTGGTCAGGAAAATATAACCTTCACACAGGATTCGCTGCAGTATCTCTGGTCTGTAATCCCTGGTCGGGTTGAACGATTCCGGAAAGGATACAGTGAATTTTTTACAGATGAGATTGAACAGATCCACAAAACCGGGAGCAAGGTTTGGGTCGAAGTCAGTTCGCACATTGTGATGGACTCTGCCAGCGGCCGGATTGAAGCCATGGGGGTTGCCCGCAACATAACCGGAAGGAAACAATCGGAAAACGAAATCCGGAAGCTGAACGAAACCCTTGAAGAACGGGTTATCGAACGGACCAAACAACTCGGAACCGTTAACAATGAACTCACATTTCGTTTGAGTGAATTGGAACAGTTTTCTTATGTTTCCAACCATGATCTTCAGGAGCCTTTGCGCACAATTATTCAATTCACTGAGCTTTTTAGTGAAAAATATGAAGGCAAAGTTGACGAAGAGGGCAAAAAATACATTGAATTTATCAGCAAGTCTGCAGTCAGGATGAAATTGCTGGTAAAGGATTTGCTTGAGTATTCTTTATTGGGTAAGGAGAGTGTAACAACCATCGTCGATTGCAATAAAATTGTCGAAGCAGCCCTGAGTGATCTTGATGATTCCATTAAAGGGAGTCATGCAAGAATAACTGTTCAGCATCTGCCCACCTTCAGTGGTTATGAAACAGAATTGAGACTGCTGTTCCAAAACCTGATAGAAAATGCGATCAAGTACCAAAAGCCGGCAATGATCCCGGAAATAAATATTTCAGCCGAAAGTCATCCAAAGGAATGGCTCTTTTCGGTCAGGGACAATGGCATTGGTATTCATCAGAAACACTATCACAAGATTTTTGTCATCTTCCAGCGGTTGCATAACCGCAATGAATTTGAAGGAACAGGAATTGGCCTGGCACACTGCAAAAAAGTTGTAGAAATGCATGGCGGTAAGATCTGGGTGGAATCCACCCCGGGGGCAACCAGTAATTTTTTGTTTACGATTCCCAAACAATAAACACTTATGAAGAAAAAACTAAACTGTGTTTTGCTTGTGGATGATAATGAATCTGACAATTTCTTTCACAAACGGGTTATCGAACAATCGGGGATAACCGATTTCATCGCAACTGCATTGAATGGCCAGGAAGCCATCGATTTTCTTACGACTAAATTGGAAATGGGGTTAGGCGATCATTCATTTCCCCGGCCGGCGTTGATCTTCCTTGACATCAACATGCCAATAATGGATGGTTGGGAATTCCTGGAAGAGTATCAAAAGTTGGATGAAATTCAAAAAGGGGAGGTGGTCATTATCATGCTCTCAGCTTCTTTAAATTCTGCTGATATGACAAGAACAGAAGAGACGCTCGGGAGTGGTAGCTTTCTTTTCAAGCCATTGACATCGCAAATGGTCGGTGAGATCATGCAGAAGCACTTTGCAGAATATCTGTAGCAACCTTTTTTAAACTCTTGTTCCACGTTGTTCTTGTTGGCTTTTCAAGCGTGGGCCAGGGGAATGGGGATAAGGATGGACACAATGGAAAATCAGGAAAAATCAAAATTTACCAAACCTTTAAAAATCAAAGAGGCCGCCTCATGACTTATAAGACGGCCTCCTATTTGGTGAAAAAGAAAAACCAGGTTATTGAACAACAACTAGTTTCCGGATCACGGAACCGCCAGTGGCAGTGCGTATCTTCAGGTAATATGGTCCTTTGGATAGATCATTTGTGTTGATTCTGAGTAAATTGTCTCCCTTACTAACCGTCCACTGGTACTCCCTGATCACCTGTCCGGTCTGGTCATACAGTGAAAGTGCAAGGTCGAGGTCGCGGGTTACCGACACATTCAGATTGGCAACGCCGTTAGTTGGCGGATTCGGATAGATCTCACTAATCAGGCTGAAATACCGGGGAAGCTGATCAGTGATTCCGAAACTGATTTGTCCGCTGTTCATGGTAAATGTTGTCGTAGCCGTGGAATTGGCGTTATCGAGTGTGACATGGGCCGGTGTGGTCGCCATGCCTGCCACTTCAGGATAAACGATATAGCTGCCCATTGCCATGTTGCCGAAGGAGTAATGTCCGTTTGTATCAGTCGATGTAACCGCTAAAGGCAGGTTGGACGGATCGAGCAGCAGTACCTCTACATTTTGTGCAGGTGTTCCGCCGGTATTGATCTTTGTTCCCTGGGTAACCGTCCCGCCGATGGAGCCATTCCCCGGAGAGTGTGATCCTGTTTCAATGAGGTGGAAATTGTATGGGTTGTTCGGTTGTCCAAGCCCGATGATATGAGCGTTGCTCCAGTTGATCGCCTCTTCGAAATAGGTCGGAACGAAATCACCATAACGCGACGAAGTTGGCAAAAGCTGTGCCAGCAGGTAATAATGGCCGGGGTAAACCCCGCCAAACCAGTACATTCCCAGGGAATCGCCGAATTCATGCGAATCCACCACGGTCATCACATTTCCTGAATCCACCCGGATTAGGTCGATCCTGCCATGATCCACGAAGGTGTTCCCCATTGTAACAGCGCCGTTCACATCGCAGGTGTAGGTAACAAACACAGTCTGGGTGCTCGACCAGGTGCAGCCTCCTGCAGTTGTCGTGGTAAGGGTGACATTAAAATAGTCGTCATATGAGAAAACATGGTGAGGGTTTTTCTCTGTTGAAAAATTGGCATACCCGGAATGCAGATCCCCGAAGTCCCAGGCATAGGTGGTTGGTTCGGTACTGTTCGTATGACTTTCAAAGTATACGGTCAGGAAGTTCTTGCTATAGGTAAAATAACTCTGGCAATGTGCATTGCCCACCTGGATGGAATCGCATTTCGAAGACTGGCAGCTGTCGCTGTGGATCGACAGACAAACATTATATGTACCTTCCGTAAAGTAAACGTGTGTCGGATTTTGTTCATGCGATACATTGTTTAATCCGGATGCGGGATCGCCAAAATGCCACTCCCAGGAGGTCGGGCTCCCTGTGGAGGTATCGAAGAAATGCCATGTGTAGGGAGCCCCATTGATCGTATCGTGTGAATGTTCGAACCGGGCTTCACAAGGTTCGGGAACCTGGCCAATGTGCATTTCCACGCATTTGGTACTTGTGCAGCCTGTGGAGGCTGCAATGGTAAGGCAAACATGGTAAACACCGGCGGCGGCAAAAGTATGCCATGGATCGCCGGTTGTGCCCGTTGTTCCGTCGCCGAAATTCCAGAGTCTGGAAACGATCTGGCCAGCCGGGGTGCTGATATCCTGGAAATGAATATGCAGGGCATTCAGGCTGTCGGCATATGAAGTGAACCCTGCTTCACAATTGACAGGCGAAGTGTTGCACATGATGAAATTTTCTACTGCCGGTGAATTGGATGTCTGGAATGACTGGACCATGTAAGTACTGTCGCAATTCTTTGTTTTTACGAGAAAAGTGATCTCGACCCCAGTGGGTGCATTGGTAATGGTGCAGTCGTAATGTCCGGTTGAACTGGTGAACCGTTGCGCCCAAAAATAGAACCCGGCAACATTGCTGTCGGCCGTAATGATCACTTCATGGCCCACCACGGGTATGTTCGTGGAGTCCCTGAGCACAGTTCCGCTCACGTGGACCGAAACCTGGGCAAACATCAGAGAAGAAAAACCAAAAATCATCACAAAGAGCAGAAGTAATTTTTTCATAGGGGTTGAGTTTTAATAATTGATTGGGATATATGTGATTTGAGTTTTACTTTCCTGTTGTGATAATTTTAACGTTTCACCCTTATAAGACACAAATTTATATAATTAGTTGCCTTTATTTTCAATTGTTGTTTTTTTTATTCACCATCCTCCCAGGAAGGAAAGATGGCTGCAATGATTACGCTGTCTTTGCCGGTACGGGCCGGTCTGCGGTGTCCAATATTCCGCTACTCAATTGTGTTCGGCTGAGGAAACATTTTGTCTAAAAGATAATCACGGAGTTTTCGGGGTAAAATCTTACCCGCAACCGAAAGCAGTTTCACATCAGATGCAGGAAGAATGAGGAATTTCATCTTCCCTTTGCACTGGTTTAAGATTTTTCTCCCTTCTATCTCCACCGGTATGGTTTTTCGGGGACTTCCTGTTTTCATCCATGCCGGAGATGTCCTGATTTCTTCGTGGAACTGGGGAGTATCCATGTCACCGGGGCATGATACATATACGTTGATTCCCTTGCAAAGCAATTCGCGGCGCAATGCTTCACCGAAGTTAACCAATCCTGCTTTTGTGGCACAATACAAGGTATACCCGGCTGCTCCCATCAATCCAAAACCCGATGATGTGATCAGGATTTTTGAACCTTTTTGTAATAAGGGCAAAAATTGCCAGGCAGAGAGGATTGTTCCATAAAGGTTCGTGTCGAGCTGTTTGCGGATCCCTGAAGTTTCTGTATAATCTGAAAGTAACCGGGGTATCACCATTCCTGCATTCAGAATCAAAAACTGGATTGTTGTTCCTTCGGATTTTAATGTATCGTAAACATTTTTCAGTTGATTTTCATTGGATATATCACAGGAAATGCCTTTTACCGCGATTCCTTTTTCCTTAAGAGCAGCGACAGAATGGTCGATTTTTGACTGGTCTCGTGCCACTATTATCACGTTGAACCCTTGTTTCCCTAATTCTTCAGCAAACACAAAGCCAAGACCGGACGATCCCCCGGTGATTAAAGCTGTTTTTTTCATTTATTGATATGATTACAGGATAATAAGTTTATGCAAAAGTAATAATTATACTGTTGAGTGGTAAAAAGGAGGTTGCTGGATGTAAAATCAACTGCGAAAGGTTTATGAGTGCCTTGCGAGTACCGTGCTACTGCGTTTCATACTCTGAATCGGGCCTTTCATACAATAACTCATGGTTTTGTTGTGTGGATAATGAGCTTTGTCTATCTTGCCGGAAATCTTTCTGTATGAAAAACCTTGTTTTCACGCTCCTGTCGCTTATTTTTAATTTCTCCATTTATGCTCAGATTATCTATGTCAAGCCAGGAGGTACCGGTTTGAAAAACGGATCGAGTTGGGCAAATGCCTTAGACGGCAATAGCCCGGCCGGGGATGGTTATACAAAACTGGCTGACTCGTTGCGTCTGGCGTCTTCAGGGAAACAATTCTGGATTGCTGAAGGAACCTACAAGCCTTGTTCGGATAATGACCGTGAAAAATACTTTTATATTCTACAGAATATCAGTATTTATGGTGGGTTTGCCGGGAATGAAACAAACGTGAACCAGCGGAATTTTCAACTTCACAAATCGTACTTTTCAGGAAATATTGGTTTTGACAGCATTGACACCGACAACAGTTTCCATGTGTTCGCAACGAGTGGCGCAACCTGGTCGCTTTATTCGACATTAGATGGCGCCACCATCATCCAGGGATATGCCGGAAATTCATCCTATTCGGGCAACGACTGGAGAAATTCCGGGGCTGGCGTGTACAACGGCCATAAACTTAACCTGGCAAATGATGAGTTTTTGAATTGTTATGCAGCCAATGCAGGGGGAGCTGTGTATAACGGGAAAACCATCGATATTAAAAACAGTCTGTTTTATAAAAATCACGCTGCGTCCGGCGGGGGGCTGAATATTCCTTATTCAGTCAATCCAGCGGTTTTGCAGGCGACTGTTACCTCGTGCACTTTCTCAAACAATTCAGGGATAAATGGTGGCGCAATCTGCAATGGCGGCGTTTCTCAGATTATAAACTGCCTGATTGTGAATAATTCAGCCTCGAATGGCGGCGGTGTGTATTGCGGGGGCGTTATAGACATGAATTATATCAGGACACAAATCATCAATACAACGATCGCAAATAACAGTTCAGACGTACTGTTCAGTTATGGATCCGCAAAAATCTACAACAGCATCATATGGGGGAGTGCCATTCTTACCTGGTACAATCCAACCCTTGACTTTAAATACTCCTGCACCCAAAGTACCAATTCCGGCCCCGGAATGCTGCATGTAAATCCCTATTTTTTAAACCCGACATTATTCTCCGGTACATCTTATGACGGACTCCAGGCCGACTGGCACCTCCGCTGGTGTTCCCCTCTTCTGAACATGGGGGCCGACAGTCTAATCCCGGCAGGCATCACGACGGACATCAATGGGAATCCTCGTATTCAAATGGGTACTGTTGATATGGGAGCATACGAATACGATACTGCCGGAACCAACCCGAATGTGGTCGGGTTTGCAAACAGCCGCATCTATGTTTCCAACAGCAATGTTTATACCGGTGATGGCGCCTCCTGGTCATCTGCCCTGGCAGGCAACGCCGAAAGCTGCATTTACCAGGGACAAAACCTGTTATACGAAGCAATGAAAGATGCTTCAGCAGGCACCGAAATATGGATAAAGGGAGGAACCTATAAAACCAGCCTGTATGTGAACCGCAATCATTCATTTACTGTTGGGCATGGGGTAAAGGTATACGGAGGTTTTGTGGGGAATGAAACTACTGTTGGTCAACGCAATATCCAAATGAACAAGACTGTTTTCAGTGGAAATATTGCCGATACGCTGGTTGATACTGATAACAGTTACCATGTAATGAATATAAACCCTGACGGACTTTCATATGCCGATTCGGCCTTTGTTGACGGGGTGACCATTGAAAAAGGGTATGCAAATGCCCTGGATGGCGCCGGGATTCTGGTAAATGCCAATACAAAGGTCAGGTTTAATAATCTTGAAGTTAAAAACAACACAACGCAGGGCAACGGGGCAGGGGTCAGGATCAATAGCGGTGCCCGGGTTTCAATTGCAAACAGCAGCATTGACCATAATACCGGATGCGGAATGTATAACCAGGGCAAACTTGCACTTAGCAATTGCACGGTCAAACGGAATAATTTCCTCACCGGGGTTTCGGGTATCTATAATGCCGACAGCCTGGTAATGAATGGCTGTAGCATCGACAGCAATTACAACGATTCGCATGCTTCTGCGGGGGGAGGGCTTGTGAATGCCGGCTACTGTAAAATAACTGGCTGCACAGTTAAAGGAAACCGGACCTACCTGCAGGGTGGTGGAATATGGAATAAGTCAGGGTCAGGACTTTTCATTTCCGGATGTAACATCTCTGGCAATGCATCCCCATCCGGGGGAGGGTTGAGTAACGCTGCGGGTACATCATGTACAATTTCCCAGGCAACCATAGCCAATAATACCGATGGCGGCGGGGTGACTAATGCAGGATTATTGAATATGGACAGATGCCTGGTCAGCAACAATAAAACAACCGGAAGCGGTGGAGGCATCTATAATCCCACCATCGTAAAAAACTGCATTGTTGTCAACAACACCAAGATAAACGGAAATAAAACCGGGGGCGGAATCTGGATCGGAACAGGTTGCCAGGGCGTTTTCAACTCGACCATCATGAACAATTCCGGTGAGGGAATATCCTCCGGAACGTATGACGGAATGCTCCATTTGATCCTAAACCCCGACACTTTTCTGATTAAAAACACGATCGTGTACGGAAATGACATACAGATTTCCGGTCATTACAACATCTCCAATTCGTGTATAGCCGGAACCACGACAACCAATACAAACACCTGGAAGAATCCCCATTGTGTCAATCCGACAAGTGGTAAAGGAATTGACTATAATGGTTTGACCGCCAACTGGAACCTGTTGGGGTGTTCTCCTTGTATAAACAAAGGGGGCAATGCATTTCTTACCACCGGTGACACCCTTGATGCCGCCGGAAATCCCCGCCTGCAATTTAACGTGGTTGATATGGGGGCACTCGAATTGCAGACACCTGCATTTGGTGGTGATTGTCCCCCCGGCATTTCGCATAATATCCTGTGGGAAATATTCGAACCCAAACCTGCCAATGTTCAGACTGCAACAGGCGCACCCAGCCAGTCAATCTATCTTCCGGCACTGGAAACAGATTTTTCCGGTGACCTCAGTGCTGTCTCCAGGCTGAGAGGATATCTCATTCCACCACGAAGCGGCTATTATAAATTTTACCTGGCAGCAGACCCTTTTGCATCGTTCTACCTGAGTACCGATTCGACAGAAACTAAAATCAGGATTATCCGCAGCACAGGAAATACCGGTAATTATTCCTGGCCTTCAATTCCCGTTATTACAGACAGTGTAAATTTAATAATTGGCAAGCCTTACTATTTTGAATCATTTTGCACAAACTATCTGAAAATCGGGTGGGTCTTGCCAGGCAGTCCGGCATTGCAGGTCATATCGGCTGGTGATGTACGGCAGGCAAATCCCAAACAAAGTACCGGCGTTCACTGGGAGATTTTTAAAAACAGGACAACCTGCAATTTTAACACATTAAAAACCACCAATGAGATTCCGGATGAAGTTGACAGGTTGGATTCCATCATTACAATTGATCATGTCACTTCGTTAGATCGCTTTTCTTCGCGCATCCGGGGTTACCTGATCCCGCCAGCAACCGGAATCTATTCCTTTTATTTTGCCTGCGATAATGTGGGTCAGTTCTGGCTCAGCCCCGACACCTTATCTGCAAATGCCCAGTTGAAAAGTGAAATTGTGGCAATGCAACCTGATTGGACTCAAAACATCTCAACCCAGGCATTGGTTGCCGGGCAAAAGTATTATTTCGAAATTCTGCATTACGATTCAGTCTATACCGATTTGATCAAACTCGGCTGGAAAATACCCGGCAGCACATTGCCGGTGGTGATTAAAACGCCCTATATCATGAATTGCGGAAGGGATATTGCACCCGGTTCTTTTTCATTATTCGAGCATAAAATACTCGCCTTCTCCAATTGGACCATTCCCATTCACTATTATTTAACACCTTGGAATACAAGCTACAAGAACATAAAATGGACCAGCAGCAATGATGCCATTGCAGCCGTGGATGCAGAGGGGGTGATACACGCGGTAAGCCCGGGGACCTGCCAGATAACAGGTAAAATACTTAACGACACAACGTTGGCAGATATCCTGACGCTGACCGTTGAGAATTACAACATGCCCTTCTTTGTAAAACCAGCTGTTTCCGGAAACGGAGACGGGCAATCCTGGAATAATGCAATTGATCTGGCCACTTTGACTGGTTTTTTAATCCAGGGAACGCTTCAACAGAGAGTAACCATTTACGCAGCAGAGGGAACTTATAAGCCCACAGCGACCATTGACCGGAATAAAACATTTACCCTGAATAATACAAGGCTTGTTGGAGGATTCAGCGGAGCAAGTGCCGGTATAGACACTACCAGCAGAGATTTTGCAAACCATGAAACCATTTTAAGCGGTGACATTGGTGTGCCGGGAGACAGTTATGAAAACAGCTATCACGTTGTGACAGTTCCGGTATCCGGCAGCCTTGACGGGGTAACCATACGGGATGGCAGGGCCAGTTGTTCTTCTTATGGATCTACGCCAGGAGTGAGCTACTACAAAGGTGATGACAATGGCGGGGGCGTGCTTGCCTCCACCAATACCTGCATTTCAAATTGTAAAATCATCAATAATTCTGCATGGAACCGCGGGGGGGGAATATATTGTCAAACAGGAACACTTACGCTGCAAAATACTAAATTCCAGGAAAATAAAATCCAGCAGGTCCTCATTAGTACAGGCGGGATGTTCTTCCTTCAGATAAACGGAAATGGTGCCGGTATTGCTGTGAGAACCTGCAATTTAAACATTTCTGACTGTTTGTTCACCAATAACAATTCCGGACCGAATACGAACTATACGGAAACGATTTATATATCACTGAGCGCTGTTGCAAATATTGACCGATGCAGTTTTTATAATAACTCAGTAGCCTATGATATGACCTCCCGTGACGGTGGCATCAATAACATCACCAACTCTACGGTCAAAGGTGCTTTGTCTAGTTTTAATGCTTCAATTTTTGCAAAAAAGACCACCATCATTGGAAATGTTGCAGTACAGTCTCCTTATGGACATAAAACAACATTTGACAATTCAATTATTACCGGTTATAACACGGCTGGTTTGGCTGACACGAACATCTTGGTCAAATATTGCATACTCGGCAGCTCCTTATTTGGTGTTAACAAGAATGATTTACTTTCCAATTCGCTCCCTAATTCAACCACCTGGCTGGATACCATTGCCAACAACGGCGGTATCACCCCTACCGCTAAACTAAAAAACGTGTCTGCCAACCCGGCTAAAAACAACGGGAACTCCGTGTATTTAGGATCAACCGATCAAAGGGGCGCGGTGAGGGCCGACAGTGTCAGCATTGGCGCCTATCAATGGGTGAGGCCAACAGGTATTACGATAACGCCACAACATGTTACTCTTTGCCCTGGTGATTCGGCGGGCATAGCCGTGACCGTATCCCCAGCGCTGGTGAGTGAAAGCGGTTATACCATCACAAGCCTGTACGACAGTGTTGCGCATGTGAGTGACAGAAGAATCCATGCCGCATCCCCTGGTTATAATGATATCATTGTCAGAACCGTGGATGGCGGATTAAAGGATACATGCAGTGTGGCCGTTATGGGTCCCTGCCAGGCTTCAGTTGCAAATGATACGGTCCTGTCAGGGCAAAATAAGTGTTACAGTGCCACTCAAACCATCACCGTAGCCGGGAACAATGCAAATTTCACCGTTTTGAACGGTGGGAGCGCCATCCTTGCAGCCGGACAAAAAATCTCCCTTCTTCCGGGAACAACAGTTGCATCAGGCGGCTATTTGTGGGGATATATTGCTCCGGATGGTCCGTTTTGCCAGGCTCCCCAAATGGGATATACGGTGTTGGGAGAAGACAAAGTTCCATTGAAAATCGGGCAGACCACTTTCATGATTTATCCGAATCCTACAACTGATCGCTTTGTGCTCTCGTTTAAGGGTAAATCACTGCCCGGAAGCACTGCCGTAGAAATCTATGGAGTGTGGGGCAACCTGTTGATCTCAGAAAATATATCCGGTGAACGCGAACATTCCTTCTCCTTATTGAACAAACCGGCAGGAGTCTATTTTATTCGTGTGATGTCGGATGACATGTCAGGAACAGTGAAAATTATCAAACAATAAGGCTGGCGCCTCCTTGTTTAAAATGGGTCAGGAAGATAAGGGGGCAGGGACTTAATCTTCCTGTTTCATGATAATATATTGTCCGCTTCGTGGAAAGAACTCCATATATTTGTACTAGCAGAAATTCAAAAAAAGCAAATTATGGTACAGACTATATTGGGCTCAGGCGGGGGCATTGGTCTTCCGCTGGCAAAAGAATTGAAAAATTATACCGGTAATATACGTCTTGTCAGCAGGAACCCTAAAAAAGTGAATGACACCGATGAACTTTTTCCGGTTGACTTAAATGATCTTAGCCAAATAGGCGATGCAATAGCCGGCAGCGAAGTGGTATATGTCACCATCGGTTTTGAATACAATACCAAAGTCTGGCAGAAAGTGTGGCCTCCTTTTTTACTGGAAGTCATTGACTCTTGTAAAAAACACAATGCGAAGCTTGTCTTTTTTGACAATGTTTACATGTACGCAACATCGGCAATTCCATTTATGACAGAAAATTCACCGGTTCTGCCCCCCGGTGAAAAGGGGAAAATCAGGGCCAGGCTTCATGAGATGATTATGAACGAAGTTGAGCGGAACAATCTGACGGCTTTAATAGCAAGGTCGGCCGATTTCTATGGGCCTGATAATAAAAACAGTGCATTGAAGATGATGGTACTCGATAATTTAATGAAAGGAAAAAAAGCCCAGGCATTCGGGGATATAAATAAAATTCACACCTTTACGTATACCCCTGATGCGGCAAAGGCTACGGCACTTTTAGGAAACACAGGCGATGCTTACAACCAGGTGTGGCATGTTCCTACGACCAAAGAAAAACTGACCACCCGGCAATGGATCGGATTAATTGCACAGGAGCTGAATAAAGAGCCGAGAATTCAGGCTGTTCCTACATGGATGCTGCATCTTTTAGGACTTTTCATACCAATAATGAAGGAATTTCCAGAAATGATGTATCAATACGAACAGGATTATGTTTTTGACAGCAGCAAATTTGAAAAAAGATTTGGCATCTTTGCAACTACGCCTAAGGAGGGAGTCAGGAAAATGATTTCAGAGTGATGCATTACCTGGATTTCTTCAGTTCGTCATGCCCTGGTTGTTTTCCATCCGTTTTTTTACCCCGCTGATGACTTTGAAGGGAGAATCGACGATCAGCATGTTGGATAACCAATCAGGGATATTCCCTGCAGGGTCAACATATCCTTCAAGTTCAACATGAGCCTGATCTTTGCCGGCCGGGGTAACGGTCCAGGTTTGACGGTACTCCCTGATACGGATCATATCCTCGTGTTCAGGAACACCACCCGGGAGCGGAACCGCTGTGATTCTGCTGACACCCGTAACAGGGTCGATCGAAACGGTAACAGAAACACACAGATCACGATCGGTGACCGGCCATGGCAAATCATATACAAGGTAGTACTGCGCCCGTTTGTTTTTTTCATAAAGCAGCACCTTGATCTGGTTTAAGTTCTTGTCCCACCAGTCTGTATTGTTCACATTTTCAAGAAGGCTGAAAATTTTTTCTGCGGGAGCCTTGATATCGGTAACCCCTTTGTAGGATTTCAGGGATTTGCCCTCCTCCATGCGGGTGTATATTTTGATGCCCTCTTTTTCCTTGATGAAATCCCAGGATTGGGCCATCATCGCACAGGATAGAAACAAGACTGAAAAAATCACCAAACTGAAGCGCAACAGGGAATATCTCATCGTGCTGACTTTTTTGCAAGGTAAAGCTATTTCCTGAAAAACCTGCCTGTTTCTACGCTGTTTTCACTGATGAACCGGATGAAATAAATTCCGGTCGGCAGATGGCTCGTATTAATCTGTGTATGTTCAGCCGAAATAGTTGCACGGCAAACTTCTCTTCCTGCTGGGTCAAAAATGAACGCCATCCCAATCGCCGGTTTCCGGGAGGGGAGTAAGGTAAGTTGGTCTGTGGCAGGATTGGGATAAAGTTGCAGGGCCGGTTCTGCTGCGGCAGCCATGGAGGCCACCCCGACGCCAAAATCGGTTGTCCTCAGGATGGTGCCATTTCCCCCAACTGCGTAGCCTGTATAAAGCCCGGTGATGCAAACGGAGGTAAGTGCATTCCCGGTGCCCGAAAGTTGCCTGTTCCAGGTGGCTCCTCCATCCGTTGTCAGCAGGATCATTCCACCTGAACCCACTGCAAACCCTGTATTGGCATCCCTGAACCAGATGGAATATACGTAGTAGGTACCCAGGTTTACCGTAGTCCACGTAGCTCCGCCATTGGTGGTCTTAAGCACGTTTTGTCCTGCTCCGGAAGCAAAACCGGTATGTTCATCTACAAAGAAAAGGGCCAGGAGGTCGTCGGTGATTCCCGGGTTCTGCACCGCCCAGGTGGTACCTCCGTCGGTGGTTTTCAGGATGGTGCCATAGGATCCCACTACATAGCCTGTTCCGGAATTGACAAACTGTACGGCATTGAGGAAGCGGGAAGTGCCGGAACTCTTAGGAATCCAGTTACTTCCGCCATCAGTCGTCTTCAGTATCGTTCCGAAATCACCAACCGTATAGCCGGTGTTCTGATCGGTAAAACAGATCCCGTTCAGGGAAAGTGCTGTTCCGGCAGACTGTAACGTCCAGGATGCACCGCCGTTGGAAGTGTGAATGATCGTGCCGAGCAGGCCGGCTCCATAGCCGTTTGCAGGAGTGGTAAAGGCAAGGGATTTGAGTGTTTGGTCGGTTCCGGTGGTAAGGGTACTCCAGTTGTTTCCTCCATCAGTGGTTTTCATCACTGTTCCTGAATCTCCCGCCACATACCCTGTGGATGACGCAGGAAATGCCATGGCATTCCACCCGGTATAATTTCCCGAAATCATGCTGTTAAAAGTACTGCCGCCATTGGTTGTTCTCATGATGACAGGCTTGCCATTGAGGGAGCAATGCCCTTGCCCGACCATTGTACCGGTGTTCAGATCGCTAAACCAGGCAGAGCTGAACCATGCATCGGGTATGGCAGAACTGAAACTCCAGTTATTCCCGGCATTGGATGTTTTTAAAAACTGGCTTTCACATCCCCAATTGTCTCCTATCACAATTCCGTGGCTGGGATCGATAAAGAAGATATCATCCTGGAAGATCCCGGGCGAGGAATAGACCTCGTTCCAGGTGGTTCCGCCATCGGTGGTTTTCAGGATGAGGCCCCCGTCGCCTGCTGCATAGCCGTTTGAAACGTCGGTGAAAGAGAGCGCAACAAGGGTTGTAACAGGCTCATTGTGGACTTCAGTCCAGGTAATGCCTCCGTTGGTTGTTTTGAGAATTTTATGAAAATTTGAATTGTATGAATCATCAATTACGAAACCAGTCTGTGTGGTGACGAACCTGATCGCTATCAGGTAATCATAAGTACCATAAGAGATCACATTCCATGTATTCCCGCCATCGATTGTTTTCAGCAGGATCATCTCACCCGAAGCATACCCGGTATTGACATCGGGAAATGAGACGGCATTAAGGGTATAGGTATATCCCTGCTGAATGTTCCAGGTCTCCCCGGCATCGGTTGTTTTGAGCATGACCCCGCTCATACCCACCACATAACCAGTCGTTGCATCAGGAAAGGAGATGCCGTAGAGATCGTTGGCGGTTCCCGAATAGCGCGGGTGCCAGGATGCACCACCATCGGTGGTTTTCAGGATCATTCCGCTGGCGCCGACAATGAACCCGGTCGAGACATTCGTGAAGAGTACCCTGTAAGGGATATTTCCCGCCGGTTTCGGGTTGAGCCATTCCCAGTGCTGGGCGAATAGCGGATTCAGAAAGAATGCAAATGAAGAGAGCCAGGCAATCAGAAGAAGCTTTTTCATATGTCTGTCGTGTCTATACTATACAAAAATACTAATTCTTTTGATAAATCACAATCCTGCCTGCAGGGTCATGCCGTTAAATCATGTGGGGTCATGCCATGGCATGACCCCACATGAACCGGATTTTACGGGTGATCAGGGGTGAAAAAATATATGAAAAAATCAGAACCCGTTATTGTTTGATGATTTTACCGGTGCCGGCAAGGTTCCCGGAAACCACGCGAAGGAAATAGACCCCGATGGGTTTTCCTGCCAGTGACAGGTTATATTTCATTTGGCCAGAAAGGTCAGCAGATTGTAAACGCTCGCCATATAAACCATATATTTCGACCCTGACCGTTGCACTTTCTTCAATATTTTTAAGTTCCAGTGTGAATTGGCCGGAAGTCGGGTTCGGATAGACGGTAAAGAATGATTTTTCCCCCGCCGCAGGGGTTTCAGGTTCTCCATCGGGAACGGTAATCATGGTCGCCTCCTTCGTGCTGCACCAAGGGCCGCCGGGGTTGATGGATCCGTGCAGGTAACTTCCTGCCACGGCTTTGGTCCCGGGATAAAAGAGGATGTTTTGCCCTGCGATCAACGTTACATGGCCGCCGCTCAGAACATAAAAAGAGGTCGGGTTTGATGGTGGTGGTCCGGCAACATAGATCGTCTGGGTGGCATTGTAGCACCTGGAATCTGATACAAACTGGTTTTGCAGGTATGTGAGCGCACATACAGACGAAGTTTGCCCCACGGCAAAACTGCCGGTTTTCAGGCAGTAATGGGCATCAATTACCGTTACGCTATAGCTTCCTGCGGCGAGACCGCTGATATCCTCTGTGGTAGACGAGTTGCTCCAGAAATAGGAATATGGTAAAGTTCCCCCTGAGACGGAAAGGTTAATGCTTCCATCACTGGCAGCCGGGCAGCTGGCAGCCACCGTGCTTGCACTAAGAGCAAGGGCATCGGGTGCTGTAATAGTCCTGTATGTGATGATGTTACAGAGATTTGCGTCGGTCACCGTTACGGAATAGGTTCCCTGGCACAATCCGGTCAGGTTGTCTGTATTGGCACCATTGCTCCAGTGATAAGCATAGGGGGCAGTTCCCCCCATCATCACCGAGGTGCTGATGGTACCATCGCAGGCTCCCTTGCACGTAACATTTGTTTTGGTGCAGTCCCACGATAACCCTGCCGGTTCACTCACTGTCCAGTTGCCTGTCGCAGTGCAATTATACCCGTCACTGACGGTTACACTGTACGTACCGGAAAAAAGATTGCCAATATACCCAGTAGTTGCCCCGTTGCTCCAAACGTAAGAATAGGGGAAGGTGCCGCCGGAAACGGAGAGATCGATACTCCCATTGCCCATGCCGTTGCAGCTGACCGCCACAAGGTTTGCACCCATGGAAATTGCCTCAGGCTGGGTGATGGTTGAGAATCCCCTGACATCGCAAAGATGGGCATCGGAAACTGTCACGGAATAGGTACCCGGGCATAATCCCGCCAGGTTCTGGGTTGTGGCGCCATTGCTCCAGTGATAAGTGTATGGCGGGGTTCCTCCCAGTGTATATAACGTTGCAATGGAACCATCACAAAGGCCGTTGCAGGTCACATTCGTTTTGGAGGATGCCCAGGATAAGGCTCCGGGCTCATTCACCGTCCAGCTGCCTGTTTTAACGGAACTGTAGCTGTCGGTTACCGTTACCGTGTAAGTCCCTGCAAAGAGATTTATGATGTCCTCGGTCGTAGCTGCGTTGCTCCAGAAGTAAGCGTATGGAGGGGTTCCTCCTGAAACAGTAAGGTTGATGCTGCCATTGGCAACGCCTTTGCAAGTGGCTCCGTTAACAGCGGAAGTGAGCGTCATCCCGGGCAGTACCACCATGGTGATGGTGTTCGAGGTGGCAGGATTGCCTGTCGCACATGCGGCATTGGAGGTCAGGGTACAGGCAACAGCATCATTGTTGGCCGGAATGTAGTTGTAGGTGCTGTTGGTGGCTCCGCTTACATTGGTGCCATTCTTCTTCCATTGATAAGCCGGTGTTGTACCGCCGTTGACCGGGTGGGCTGTGAAAGTAACCGGACTGCCCAGAATGGCAGGGTTTGAAGAGGCAGTGATTGTGAGGCTGACAGGTTGCAATGGGTTCACGGTAACATGGATGGACCCCGTATAAAAACCACCCGGTGGAGGAGAGTAGTCTATATTCAGGTAAAACCAGTCAGTGGCATAACCTGGTTGACCCGGATTAATCACAGGGTTTCGCTCACTTGATGTCCAGGAACCACTGAAATTTTCCCAATGGAAAGTCGCGTCAAAGTTGTTGCAGGCAGATGTGGCATTGCATATAAGCTCAATGGGTTCTCCATAACACACCGGATCCTTGACGACTGCCTGCGATCTCCCGGTATTTGAGAAAATCAGCAGGAAACAGGTGAAGGTTACGAATAATTTAATCCAGGTTGTCAATACTTGTGTAGCATTTGTTTTCATGGCAGGAGTTTTTATAGGTGGATAAAAATAAAGTCAGAGGGGAGAGATTGACAACCATTCCATAAATATGAAAAAAACACCTCAAATATAATGCATAATTCGCATTTGTCAAGGGTATATTACATAATTTATCTTATCTATATATCATTGGTAATTTGTAACACCTTCCTATCATGTTATGGCGCCACTTAAAACGACTGTTTTGAAGCCAGTCACAATAGTCGTGGTATTGAACTGCACCGGGGCTGAAAAATTTAATCTGCCCATGTAATGCCGGCGATAGAAATAACCCGGCAGCCTATTGCTTTGACACAAGAAATGATGTATTTTTACCTGGCATTAGGGTTATACCCTTGCAAAATGGCTGTCAGCCGTCAGCCGGGCTGTTCTGCAGGAGTTTGACAGGGAGCAGTTACAACGGAGAAAGCCGGAAATCCGATAAAAGAGTAGGCGAAAAAGTTCAATTTTTATCATTATGGCACGATTAATTGTACATGCACTTTCCGAAGACACGATTGCGGCCCCGGGGAACAGGCAGGCGAACTACATCGTTGTTTCAGTTACGGATGCCACTGGAACTCCGGTTACCGGCCTGGGAATTCCAAATTTCATGATTGACCCGGTGATTGTCGGACCGGGCGGCGCCCTGGTGGATGTTACCGGTGTGACAGTGGGGAGGCTACCGGGAGTCTACCTGGTTTTTGTGGTTCCCATCGCCGGACAGACCTGGAAAGCCGGGGTTTATATCTTTGCTGTTTCAGTCAACAGGGGGCTTGATCACGGGCAAAATCTTTGCAGCGTGATGATGGATTAGCCCCTTCAGTATCATTACTACTGCTTCACCAGTTCAACCCGGCGGTTCAGGCTTCGGCCTTCGTCGCTGTCGTTGCTGGCCACGGGTGCTGTAGGACCGTCGCCGCAAGCCTTCAGGCGGCTGTTGTCGACATGATAGGTGCCAACCAGGGCATTCACTACTGCCGCCGCCCGGTCCTGCGAAAGTTTCATGTTTGCTTCCAGGGTACCGGTATTGTCGGTATGTCCGACAACATAGAGTTTGAGGCTGGCATTCTCTTTCATCAGTTTGGCAATTTCCGCGAGCGATGGCTGTGATTCCGGCTTCACATCCGCTTTGCCGGTATCGAAATAAATTCCGTAAAGCGTGGCTTTGCCCGACTCCTTGATGCTTTTGTTCATGGTGCTTGCATCGGCCACCACATCCTGTTTCATCGCCTGCTTTTCAATGAGGCGGATCGAATAAGAACCATTGCCGTTGGCCGTGATGTAAGCCCAGGTTTCCATGTTGTTCTTGACCACTTTGACCACCACATCTTCTCCCGGATCATGAAATTCGTATACGAGTTGTCCGCCCACCGATTTTGCCGCATTGATATAGTTGCGGCCGATCTGCAAGGGGCTGGGAATCTGGATGCCATCATTGGCATCATAAATAATAAACAGGGAGTGGCCCTCCACAACCTGGGTCTTGTCGCTGCCGGTTTTAAATTCGTATTGATCGAACTGGAGGTCGTCATACCGGTAAATGTGATACCCCGGCATCCTGGTAAACAGCGCAGGATCTTTACTGCCTTCTGCATCACTCTGGGCGTTAGCCACGAAGGAGGTCAAAATTAACATGCCGGCTATTATTGCAAATGCAGGCAGTAATTGGGTTCTTTTCCTTTTGTCTTTCATGGGAATGGGTTATTGGGTTTCAAATGTTATGGTATAGGTTGTGCCATTTTCCTGACTCATCTCCAGGGTCCCGCTCATCTGGTGCTTCGCCCAGATATCAACCAGTTGCAAACCGATGGATGATGGATTGTCCAGGTCGATTGAATCCGGAAAACCGATTCCGTTGTCGGAAACCTGCAGGTAATGGAGGGCATCCTGCCGCCACAATTTCACCGTGATCACCGGTGCCCCCTGAAAACCATCAGGAAAAGCATATTTCAGGGCATTGGTTACCAGTTCATTCACTATCAGCCCGCAGGGCATCGCATATTTTGCATCCAGTACGGTCCCGTTGCACTTCATCTCCAACTCGACACCATGGCCATTGACGAATGTTTTCAGAAGGTAGGAACTCAGCAGATCAAGATAGGGCTGCATCGAAACCTGTGACAATCTTTCCACCTGGAAAAGCTCCTGGTAAATAACTGAAATTGTCCGAACCTGCTCGCGGAGTTCGTCGAGCACTCCCAGCGAAACCGGGTCATGGATTTCGGGTCTGCGCATCTGGATCAGGGTCATCACGGTTTGAAGGTTGTTTTTGACCCGGTGATGCACCTCTCTGAGGAAGGTCTCCTTTTCGCGGATAACGGTCTTAAGTTGTTGTTCTGCCTGTTTTTGTTTGGTAATTTCCCGCACGGCCCCCACGATATGCGTCAGGACTCCATCGGCCCCTCTCTTTTGACGGGCTGATATCCTGACCCATCGTTCGGTACCAAGTTTATGAAATGACCTGCATTCGAATTCTCCTTTTTCGGTAGTGGTAACCATCTGCTGCATCATCGCCATGATATTTGGCAGATCATCGGGATGAATAATGGTTTCCCACATATCCGGTGTCATCACCTCACCCGGGGTGCGCCCCGTTTGAAGCAGCAGGTTTTCTGAAGCCCAGCTTAAGAGCAAGGTGCCATCAGGAGAGACATCCAACACGAAAATATAGTCGGCGATCACTTCGGAAATAAGCCGGTAGCGCCATTCGCTCTCCGGCATATAGCTTACAAGACTTTGGGTGTCAGGCAAATTTCCGGGATTTATCGTCATGAGCAATTATTTTCGCGCTAAAGGTAGCAATTAAACCATCTGCTGCAACATGTTCACCTTATATAATAAAATTTTGTTATGGTGCGCACTTTGAATAAAGCCCATTCCGCATGAGCTTTCCGCAGGAAGGGGGAGGGGAGGGAGCCCAACAGATATTGATCGCCGCAAAAATGTTAAATAATTCACAGTACTGTCTGGTTTTTATTTTATACATTTACCCCAGCCGTTAACTCGTTCACATCCAGGAACTAAAAGTTATGTAGATGCCATTACAACTGCCAACGCTTCTCATTTATTATCAAAGGAAAACATTTTTTTGCAAAACAGCCGGGCAATGCCATCCGCCGGATGACTTCCGGTTTGAATTAACATAGGATCATACTCATTCAACATTACAGCACTATGAAAAAGCTCTATTTTCTGATGATTTTTGTAATTCTTTCGGCTTCAGCAGCCATTGCACAGGTTGGTATCAACGCAGACGGAAGTCAGCCCGATCCGTCCGCCATGCTGGATGTGAAATCAACTGCCATGGGCTTTCTGCCACCCAGGGTTGCCTTGGTCTCCCTCGATGTATCCCTGCCGGTTGCACCTCCAGTGGCTGTCGGCCTGCTCGTTTTCAATACCGCTACCGACGGAATTGCACCGAACAATGTGGTCCCTGGGAATTATTGCTGGAGCGGAACACGATGGATGCCGGTCTCACCTCCACGGGGTACAAATCCGGGTGACATGCTTTTCTGGAACGGAGCGCAGTATGTGAGCGTTCCCGTAGGGCTCCCGGGGCAGTTCCTTAGACTCTCAGCCGAAAATATTCCAACCTGGACAGGTACGACGTTTGCCGCGGTTACAACCGTTCCTGCCTATTCCATTACTTCGGGTTCAGCCATCTCCGGCGGAAATATCACTGCGGATGGCGGTGCAACCATAACTGCCCGCGGTGTATGCTGGAGCACGAATCCCCACCCGACGACTGCAGACAGTAAAACCTCTGACGGAGCAGGAACAGGCATGTTTACGAGCAACCTGACCGGGCTTGCACCAAATTCGATCTATTTTATCAGGGCATATGCCACAAACGCCACCGGAACGGCCTACGGTAACGAGTTGAGTTTTACCAACGCCTGTGCCACCTATTCACCAGTCAGCGTTTCAATATCGGTCTCGCAAAACCCCATTTGCGCCCAGACACTGGCCACTTTTTCTGCCTCTCCCACGAATGGCGGAACTTCACCAACCTACCAGTGGAAGGTCAACGGGATGAACACCGGCGATTCCGTTAACTTTACCTATTTACCGGCAAACGGCGATGCCATCACCTGTGTCCTGACTTCCAACGCCGGTTGTGTCAGTGGAAACCCAGCAACATCAAACACACTGAACATGACGGTGAATCCGCTTCCACCGGCACCCGCTGCTGGAACGCACGTGCCATCGCTCACGCAGATTGTATGGAAATGGCATCCGGTTGCCGGTGCAACGGGTTATAAATGGAGTGCTTCCAACGACTATGGCACCGCGGTTGACCTGGATTTAAGTCTTTTGCTTGTAGAAAACGGGCTTACGTGCAATACATTTTATACAAGATATTTGTGGGCCTACAATAACTGTGGCAATTCAACCCTGACAACCCTGGTCCAATCAACTTCAGCCACACCAGTCAATGCTCCGGCTGCCGCCGCCCAGGTTCCCTCGCCATCACAGATCGTATGGAACTGGAATGCTGTACCGGGTGCCACAGGTTATAAATGGAGTGCTTCCGACAATTATACGACGGCAATCGATTTGGGGACCAGCCTTACAAAGACAGAAACCGGTCTTACCTGCAACACCGCCTATTCAAGATTCATATGGGCATATGGTATTTGCGGAAATTCAATTTCTACAAATCTGAATCAAACCACGCTGAACTGCGCCGGGCTGCCAACCGTAACAACAACCCCGGTAACAAATATCACCCAGACGACAGCCGCCAGCGGAGGAAATGTTACTGCCAACGGGGGATCAGCGGTTACTTTCCGCGGGGTATGCTGGGGAACCAACCCGGTGCCGACACTCTCCAACAGTTATACTACGGATGGCAGCGATATCGGGACATTTGCAAGCAACATTACCGGACTTACCGCCAACACCCTCTATCATCTCAGGGCCTATGCCGTAAACTCCAATGGAATTGGTTATGGCAACGAAATCACCTTTTCTTCGCTTACAACGCTTACAACCACTCCTGCAACGCTTATCACCCTTACCACTGCGGCAAGCGGCGGCAACATCACCGACGATGGGGGTGCTCCTGTAACAGCAAGAGGGGTATGCTGGAATATTTCAACAGGTCCGACTACCGCAAACAACAAAACCCTCAACGGCTCCGGTACCGGAATTTTTACCAGCAGTTTGACCGGGCTTACCCCGAATACGCTTTATTATGTAAGGACTTATGCGATAAACAGCCTGGGGACATCCTATGGAAATGAGATCACCTTTACCACACTGCTCAACCCGGTATTGCCGACAGTTACGACGAACCCGGTTTTAAATATTCTGTCAACAACGGCTACCAGCGGGGGGAATGTTTTGTCCGACGGAGGATCAGCAGTCATTTTCAGGGGACTTTGCTGGGGTGCGAACCCGAATCCGACAATTTCTGACACTCATACCACCAACGGGGGCGGATTGGGCGAGTTTGCAAGCAGCCTGACCGGATTAAATCCCGGCACTCATTATCATGTTCGCGCATATGCGGTGAACAGTGTTGGTACAGCTTATGGGAATGAATTGACTTTTACACCATTTTATGTGTTGGGGGAAAATGTCGGAGGCGGAGTGATCTTTTATGTTGACGGAACCGGGTTGAATGGATTGATTGCCTCAACAAGCGACCAAAGCACGGGTGCTTCCTGGGGGTGCGACGGAGCAGTAATGGGCACTTCCACCGCCATTGGCACAGGACAGGCCAATACAGCGGCTATTGTAAACGGATGCAGCACTGCGGGCATTGCAGCCCGTATCTGTGATGACCTGGTGCTGAACGGTTACAGCGACTGGTTCATGCCTTCGAGAGATGAAGTGTATCAGATGTATGCGGAGCGGGAGCTTATTGGCAATTTCTCCGGTGGTTATTACTGGACCTCCTCGGAGACGGGGTCGCTCACTGCACAGTCCTTCGCTTTTTCCCAGGGATACGGGTATGACAACCATGCCAAATGGGCGGCATTTGCAGTGCGCGCAATCAGGGCCTTCTGGTCGCAGGCGGTTTTACCGGTGGTTACGACTGCCCCTGTTTCAGATATCACGCAAATTGGGTCTGTATGCGGAGGAACTGTAACATCAGAAGGGGGGGCTACGGTTACAGCCAGAGGGGTTTGCTGGAGTACATCCCACAGTCCGGCAACTTCCGATAACCATACCACAGATGGTTCCGGCATCAGTGGATTTACCAGTGCCATTTCAGGGTTGAGTCCCAGCACACTATATTACGTGAGATCATATGCGACCAACAGCGTCGGGACTTCCTATGGAGCGGAAGTCAGTTTCACCACATCCCCGCCACTAATTGTCACGACAACTGCTGTCACTTTCATCGCAACAACTTCGGCAACAAGCGGCGGTACAGCTTTACCGGCGGGAGGAGCTGCGGTTACTGCCCGGGGTGTATGCTGGAGCACAGGTGCCAGTCCGACAACGGCAGACAGCAAAACCCTTGATGGCACGGGAACCGGGACTTTTTCGAGCAACCTGACCGGTCTGACACCAAATACACTGTACCATGTAAGAGCGTATGCTGTAAACATTGTCGGAACTTCTTACGGGGCTGACATTACCTTTACAACACTCTCCGTTCCGGTTTTGGCAACCGTTGCGACCATCGCGCCTGTCTCGCTTACACCTTATACCGCATCGAGCGGGGGAAATGTTCAGTCTGACGGCGGATCGCTGGTTGTCTATCGGGGGATATGCTGGAGTACGACCCCAAACCCAACCATTGCCAGCACACACACGACTGATGGAAACGGAACAGGCGTTTTTACCAGCACCCTTACCGGCCTCACCCCGTATACAATTTATCATGTCCGTGCATATGCAACAAACAGTGTGGGTACTTCCTATGGAAACGACCAGGTTTATAACAACACCTTCTATGTTGGTGCAAGTTATGGAGGTGGGGTTATCTTTTATGTTGACAGTACCGGGCAGCATGGACTTATTTCAGCCACAAGCGATCTCAGCTCAACCGGGTCATGGTGCGATGCACCGTTCCCGATAGGTGGAACCTCCACAGCCCTTGGCACGGGACAAGCCAATACCACAGCTATCGTGAACGGGTGTGGCGGTTCAGGTATCGCAGCCAGTATGTGCAACGACCTGGTGAAAAACGGATTTGATGACTGGTTTTTACCATCTAAAGACGAGTTGAACCTGATGTACCTACTCAAAACTGAAATTGGCGGGTTTGACAGTGTCCCATACTGGAGTTCTTCCGAGGACTTTATTGACTTTTCCTGGTGCCAGTATTTCAACGATGGCACCCAGACGACTACCATGAAACACGATATGCTGAACATCCGGCCGGTGAGAGCGTTTTAACCTGGGTGACTACCGGGAATTTTAATCAGTTTTACCACTATTGTCGTTGTTTCACCTGTGTATTTTACAAAATAAACACCAGTGGAGAGGCTGGTGACATCAATTTTCAAACTACCGGCTGATATATGTGATACATTCTGTACCTGTCCCTGGATGTTGCAAATGGTTATCATGCCATTGCCCGGGTTTTGATTTACCAGGATGGTGATAGTTTCACTGGCGGGATTCGGGAAAACCCTCAAAGAACCATTGTGTATGCTGGTTATCCCGATGCCGGTAGCCGGTAATCTGGCTTCAATGGCATCGAGGTCGAACCCAGCACCTGCCACCTGCTGCAGGCCGTCGCCATCATCGACAATCCGGATGAACCTTACCGATTCCAAACCGGTGGATTCCAGGTCAAAAGCAGTTGTTCCGGTTGCGGTTCCCAGGGATATCCAGGGGCCATCCATCGTATTCGCCACCAGGCATGTGTATCCTTCGGAAACCGCATCACCTTCATAAACCGTGAAATCATCGCCCTGGATGTTAAACACCGGGTCTTGCATATCAACTATAATCCAGCCATTTTTTCCAAGGGAGTAGTAAACGCTGTCGGGAGAGCCGATCACTGCCGGGGTCCTGGCTTCATCCGCGGGGTTATTGCCCGGTATCGAAACAACTGCCAGCCTGGTTGCGCAGTGACCCGTTGAGGGCTGCAGCTGAACATTCAGGAGGGTTGAAGACTGCGCGTTTACAACGACATTACTGATGATTTTTGTCCTGTAATGATTTGCCATTAATTTCACATTGTAACTTCCTGCCGGGAGAAACTTGTGAAAATCGCCAATGACAGAATCGGAATAGACCGGAAATAAGGCATCCACGAATACCGTTGCCTGCACAGGCTGGCCGGTTATGCTGTCGGTTATGGTTCCTTCGATGCCATAACCCGCCTCCCTCATCATGGCCATCATGGCCGGTACATTATTCTGATAATAATACTGAATCTGGGTTGAAGGTGGTTGCTTGCTGTTGGAAATCTCCATCGTGAGGGCGCTGTTGCCTTCGGCTCCGTAACTATAGTCGATGGTCTCCCCGTTGGTCGGGTAATCGGCATACGACTGCCGGTACTGAAGGTTTGAATAGCCGGAGGAGGAAGAATATGCGGAAACCAGCTGGATGAAGCCCGCGTAATCCGGCACGTTGGATGCACGGTAACACCATGGGTACAATACCACCTCTTCGCCGCTGTGATATGACACATGTACGACAAACCGGTGACTGCCCAGGAAATTCCGGATAGTCCTGGTCTCAGGCTGGGAAAAAGCACCCGGACTATTGCCTTCGCCGTTCCACATGTAGCCCCAATCGCGGTTGCAGTCGACCATGTTGCTGTTGTACCTCGACATATTGGCCCTTCCGTCGGGGTTTACCATAGGGTAAATGAATATCTCCCGGCTGTTTACCAGTTCGGTGGTCTCCGGATCGGAGCCATAGCCGGTACAAAGCTGTCTTGCAAACCTGATCAGGTTCTCGGGTCCCCCGATTTCATCCCCGTGGATGCCGCCGTCGAAAAGGACTTCGGGCTCGTTTTCTTCCACCGTCACGTTATCGCTTATCTTCAGGCAGGTAAGCTGCCGCCCCTGCGGGGTCAACCCGAAAAGGATTTTCTGGCAAATGGCGGGGAAGGAGGTGGCCAGGCTGTCCATCAGGGCGATGATCTGGTCATAGTTATGATATTGCTCCGACCTGTCGGACCAGAACCCCCTGTAGTACTCATTCAGGTCTTTTTTCAGGACTTCAGCGGATAGCCCGCAAGCCCTGATCCGGTCAAGTTCGGCAGGCACAACGTACATGACCGCAAATCCTCCGGAGGGATGAAAATCACCATTCAGGTGAAGGGCATTCAACATCCTTGCTTCGCCGGGGGTATTTATAATTATTTTCACCTCCGCTTCATGATCACGCCAGCCGTGTTGCGGATAGGCTGAAAGCGTAAGGGTGAACAGTGCAAAGAATGAAAGAAAACGTTTCATGAGCAAATGGAATTAAGTGAGCCGGAAATTTTTCCTAATTTACAAAACATCCGGATGACCTGAGCGCATAAATTGAAAATAACAGTAAAAAAGGGCCGGGAAATCTCCCGGCCCAATACTCCAATCAGGTACTTCACAACGTTTCCGTTGCTGTTACAGAGTGCCCCGGGTTGTCTGATGCAGTAACGGTAAGCACCGTACCGGCCCGGGTGGAATTTTCACGCGTTGACACATATGCGTAAAAGCTGGTATTCTCGTGTCTCAGGGCGACTCCCTCTTCGATTAGCGTGCCGTCATGGCCGGTGATCCTCACTTCCACGCCGGTTACTTCAAACTTGTCAACGGCAGTGACAATGATCTTGTCGCCGACATGGCCCATGTATTGGGACGCATCGATTTGTTCGATCACCGGAGGACACATGAAATCGGAAACAGCCAGGTTGAAGGCAGATCTGCCAGGAACATGCCTGCTTACGTATTTCGCCCATTTTGCAGGATCATCCTTTGTAAAAGTGGCATATTTGATGGCCTCTCTGAAAAAGCCCCTGTGCGCCTCCTGGCCGACTGAGCTTTCGCCATTCAAAGTTGGTCTTTTTGCAACGATGGTATTTCCTGCGAAATCGCGGAAAACGTGCTTCTCCCCATATCTGCCCGACATGCTCTTGAGCATTTCGTTTACTATAACTTTTGTCATAACCTTGTATTTTAAATTGTTAAAATTATTTTGAATCTGGACGACTGACTATGAAACAAAATCGTCAATCGTCAATCGTCAATCGTCAATCCCCCGGCGGTGCCCTCGCCAGGTGAATCCCGCCGGCTTTTTCATCAGCTTCTGTGTTGAACCATCCACCTTCGGGGAGATCGACCTTTTTTCCGAGTCTCTTTGCGATAAAAATGATCATACGTTTCACATTTTAATATTATAACCCCCTTTACTATAATGACAAGTCAATTCCTGAATTCGTTGCAGTAGAAATTGAAAAAACTTTTATTTTTTTTTGAATATTTTATAACATCCTGATTATCAATGAGAATAATTTCATCAAGGGACCATGTCTGACTGTCGGATTTATCGGGCAGGAATCTAAGAGGATACTCATCTAAGAGCATCCTGAATACAGGAACCTAAGAGGATGCTCACGGGAACCTCAGAGCCGGCTCAGACAAAATATAGAGCCCGCATAGAGAAAACATAGAGCCCGCATAGAGAAAACATAGAGCCCGCATAGAGAAAACATAGAGCCCGCATAGAGAAAACATACAGCCTGCATAGAGAAAGCATACAGCTCATCCGGATAAAACAGCAGAATTCATGCGACGGCAATCAACTTTTAAAAACAGAGAGCAGGGGAGCCTAAATCTGGTGTTGATATATGTCAATGATACCAGTGGTTTTTTACCTCTTTGTTCAGGAAAAATTACATCTATTTTTCAGGTTTATAACGGGTCAATTCCCTTTGATTTAGTTTTAATAGAGACGAAATTGCAGCAAAAACTGTGGTATCAGGCCCGGTCTCAAACACAATAAAACATTCTTCCCTGTAACGGAGCGCCTCATCATGAAAAAAAACCTGCTTATCCCCTTTATCATTGGCAACCTCCTGCTGATAGCAACCCTTCATGGATTTTCCCAGACCGGGATCAACACCGACGGCACTCCTCCCGACCCTTCGGCCGGGCTGGATGTGAAATTCACCAACCGGGGGATTCTGCCTCCCCGGATGACGAATGCAGCATTGGGCGCCATTGCAAACCCGGCCAATGGGCTGATGGTCTACTGCTCCGACTGCGGACCCTCTGGAACCGGGGCGATGATGCTGTATAAAAACGGGAACTGGGTTGCCCTTGAAGCCAACTGCATTCCCCAACCGGTCGGCGTGTCGGTATCCGCTTCGGCAAACCCGGTCTGTTACGGGGCCCAGGTTACCCTTACGGCCACCCCCGTGAACGGAGGTGCTGCGCCCGTCTACCAGTGGAAAGTAAATGGAATAAATGCGGGAACAAATAACGCGGTTTACACCTATACTCCTTCATTACTCACCAATGATGCCGTCACCTGCCAGGTAACTTCCAGCGCTTCATGTGTGTCGGGCAATCCCGCGACTTCAAACGTGGTGACGCTGGTGGTCAGCCTGAACCTGAACATGAGTTTTTCCATCTGGGCCTCGGCCAACCCGGTGTGTGCCTCTACCCAGGTGACATTCAATACCTTCACTGTCAACGCTGGGACGAATCCCGGCTATCAGTGGAAAGTGAACGGGAATAATGCCGGATCCGGTTCTGCGAGTTTTAGCTACACCCCGGTCAACAACGACGTGATTTCATGCGTAATTACCTCCAATGCTCCCTGTACCATGGGCAACACGGCAACTTCTTCCATTACCATGACGGTGAATTTACCCCCGATTGCCCCTTACCCGGGCGCCAATGCTCCCTCGGCAAACCAGGTTGTCTGGAACTGGAATGCCTCGTGGGGCGCAACCGGGTATAAATGGAATACGACAAACAACTATGCTTCGGCCCTGGATTTGGGCGCCACAACCTCTCAAACCCAAACCGGGCTGACCTGTAATACGGCCTATACAGGTTATGCCTGGGCTTACAACGACTGTGGAAATTCCACCGCCCTGACCATGTATCAAACCACTTCCGCCTGTCCGGTATTTACCTGCGGTTCTTCCGTCACCATCAACCACGTGGCCGGTTCTGTTGCTCCCGTCAGTAAAACAGTCACCTACGGCACAGTGACCGGCATCCCCGGAGAACCGGTTAAATGCTGGATTACCAGCAACCTTGGCGCCGATCACCAGGCTACTTCTGTCGATGATGCGACCGAAGCCTCGGCTGGTTGGTACTGGCAATTTAACCGGACACAGGGATTTAAGCATGATGGAATGACCCGGACGCCCAATACGACCTGGATTTATCCAATAAGTGAAAATTCTGACTGGATAACCACCAACGACCCTTGCACCATTGAACTTGGAACCGGCTGGCGTATTCCAACCTTTACTGAGTGGTACAATGTTGACGATGCGGGCGGTTGGACAAACTGGACCGGCCCGTGGAACTCCGTCTTAAAACTCCATGCTGCAGGGTACCTGGGCGGCATTGATGGTTCACTGGTAGTTCGCGGCTCAGGAGGCCACTACTGGAGTAGCACACAGAACGGTAACTCCAGCTGCTGGTACCTGGATTTCTACAGTGGGGGCGCAAACATGAGCAACAGCGTCAAGACGGCTGGCTTCCCCAGCCGCTGCGTCAGAGACTTCTGATTTATTTTGTTCATTTGTCTGTTTGACAATTTTGTAAACAATACCGTATAACGGTTGGAAATGTAGCAATATAAAAACCATAGGGCTCAGCAAAATGCCAACTAAACTGTAAAACAATTTCAACATGAAAAAATCATTCATCATTTCCGCAATCTTATTCCTGGCTGGAATACAGCTTTATGCCCAGGTTGGCATCAATGCCGATGGCAGCCAGCCTGATCCATCTGCCGGGCTGGATGTGAAATTCAGCAACAAGGGGCTGCTGCCCCCGCGGATGACCACCGCACAAATGAACGAGATCGCCAATCCTGTGTCGGGGTTGTACATCTTCTGTACCGACTGCGGAC
>Ga0118677_10002843_pt1 | contig 34044 bp, 19 predicted proteins | sample AliMusrvi5mmetaG_FD_86154 | JGI IMG/M metagenome (GOLD analysis project Ga0118677, IMG submission 86154)
GTATCCGTTCCTACATCTGCACGCTACGCAAACAAGGCCTGCCCGTGCTCGAATATCTTCGCCGCGCACTCGAGGGCAGTCCATTCCTGCCCACACCCTCAGTAAACCCCTGAGTAGTTACGGGCAAGGGCTCAAGTATAATGTTTTCAGCATGCTCCAGGCTCTCGGTTGGGCGCTGGCGGATGACTTCAGCGAGCACTTGCTGGCACCGCTCAAGGACGGGCGTTGTTTCGATGGGCATCGCCACCCCTTCGTCACCTATGACACTCCGGAGGCCGGCGTGTTGGAACATCGGGCTGTCCTTAAACAAGTTCGGGAGGCTATTCTTGAAGCGGACATTATCGTGCTGACGTTGGGGCTAGTCGAAGTTTGGCACGATTCAATCGCCAACGTTTGGCTCAACCAAACACCGCCGGCAACACTCGTTGCGCAAATGGATCGTTTCCACGTCCACGCCACTACCCATGCGCAAAACCTGCACGCCTTCCAGAGCCTGCTCGTGCGGCTGCACGAGGTGAATCCGGCATGCCGCGTCGTCTGTTCGGTGTCGCCTGTGCCACTCAAGGCCACATTCTGTGGCGAGGATGTACTGATGGCCAATTGTTACAGCAAGTCCACCCTGCGCTCTGTCGTTTCGGAAGCGACGCGCTTCTTGCGCGAGGCGCACGGCATGGCAATTGACTATTTTCCGGCTTACGAACTGGCCACCTTGCGACCGCGCGAGGAGGTATGGTGCGAAACTATCCGGAACAACGAGCCGGATGGCCGGCATGTGCGACGCGATTTCGTGGATGGCGTCATCATGAAACTCTTCCTCGACCGCTACCTTGACTCCTCTTCTACAGTAAATCGGGGTCTGGGAGCAAAAATCTGCTGAAACTGCCCATTTTTCGGGGGTGCGGTTTTGCTGAGTTCAAAATGTAGTGCCAAATTGTGATGGAGATAGGCAGTATTATGTTGCATAGGCCATCGCATGGAGTTAGAGCAGTAGAGGAAAATAGATGGCCCTATGTATTTCCGAGTCAAACGCACCGGCTCCTATCCTTACCTCCAAATCGTCGAGAGCTTTCGCGACAACGGCCAGGTGCACCAGCGCGTCCTGAGCACCCTCGGGCGATTGGACGTGCTTCAGGCCGCGGGGCAACTGGATTCGCTGATGCATTCGGGCCTGCGCTTCTGCCAGAAACTGGCTGTGATTGATGCTCATGCTGCCGGCCAGACCGAAGCGGTCCAGGTGCGCCGGGTCGGTCCGGATCTGGTCTTTGGCCGCTTGTGGGAGAACTTGGAACTGGGCTCGATTATCCAGCAGGCCCTGGAGGGCCGCCGCTATGAGTTCGACGTCGAGCGAGCCGTCTATTTGACCGTGCTGCATCGCTTGTTTGCCTCGGGCAGTGACCGGGCGGCGGAGCGCTGGCGTGAAGCCTATCAGCTACCGGGAACCGAAAAGCTGGAACTCCACCAACTTTATCGGGCGATGGCCTTTCTGGGCGAGCCGCTCAAGGACCAACCTGGCCCTCTGGTTTTGAAGACGCCGCGTTGCACCAAAGATCGGATCGAGGAGGAACTCTTTGAGCGGCGGCGGGACTTGTTCAGCGAGATTCAGATGGTTTTCTTCGACACCACCTCCATCTATTTCGAAGGCCAGGGCGGTCAGGAACTCGGACGGCACGGCAAGAGTAAGGATCATAGGCCCGACCTCAAACAAATGGTGGTGGGCCTGGTCCTGGATCTGCACGGCTGGCCGTTGTGCTGTGAACTGTGGCCCGGTAACACAGCCGACGTCACCACGCTTCTGCCGGTGGTCAGGCGGTTGCGGCAACGGTTTCGGGTGCGCCGGGTTTGCATCGTGGCTGACCGCGGCATGATCAGCGCGTCGACGACTGCGGCATTGGAATCGCAGGAGTTGGATTGTGACTACGTTTTAGGGGCGCGGATGCGCTCGGTGAAGGAAGTGCGGGATCGCGTGCTGGCCGATCGCGGTGGCTATGAGGAAATCACGCCGGAGCGACAAAAGTCCAAGGATCCTTCGCCCTTGAAAGTCAAAGAGGTCACTATCCAGGACCGCCGGTATGTGGTCTGCCTGAATGAGGAGCAACGCCGCAAAGATGCCGCCGACCGTCAAGCCATAGTCGAGCACCTGCGGGAACAGTTAAAACGCGGGGACAAGGAGTTGATTGGCAACAAAGGCTACCGAAAGTATCTGCGGGGGGACTCCCAGAAGCGCTTCACGATTGATGAGAACAAGATCAAGGAAGAAGCCCGCTATGACGGCCAATGGGTGTTGCAGACCAACTTGGCCGACCCACCCAAGATGATTGCCTGGGCGTATAAGGAACTGTGGATGGTGGAGGACATGTTCCGCACCACCAAGTCGATCCTGGAAACCCGGCCCATTTATCATAAATGCGACGAAACGATTCGCGGCCACGTGTTCTGTAGCTTTCTGGCGTTGCTGCTCCGGCGCGCCTTGGAGCAGCGCTTAGAGGAAAAGGGACAGACCTGGGAATGGGCGGAGGTCGTGCGCGGTCTGGATAATCTCCAAGAAGTCCAGGCGGTGTTCCAAGGCAAGCGCTTTATCTTACGCAGTCAAGTGCTGGGGCAGGCGCACAAAGCGTTCATGGCGGCGGGAGTTGCCCTGCCCCCGACGCTGCGGGAGGAGCCATGAACCAAAAGCCAAGGAAACGTAAAATGTAGTGCCAAGACCATTTTGCGTCCTCGTAAGTCCTTGAATATCAACAAGTCAGTTTTTCAAACTGTAGAAGCTGAGCTTGAGGCCAGCGCCGTGTCGTCCCCCAAACTCAACCTCTCTCATGACGCACTTCCCTGGCGCCTGCCGGGGGGAACAAACTCCACTTCTTCAGAAAAGACAAATCCACATGAATCCCCTTAAAAGTCCGCCCGCAAGGCCCACTGCTAGAAATGAAGCCGATGGAAAAGCCATGCTCCCCCACTTTGGAAGTAGTCAATATGAGGAGCTGACACTTCACAGAGGGACATGAGCTATTTCATCGTCAATTCCACCCCGAAATCCGCATCAATGTATGCCTGGCACCTGTTGGAAGAGGTGTTCGGCCTGAAAACCATCGGGATTGGCCTACGTAAGCGTAAGTTCATTTTGGATGAGCAGATTCTTAATTACTGGCTGCTGAATGCCGACGGCTGCAAGCGCTCCGGGGGCACCATCGCGAGCGCACCAGATGGTTGGACCATCGCTGGAGTCAGTGGCGATTGAGATTGACGACATCGCCGATATGGATTTGGAACGACAATTCTTCGCGCAACGTCAGTAGTTTGCTTCCCAAGGCCGATCCCATCGAGCGGTGCGTTTTTGGCCGAGTAGCGCTTTCGAACTGCTGCCCCAGCGCCTCGGGAGTTCTACGGTGTGGGTAGTTTTTGCCTGCATATGAGGGTGGATTTGCCCAACAACCGAAGCGTTTTCTGGCAAGAAACCGTCTGCAGGGTTGGCTTGGGGAAATAAATGCCGACTACGCCGGCCTTTGCGGTCCTCTAAGGCGGCGGTACACTAGTTGCTTTGCACACGGTGGCATGATCCCTAGTGGCTCGAGTTCTGCAACCATCGGTCTGGTTATTTGGAGATCGTTGAACCCTAGGCAAACAAGCAAGAAGGCAGGCAATCGAATTGGGGTCTCTTAGTCAGCAATTGACTCGCATCGACCGAAAAGCCATGCCTCGGAAAGGCTGCAACACGTCACGGCAAGCTGCCTTCTGGCACATGGGCTGCTCCGGGTGCCATCAGGATGGCCGAAGATGTCTTGAATCCTTGCTTTGGGCTGAGAAAGTGATGGCGGCTAAAGGCTGCCTTCTGCGGTGAAGTTGTGTTGGCAGCTGACTGCAACGTCTAAAAAGCACGTCGCCGCATGTGAGTATTGTATTAGGCAGTAGAACGTAAGTTGATTTACCCGCGGAGCGCTGATTACATGCGAGTGCCGAAAACGCAATTTCTATCAGTTTTCCTATGAGTTCCAGCCACATTGTCGAGGATACTGTCGTGCAACGACGCCGCATCCTGATCGTGTCGATGAAGATCTTCCTGGCGGGCGGGATGCTGCGCTTCGAGCGGCTCGGGCGCCACCTGCGCCGCGCCGGACACGAGGTCTGCTTCTGCGCGTTCAGCGGCTGGGTCGACCCGAAATGGGTGGGCGAGCTGCCCATCATCGATGGCGCGCAGGCTGCGCGCATGGACTGGGACACGACAGTGCTGCCGGGGCTGGCCGGCTTCACCGAAAGCAAGGACACGCTTGCCCTGCTGGGAGCCCTGCAGCATCGGCACTTCGGCTCCCGCATCCAGTTCGTGCTAAACGACCGCACGTTCAAGGACGGGTTCCTAGCCGTGAACCAGGCGTTCAAGCCGCACGTGGTCGTGTTCAACAACAAGGACTGGCCGACGGAGGAATTTCCCCATTTCCTGGGTAATCAATTCCATTACCTGATTGGCGGGATCGACTGGCAGGCGTTCGCCGAGGTCGCGACCTCGCCTCGGGCTGACGGCCCGGCGTGCCGCATCGGCGGCCAGGCCAGGAAGAATCCCGAACCCGTGATCCAGGCCCTGCGCTGCCTGCCGGACGGCTTCGTTGTGTCGCTCTACGGCGAGCATCCGGTTGATTACCCGCAGCGCTTCGCTGACCTGATCGCCGCCGGCAGGCTGGAGCTGCGGGGTCCGATATCGGAGCGCGAACTGCCGGCCTACTACGCCGGCGTCGACATGGTCGTCACCACCGAGACCGTGGCAGGCTGGTCTAATACCGCCGCCGAGGCGCTGGCGTCGGGCCGGCCCCTGATCTGCACGCCAGTCGGCACCGTGGCTTTCGCCCGCCATGATGAGACCGCGCTGGTGCTGGACGATCTACGTCCGGCGAGCATCGCCTCCGCCATCCAAAGCTTGTGGGAGGACCCCGAGCGCCGCCGTCGGCTGAGAGTGGCCGGCCTGCTGGCGATGCGCGAGTTCGGTTGGGAGCGCTACGCGGAGGGCCTGCTCGCCCTGCTGGATCGGGCGCACGAGTCGCACTATTGCTTCGATCCGGCGCACGGACTGTACGGCAAGTGGTCGCTTTCCCGCCGTAGCGACGGCCTTGATGCCCTGTTACAGACGCTACCGGGCAAAACCGTGCTGGACATCGGCGCGGCCGAAGGACTGATCGCACGGGCCTGCCTCGACGCCGGCGCCCGGGCGCTGGACGGCCTCGAACTGGATGGCGGCCGGGTGGAGCGGGCCAAGGCCCTCAACGACAAGTATGCGGACCGCACCCGCTTTTTCCAAGCTGACCTCGATGCCTCGCTCGCCACCCTGCAGAGAGTGGGGCTGGCGAGCACTTACGACGTGGTGCTGTACCTGGGCGTGCATCACCACCTCTCGCCCGAAGGCCGGCTGAGGCTGTTCGACGCCCTCCTGGACAAGTGCGGTGAGAGGATCTTCATCCGCACCGACGAGGCCTTGTTTACTGCGGACGGCCTGGATGCTCGCTTCCGTTCGCGCGGATTCCGCCCGGGGGATCACCGCCCGAGCCCGACCGGCGACCAACTCGGCGGCCTGTGGGTCTATCACCGCGAGCTTGCCCTCGGCCAACCCGAAGCCCGGCCAGTCGCGCCTGCCAGCCTGGAGTTCATCTCCTACCCGAAGTCGGGGCGCACCTGGATCCGGCACGTGCTGTTCAAGCTGGGCGTCGACGGTAATATCAACTTCCAGCACGACGGTTTCGAGTTCAACGACGCCTCGCTGCCCGCGCACGACTTCGACGCCGCCGCGCGCCGTCGGTGCTACAGCGGCAACCGACGGGTCGTCTACCTAGAACGCGACCCGCGCGCGATCATCGTCAGCCTGTTCCACCAGGTCACCGGACGCTTCAAGGACTTCTTCCATTATCAGGGCAGCCTCTCCGACTTCATCCGCGACGACTATTTTGGCACGCACGCGCTGAAGCGCTTCCGAGACATGTGGGCCGAGCTGGGGCGGATGCCCAACGTCCTAACGGTGCGTTACGAGGATTGCCACAAGGACATGGCCGGCGTGATCCGGCAGATCCTCGTCCACTACGGCCTGGCCAGCACCGACGAGGCGGTGGTCGCCGCGGTGGAGGCCTCGACCCTGGAGAAGATGCGCAAGGTCGAGGAGGAGGACAACTTCCCCCAACCCTGGCTGCGCAAGCGCCAGGGTGCGAGCAAGGTGCGCAAGGGCCAGGTGGCCGGCTATCGGGACGAGCTGTCCGAACAGGACCTAGGCTACCTTGATCAGGTCTTCTTCGGTGAGCAGGCGGTCGGCGGGCTGGTGGCCCTGGCTGCGCAACGAGAGACTTTATCCGAATCAAAGCGTCCCCACCCGGTTTGCATTGCCGGGATGCACCGTTCAGGAACTTCGATGGTGACACGACTCCTGATGCTGTGCGGTCTTCACCTCGGCGAGGAGAAGGACATGTTGGGTGCATCTTCAGATAATCCGGAAGGTTTTTGGGAGCACAAGCACCTCATGCTTCTGAACGAGGGCATCCTCAATCACTTTGGTGGCGCCTGGAATATGGTTCCTGAGTTCCCCCCGGGCTGTATGAACAAGCTGGCCATGGAGCCTTTCCGGTTCTTAGGCCGCGCCATTCTGGACCGCTTGATATCAAAGAAGATCTGGGGTTGGAAAGATCCCCGTAATTCGCTGACATTGCCATTCTGGAAAACAATCGTGCCGGAACTCAAAGTGGTCTGTTGCTTCAGAGATCCGCGTGCTGTCGCAGAGTCGCTGCAAAAGCGCAATGGAATTCAGTTTCATAGTGGTTTGCGCCTCTGGCATGACTATAACACCCATTTGCTAGAGGCCTTGGGCACGACCCAGTGCTTAGTATGCGACTATGATCGATTTTTCACTGAGCCGGAGGAAGAAATTAAGCGACTCTTAAGGTTCGTGGGGCTGGAAGTCGGGGATCAGCAGATCACCGACGCGGCCCGAACCATTTCGAACGGACTCCGACACCATGTCGTCGGCAAAGCCACTGAAGAAATAAGGCTGCCGCACTACATCCTTACGCTCCAGGAGTCACTGCGCCGTCTCTCATCAAAGGATAACATCAAGGAGCCGCTGGAGGACAGGATTTCCCCGCATTTGGAGTGCGCCTCGTCGGACGCCGTGGGAAGGCGACCGGGGTTGATCCTCTTTGTTGATGATGAAGCCTCGCTGACTGACGCGCCAATTTACCTGCTACATCTGCTACGCTGGTTGCGGGCCAAATCCACCCTCGAGTTCCGCGTGCTGCTCCGCCATGGCAGTCCGCTGGAATCTGAATTTCGTGCGCTGGCCGAAACCTTCACTCCCGCAACTTTCGGCAAGGACCGTCGCCACCTCGCTGACGTGGATTTGATATACTCGAGCACCTGTAACAACGGTAAGCTTATCAGCTCGCTTGCTTGCGACGGGATCCCGGTTGTCACACATGTGCAAGAGTTGGATTGCATCATCGAGGAAGTCGGGCGCGAGAACTTCGACATAATTCGCAGGCACACGAATCATTACATCGCTTGCTCACAGGCCGTGGCCGATGCGCTGATCCAGCGACAGCAAATATCGGCGGATCGAATCTCGGTTCATTACCAAATGATCCCGGTGGCGGAAGTAGTAATCCGCGGTAACCTGAACCCGCGTTCAACAGTCCGGGCGCGCCACGGCATGTCTGATCGTGCCTTCGTGATTGCTGGTCGCGGCGCTGCCGATTGGCACGGAGGTGCAGACTTGTTCCTGCAACTTGCGGCGCTGTTGCAGCGGCGGTTCTCGGGCCGGAAAGCACTGCAATTTGTCTGGATCGGTCATTTATCAAGCGACGATAGTAGCCGAATTCTTCGCCGCGATTGCGTGCGACTTGGGTTGAGCGGGATAGCTCAATTTGTCGGCGATCAGGAAAACCCTCATGAACTGCTTCATGCCTGCGATCTGTTCTGCCTACCCTCACGTGAAGACCCGTTTCAGGTGGAGATGCTGGAGGTCGGGGCGCTCAGCATACCGTTCGTCTGCTTCGATAGTCCCGGTGGCGCGAAGGATTTTGCAGCGCGAGGTGCTGGCTTCACCGTGCCATACCTCGATGTGCCAGCCATGGTGGAAAAGTGCGCACAGTTGATAGAAGACGAACCGCTTCGCCAGCGCACAGGTATGGCTGTGGGGAATTTCGTCCGCGAAGATTTTGACGTCGAAGTCTTGGCTCCGCGTGTCGAGGCACTCCTGAATTCGCTCTTGCCTGCACTCGCGAGTTGCGCCCGCCGCGTGGACAGCTTGCACAAGGAGGGCGGAACCCTGATGGAAAGCGAAGATCGAACTCGGGCCCTAACATGGATGCGTCCTTTGCTGGAGTTGGCACCTGACGACCTGGAATGGGTGCGGGTTCTTAGTAAAGTCTGTTGCCAGCTTGGTGATTTGGGGGGGACTGCACAGCAGTTCGATCGGGATACCACTCTAGCTACGCAGCGCCCCACCCGGCACGCGTTGCAGGATTCTTCGCAGATGCAGCAGCAACGTTATTCAGAAGCCGAAGCTGCAGCGCGCCGCGCTTTGGAGTTGGCACCGCTCGACCTGGATATGCTCCGGTTGCTGGCGCCGCTTGCCCACCAGGAAGAACGGTACGCTGAGGCCTGCGGTTGCTACGCAACCATTACACGGCTTGCCCCACGGGACGTCGAAGCCCGCGTTAGTCGGGCGGCATGCAGTGCGGCGCAGGGCCACCGTGTTCTGGCGGAGTTGGTTTTAGAGGAAGCACTCGATCTGCAGCCGGATCATCCGGAGGCACTGGCCCTCCTGGCACAGCTCAGCAGTAACCCGCAGGCACTTGTGGCAATTGATTACGATATTCTGGTGCCCATTTTCAACGCGCCTGACGACGTGCGACGGTGCGTCGAGAGCCTGCTGCGGCACACCAAGCCCCGCCACACCATCTACCTGCTCAACGATGCCAGCCCAGATCCGCGGATAGCTCCACTGTTGCATGAGTTTGCCGCGAAGCATGCGCATATCAAAGTGGTTACGGCCATTCAGAACGGCGGATTTGTGACCAACATGAATGTGGGCTTTGGCCTCTCTCGTCGCGACGTGGTGATCTTGAACTCCGACACCGAGGTGACCGCGGATTGGCTGCAGCGGATGGATCGTTGCCGTCGAAGCAATGACAAGATTGGCATTGTCTCGCCGCTCTCGAACAACGCGACCATTCTGTCTGTGCCTGTCATGAACACGCGCAATGCGCTGCCGGACGGCATGACCCCGGATGAATTCGCGTCGCTTGTAGTGGCTAATTCGCAGCGGGCCTATCCGCGGATTCCTACCGCTGTCGGTTTTTGTATGCTAATCACGCGGGCGACTCTCGACGCGGTTGGACTTTTTGACGCAGCTTTCGGGCTGGGCTACGGAGAGGAATGCGACCTGTGCATGCGGGCCTGGGCCGCGGGCATTGAGAGCGTGTGCTGTGATGACGCCTACGTGCAGCACAATGGCGAGGCCTCCTTCGGATCGGTCCAAGGCATTGGGGAGCGGAAACAGCGTAATGCCGAACTATTAAGCTTCCGCTGGCCGAACTACTCCAAGGCCGTCTATCGCTACTGCCAACAAAACCCTCTGCGCCAGTTACAGGAGCGTTTGCAAAAGGTCCTGCGCCCGACGACGGGTAGCCAGGGCCCGAATGTTCTTCAGGTGATCCACAGCTACAACCTGCCTGGTGGCACTGAGTTGCACACCCAGGATGTGGTGGACCGGTTGGTGAAGCGTTTCCGGCAAACCGTCGTCTTTCCTGGACAGATCCCAGCATGGACTGACTTCGCCGAGGCCAGTTCGAAGTCTGTGGCGCGCGTTGTGGTTTTCAACCGGGGCAATGTGGCTCCGACCCATCGTTATCTAGGCCAACCGGGGGACCTGCGTAGCGCCTTGGTAGAAGAGAGTTTCTCGCAGTTCATCGCTGGTGGCGACTATGACATCGTCCATTTCCAACACTTGGCCGGTTGGGGCTCGTTGAGACTGCCTCGCATTGCCAAAGAACAGGGCAAGCGTTGCGTGCTATCCGTGCATGATTACTTCATGCTCTGCCCCGAATACATTCTTATCAACTCGGATGGCAAGCGCTGCCCCAAGAACCGGGCAGGCGCGGCGGATGAGGATTGCCTTCGCTGCCTCCAGACGAAACGGGTGGTGGTCCAGGCTGGGGCACCTGAACTGGCCGATTATCTGGCGCTTCGTGAAAGCCTGACGCGAGAAGTCATGGAAGTCATGGATGCAGTCGTTGTGCCTTCTGCCTTCGTTCGCGAGAAGCTCCTCGCCGCGTTCGGCAATCAATTTGCCGATCGCATTCGCGTGATTCCGCACGGCATCACGGTTCTACGACGGAGTCGGCCTGCTTGCCGGAAGCGAGGTGTCCTGCGCGTGGGTGTGCTAGGCAGTTTGAACATACAGAAAGGCCTGCAAATGGTCATCGAAGCGGCCGCTCTGTTGAAAAGCTCGTCGGTTCGATTGGAGGTTCTTGGCCACGTTCCACCCGCTGCTGAGGACGCGCTGAGCCGTGTCTCCGTCAAGAGACACGGTGGTTATCGCCGCGAAGATCTTCCGGAACTGCTGCGTGAGATTGACCTGGTGCTGATTCCCTCGCTGTTTGACGAGACATTCTGTCTGACTCTCAGTGAAGCACAAGCGCTCGGCAGGCCGGTGCTGGCTTCCGCCGTGGGCGCGATTCCCGAACGCATTGTGGATGGGGAGACAGGCTTTCTGTTTTCACCAGCGACAGGTCAAGCGCTGGCGGCTCGCCTTCGCGAGTTGTGCGCGGCGCCCGACTTGATTGCCGCGGTAGCCGAACGCGTGCTGCAGCTTGACATCAAGACCATGGACCAAAACGCACAGGATTATGCCGAATTGTATCAAATGCTCTTGCAGGCGCCGCCGCGCTCAATTGCCGAGGAGAAGGCCCACATCGTAGCGTTGCCTGGCCCACAGTGGAGTTGGCGCGAGCAGGACTTTACCTCTCGTGTTGCTGAAACGAGCCTGACCTCGATTATCATTCTGGCGCACAATCAATTGGTCCACACGCGCTGCTGCTTGGAGAGCATTGCAGCGCACACCAGCGAAAGGCATGAGATCATCCTGGTCGATAATGGCTCAACCGATGGTACAGTGGCTTGGGCGCGAGAGTATGCGCAGGCCCGTACTAATGTGCGGCTCATCGAGAACAGGTCAAACCGAGGCTTCGCCGCTGGGAACAATCAAGGGGTAGCAATTGCGAGCGGTGATTTTATCGTGCTGCTCAATAACGACACGGTAGCAACGCCGGGATGGCTGAGGAATATGCTCAAGGTCGTGCGCGAGCATCCCAAAACGGGTGTTGTGGGGCCGCGCTCCAACTGGGTGTATGGGCGGCAAAAGGTTGACGAGGTTGGTTACAAGTCACTCGAGGAGCTGCCAGCTTTTGCCACAGCCTGGGCCGCCCAACACGCGGGGCAATCGCGGGTAGCCAATCGAGTGGTAGGGTTCTGTCTTTTGGCGCGTCGTGAAGTGATTGAGGCGGTGGGCGGTTTGGATGAGCAGTTCGGCTCCGGCAACTTCGAGGATGACGATTTTTGCGTCCGGGCTCATCTCGCGGGCTTTGAGACCCGGATTGCGGATGATTCGTTCGTGCACCACGTGGGCAACGCGACGTTCACCGGCGCAGGCATTGATTATGGCAAGGCCATGCAGACCAATTGGAGCCTGTTCAAGAGCAAATGGGCTATTCCATCGGAGACGCCCCCTTTCCCGGGGTATCTTACCCCGGATGTGGCCCCACCAGGTGTGGCGCTGAAGGTGTCGCTGCCGGATTTGCGATTGACACATCGAATTTCTGCCGATGGCCGGTGCTGGATGGACAAGCTGGTGGCAGCCGCCGCCGAGGCCAAGCCCATCGCTCTGCCGCCCTGCGCCCTGGTGGGGCAACTCCGCGAGGCGCGGCAGTTCTTGCAGCAGAAGAAGCTCCCGGCCGCGTGGGGCGCGACGCGCGCCGTTCTCAAACATCGCCCGTTTCATCCGGAGGCTTACCTGTTGCTGGCGGAGATTGCCCTGGAGGCACAGGATTCCGCCGCCGCCCAGGCCTGCGCCCAGTTCGCCCGCCAGATCGCGCCCGAGTTTCGGCCGGCCAAGAAGTTTCTCAAAGGCAAGCTGCACGGACATCTCAAACCCGAGTGGCTGGTGCTGCCGGAGGAAATCGGAAAGCACAAAGCAGAAAGTAGAAATTGGCTTTCCGTCTGCCTGATCGTTAAGAATGAGGAGCGGTTCCTCGGTCAATGCCTGACTTCGGTCAAGGGGTTGGCCCATCAGATTGTGGTGGTAGACACGGGCTCGACCGATCGCACGGTGGAGATCGCCAGGGAGCACGGGGCGCACGTGCATCCGTTCGCCTGGTGCGATGATTTCAGCGCGGCGCGCAATGCCGCGCTCGAGCACGCCACAGGGGATTGGGTGTTGATGCTGGACGCGGACGAGGAGCTGCCGCCGGAGCAACATGCGGCGTTGCGCAAGCTGCTCCATACCCCATCGGTGATTTCATGGCGGTTGCCGCTCCAGGACGTGGGACGCGAGGCGGAAGGTTGCAGCTATGTGCCGCGACTTTTCCGCAACGCGCCGGGCCTCTACTACGCAGGCCGGGTGCATGAACAGGTGTTCACCAGCATCGAGGAACGCCGCCAGGAGTGGGGGCTCGACACACGCCTGGGCGACGCCACGCTGCGCCATCACGGTTATACCAAGGAACTGACTCTGGAACGGGACAAGGTGGGACGCAACCTGCGCTTGCTCGAACAAGCCGTTCTCGAAACCCCGGGCGATACTAACCTGCTGATGAACTATGGGTTGGAGCTGACACGCTCGGGCCGGCAGGAGGAGGGATTGCGCCAGTATCGCGCCGCTTTCGATACAATGGCGGGCAGGCCGTCCGCGCAAGTGGTGCCGGAGATGCGGGAGATGTTGCTCAGCCAGTTCTGCACCCAGCTCATGGCCGCCAAGCGCCACGCCAAGATTGTCCAGGTGCTGACCTCGCCGCTGGCCAGGGCGGGCAGCGGGCTGACGGCATCACTGCACTTCACGCTGGGCCTGGCGCAGACGGAGTTGAAGGATTTTGCCGCGGCCGCGGAACAGTTCCGCCAATGCCTGGCCAAGCGCGATCGTCCGGCGCTGACGCCCGTCAACGTGGAAATTCGCAAGGCTGGGCCGCGGCATTGCCTGGCGCTGTGCCTGGAGCAAATGGGTGAAATCGGCGCGGCCGACGAGGAATTTCGCCGGGCCATCGAGGCGGAGCCGCAGGCGCGGCCTTTGCGCCGCGACTATGCCCGGTTCCTGGCGGCCCATGAGCGACAGGCCGATGCGTTAAACCTTCTTTTCGCCCTCGCCAACGAGAAGCCGACTGATTCGCAGGTTTGGCAGCAAGGCGGGCAGTTGGCGCTCACGCGGCCCGAGTTTCTGGAGGTGGCGGTGGACTGGACCGCTGGGGCGGCGGAGCATCTGCCGGACGACCCGGCCCTGGTTCAGCAGCGGGCCGAGGCACTCATGCTCGCCGGCCAGTGCGGCGCGGCTCTGCCGTTGTGGCGGCGCTGGCCGCCGGCCTCGAATCAAGCGCTCGCGGCCGCCCTCGTGCTATGCGAGACAGCAGTAGGGGAGAATCAGTTTTCGCTGGAGGCGGCGGACGAGGCGGCCGTCAGCCGCGAGTTTGTGAAATGGTATCAAAAGCTGCTGCAATTCAACGCGCGACAGACGGTGGAATCCCTGAACGCCAAATTAGAGGTATTGGAGCGGACGCTTCCCTCCGCCGCATCCATCCTGGCCAGCGCGTTGGCTGAGGCAGCCGAGACCGTAGGCGTATAACTATCTATGACTATGAATGAAACAACTTCTTCGCCGGTGAGCGTGGAATCTCCTCAGCCCGAGTCCGCAGTGGTGACGGAACTGCTTGCCGCGTTCAGCAACCCGGACCTGGATCTGGATCGCATCGCGGAATTGATCGCCTGCGAGCCGGCGCTGTCCACGGAGATCCTGCGCCGCAGCAACAGTGTCCGGTTCGGCGGCAAGGCGCCCGCCACGGACATCTTCGCGGCGATCAGCCGTATCGGCATCTCTGAAGCCCAAAATGCCTTGGTAGCACTAAGGGCTTAGAGCCTGTTTGAAAACTCGGTTTGGAGTCCCGCCTTTAGGCGGCGCGGCGCAGAAACCGCCTAAAGGCGGGACTCCAAACGTGCTGCAACGGATCTCAATGGTCTTTTTCAAACAGGCTCTTAGCGCGAACCATGAGAAGTATATGCACCTTCACACGGCTGCCCAATCCGGGCTTGGGGAGAGACGCTATTGCTTTCAGGCCACCGGCCTGCCTCATACCCCAGAACTACATCAGGCCTGCTTGGAAGAAATCCGTCCTGCACTGCAATAGTGAAGGTTGTTCGCAGGCTGCGACGAAATGCTTCGGTTCCACGTTTCCTGTTCACCCATTTCCATAAGTACGGATTTGTTTCGGATTTCCGGCACAGCCCATCAGCGTTTATCTGTGTAATCTGCGGTCAACCTCCGTTGCGTCCTTCGCGCCTTTGCGTTGGTTCAACTTCTTCCTTTAAGGCCATGCTGTTGCTAACCTGGGGTGTTGGGCAAATCCTGCCCGCCGCCGATGGCAGACTTTGCCGGGCAGCCGGCGCATCCACCGGTCGAAACCTGCTTGAGCGGGGATCGAGAGTCGCAAATACCACCTCTTAAAGCCCTTTCCCGCGTTCTGGCGTGGCGGCACGCCCATTGCTTGTCAGCCAACTGCATGAATCGCGCAAAACCTAATCACTACGAGGACCTGCTCAGAAGCAGCAATGATACAACTTCTCCTGCGGTGAACGTGGAATCTCCTCAGCCCGAGTCCCCGGTGGTTACAGAACTGCTCGCCGCGTTCAGCAACCCGGACCTGGATCTGGATCACATCGTGGAATTGATCGCCTGCGAGCCGAGGCTGTCCACGGAGATTCTGCGCCGCAGCAACAGTGTCCGGTTCGGCGGCAAGGCTCCCGCCACGGACATCTTCGCGGCGATCAGCCGCATCGGCATTTCTGAGGCCCAAAACGCCTTGGTAGCGCTAAGGGCTTAGCGGTCGACCTCGGCAGCTTTTGAGACATCCGCCGTTACCACTAGACCCAGCAATAGATGGAAGAAGGTGGCACCCATGAAATCTTCCATGATGAAAACGTTGAAGTCGCTCATCCCACTGCGGGCGAAATCCTCGTAGTTGCCTTCAGCACGCAAAACCAGAACCTGTCGCGGCGACCCGCGAAAGGCATAGGAAAGCCGGTAATAGGGGAAGTTCTTGGAAGGAGCATAGCTTTTAGCCTTGCTCGTTCGATGCCGTATGGTGACTGGGAACTTCACACGCCGATCGGCAGATCGGGGTCAATTCCGTGCAATTATTGTGCAAAATCCAGAACTACTATCATTTTCCCCCGAGAAAGTGGTGCGCATAGCAGGACTTGAACCTGCACGGATTACTCCACTACCACCTCAAAGTAGCGCGTCTGCCAATTCCGCCATATGCGCAAGACCAGGCATAATGAAGCAGGCTTGGCCCCGGCGCGCAAGGCGAATTTCGCAGGCGAATTTCAGAAAGCGATTGCGAGGCGGTTGCCAGTTGTGCGAGCCAAGAGGTTGGCTTATAATGGTTTTAATTTCCATGTATAAGTTGAGCGAGGAACGGTAACATGAGGACATAGATGTGAGCAGCATTGGGGCCAACTATTTGCAAAGCCGGCGTATGCGCGCCCGGACCTTCGGAGCGTTTGGTCTGATGGTTTCACTGGCAACAACTGGTGGGCAGAGCGCGAGAGCGGCAACCCATTTGCGGGTCGAGACCGCTGTCCGCCAGATCGAGCCGACGTCGGCAGCGCAAGTGAGTTACGTCCGACAGATCAAGCCCATCATAGTTGACAACTGCCTGGATTGCCATTCAGCGGAGGAGACCAAGGGCGGGCTGGACGCCAGCTCAGTGGCCACACTGCTAAAGGGTGGTAAGAAAGCAGGCCCGGCTATCGTGCCCTGCAACCCGGACGAAAGCCCCGTAGTGCAGTTCATCCGTGGCTTGCGCGAGCCGCAAATGCCCAAAGGGAATCCGCCTCTGAGTGAGGATGATCTGCATTTAATCCGCCAGTGGATATTCGCAGGGGCCAGGGACGATTCGGCGAGCCTCGCCGTTGAAGAGAAGAAAGGGGATGCCGCTGGTCCGGGCGGTGGAGCGGGTGCATTGGCAGACGGCCCCGCCAGGCAAAAGGCGGTGAATGATCTGATATTCAGCGGCAACAACGAGGAACGGCTTTATGCCCAGCGCCGGCTGCGGCTGGAGTTATTGCCCAAACCGCCTGAGCCGCCGAAAGTCAAGGAATCCGGCTTCAACACGATTGATCAGTTCGTCGTGGCCGAATGGGAACAGGCCGGTTTAAAGGAGGCCGGTGAACCGCCTCCGGTGTGCAGCGACGCGGTCTTTCTTCGGCGCGTATATCTCGATGTGATTGGGGTGATCCCAACGGCGGCCGAGGCGAAACGCTTCTTAGGGGATGCAGATCCCGACAAGCGCGTTCGCCTGGTGGATGAGCTGCTCGCGCGGAACAAAGACTACGCCGCGCACTGGACGCCCTTTTGGGAAGAGGCGATTGGCAGCGCGAACGCGAACATCACCGGCGGCATCGGGTCGCGGGGAAATCACCGAGACTGGATTTTCGAGAGCTTCATCCATAACAAGCCGTTTGATTTGATGGTAGCGGAGCTCATTGACCCCACACTGCCCGGCTACCGCAAACCGGAGGTTGGCGAGGCCAACGGTAAGCGCGTTGTCTCGGCCTATATCCGGAATGATAGCCACCTTGAAACCATACAGAGCGCGGCGAATGTCGCGCAGGTGTTTCTGGGCACTGGGATGAAGTGCGCCAGTTGCCACAACCATTTTCTGAACAAAGAGTGGCCGCAAGCGCGGTTCCTGGCCTTTGCCGGCCTGTTTGCCACCAACGATCTGGAAGTAATCCGTTGCGAGAAGAAGAGCGGGCAGTTCGTAGCCTCGAAGTTCCCGTTCGATCTGCCCGACGTGCCTGAGACAGTCCCGCAGCCGATCGAGGAGCGGTTGCACCGGGTGGCGCAGTTGTTAATAGATCCCACCAACCCTCGCTTCGCTAAGACCATTATGAACCGGCTTTGGAAGCGGTATCTCGGACTCGGGCTGTTCGAGCCGCAGGACGATTTTCGCCTCGATCAGAAGCCGAGCAATTCCGAGTTGCTGGCCTGGCTGGCTGACGATTTCATTCGGCACGGTTACGACCTCAAGCACTCGATCCGCCTGATTCTCACGAGCCGGACCTACCAGTTGCGTTATGATCCGGTGTTAGAGGATCACTTCGACGTGAGCAAGCCCCAGCAGGCGCGCTATTACCGGTCGCCATCGTTGCGGCGACTGACGGCGGAGGAACTGCTGGACAGCGTGCAAGTGGCGCTGACACAGAAACTGGATGGCCAGCACCGGACTTATCTAGACAAGGCGTCCACCGCCTTGACCCGGGCTCTGGGCCGCCCAGCCGCGCGCAACGAAATCAGCACCGCCCGTCCGGACGACGTCGCCGTGGTCCAGGCGCTGGAGTTGCTCAACGGGGAGGAGTTTTATGAGCGGATTTATTCGGGCCGGGTGATGGACCGGGAGGTAAACGAGAAGGATCTGGCCAAGGTCGTTGACCGTTTGTATTGGGTGGCGCTGAGCCGCCCGGCGTCCGCGCGAGAGCAGGAGCTGGGCACGACTTTTCTGCACACCTCGCTCGCTCGAAGTAGCGCCGGGGCGGTCGAGGAGGAAAAATCGGCGGCGGCAGACAAACCGAGTCAACCGGAGCGTGAGCCGCTGGGGGACGTCTTGTGGGCATTGTTTACGAGCCCGGAGTTTCAGTACATCCGTTGAAAGCCGCATGAAAAGCAGCATCACACGCCGTGAGTTCATCCGCGCCAGCCTGGCGGCAGCCGCCGGCGCGAGCCTCTCGCGGCGGGCGTTCGGCGATCCTCCGGCCGGGGCGCCGGCCAAGGCGGTGGCTCATCTGGCGGCCAAGGCTGACGCCATGATTCATATTTGGCTGCCGGGTGGGATTGCGCAGACCGATACGTGGGACCCGAAGAAGTACACGCCGTTTCAGGCGGGAATGAAGGGGAGCGAATTGCTGGGGACTTGTGAACCGATCCCCACATCCGCCGACGGAATATTCCTGGGCAAAGGCTTGGACCACATGGCATCGGTGATGGACCGCGGCACGATCCTCCGCAGCCTGACCAACGAAACCAAGTTCGGCGCGATCCATCTGAAGGCGCAGTATTACATGATGACCGGTTATTTGTTCCCGACCGGCGTCAAGACTCCGAGCCTGGGCGCCGCCGTGGCGCACACTCTCGGCCGCCGCAATCCCCAGGTGCCCGCCTACATCTACATCGGGCGTGACATTGACACGAGCGACGAGGAGAAACTCTTCATCAGCGAATACCTGGGCCCCGGCTTTTACGGCGTGCCCTACGCGCCGTTCATGATTCCGGACCCGGCGAAGGGCCTCGCCACCCTGAATGCGGTGAGTGGAATGAAGATGGACCGGCTGGACCGCAGGCAGGCCTACCTGCGCGCGATCACCGGCTTGACCGAACCGGAACTGCAGCAGGCGAACAAGGTGAAGGACTACCTGAAGGTGATGGAGGACGCGCGGGCGATGATGGATTCGCCGGTGAAGCAGGCTTTCAACTACTTGAAAGAGGAGAAACCGGAGACCGTCAAAGAATACGAACCCGAAGTCGAGGCCGGGGACCTGCTGGACAAGACTTATTACTACGGCAATCGTTTCGGCCAAGGCCTGCTGCTGGCGCGGCGCTTGGTGGAAGCCGGCGCGCGGTATATTCAGGTCGAGTATCAGTATGGCCCGTTCAAGGGCTTTGACATGCATGAAGACGGTCGCACGCGGATGATCGAGATGAAGCGGCAAGTGGACCGGCCGATCGCCCAACTGATCAAGGACCTGGACCAGCGCGGCCTGCTGGATCGCACGCTGGTGATGATCAGCACCGAGTTCGGGCGCACGATCGCCTCCGACCCAGCCGCTGGCAAGGAGCCGGATGGGTTTGCAGAACGGCATACGGGAGAGAAGCTCGTGATTGAGAACGAAAAGATGTATGGCTTTCACGGACATTTCAGCAGCGGCAATTGCCTGCTGTTTTTCGGCGGTGGGTTCAAGAAAGGATTCGTCTTCGGCAAGACCGCCGAGCGGCACCCAATGCTGCCGATCGAGAATCCCGTCCGCCTCGAAGATGTCCATGCGACGGTGTATAAGGCGCTGGGCATCGCCGCCGATACGAGCTATGTCACCGAGGGGCGGCCGTTCTATGTGACCAAGGATGGCAAGGGCGTGCCGGTGGATGCACTTCTGGCTTAGCGTGCGTCACTTCTTCTTGAAATACAGCTCCTCCAGATTCCAGGTCAGGTGGTAAGGACTCAGGACCGCCGGGCGGACGTTGGCGACGTCGGATCGGATCGCGGCGTAGGCGAATGGCGCCACGGTGTAGATCATCGGCAGCTCCTCTGCCAGGATAGCCTGCACTTCGTCGAAGCACTTCTTTCGCTGGGCGAAGTCCAGCGTCCGCATTTGGGCGTCAACGAGCGCATCAATGCGGGCCTCCCAGTCCGTCGAGGGAGTCGGCTGGAGGGGGAACCATTGGTGAAGCTCCTCGCTGGAACGTAGCACGTTCATCTGCGAGGCGGGGTCGCCGCCGCCCCCGCCAAGGCCCATCAGGGCGCATTCGTAATCGAAGGTAACGTTGATCCGCTCCACCAGCGCCCGATAATCAATGGGGAGGTAGAGCAGATTGATACCGAGCTTCTTCAAGTCGGCCACGATCAGGGCGGCTGCCTTCTCGCGGAGGGGATTGCCGAGGTTGGAATAGAAGGGGATTTCGATAGGGGTCCCGTCGGCATCCTCCATCTTGCCGTCGCCGTTGCGGTCCTGGATGCCGATCTCCGCCAGCAGGGCGCGGGCGCGAGCGAGATTGAGGCTGTAGTGCGGGATCTCGGGATTGTTCCATTTCGGGTTTTCGGTCGAAACGAAGCCGTAGGTCGGCTGCGCGCGGCCGCCATAGACCTCACGCGCCAGGCTGTCGCGGTCAATGGCACAAGAGACGGCCTGACGGAACTTTTTGTTCCGGAACCATTTCAAGCGGACGGGATTGACTAAGGGTTTGCCAGCGGCGTTAGTGCCCGTGTTTTGATTAAACCAGAGGAAATCGCGTTCGGGCCCGACGCCGAGTTCAACGAGCTGGAATCGCCCACCGGCGGCGGCCTGCTTGAATTGCATGTAATTCTGCAGGCGCACAGTGTCGCAGACGTCACTCTTGCCCTCGAGGAACGGGGCTGTTTGATTTCCTGAATTGCCTTCCACGGTGAACATCACCTCGTCGAACCAGGGCAAGCGGCGGCCTTGTCGGTCGGCCACCCAGTATTCGGGGTTGCGCTCCAGCAGAGTGAATTTCCCGAGCCGGAATTCCTTAAGGCGATAGGGGCCGCATCCGACGACTCGGCTGGGCTTCGATCCAGTCCCGTAAGCCGAGGGAAAGACTCTCGCGGTCACCGCGGTCTGCAAGATGTGTTTGGGCAGGATCGTTACACCGCCGAAGAACTCGAGAAACGGCGCGAAGACTTCCGGCGTGACCACCCGCACCGTAAAGTCGTCCACTCTGGTGACCGCGAAGTTCCGGCCGCCGATGCGGAACAGGTTGTAAGAAGCCTGGTTAAAGTTGGGGTTGTACATGATGTCGTTCCAGGTGAAGAGGACATCGTCAGCCGTGAGCAGTTCGCCATCGCTCCAGCGGACCCCCTGGCGCAGTTTGAAGGTCCATGTCTTCTGGTCCGTCGCGACCGACCAGGACTCGGCTAGCCCGGGGCCGGGTTGCTGGGTGGCCCAATCCAAACTGACCAGCGGTGCAAACAGCAGGCGCACGACAGCATCGGAGGCGCTATCGAAAGCCAGGGTCGGATTGAAGGTCTTGGGACTGGCGCTGGCCCCGATGACGAAGCGCCCGCCCTGTTGGCCGGAGGCGCCTTGGGAGATGAGCGGGGACGGCGGGAGCGGATGCGAGGCACTGGGCCTGGAGGCCGTCTGCTTGCCGCACCCGGCGAGCGCCAGCACGGATACGAGCCACGCGAACCGAGAAAACGAGCGCGAAATCATCTTAACGGGCTCCTTCTAGCGCATTCGTCCGGCTTCGGCAAGGGCGCATGGCGTCGGTCCCTTGAGAACGTTCAGAGCTGGATCCGTGGCGTTTCAACATATGTGCTAACAGACGCCCCTTCTAAAACTGATGGCCTAGTTCCATGTAGAGAAGTCCGCCCTCTTGGCTGATGCCGTACTCAATGCTAATGACGGTCGCCACGTTCCAAGCCAGACGCAGTCCGCCGCCGCCGTCGAACTTCCAGCCCCTTAGGGTCGTGCCGCCCACATTGTCGAATACCCGGCCAGTGTCGCTGAACGCCGCTGCCATGAGACGGAGGTGTTGCTTCCATACCGAGATTTCCGCAAAGCTCCAGCGTAATTCCCAGGTCGCCAAAGCCGTCACCTCGCCTACGAATCGGTTCCGGTGGTACCCCCGCAACGTCTTCCAGCCGCCCAGCCCGGTCTTCAGCTCGTCAGAGGGCAGGGACAGCCGGTTCTCGGCGTAAAAGGGCACGTCCCCGAAACGGTCCGCATAAATATAGTTTCCCGCAAATACCAATGGGGTAACGCTGGGCATGAGGCTGGTGAAATGGGAAAAGTTGAAGCTGGCGGTGCCGTAGTTGAAGCCGGATCCGATGGCCGTCGTGGATCCGGTCACCATCGCTTGGGCCAGTATGCCAGAAGTGGGATTCGGCTCATAATCCCGAGTATCGTATGACAGCCCGAGTCGCAGGTTATTGTCAAACCCCCCATCGAGTCCTCGAATGCTCCCCGAACTGGCGTCGGCACGGAGCTTCGTCTCCTGCATCACCGCCCCGTCTATGATATTGCCCGTATAGTCCTTGAAGTGGAGGTAGCTGAACTCCACGCCGGCCAAGGGGCGTAACCGCCCGCCAAAGAGATCATATTCGACATTGAAGGAGGCGAGAGACTCCTGCAACTGGTAGTGATTATACTCTTTCCAAGTCTCCCCGTTCACGACCTGGTCGAGCGCGTTTTGGTAATCATTGAACTTCGGGTAGGTCTGAGTCGAGCCTGGATAGCTGAGTGGCTGAAGCGTTTGCGTTCCTGTGCCGAAGTAGTCCGCATACTTATTTCCGAACCACCCGGCGTAGGCACGTATCCGCCACGGTGTATCGTTGACGTAAGGCTGATCGTATCCGACATAGAAGTTCTCCGCCCCTCCGGTCGTTACCACAGCTCCAGCCACGATACGACGGCGGTAAGGGGCGTAACGAAAGAACGGACTGTCGGCCGGGCCATTATCGTAAATTTGCAGCTCCGCTCCTACCCCGAAGCCTTCTTCCGGATCCAACCCGATCTGGGGAATGCCGGTGACGTACCAATTCTCCTTCTTGTCCTTCAGGAGTTGGCCCGGCATGGGGTTCTTGGCAGCAACAAACGCCGGAGGAGGCAGATTCGTGTTAATGCCATCCTGGGCCGTGGCTTCCGCCGCCAGCAGCTCTTGAGTGAATGGCACGGGGGTGAACCAGAGGATGCCGGTGGTCAAGCCGCCACGGCAGATTCTGAGCACTGAGTGCCAGCGTAGGTTCACCGCCAATCCCTATCCCAAAGGTCACGCTGGAGCAAGCGGGTTTGGCCTGAATAGCCGCTGCGCAAAGGGCGGTAGAACGACCGTCGTCAAAAAGGGAACGCTGCAACTGGAATTCCAGCTCGAACAAGCAGCCGAACGGAAGGCCAGGCAGGATGGCCCATAGTCCTTTCCCCCGCGAAGCGCTCAAACCATAATTCGCCCGGTTTGGGTTTGGCCGTTGCCTTGGCGTGATTCCGCGCTATGGTGAGCGCATGAGTAAGGTGAAGAAACTCTTGCATACGCGCTATCGGGTGGATGACCTCGAACGCACGGTGAAGTTTTATCGGGAGGTGCTAGGCCTGGAAGAAGTCCGCCGGCACAAGTCTCCGCGTGGTTCGGAACTGGTTTTCCTAAAGACGCCAGGCAGTGAAGAGCTGATCGAGTTATGCTGTTATCCCGCCAGCGGCCCGGTGCATGTGCAACCGGATCTGACGCACCTCGCCTTCGAGGTGGACAGCCTCGAGGAATTTGGCCGGCATCTGGGCCGGCTCGATTTGAAGTACTCCGACGGCCCTCACCTCGATGGGAAGGGTGGTGGCATCGCTTTCATTGACGCACCGGAGGGGTATGAAATCGAGTTGATTCAGATGGGCAGGCCAGGTGCAGGCCCCTGAGAATCCGCATGCCGAAACCCAATATCCTAACCTGGAACAGCCAGAACCAAAGGGGACGAAAACGGATTCGGGCCTATCCCAGATGATCCTACGTGCGGGCCAATTCCAGTTCGCCTTCCCACGCCCCGCACTGGTCATGGGGATCGTGAATGTCACCCCGGACTCGTTCTCTGACGGCGGGCAGTTCCTGGACCCGCCGGCAGCGGTGGCGCACGCCCTGCAATTGGTCGAGCAGGGCGCGGAAATCATTGACGTCGGTGGCGAATCCACCCGCCCGGGCGCTTTGCCAGTGAGCGAGGCGGAAGAATTGCGCCGGGTAATGCCGGTCATCGAGCAATTGGCCTGGCAGCTCAAAGTCCCGGTCTCCATTGACACCGTCAAACCGGGTGTTGCGCGAGAAGCCCTCGCCGCAGGGGCCAGCATCGTCAACGACGTGGCCGCCAACCGCGACGACGGCGTGCTATGGGAGATCGTGGCCGAGGCGGGCGCCGGCTACGTGTGCATGCATATGCAAGGGACACCCCAGACGATGCAGGCCGACCCGGCCTACACGGACGTGGTCATCGAGGTGGGAGAGTTCTTTTCCGAGCGCATGCGGCGATTGAACGGTTGCGGAGTGGATCGGGACCAAATTATACTCGATCCAGGGATCGGCTTTGGAAAGACCGTCGAGCACAATTTACAGTTGCTGGGGGCGGCGCGGAGTTTTACAGGTTTGGAGCGTCCCTTGCTGCTCGGGGTTTCGCGCAAGTCGTTTATCGGGAAGTTGCTGGGCGCGGAACTGGCGGCGCGTTTGCCGGCAGCCCTGGCGTGCGCGTGCCTGGCCGTAAGCGGCGGCGTGCAAATCGTCCGTGCGCATGATGTAGCAGAGACCGTGCAGGCGGTTCGGATGACCGAAGCGATCCTGGCGAAGCGAACAGTATAATGTGGGAAATCATACAGACTGGCTGGCGCCCCGTGTTGGAGGTTCTGATCCTCACGGTCGGCATCTATTATGCCTTTCGGTTTGTGAGAGGTACGCGCGGGGCGCCGGTGGTGACGGGCTTTCTGGTGGTGCTCCTGGCGCTGGTCCTGGTGAGCTACCTGTTGAAACTGAAGGTGCTGCAGTATTTCCTGGGAGGCTTCTCCGCGTTCTTCGTCCTGGCGGTGCTGGTCATTTTCCAGCCGGAGCTGCGCCGGATGCTGGCCGAATTGGGCAAGCTGCCCCTTTTCGCCACGGCGCATGAGCAGCGGGAGAACATCGAGGTGATCATCCAGACCGTCGAGCGCTTAGCCGATGTGCGTATCGGCGCGCTCATCGCCCTCGAACAGTCCATTCAGCTCCAGAAGGCCGTTGAATCCGGCATCCCTGTTGATTGCGAGGCCACCCCGGAAATGCTGGAAACCATCTTCTTTCCCAATAACGCTATTCACGATGGCGGGGTCATCATCAAGGGCGACCGCATTGCCTTCGCGGCCTGCATTTTTCCCCTGACCCAGCGGCAGGATCTGAACAAGTCGTTGGGCACGCGGCACCGTGCGGCCATGGGGTTGAGCGAGGAAACCGACGCGGTGGTGGTGGTGGTATCGGAAGAGACCGGTGCGATCTCCTATGCCTATAAAGGCCAATTAATGCGGGGTGTAACGCTCGAAGAATTGCGCGCGTTTCTGACCTCCGTCCTCGTCAAACCCGCCCCCTCCCGTAGCGGGTTGCGCTGGCTCCGGTTCCGGACGAAGGACCGCGCCGAACCGAGTTCCACGGTGGTGGCCAAAAGAGATTCGTCGGCAGCTTCAGCAACCGACGGCATTGCCAAATGATAGAGTTCTTACGCAATCTAGTGTTCGAGGACTTCTGGCTGAAGCTCTTCTCGCTGATGCTGGCCGTTCTGACCTGGCTGACGGTGACCTTCGCCAGCAACAAGGAAATCGGCACCGAAACTCGCGTATTCTCTAACCTCCCGGTGACCATCCTGGCCTCCGCGGAGGACGTCCATAACTTCAAAGTCAGCCCCCATGAAGTGGAAATCATGGTGCGCGCCGATCCCAAGACCCTTCAAAACCTCCAAAGCAAAGACGTCCGGGCAATAGTGGATTTGACCGGGGTGGCAGCCGCGCGCGACCTGCACAAGCGCATCGAGATATCTGTCCCAGCCGGTGTTACCTGCCTGCGGGTGGCGCCCGAGGGGGTGCAGGTCATCTTCCCTCCAGACCGATGATGATGTTTCCCGCATGAGCTCGCCCAAGAAGATCTTCGGCACCGACGGCGTCCGAGGAACCGCCAACACCGAACCGGTGACGGCCGAAACGGCGCTTAAGTTGGGCCGCGCCGCTGGCCATATCTTCAGGACCCTCCAGAGCCAGCCTCGTGGGCTGGGCCGGCATAAGATCGTGCTGGGCAAAGACACGCGGCTTTCCGGATACATGCTCGAGAACGCCCTTTCCGCCGGCATTCTTTCGATGGGCGTGGACGTGTTGTTCATTGGTCCACTCCCGACCCCGGGGGTTGCCTACGTCACGCGCAGCCTGCGCGCCGACGCTGGCATCGTCATCACGGCCTCGCATAACCCCTACGACGACAACGGCATCAAGTTCTTCCGCAGCGACGGTTACAAGCTCGATGACAAGATCGAGTACCAGATCGAGAGCCTGGTTTTCAGCGGGGACATCGAGAACATTCGCCCCACCGCGGACGCGATCGGCAAGGCAGTGCGCATTGATGACGCGCTGGGTCGCTATATTGAACATGCCAAAGCCTGCTTCCCACGCGGCATGACGCTCGAAGGACTGCGCATCGTCGTGGATTGCGCGCATGGTGCGGGTTACAAGTCAACTCCCTGCGTCCTGCGCGAGCTGGGCGCGGAGGTGATAGTATATGGGAACCAGCCCGATGGTAAAAACATCAACAAGGATTGCGGCTCCATGCATCCCAACCTCATGTGCCAGAAGATCTGGGAGCATCGGGCCGACCTGGGTATCGCGCACGATGGCGACGCCGACCGTGTCCTGCTCTGCGACGAGAAGGGCACGCTGGTTGACGGAGACGACATCATGGCCATTGCCGCGCTGGATCTGCTGGCCCAGGGGGCACTGGCGAAGAAGACGCTGGTCAGCACCGTAATGAGCAACGCGGGCCTGGATGCGGCCCTTACTGCTGCGGGCGGGCACGTCGTGCGTACGGCCGTGGGCGACCGGCTGGTGATTGACGAAATGCTGCGCCACGGTTTCAACCTCGGTGGCGAGCAGAGCGGGCACCTGATCTTCCGCGACCACGGCACGACCGGCGACGGCTTGGTCGCCGCCCTCCAAGTCCTGCGGATCATGCGATCGAGGGAAATGCCGCTCTCGAAGCTCGCGCAGTGCTGGACCCGCTTCCCTCAGATCGTCACCAGTATTCTCGTGCGTGAAAAGCGTCCTTTTGAAGAACTGGAAAGCGTGGGACAGCTTGTGATAGACGCGGAGGCGGAACTCAAGCCACAAGCTGGCCGCGTCTTCTTGCGCTACTCAGGCACGGAACCCAAGGCGCGCCTGTTGCTCGAGGGCCGCGACATTCCGACACTGGAGAAGTGGTCGCACCGGATTGCTGAGGCCATCAAACGTCAGGTGGGCGGCTAACTGCCACGCTCGATAGGGCGCTGGGTAAAACCTCAGCCCTCGCCAAACTGTTCCCGTCATGGGCGGTTTACGGCAGAGTCAGAATCTCCTTGCGCAGACACCCGACCGACTGGCTCGGCAGACGGCGATCCAATGAGCCGGGGACCATCGTTTCAGTCGCTACGTGGCCGTCGCAAAAGACGACGTTGGCTCTCTGTGAGTGGCGGAAGTGGCCATTGGGATAATAGGAACGGCTGGAGATGTTGGTCGCCCAGCTCACGTAGTACCATTCCTCAAGCATCGGTTTGTCAGGGGAGGCGGGCGCCTGGAAATCGTTGACCTGGGCGGCATCGGCAAAGAGGGCGGTCTGGATCGGTGCTCTGAGCTGGTTGGCGTTCACCGCCGGTCCCGCCAGATCGAGGTTGTAGCCGTAGCCGTAAACCGCCTCGTTGGCTTTCAACTTGAACTGCGCCAGCTTGTGACTCAGCGAGGGACAAAGCCGCACAGTGCTCCCTTTCAGGTACGGATATAGCACCCCCGCCGACAGATCGAGGGAGCGCTGGCCCTCCGGTCCGTTCCCCAGCCAGCCGAACCACCACAACTGTCCTCCGTTTGTGATGCCGTAAGAGCACTTGAAGCAACCGCCGCTATTGTCATCCCAGTACAACTCGCTAGCGAACGCAAGCTGCCGCAAATTGCTCGCACAATCCACACGCCACGCCCGCGCCCGGCCGTGCGCCAGCGTCGGCAGGAGCATCGACGCCAAAATCGTTATGATCGCAATGACCACGAGCAGCTCGATCAGGGTAAAGGCGCGGCGGCGCACCGCGGGCGTGGGGCAGACCTCCGGTCTGCTGGTGCAAGGAGCCTCCGGCTCCGTGTAGTTGGCCACCACCTCGAGCCTGCGGGCCGGAGATCCGCCCTGCGATCTGGCTGGGAATGCTGTCATGGCTATTCGGCGTGCACCCGGTAGAAGCTCCCGGCCCCGACTGCATTCGTATCGTGCAGGATCATGTTTTCCTCCGTGCCGCGCACCGTCGGCGATACTCGCGTCCACGCCCCAAAGTTGGTCGTGCATTCGAGCGTGTAAAGCCAATTGCTGCGGCCGAAGAACTGCGCTTGCCAGACGCCGTTAGTGGTGAAGGCTCCGCTCAAACGGCCGATCGCGCGCAAGGTGGCCGTCACCTGCAAATTGCTCACCGTGCCATGCGCCAGTACCGAATCGTAATCGTCCCCAGTGCTGCTGTAGCTGCTGATGGAGAACATGTCCACGCGGAAGTCGTCTATACCGGTGAACTGGCTATTCGTGGGACTATTCAATACCAGCCCGGGTAATGTCCCCAGCGCCATCCCATTGGTCGTCGCCGCCAGCGTTGCCGTTTGGCTCAAACCATCGTAGGTCAGCCGGACATGGACGGTCTGGTTGGTCGGCAACTCGTACTCGTAAGCATCCAGGTACGCCGGCGCGTAATGCTGGCTGTTGACGGCGGAGATGAACGAGGGTGTCGAAGTCGGAACGATCGGCCAAGGAGAGCCCCCAAAGTCGTAATAGCCGGCCGGGTAGTAGTCAAACTCGGCCACATTGGGTGCGCCGCCCCAGACGCCCCGCATGAAGTTCGTGCTGGTCGCGCCGGCGAAATTCAAGAACCCAAAGCCAATTTGCAGCGGTCCCGTTTTGCCAGGCTCGACCCCACTGGCGACGTCGGCCAAATTCAGGTCAAACTCGGCGCTCAGATCGTCGTAGCGCGTGAATTGGGCACCGAGCTGATAATAGAAGTAGCTGTTCGGACGGCTGGAATCCCATGTCACCGCAAGATTGCGATTGGTCGAATTCCAACTAAACAGGTTGGTCTCTCCAAACACCCGCCAACCCTTGGATAGAGGATTCGTGGAAAAGTCCTCCACAACGGTAGCTGCGGGTGACGCCGATACGCATAACAAGCCGGCCAATGCCAGCACAGACGAACGAATTCTTAACATAGCTGATCTTTCAAATGCGCCGCGACTTTCGCAGCGCCGGTTAACGATTGAGAGACCAGCGCGGGGCCTGAAGACAAAAAACCTCCAGTCCCCGGCAAATCGGAGAATGAAGGCATCCAACGAATCCCGCCCCGCACTCGCACGACGGGTTGGCCTCATCCTTCTCTTTGACGGAGAAGTTGGCCTCAACGCTGGACAGGCATCCCGCCTCTCCCGCATCAAGTGCCATGACGAGCACCGCCCAACCGATATCCTGACTCGGGGCTTGAATCCTCGCTCCCGCCTTCCCGGTCCTACGCGAGACCAGTGGCTGTGGGAGTTTGTAGCCCGTTACAGTGGCGCAACCGTCCCCGATTTTCACGGGGTTCCCTGACATTTGGCGGTGTTAGAGATGGACGACGGGTCCATCAGTTTCAAAGAACGGAACGTTCATACGCCTTCAACCCGCCGTTGCCAAGAGAAATAAATTGGGCGCGCGGCGGGGAGCGCCACTCGGCACCGCCACCGGAGCGCGAGCCGTCCCTGGCTCGCAGCACCCACGCACGCAGCCGGGTGGCCCATCTGTTCTCCCCACGTGCCTCGGAGCTTCCAACCCGCTGCGAGCCAGGGACGGCTCGCGCTCCGCCACCATCGAGCGGATTCGCGCTCCGGTGGCAGTACCGAGATGCGCACCGCGGCGAGACCCAGTCTCGCGACCGTTCTTCCAGGGTGGCGCCATGCCGGCGAGACTATCTCAGCCGGGTCGAGTGATCCTGCAGCCAGGCCACGTCCTGATTACCCGGAGTTGTGGTGAAAACGCTGAAGAGCGGATTCGCCCCGACCGTGAGAGGCGGCACGGTACGATCGTCCCGCCAGCGCTTGAGTTCGGAATGACCATCGGCAAACGAGAAACCGCAGGCACGGTTGTGATACATGCCGGGGAAATCTCCGTCGAACCCATACTGCGATGGTTCAGTGGGAGAATAACCGGCCATGTAAGTCATGAAATTGCCCCAATTAACGCTGTCCTCGCGCATGTCCAGGAAGACGAAGATCTTGGACGGCGGATTAATCTCAGGGAGCTTGGCGAAGATGCGATAAGGGTGCGCCCAGGGCCAGTTTCCGTCAGTCCCATCAAAGCCGCCCACGTACAGGTTCATTGACATGGATCGCACGCGCGGCCTTTGCACCCCGTTCACCGTCAGGAACGATCTGTCGGACGGGCACCTGTAAATTGCCGGCTGTTTGGAGGTATAAGGCCATAGCGGGCGGCTGACCATGTCGAAGTTGATGTCCCAGTTGCCCTGATTGTTCGGATCAAAGTCCATATGTGTCAGGGTCCAAGCATATTGGTCCAGCACCTGCCAGTTGACGTTGGGGTCCCCTGGATCATCGCTGGCATAGACCAGCACGTCGCGGTTATCGTCGGCATACATCCTCCAGGCCAAAGCCAATTGGCGATGGTTGTTCATACACTGAACACCCTGCGCCTTCATTTTGGCCTTGATCAGCGACGGCAGCAGCAGGGCGGCCAGGATCGCAATAATGGCAATGACCACCAGTAGCTCGATCAACGTAAAGGCCCGCCCATGGGGCCTGGACTGTGTGTTCACGCTCTGCGCGAAGGAAATAGCCCCGGCTGGGGCTTCGCCAGACACACCCACTTGATTATTCGCCGAGTTCATGTTCAGCCTACACTAGGCTAATGATACACCCGGCCGGGGGCGGGGGCAATTAGGCAGTCTGCACCCCGGCTCTGGATTCGGAAAGGTACCCAAACAGCCGGTCACGCTTGATGATGTCGGCAATCACCGGCGGCACTTGGTGTTCCCACGAAGCATCTCCAGATTGAATCCTAGCCAGCACGTCGCGGGACCGGATGGGCAGCAAGTCGGCGTTGAAGTTGCGAATCCCCTGGATGAAGCGGTTTTCCAGCACGTACGCGTAAAGGTGCCTCAGTTGGGAAGGCACCGGGATGTTCTCCACGGTCAGCATCCGGCCGGAGCTCAGGTCAATGTGCGGATAGACGTAGAGCCGCCCCGGGCTCTTGAAAAGCTGGCCCAGCCCCCCCAGCAGCCCGCCCTCGCTCTCGTTGTAAAAGCTCTCGTCGAATATCTCCACCAGTTTGGACGCGCCCAGCGCCAGGCCGAGCGGTTGCTGGGTGTAGCGCGACAGATACGCCGCCAGGCGGTGGAAGCGGCGAAAGTTCGAAATCAGCACCGTCTTGCCCAACGCGCTCAGCATATCCGCGCGGTTTAGGAAATCCTCCTCGTCAATGGCCCCGTCGGTCGCCAGATGCCGCAATGTCATTTCCATCAGTACCACTGGCGTTTCCCCGGCGAGATCCGGCTCCCCCACGAATTGTTCAAGTGCGCGCTCCTGCACATCCAAAGTGGCTTTGGTGACGGGGTGAAAGCTCCCGCGCTGGACCAGCACCGGTTTCTTATAGAGCACCTCGGCCCATTGCACCGGTTCGCCCTGCGCGGTGAACATCGCGGCTTCCGTTAGTCCCTGCCGGACCAGTTGCAAGGCCATCAGCCGATCATCCACTCCGGCGAAGGCCGGCCCGGAAAACCGGATCATGTCCACTTCCACCCGTTCCCAGGTCAGGTCGTCCAGCAGCGACAGGATCAGCGCCTCCGGCGCGCGGTACGAGTAAAAGGCCCCATGCATCAGGTTCACGCCGATGACGCCCAGGGCCTCCTGCTGGCGAACGCACTCCCGATCCAGCATCCGCACGTGGATGATGATCTCCGAGGGGTCTGAACCCGACTCCGCTTGGAATCGAATCCCCAGCCATCCCTGCCCTCCCTCGCGGCGCGTGGCTACGGTGTTCGCAAACACAAAAAAAGCCATCTCGCCGCCGCGCGTCTTGTCCAGCCGTTCCAGCAGCAAATCATACTCGTAATCGAGCATCGAGCGCAGGCGTTGCCGGCTGACGTAATAGTCCGTCGGACCGTAAATCGCATCGCTCACGGCCATATCATAGGCCGAGATCGTTTTGGCCACCGTACGGGCAGCCCCACCGGCGCGGAAAAACCAGCGAACCACCTCCTGGCCGGCCCCGATCTCCGCAAACGTGCCGTATCGGTTGGCGTCCAGGTTGATCTGCTGTGCCTTCTGATTAGTATCCAATTTCTCTTTGGCCATAACCCGTGCCTATTATCCACTCAAGGAACCGGAATGAAAAGCGTTACTTGGGCGGTGCTGGGAATGCTCTGGAAAGGAAGGAACAGGCAGGGCGGGCAGTCCTCTACACGCCGCCGCACTGCGCGCCATAAGCACTAACCGAATTCTCGGCCCAGAATCAGGTATTTGATTTAGGTGACAGAATCATGGCCGGACAGAATCATTAGAAAGGAGGTGGCTGATGACCTTCAAGTGATTGGCAATGGACCCCTCAATTGAATACACAAGGAGGAATAACCGGGACCAGAACCGACGGGCACGGCCAGTGACAAAGTCGGGGATAAGGACTCCAATCTCAAGCTGTAGGAGTCGACGTAAGGAGTCTCTAATCAGCACGTTCTGAGCGAGCCCAGGTTTAGGCAGCAGGCCAAGAGATTAGAGACTCCTTACGTCGTCTCCTACAATGACTTACGAGGACTTTGTCATTGGCCGTGAACCAACGGGCGCATTCGTGAGTCCTTGGCAGGGACGCCTCGCCGAGGCGCCCCTAGGCGGTTCCCCAAAGGAACCGCCAATGCGCCCAGGTTTAACCGTTGCAACCTGGACCCCGAAACGCTCTGAGACAGTGCGTTGAGCCAAGACGTGGAGATCCAGTCACCCGCAAGCCATGAGACAGCAGGAGTGTAACAGGGGGAAAGCAAGGGGATAGCAAGGGGAAAGCAGGGGGAAAGTATTCCCCCTGCTTTCCCCCTGCTTTCCCCTTCCTATCCCCTTGCTGAAGACATGCCAGTCCAGGGCTTGCGGGTGGCCGAGGCGTCCCTATTAACCTTTCCAAGGACTCGCGAATGCGCTCAGAACCAATGGCACGCGCGCATAAATGCCCGAGCCAACTTGCCCAACAGCCCGGTAAACCGCCTGGTCAATCCACACCACCGCTCCTTCGCCCGCCATCCTCGCGCGGCCTTCCCAACCCGCCATCTGGATGCACCCTCCCGCCCGCTCCCACCACCGGCTCCCCACCGGAGCCTCTCCGGTGATGCCCCCTCGATTGTCGGGTGAAAATTGGGACAAAACCCCGGGTCCGCGCCCTGAAAAGCCCAGCTCCTATGCGTGATTTTCACGCATAACGCGTGAAAATCTCACCTCGCCCAGAGAGGCGGCATGCGTATTCCTTAGTATTTCTTGTGAAAACACCGGTGGCACTGCCATTGCTATTGGAAAAGTCGATTCGGGTTGACAGCGTGGACGGCACTAGTAGAGTTCGCGGTCTGTTTGCCAAAACAAAACTGAAACTAGTAGAAATATTATGAAAAACCTACGCAAAAAGATCGGGGCTTTCACTCTAATCGAGTTGTTAGTCGTTATTGCTATTATCGCCATCTTGGCGGCTTTGCTGCTGCCCGCTCTAGCTCGCGCTAAAGCCAAAGCTCAACGCGTCAGTTGCACCAACAACCTTAAACAGGTTGGCTTGTCGTTCCGCACGTGGGCCATCGACAACGACGGCAATATGCCCATGCAGGTCGCCTACTCTCAAGGTGGTGACTCGGACGATGTCGGGTTCAGGGTCCTGGCCGCCACCCAGAAGACCACGGCTACCGCCGGCAGCAGAGGCGTTTCGATGATGTTCCTGACCATGTCGAACGAACTCAGCACGCCGAAGATCCTTTACTGCCCATCGGAATCTGAAAGCTCCGTCCGCCAGTCCTCGACGAGCTTCGCAGGCGCCAATGTGGGCACCGCCAATGCGATCCCGTTCACCAATGACTTGAACGTCAGTTACTTCATCGGTGTTGACGCCCAGGAAACCTATCCGCAGATGATGCTGACCGGCGACCATAACCTCGGCGGCAACGGCAACCCACCGACCACCGCGTATCTGGCAGCTCCGAGCACCGGGACGCCGTTCGTTTATCTCGGCACCAACTTCACCGTCAATCAAGGCCCCGGCTATTTGGACACGATGCACTCCAAGCA
>Ga0118677_10002844_pt1 | contig 34043 bp, 27 predicted proteins | sample AliMusrvi5mmetaG_FD_86154 | JGI IMG/M metagenome (GOLD analysis project Ga0118677, IMG submission 86154)
CGGCGGTGTGCGACCTGACCGACCCCTACAAGGGGAAGCGTTGAGCTTGGCTTTTTTTATCGGTTGCTCTTGAAACGAACCTGCGGTTATCAGGAGAAAAAATTGTCATTTTTAAAACTTATCTTGTCGTTCTCACCATGGATTGCACTTCTTGTCATTGCCAGAGACGGCCTATTTCGCCTCAAGGTCGGGTTGGCGGTTGGCTTTTTTTTAAGTGTTGCTATGGGCATTACCCGATTGCACCGGGGCATTATTTTATGGGCTGGCTTGTCTTTCTTTACATACGCCACATTGGCAGTGGTGGTGTTCGGCAACATGTGGACTGTAAAATACATGGGTGTAATGGCTTCCGGGGTACTGGCCGCATCCACCTGGCTAACCATTGTTCTCAATAAACCGTTTACTTTGGATTACGCACGGGAACACACCGACCCGTCACTGTGGAATAGCCCATCGTTCATCAGGACGAACATTGTCCTAACTTCAGTTTGGGGCTTGGCCTTCACTGTCAATGCCATTTTGGCTTGGGGAAAGATGGAGCATTTCATCCTGTCTGAACTGAACTACGAAATCACCAGCTATACCCTTCTAATCGGTACGGTTGCCTTCACGAACTGGTATCCGAATCATGTTCGACGTAGAAGCCAAGCTCTTGGTGTGGGTTGAGTTCATAATGAACGACGCACTTAAAAGCGCACTCAAGGCGATTGGATTCTTTATGGATGATCCGAGTAAATTCCGCACGGACGCGCTTGGAAACGTATCTTTCCGAAACGTTCATGGATACTGGCTCCATGTAGGGACTTGGGACGGAACCAAACTGAAAAAAGGATTTTTCAACGTGAAGCAACCACGGTTTACGTGGTGGTGAACAAAGCCCCATGAGTTGGGGAGAGGGTTAAATGTCTTAGAGAGTAGGGCGCTAATCAACAAAAGGCTCTAAAGCTCCACGGGGTTTATCGGCGCTACCCGTCATAAAAACCGCGAATGCCGGGTGATTTGCACAAACGGACAAAAACGCCCACGGGATTTTTGGCATCCCGGGGTGACCGTAAGCGGCAGGAAAAACGCCGGGGGCTAGCAAGGCCAGACAAGTTTAGTTGCCTTGTATTAATAAATTAATAAGTAGTGTATTTGAGTGTATAACTAGTAATCGTAACCGAACGTCAAGCCGTGCTGCGGACCCGTCCATGCGCCAACCCGCAAGGCACCGCTTTTCCTCCGTGAAGGGTTTTGCGGTTTTCCCGCGCAAGCGAAGACGCCGGGCCATCATTTATTGCCGTCCTGGAGCAGAATTCCAAAGTGTACGGAGATTCGGATATTTTTGAATGTTTTCATCCCGCGTGACCAGCCAAGCATCGTAGTATTGTGCGGTGGCGATGATGATGCGATCGGCAGGGTCTTTGTGGATTTCTGGAAGTCCGACTGAAGCATAAAGCAGGACAGGGTTTAACGGAAGGCAAGTGATCCCTGCAGCGTCCAAAGCCAAATCAAACCAGTGCGGCAGCGGGCTAGGAAGCGTCAACGTACCTTTTTTCACGAGTTGTGATATTTCCAAGCACGAAATGACCGAAACCACGAGAGTCTCATCCGACTCTTCGATCCAACGGCGAATTGGGGGAGTGAGGTTGGGTCCCAACTCTGGGTGTAACCAGCGCGTCCAAGCATGGGTATCCAGCAGAATCACTTAACCTCCTCTACATCGTCCGCCAACATATTCCAATCACTTTCCGGGATGATTGGGCCTATGTCGTCGCCGTGTAACTGCGCACCCTGCCAAGCGAGTTCGACAGGAGGGGTCCTGCGAGCTTGATGTCTTCCATGTTCCTTGCGGAGCAATATAACCTCAATCTCTTCGTTGGGAGGTAGCACGGGAAGGCCGGTCAATTTTCCCTGGTTGTCGGTGCGAAGTATGAGTTTTTCGGCAAACATAGTGTATTTCTCCTGATAGGGTAGGGTTACATAAACGGATAAAAACTCAAGCCTCTCCGAAAGTGCGTTTATAAACTTCTGAGAATTATTAACTCCATACTGAGTCCTTATCATTTGCAAATAAGGAATCCTTACGCTTACCCAAGTTGCTTTATTTCCGCAGTGCCCTACGTTTCTTTGGGAAAAGAACATTCCACTTGGATGCCGATGCTGCTTTCGGCAGTACCCTTGGTAAGATAAGGGATACCCGCCTCGCCGCCCAGCTTGATGCCGAAGCTCAAAGTCACTTTATCGACATTGGCTCCGGCTGCGTGTCGGAAAGCGTTTGGAACCATTGCCGCCACTGCCTCCAGAATTTCCGTCAAATCCAACAGTTTGTTGGTGGCAGTGTCTTGCCAGCCTTTTGCCTGCAATCCATCTCCCTCATGCCCATGCTGCGTGGCTACATCGGGCATTTGCACATTTTCATCGACTTCCATCAATAGGGTTTTACCACCTTGAATGTGGACAGGTACGACTTTTGCCATCAGTTGTTTCCTCAGTGTCTAAGTTATATTGGATCGATTGTCTTGCTTGCCAGTTTTGCAGCAAAGGATAGGTTTAGCTCTGCAACCTAGCCTGCAAGTTCTGCAATCCCTTTAGTCGGCGACCATAGCCTCTTTCCTGGATAATTGCTTGGGCCGCTGAAGGGAACCCGCCGCCTCGTCAATGTCCCCAATATCCAGATAAAGCTCGGCAAGCAGCAAATGGGCATCCGCTTGATATAATGGCATCCCATAATCCATCGCATAACGCAATGCTTTTTTCGCGTCTTCGATGGCTTGTCCCTTGAATTGCTGCCAACTTTGGAAACGCGCCCATTCCAAAAAAAGCTCGGGGAAATAGATCACACTGCCGGAATCGCTCAAGAATCGGTAAGCCTCATTGAACAAAGCCTTCGCACCCTCGGCCTGATGTGGATCGAACTGGGCCATCCGGGCGATGGACGATGCCTTGGACATCCGGCCAAGACCGAGTGCGACCAGCCAGCGGTGGTCCAAATCACGTCCGTCATAATCGAGTGCAGTTTGCGCCAGAACCAGCAGTGCGTGATAGGCATTGAAATCACCGGTTTGCATCTGATCCAGCAAGAAATTTCGATACAGAAAGCCATGGTCAGAGTTCAAGGCCGGTCGTTGCGGTTCATGGGCCTGTTGTTGCTTAACGGCTTGCTCGAACCAGTCTGCGGCGGCATCAAGCTCGCCGTGCATGTGTAACACCGCCGCCAGCCGACAGCGGCTGCGCATGGCTTGGCCCCAATCGTCGCTCAGGTCGGCAAACTGGACGGCTTGCCGGGCAGTTTCCTCCGCTTTGGGCAGATTGCCGGTCAGCAATAGCAACTCAGACAGCTTGCCAGCCGCATTGGCCATGTTTTTCAGCAATTCTTGCCGCTCATGCACAGGCAAGGCATTGGCCTGCTGTTTGCCGCAATAACGCAATTCCTGTTCTCGATGCTCAATCGCTTCCCCCAAACGTCCCAAGCAGGTCAGACAGAACGCCGTGCGGGCTTGCAGCCAAGCCTGCCGCTGGATGTCGAGTTGTTCGAGAACCCTGGGGAAGAATTCTGTCGTGCCGGGTTGGAAGAACATGCACAAGGCTGCGCTATCTTGGCTGATGGCACCCAGTTCATTGGTGCCATGGGCAATCGCCAGACCCTGCATGATGCGGTTTTCATATAAGCGCAACGCCGCCCGATATTGTTCGGCCAAACAGCCATGGGCAATGGCACGGTAAAGGGGTTTAAGTCCCTTGCGAGTTTGTGGGTGTGTTTCCTCCGGCAACCCAATAAAATACTCGAATAATACTTGGTTTGCCTGCCGCCAGAGTTCCGGTAACTCCTGTTTTAAATTATCGCGAAAGTGTTCGCGGATCAGCGGGTGGCAATCCCATTGATCCCGAGGCTTCGCGCTGACTGGCAACAGCAAGCCATATTTTTCAAGATTCAGGTGGCAAGCCTCCCATTCCGACTCGCTCAACGATCTGACTTCAGCCGTCAAGCCAGCGTGTCGCAGCAGATGGTCGCGTTGCGGTTTCAGCATCGGGCGATGAAACAGCCCCATCATTTTAAGCAATACTATCTCTTCAGGCTTGCCGACTTTAGCCTCATAATAATCCAAAACGCTTTTGGCATGATTCCAATCTTTGGAGTTTTCCTGCTGATGTTTTGTAAAAAAAGGGGAAATTTGACTGCGGAAGCTGATATTCCTGCCTGATAGGGGAGAAGAGACAATCAAGCGCCCCAGTAACACCAATGCCAGGGCATTGCCGCCATACTCCCAGCTTGCCGAGCGCAATTCCTTGGGTGGCCCGACTACTCCCAATTCCGCCAGCAATTCGCCCCCCTCCTCATCTTTCAATTTCTCCAGCGAAATGGCTTGATAGCCCGGCATCCCTTCCAAGTCCACCAACGACTCGCGGGAGGTGACAACGATAAGCCGGTTTTGATGCCCCTCGATTTTCTCAACGGCCCCAGTTAGGAAACGTCGGATCGCCTCGTCGTAAAACCGGCGATGCTCCGCTCCCTCGTGGTATTGCAGTACCTCCATCTGATCTAATACCATAATGCCTTGGCTGTTAAAGAATTTATCCAATAGCAGTTTGGCTTTCCTGTCTTCGGATAAAAAGCCATCCTCTGAATCGATCTTGCCGTCAGAAACTGGCCCGCCTAGAGGGGATTTTCCATCCAGACCTAGGGCATCGAGGAAAAATAAATAGGAACTGGCATTGGTATTTTGCGCGACATCGGTAAACTGCCAAATATAGATATCAGCTTGTCTTTGTGTCTGAGTATTAAAACTTTCCAGCCAAGCCCTAACTAGGGTGGATTTCCCAACGCCACCCGGCGCGGTGATGCCTACGATGCTAACTGTATCCGATTCGAGGGCATTATTGAGTTTTCTTTTAATTTCCCTTCTGCCGATCAAATGCCGAGTGGCTAAGGGTTCTAAAACCTCAATGCTTATTTTTCCGCGCATGTCATTCTGCTCCCACTCTAAGAAATTAAATCCAGAAATATAAAGTCTATACGTTCCATCAATACGGTTATTTGCTTGATGCCAAGTCACAGACCAAGCGAAATCCTAAATCAGGATCGCCGGCTGCGGGTCGGAATGGCTTGCGTTTGGCGCAACAGCTATGTCCCGCAGGTGCCCACCAACTGCCGCCGCGCACCGGACGTTCCCCTCGCGCTTCGGTATCTATTCGGTTTTTTTCATCTGGTTTTGACGCATCTGCGTAACGGTTGCCACACCATTCCCAGACATTGCCAGCAAGTTCCATAACACCTTCTGGGGTCGCTCCCTTCGGATACATGCCCACGGCACTCGGATGGCCTATTTGGGATTCGGCGGTGTTGGCCCACTGCCCTAAAGGTTCCACGCTTTCATCCCACGGATAGGTCCGGCCTTGTTTACCCGCTGCCACATATTCCCATTCTTCTTCGGTCGGCAAGCGGATGGTTTGCTGCCGTTTTTCGCTTAACCAGTTGCAAAATGCCACGGCCTCATGCCAACTGATGCCGACTACGGGCCGGTTTGGGTAGTTTATTTGTTCCTCCCAAGTGGCTGGGGCGGTGCGCTTCTGGTACTGGCGCCAGTGCCAGCCTTGTGCACTCCAATATTCTTTAAGCGCATAAGCCTTGGCCACGACAAATGCCCCATATTGGGCAACGGTGACAGGGTAGCGAGCGATTTGAAACGCTGGGATATTTCCGCAACTTTCGGTCGTGACAATCCATCCAGATGGGATTTCGACCCAATCTATGTCGGGCAGTCCCTCGATATCCAAGGTGACACCGGGCCGAGGGTCGCCTAGTTTTCCTAAGCAATCGCCTGCTTCCGCGCGTTCTCGCGATGACAATTGGCCTTCTTGGAGCAAACATGTCAGCCATGCGCTGATACGTTGCACAATGGCCGACGCAAACGGATAGTCAGAAAAACGCTCTTTGATTCGCAACTCAACCAGTGCCGACCCGCCGAGTACCGCATCGCTCCAGTGCTGCTCGCTGGGAATTGAGACTTTATTTGGCGCGGCAGGAACCAAGGTTTCAATGATTGCAAGCGCGTTCGCCATGCTGCCTTGACTTACCCTGCCTAGTGCCAACAGGAACACCTCACGCCACCAATCCGAATTCTCATGCACTAATTTAACCAAACGCGTATGAGGCTTTTTATCCGTATCGACGATATGGCAAGCAGCCAAGAACTCACGGAAAGAACGATGTGGGAAATCATAGCCACCGTTGGAATCGAGGACTAATAGCCCCGCACGTTGATTAAGGAAATCATCCAGTTCTGCAGTAATGCATTTTTTAGGCAGAGCTTTGGTAAATATGCCATATACCTCCATTTCTGAAATATGGGCAGAAGCATCGTTCTGTTGGCGTGTGTGCAGGTCGAAAGCCAGCTTCTGTAGTCCAATCCGAATGGATTCAATCCCCGTGCGCAAAGCACTGGCAAGCTCCGGTGTAAACAACACATCTCCGCGATCACTAGGGTGGCGATGCCAACGAGACAGAAGTAAGCCAACCGCCGATTTATAAAGTTCAGCCCGATCCTCTGGCAGCCTGGCGTTAGCGGCATGTAGCGAAGTGATCAAAGTCAGCAGCAAGGGGCGGGAGGCTAGTTCGGCAAGACAAGCGCGTTCGCGCAAGGCCCGTTGCAGATCATGCTCGAATTTTTCTCGTGTCGTGTCGTCCCAATGCTCCACCCGTTGCGCTGCACGATACCATCGCTCCACAAACTGCTCCCGGCGTACCGGATCAAGCCGACCCAATTCCAGCAACCGAAAGCCCTTAAATGAAAACCGTCCACTAGCACTTTTTAAAGCGTAAGGGCGGGTCGTGACCAATACTCGCGATTGACCGCCCAATTCCTTGGCAAACCGAACTACAGCCTGAATCAGGTTCCGCCGTTGCAGATTTGTATCCGGCACTTCGTCTAACCCATCGAAAATGAAAATACCGTGCTGACGCAAATGTCCGTAAAGACTGTCAAACAGTTCATTACCGTCCTCTTCCGATGACAATCGCCGTTGGAATTCGCTTTTGACAAATTGCCAAATTAAATCGCCCACCGCCAGTTTGTCATCCTCAGGTACGCGGTCACCTATTTCACCCAAGGCAATGCGTACCGGCAATCCCAATGGCAGCGCATTCGAATTGGACGAGGATTCCCCCAAACATGCCTCAGCTAATGTGTGGCACAAATGGCGCACCACGGTGCTTTTGCCTGATCCCAGTTCGCCGCTTAACACAATGTGACGGCTTCCTTGTGAGACAAGAATCTCGAATAATGATGGGCTGCCAAGAGTCGCATTGAGTGGTTCAGCCGATCTTACAAGCGAACTTTCCTGGATCGGTAATTCCAGGTAAACCTCCGAGAGTAGGATAGGCAAGGGTGATGATGTGGGGTTTGGATCGACAGTTTCGACAGATTGCCACTTCCAATCTTCGCAAACAGTTCGCAAATACCGGTCAAAATAGACTTGTTGCCGACTACTAAGAGGAATATTGAATGATGGACCCTTCCAATCATTGCTTTGGTTCGAACCATAGAACAAAGTAATATTGCTATTCAATAAACCAAAGTTGAAAGTTTGAATCTGCTCACGGAGACGGTTTTCCAAGTCTAGCGCCAAATTCATAGCAGTCACCCGTTTACCGCCTTGGGCTATATGTCGCAATCCTTCAACCAAAGCTTGGGTCAATATGCTGTGATCTTTTTTTCCCTGATAAGAGGGTTCGTTAGGCAAGGACGATGCGAGAAAAAACCCTTTGCGGCCTTGGAACAGATTGTCAAAACTCATCAATTTCCCGCTATGACAGCAATCCAGCCATACCATGACTTCGCGGGCACCACTGCGTTCCAGCAAAGTCAGTAGTTTGGACAAAGGCACGGCATACCGATCTTCGCTGCTGCACAGGCACAGTTCTGATGATGTGTCACCCGTACCCCAGTCTTCGTCAGGGTCAGGTCGTTTGTCCGCGTGGCCGGAAAAATACAGCAGAATGGTGTCAGGCTTTGCGTCAGGGGAAAAAAACTGCTTGAGGTAGCTTATGAGTTCCGCTTTTGCAACATAGCCATTGGGATTGATGGCGACTGGATCATCATTAGGCCCACCTATCCTAGGATAAACATCCAAGGTTCCATCGAAGTTGTATTCGCGAAAAAGCTGGTACAAGGCTTGCGCATCATTGCCCGGTGTTGTCAGATCCTTACCGTGACCTTCATAACGGTTGATGCCTATGAACAATGCACGACGTTGCATAGATAGTTCCTAATCAAAAATCCGAAACCCTAAAAATGGCATGTCATGTGTCAACCCCTGCCTTGCCCTGCCGATGCCGTGGTGGAAGTATGGCGCGGGAACACGGACGTTAGATTATTGCACAAAGACCATAAGTGTTTAAGCAATGTGTCCACATCACCTATCAGTTTTTAGGTAAAATTTGACGCTGAGGCAAATTAGCGAACGAATGGATGGGGACGGTGTGCTTTCAATCAATCAAGCAACGAGGGTACGTTTAAACAAACGTCACAAAAGTTCCACAGTATTTTTTAAGGGGTCGATGCCGGTTAGTTTTGTTGGTTTATCACTGATGGGCTGAACAAAGGCTTTATTCAGTTTGGGTTCTTTGGGATTTCGCATGGTTAGCAACCCATTGTAATTCAAGCAAACTGCTCATAGCCGCCAAGGTCTAGGCTCAACCGTTGAAACAGGTGTACCCGGTTGAATACCCCGTAGCAACGCCCTAACAATACCCTGATTTTATGGTTTAGCCCTTCGACAAAACCACTATTCTGCCGCCGTATAAAGTAATTCGTAATCAGGTCCATTTTCTCGTCCAAAGTATTCATAAACCGGTCAAAACCTTCTGCCTTGGTTTCCTTGACCAGCCTAATCCATGCCCGAATCCGCTCTTCCGCCTCGGTTTTGGTCTGTGGTGTGTCAAATATCTTGGTCAGCGCCCAGCCAAGGGCATAGGTCAGGAACAAAGCCGGCGCGTAGGTAAACAGCAATCGCAGGGTGGCCCGATCCTCTTCGTCGAGGGTGTCCGGGTCTTTGCGCACCAGCCACATCGAACCCTTGAGCTTTTTGTATTCCTCCTCTTCCAGTTCCCGTTTCAGCCGCCCCATTTCCTTCTTCCTGAGCGTGTCCACTTCCTTGCGGTAGAGCTTCGCCACATGAAAACGATCCGCCACAACCTCGACATTCTCCCCGAAAACTTCCCGCGCCGCTTCGGTGTAGCCTTCGTACAGGTCACTGCACACGCATTGCACGGTGTCGCGCAAGTCCTTGGGTATGCTCAGGAAAAACGCCTTCACCGTGGCCTTCTCGCGATTCTCCAAAACCCCCAGCAGGCGGTTTTTGCCCTCTTCCGTTCGGGTCGAGACAATCGTCGCAAAATCCCGATGGCCCTTTTTCAAGGCAATCTCGTCTATGCCCACAGTCGGCAGACTCTTGAACTCACTCCAATCCACGCCTTGCCCAAACCGGTCATCAACAATGTCCTCCACCTCGTCGTAGCCGACCTTCTCCTTGTCACTGACATCTTGAACCGTGCTGTTGACCAGGAGCCTCAATACATGCTCAGCATACGCCTTGGTCACGGCGTGGCGCGGCTCGTACCACGGCAGGTGCTGCGTCGTGGTGGTGTTGCCCGGACAGTCGTCGCAGAGGTAACGGCGCGGCTTGGTAAATATATAGGTGGGCATGTCCAGTATCGGCAAATGCCGGAGCTTGATTTCCCTGCCCTCGTCATAACGGTGATGGATGTCCCGACCACACCGGTGGCATCGGGTGCCATCCACGGTGCTGCTCACATGGATGTGAACCTCCCCATTACTCGTAACTTCCACGCGATTAACCTTGACCCCTTCAATATCAAGAGGAATTGTGACATACTCAGACATGGCACACCTCGCTTTAAAATCACGTTGCTGGACTTGGCAACCAGTTGTTTATATTGGGCTTGTTTTTTACCATTCAAGTTCCCAAAGAGCCGATAATCTCGCCAACGCTCGGTTAATTCAGGATAAGTAAACCAACGTTCATCGGGTTCAAATTGTTCTAAATCGGCCTTGTCAAAGTGGCAGGTATTAAGAAAATAATTAAGATTAACATGGCATTTAAAGTTGCGAACATCAATTATCCACGCACCACTATACATGGAGCTATATATTTTTATTTTTATCTCGTCGTCCATAAGCCACATTGCGATTTCATCTGGTGTCGCTTCCCATTTAACTTCGAGGTATTTCTTGGCTATCAGATAGGGTTGAAAGGCAATTTTTCTGTACTCATTCGGTAGCAATAAAAGTGCTTTACCGCTTTCATCCACCCGAATCCGTGTTGAACGTCCGAGTTTGGTTACTCATGCGACCATGCTGAATTATTAAAGCCCCGATACCAAGCTGTTCCCGAGCCAAATGAGAAAAACAAGCTTCGATTTATCGCCGTTTGCTTATCCATTACCCCTTATCCACCGAAAATGGTGTGGTATTCCCGTGTTTTGGGCAATGCCGCCCCCGACCCCGTGCGGTCATCCGTTGCCAAGTCGATATGCGGGGTCGGAATCCGGGCGGTCATGGCAAGTGCCTTGCCTCCTGCAGGTGCTCTTGAATCAGCACGAATGCTTGGAAGGCAGGGCACTGGCACACCCGAAGTCCAAGACCAGCTTCCGCGCCCTGCGGATGAATTGGGCGGCACGGTACATGATCTCCTGCAGCACCGTCTTGATGCGGCGGCGCTTGGCCGGGTGGCACACCAGGCTGGCCTTGCCCGGCAGCCCCGTCTGGCCGATCAGCCGCAGGCTATTGTAGGCCAGCATGGCCAGGTGCAGGATGAGGTCGTTGCAGTCGAATTTGCCGGACGGCAGGCGCTCCAGGTCGAGGTCGGACTTGATCTCGCTGTGGAACTGCTCGTGCGTGCCGTGTTCGCGGTAAAGACCTCCGGCGACAGCCCGCGCCGGTCGGGATTCGGTCAAGCTTGAACCTGTAGCCGCTCAATTGTAGGTCGCGGTTTTTGCCGTTCGCGCTATAGGTCATGTGGCTTGCATGTGCAGCCAGCTTTCGGCACTTCCGCCTAGGGCATCCGCCAGCGTAGAGCCATGTCCGGGCTAATTGCGGCCTTGCCGTTCAAAACGCGGGACAATGCCACGCGGGTTATTCCGATTCGCTTGGCAAATCCGACAATGGAAATATCCGTACCGGTAAACACCCCATCCTTTAAGACCTCGCCGGGGTGTGGCGGGTTGTGCATCTGTGTCATGGTTAAGCCCCCATCAAGCCGCGTGTCGATGCACGGTCAATTTAAGCCCTGCCGCGTTTACCACCGCCAGCAAGGTTTTGATGGTGGGGTTTCCTTTTGGGCCAAGTGCGCGGTAAAGGCTTTCCCGTGGTATGCCCGCCCTTTCCGCAACAGTCGCCATGCCTTGCGCCTCGGCAATTTGCCGCAAGGCGGATAAAAGGGCTACCCGTCCGCCCGGTTGGTCGGCTTCATCCAATGCTGCGGTAAGGTAGTCATCGGCAAAGGCGGGGTCTTGGCGCAATAGTTCCACCATCGCCTCGTCATGGGGTCGGGATGTTTTGTTCATAGCGCGTTTCTCCGGTTCCAGTCTTTCCAATATGTGGATTATACGTTACAAATAACAGGAAGCAAGATGGTTTACCTCACCGCGCGCAAGCTCGGCCTTGCCTGTTCGGGTTCAAACTGGATTCCGGCTTGCTCAAGAATCCAAGCCTCATACTTGCCATGCCATAACGCCAGCAATTCAAGTGGCCTGTTGATGTAATGCCGCTCGGCGGTCGCGTTGGGCGCGTGTCCCATGATTTGGGCGACAATCCCGGTGGGTATTTCCACCCACTCGGCAAGGCTGGCAAAGGTCCGGGGCAGACCGTGGAGGGTCACATGGTCAAGTCCCGCCACGGACAACGCCCGGTTGTGCGGGATGCGCGGTTCTGCAATCTTGCCATCGGCGGTCGGGCTGGAAAACACCCATTGGTTACGCCTTGGCAGGTTCGCCAGCAAGTGAGAAAGATAAAGGGTTAATGGAATCTTGCGGCCTTCCTCGGCAACCTTGTCCTTTACCCAAATACTGCCCCATCGAAAATCAACGTCCTGCCATTTTAGTTCCGCCAGTTCTTCACGCCTACAGCCGGTCAAGAGCAAGCCTTGAAGATATGCGCTCATGACTGGATTACCAAGCCCTTGCACGGCTTCAAACCATGCTGGCAGGTATGCGCGTTGCAGCACATCGAACTTGGCTCATATCGGTAAGTAGGTGAAACGTATTCGTGGGAGCGGTTTTTAACCGCGACAGACACCGAAAGTCGCGGTTAAAAACCGCTCCCACGGCAACGCATTTGTTTAGTTATTGGAAATCGCCTTAAGTCAAGCTGGAACTTGCAGGGCAAAGGGTTCCCAAGCTGGAGCTTGGGAACCAGTGCAATGAACGTTTACTTAAGCCTTCAACCATTGCGTCAGCGCAGTGTGCTGAAACTCCAAACTTTTGGAGAAAAGCTTGAAAACCCCCATGAACCAAGCGGACAATTTCTTTTCCTTGGCCCAGCGAGGAAAGAGCCGGAATACATGCAAAGCGACCAATGCATATTGGACAGCCAGCGAGTAAATGCTGCTATCCAGCATGGAAAGCAACTCCATGGAGCGCATCCTTCCATTCGCGCTTTTACGCCAATAGGAAAAGATGCATTGGTTGAGAAGCAAGTCTGACGGTGTCTGGGACAGGAAAGCCTCGCGAAGCTCCTCTGCCAGGGTACGGCGGGTCAGTTGCAAACGTCCGCAAATACGTGAGAAGCGCCTCAAGGCGGCATTAAAATTGAACTGGTCGCCGCGCTTCGTTTCCATTAGCGAGTCGCGAAGAATTAATGCGTCCTTGACGGCGGCAGTAATGCCAGAGGCCGTCAAGGGGTGGCAACAGCCGCGAGCATCCCCTACCAGGGCGAAATTGCTTTTGACGCTGGCTTCTGGAATGATGCAGTAGTTCGCAGCCGCTAGGGGTTTGTTTTCATCCATATTTTGTTCGACGGCTTCCCTTAACGAGTCAGGGAAAAAACTCAAGTGGGTTCTGATCGACTCTTTCGGGTCGGCATCTCGGAGAACCTCAAACATGATTCTTGCCCGCCCTCCTCCGATGGCATAGGCATAGGCAACACCCACAGGGTTCAGGAAAATGTTGCCATAACCGGCATGGGGTAGATATTTTTCTTCCACTTCAGCGCCCATCATTCCTGAATAGCGTTGAGTCACATGGGAAATGCCAACCATTTTGCGCATTTGCGACATGGGACCGTCGGCACCGAGGATCAAGCGTGCTTCAACCCGCGTATCGCCGTCTGCGGAACTGACCACCGCAACGAAAGGGCCCTCGCCCTCCATCGCCGTAACCCGCGAGCCGATTCTGGTACTGACCCCAGGGAAAGTCGCAACCCTCTCCAGCAGATGCTCCTTTAACAAAGTATGCTCGATCGCCATCCCGCAACGGAGTTTACCTTTCGATTCGCCATAGGGCAGTATCATGCAATCGGATTCCTCGCCTTGGTTAGCAGGAAAGATCGCAAATCCACTGACAGCAGAACCGAGAGGCTCGTTTTCGTCCAATAAGCCCAGTTCACAAAGACCTTCAATGCCAGGGGGATGGATGAGTTCCCCGGCGAGGCGTCTTCCAGGGGCAGGGCCGGGCTCGACAATCAAAATACTTAAGCCCAATTTTGACAGTGCTGCGGCAGCGGCAGCACCGGCTATGCTGCCACCTGCAATCAACACATCCACAACTTCCCGATCAATCGTATCGTTTTTCATAACCCAATTCCAAAAGTTGGGGTAGGCAGATTGCACCGACTACAGCCCGATGATTTGACAAACACATACATTCAAAAAAACTCCAAGTCTTAAACTACTCAACCGGCGAACCAGACCATCTCGGTTTTAAAACCACGTCGGTTTATAGGACTATCCCGACACATTGCCTTTCCCCATTCTTATATAACGAGCCAATGCCCATGCCGGAAAGTAGATATGGTAGAGGCGGTAATCCAGCATTGCGGCACCGAAGAAAACACCATTGACTGATTGCCTCGGCCAATCGCCATTTTCTTGTTGTTGTGCCATCAACCACTCAAATCCTCGCTTTATTGCCGGGTGACCGACGGGCAAAATATCCAGCAATGCCAGCAAGGCCCAGCTTGTCATGACGGTTTGGCTTTGCCCATGCTCGACATAACAGCCCTTGAGGCAACTCGTGTAATGTTCCCCCCAGCCACCATCCTGGCGCTGTTTGCCGATGAGCCAGCGGGCGGCGGATTGGAGCGCGGGGTCCGAGCAAGGGACTCCAGCCATTCTGAATGCCTTGGCAACGTGAAAAATGGCGTAAGTGTAATTGATGCCCCAAAACCCAGCATACGACCCGTCCGCAAGTTGAGTGTCACGCAGTAAGGCCACAGCCTTGGAACACGCTTGGTCAATACGACCATCGGCTAAATCGGGGTAGGCCTTTCGGTAATGGCTCAAGGCAGCGAGTGCGGAGGCGGTGCATTCGACATACGACAGTTCAGTCATGCATTGGCCAAACATCTCGGAAGGGTTGACCATTTCCAGAAGTTTGCCGGCGCGCCGCCGTTCGTAAGTCCCAAAGCCACCATCCTTGTTTTGCCGAGACAAGATGAATTCCACAGCTAGCGCCAAACGCTTATCAGCCAAGGGAGATTGAATCCTGATTTTTGGTGAATTGTACAAATCAAGCAAGGCACTCAAGGCTTCCGCTGTGCAATCGCTCACCGGCCAACGATGTTGCCCGTCGGAAAAGCACCAGCCGCCCACTGCCGGATCCCTCCAGGCTTTCTGGTAATCTGGCAATTCTTCGGTCAGTTGTGTACAGTCGAGAAATCCGTTAGCCTTGTCGAGTGCTTCTTGCGTGCCTTCGGCGATGTCCGGTGCCTCCATCAGAGCCTGAACGACAAAAGCAGTATCCCAAGTGTTGGAACGTGCACCGACATAGCGTATTCCTTCAGCTTCGTCCTCCCAGCGCCAAGCCTCCATGGCTGCGATACTCGGTGCCAAGTCGGGATGTGAGGGGCTCTCGGCAAAAATGGCCAGGCAGTTAAGCAGCCCACTGACCGGGGATACGCCTTGATAGTTCGTCGTGCGTTGCTCGTAAACGATTTTCTCCAAGCATGTCTCTAGCCCCTTATCGCGAAGCCTAGCACTATGAAAGCGTTCGTAAACGCCAAGCAAGTTGTAGACGAGCCGCAATACCGGACTGATTGGCACGAAAACATCGCTGCTCGAAATCGTATGGCGGTAGCGGCTAAAATCAATCGAACCATAAGGCTCGGGGTAAAGTTCGGCGCGCAATTCGTCGCGTAGCGAACCCGGCAATTGCGCGACAAAGCGTTTTCCATAAAGGAAAGCAATGCCTAAGTAAATAAGTCTGGTATGGCAGTAATATCGGCGCGGGTGGAAAGGCAAACCTTCAGGCAGCAGAAAAATCTCCGGCGGTAGGGAGTTGCAACCTTTATAATCATAAAGGCCCAGCATGGCTAGCCAGAACTTGCCCCAAGTAGGAATGCCCTTCACCCCTGCGGGTTGCGCGTTCAACCATGCGCGGGCCTTGGCAAGCATTGCCGAATCGGCTGCTGTACCCAACAGTCTCAGGGCTATATAGGCCAGCGTAGTAAAGAAGACATAACCTGGCGATTCGGGGTGCATCCCCCACGAACCATCATCAAATTGCGTTACCTTAAAGTGTTTTACAATCTGGGGCTTCTCCGTTTCACCATAGGGCAGGCCCAAAACTGACCGCACTATGACAGCTTGTGCCAGAATCATCGAACACCAAACCATTTCCCCTTCCCAATCGCCACTGGCCTTCTGCAAAGATAGCAGCCGACGGAAGGCGCGGAGGCAGGATTCCTTCGCATTGTCTTGGGGGTCAAGGGACTCTGTCATCCCCTACCCTCAAAGGGAAGTTGTTTAGGTATTTGGCTCAAGGTGTGCTTTTAGTGATTGATAGTTGAACGGGCAGGCGCGGGTGGCAACCGAGGCTCCCAGAGCGGCCTAACTCATGTAACAGGTGTGTTGTAGCTTTTTGGCAACAGCTTGATTCTGTGCGATTAATCCAAAATCAAATACCTGCCCTTCTACAATAAACCTAGTGTTATTGTGCGGGAAAAAACCCTAAAAGTCCAGCACTATGCTGGCATGTATCTGTTAATTTTGACTTCTTGGACTATTTCCCAAATAAGGCAATACGTATCATGACCAGCAAGCTTAGGCATTTTTTGGCAAAGTGAGGTTCGGCATGCAACGGATAGACACCAGGAAGTTGTTGCCCTTTTGCCAATTTCCCGAGCCGCTGTTTGACCGAAGCATCCAATTGCCCTTCGGCTGCCAACTCCATGAACATGGCCTTCACATTGCCTAGATCAAAAAAATCCCGCTGCCAGCACCACTTGAAATCGCCGCCATAGCGGAACCACGAACCCCCGACACCGGCCACTTCATATTCGCTGCCATCTGTGCGCTTAACCGGGGCAACCTGGAGCCAAATCCCAATGACTTCCCCCTGCTGCTCGTCAATCAGGATTTTTTCATAAGGGTAGCGCCACTTTTCAAAACCCTCCATGTGTACCCCCAGTGCCCACTCCTCAATCTCCTTTCTATTTTTGGCAATGAACTCCCGGTTGGGGCCCATATTCCAACTATACTCGGCATCTTCCGTGTACATCGCGCCCAAGTTACCGATCCAATCGCCCTCTTGTTCCGCTTTTCTGTTAGCGGCAAGCCAGCGGTCAACCATTTCCTCCAATTCTTTGCGTGGGTATGCTGTCATGTTGTTTTTGCTAGTTCTGGGTTTAACTTGTTTGTGAATAGACTTTATCGGAAGCCTTCCTGTGTTGCAGCCTCGGCGCGACTTCTGCAAAGGTTTCCGCTAAAGTCTAATGTTTGCCCGATAGGGAAGGGCTTATATTTCATTGATTTAGCTAAAAATGGCAATTACTTCCCGGAAGGCTTCGCCCTTTTACCTAAGGTGGGGCTCGCCGAGCATCATTATATACTGACAGAAAAATTGTATTGTGTCCGTTTGTATCGAAATTAATTCGGTCAGCAGTGGCATTGGCAGCCTAATGTTTACCACGGAAGCGTGACGGGGTTTGCAACCCAATCACTGACGTTTTGTGCATCCTTTACAATTTCGGCCTTGTTACGCAGTAGGTCGGCAACCCTTTGCCGACATGGATGGACATAATGTAAGTGACTTGTGATATAAAAAAAAGCTTTAAGCCTTGATTGCAATGTGTTCAATCGCGTCGTGGATGGGGTAAACTTCCACAATTTATAAATCCTGCCTTTGGAAATAGCAATGAATGACAATAAGTTCAAGGAACCGCCAAAACTCTCTGGGGCAATGCCCTTAGTCGGGCATATCCTTAATTTCGGCAAGAACCCACACGCCTTTATGCTGCGGCTGCGCCAAAAGCTGGGCGATGTCGCGGAGTTCAAGTTTTTCCATCTTGACATGGTTTTGATGACTGGGGCCGAGGCCAGCGAGGCATTTTACCGCGCACCCGATGAAGTTTTGGACCAAGGCCCGGCCTACAAGATGATGACGCCGATATTCGGCAAGGGCGTGGTATTCGATGCCCCGATAAAAAGGAAGAACGAGCAGTTGCAGATGCTGATGCCGGCTCTGCGTGACAAACCGATGCGGACTTACTCGGAACTGATTGTCGCGGAAGTGGAAAACCTAATCAAAGACTGGGGCGATTCTGGCGAGATCGACTTGCTTCGGTTCACCAAGGAATTGACCATTTACACGTCCAGCCATTGTCTGCTAGGCCCCGAGTTTCGCTATGAACTAAGCAATGAGTTTGTCGGGATTTATCATGATCTTGAACAATCCATCCAACCCATCGCTTATATTTTCCCCAATCTGCCACTGCCGCTGTTCCGTCGCCGAGATAAGGCCCGTGCCAGGTTGGAACAGATGGTGACGCAGATTATGGAAAAGCGGGCGGGGAAAAAGGACAACAAGGCAAATGTCTTCCAATCGTTGATTGAAGCCAACTACGAGGACGGCAGCAAGCTAACGCCACATGAGATTACCGGCATGTTAATCGCCGCAGTTTTTGCGGGCCATCACACTAGTTCGGGGACGACGGCTTGGGTATTGATTGAATTGCTTCGCCACCCACAACACCTTCACAGTGTTTTGTCGGAAATTGATGCGTTATACGACCATGGCGATGGCGTTAGCTTTGAATCCCTTCGCTTGATGCCTAAACTTGAAAATGTCATTAAAGAAGTGCTTAGGTTACATCCACCGCTGATTTTGCTAATGCGGAAAGTCATGCAAGATTTTTACGCCAATGGCTTTCTGATTAAGGCAGGCAAATTTGTATGCGCCGCGCCATCGGTCACCCATCGCGGTGCCGAACTGTTTCCCGAGCCTGACATGTTCGACCCTGACCGCTACACTCCCGAGCGGTCCGAGGACAAAAATTTATATGGCTGGCAGGCTTTCGGCGGGGGAAGGCACAAATGTTCAGGCAATGCGTTTGCGTTATTCCAGATCAAAGCCATCATCAGCACCTTGCTTCGCCACTTCGAGTTTGAATTGGCCAGCCATCCGGAAAGCTATCAAGACGACTATACAAAAATGGTGGTGGAACCCAGTTCACCCTGTTCGGTTCGCTATCGGCGACGCTCCGCCGGGATGGCGGGAAGCGGAGAGGGCCAATCCAGTTCGCGGCCAACGGCGGAAACGTTTGGCGTTTTCGGTGTTGAAGTGGACTTTGACCTCTGTAAGGGGCATGCCAACTGCATGGCGGAGGCCCCGGAAATTTTCCATGTGGACGAAAAAGGGAAGTTGACGGTGCTTGATGGCAACCCTAATGTGATGCTTCTTCAAAAAGCGCGATCTGCAGAAAAGTATTGTCCGGCTGGGGCGATACGCATTGTCATAGACGGCTAAGGGGCGGAAATGCCATTAAATTGGTCCGTCATACCAGCAGGGAGAGCGAAGCGAGGGTTCGCCGGTATCCAGAACACAGGGAGGTGAATCTAGCAGGGGCGGCCGGCCGGCCGCCCCTACAACCATGGCATCTGGGTTCCGGCATTCCCTGCCTGAACGACGGCTTTTTTCTTAATGGCATTGGCATCTGCCCAAGCTTCAAAGCAGTGATTCCAACTTTTCCCACACTAACCGCATTAGCACGGGTTGTGCGTCCGCGTTGGGGTGTAGCCCGTCGGGTTGCATTAATTTTGCGTTACCACCGACCCCCTCCAACAAGAACGGAACGTATGCCGTTCCGTGTTGTTTTGCCAAAGCAGGGAAAACCGCTTCAAACAAGTCGTTGAAACGCTTGCCATAGTTGGGAGGGATGCGCATGCCAAGCAAAACAATCTTCGCCCCGGATTTTTTGCCGCGTAGAATGATCTCGCTCAGGTTGGCTTGCATCAGGGAAGGTTGCAAGCCCCGCAGGCCATCGTTGGCACCCAGTTCGAGAATGAGGATTCTAGGCTTGTGTTTGTCTAGCAAAAAATCGATTCTGGACAACCCGCCGACTGAAACTTCACCGGAAATGCTGGCATTGACAATATCCCAGGGTTTGCCTGCCGATTTGATTTTTTCGGCCAGAATGCTAACCCAACCCCTATCCGGATTGTCCAAACCATAGCCAGCGCTGATGCTATCACCAAGCACTAGGATAGTAGCGCCATGACTGGAAAGCGGCGCGGCAAAACATAGTAAACAAAACAGGAAAATACGAATGTGTGAAATAAAACCTATCATAACGGCGATAAATTTGGGTAAATGTGTGAAAACTGTGGATGGCACTCTAGATATATTGACATCTGTATGCCTTTCGATCAAATCCGGCGAAACTTTGTCCATTGTTGGCAGTTCGGGTTCGGGCAAATCCACTCTTCTTGGACTCTTGGCAGGATTGGACGTACCCACACAAGGCAAGATTGAATTGGCAGGCTCCCCGCTGACCGAACTGGACGAGGATGGCCGGGCGCTAGTCAGGGCAAGATATGTCGGTTTTGTGTTCCAGTCTTTCCAACTTCTAAGCAATATGACCAGTTTGGAAAATGTCATGCTGCCTTTGGAGCTGGGCGGGATTCGCAATGCCAAAAAACCGGCACAACTGATGCTGGAGCGGGTTGAACTAGGGCATCGCTTGGAACACTATCCGAACCAGCTTTCTGGAGGCGAGCAACAACGTGTGGCATTAGCCCGGGCTTTCGTAACCAACCCACGCATTCTATTCGCCGATGAACCCACTGGTAATCTAGACAGTCGGACCGGCGAGCATATCATCGACCTGCTGTTTCAATTAAACCGCGAGCAAAACACCACCCTTGTGTTAGTGACACATGACCCCGCCTTGGCTAAACGATGCGGACGGAGCATTCGCTTAGAGGCAGGGCGGATGGTTGGGACGGAAACCGTTGGGGGCTATTGAATACTTGCGTGGGGATTAATTAGCTATTAAGCTGATGTGCATTCGCTTATTTGCCTCAATTACATGGCTTACATGATTTAAGGAGTTTGCCAAACCCATGAATGAATTATACGATGTTATTTTAATGGGCATTGACACAGAGGTTGATGATCGGGAAGAAAGCATTAATAGTATAGCTGAATTGCTGAAAATAGATGAATCAAAATTAAAGCGTTTCGTTGATAACAATTTAAAAGCGGTTGTCAAGCATGGATTGCTTTTGGAAGATGCCCGGAAGTACCAACAACAGATACTCCGCCGCGGCGGTTTTTGCAATTATCGTCCAACGCAAGAAAGCGACGCAAAGCTTGAGCTTGCCCCGATAGAAGAGGATAAGCAGCATTTTGTTTTTGTCTGCCCTGCTTGCAAATACAACGAAAAAGTAATGTCCAGAGAAGATTTGCCCACTAGTTGCCCCCATTGTGGAATCGTCCCCAGCAAATATGAGAAAATATCCTCGATTAAATATGAGCGGGAATTAACCAAAAAAAGACTGTTGGAAAAACGTCAAGTGCTAGAACGGCAAACAAAGGAATTGGAGGAACGGAAGGAACAGGAAGCACTGAGACGCAAACTGGAAAAAGAAATTTTAAAAGAACTAGGTTTGCCAACAACAATTAACTCACGCCATCGGCTATTCGTTTCAGTTGCCTTAATCTGGATGATAGGCATTGCCTTTGGCATTAACGGTTTTGGGCCTTATTTCCAAAAAAATGCGCACCAGTTGAATGGATCGACACCGGTTGAAGATGGGGGAAATAAACCCGCTTTTAAACTATCACCACAAGAGGAAACCTTGGGACAGATAAGTTCCTTAAAATCAGCGGCAGCGCCCGAAAGCAGTCTTGAGTTGGCCTCCGTTAAACCAAGCGGCATAGGTTGGGCGAACCCCTTGGTAACTTCCCCGTCTTCGAGTAACCAGGCGGTGGGCAATATGGCCCTTGGAGGCATCATCCAATGGAAACCGGTTCGCCTGAACGACAAGGCGTTGCTGCAAGAAATTCGGAAGGATCGTGAGTGGGAATTGTTTTTGGCTTCAGAAGCAGTACGGTTAGCCAAGCTAAAACAAACGGCCGCAGCCTACGTCATATTGGAAGCCATAAGCCCGATCCAGGTCAAAGTCAGCGCCTTGGCGACGCTAGCAGCTTATTATCTTGAAAAAAAAGACAAAGCCGAAGCCAATAATGTGCTGGAAATGGCAACGCTATCCATTAATGGGTTGCCTGATGTGGCGGAACGCGTCGATAATTTGGGGTGGCTGGCTATTACTTTATGGCGTTTGGGCGAAAAGCAGAAAGCCCAGCTTTATCTCCAGACAGCAGAAAAACTGGTCTCTACCCTGACCGGCCCGGCGCAGCAATCAAGAGCTTTGGCCAGCCTTGCAACCCACCAAGCCCAAATCGGCCAAATCAAACAATCCGAAGCGAATTTCCGCCAAGCCAGCCAGCTCATACTTTCGATCAACGATGAGGCAACGAAACTTCGGGCCTATATCCACCTTGCCTATAGTTACGCGCAAAGCGGGAATAACGCCATCCCGACAGCCATCATTATCAATGCCTTAAATAATGTAAACCGAATCAATGATAAGACTGACCAGCAGAATCTAATTGGTGAGATCGCGGAAGCGTTTGCCGATATTGACGAGTCTGATTATGCGTTGGCAACGCTGGACAAACTAAACCCTCCGGCTAAAGGAAGAATGCTTTTTGATGTAACACGCAAACTTGCCTACTCTGACCGGCCTTTTGATGCGATGAAGGGCTTGGATAAACTTGAAACTCCAGAATACCAATCACGCGCAGCCGCTTTGTTAAGTTTGGTGTTTGGCTTTCGGCATGGCGTGAATACCCTGTCAACCACACTGCTGCAAACCGCCATTGCAACCCAAGACCAAATTGCCAATCCTCATGATCAAGCCATCGTCCGTGCGGAAATGGCCCGTTATCTAGCACATGCCGGCCTAGAAAAACAAGCGGGCGATTGGGCGACTAAAGCCCTTGAAAGTGCTCGGAGCATCAAAATCCCGCAAGAACGCGATACTGCATTCGCCCTGCTGGCTGCCAATTTTGCCCGTGCCAAGCAAACCTCACTGGTTACTGAAAGCTTGGCCCAAATCAAGGATAAGCAACTTGCAAGCAGTATGGCAAAGGAAACCGACGACATAAATCAACTATTCAGTGGGCAGTAGGCGGCCCACCACGCCAGTGTCAAGACACAAAATGTTTCGGACAGGATGACATATGCCGTCCGGCGTAAGAATTGCTGAATCTTTTGCCCGTAGTTTAATACATGTTTTATACTACACCTAAAGCAAGGTTCCCTTACAACAACAACAAGGATATCCTCACATGCCAGAGTTATATGATTTGGTTTTAACAGGCATCGATGCGAAGGTTACTGACCGCACGGCAAGCATCAACAGTATCGCTAAATTTCTAGAGATCGATGTCGCCAAAATAGAAGATGTCGTTGTCAACAATCACAAAGCGATTGTCAAACGCGGACTCCAACTGCATGATGCCCAGCAATGCCAAAAGCAAATATTTCGCCATGGTGGCTTTTGTAATTACCGGCTATCCTCAAAAGGCGGCTCAGCGTTTGAGCTTATCCCCATCGAGGAGAAGACTGAGGATATTGTTTTCATTTGCCCTGCTTGCGATTATCACGAAAAACTAGCCTCAATAGAGCAATCGCCCGTCACTTGCCCTAAGTGCGGCATCATTCCCAGCAAATACCAAAAATCGGCGGAGCTTAAAGCCGAGCGTGAAATGGTGAAGAAGAGGCTGCAATACAGTCAAGAATTGCTTGAACAACAAGCTAAGGAAATGGCTGAGAAAGCGGAAAAGGCCGCACGCCAAAAAAAGTTCGAAGAAGAAATCAGAAAAGAACTGGGCTTGCCCAGTTTGCTGAATTCTCGCCTTCGCATATTCGGTTCTGTGGCTCTAGTTTTGATTTTGGGGGTAGGCATAGGTGTCATCGGGGTTAATACCCTAAAGATTGACACTCAACCCCCAGCAAGGCATCTGCCTTCATCGGGGGGTATCGATTTAAGCAAAGTCAATGTAAGTTTATCCCCCCAACAACAGACGCTGCGCCAACTCGGCACTTCACATCCACTTGATGTTTCGCCAATGGAGACAGAGACAGCGCTGATGCCCGATGCGATTGATCAAATCACACAAGGTGCCACCAACCCCTTCCTTGTCTTGCAGGCTGCATCAATCTTTGCCGCAGGTAATTTAGCCCCTTCGGTCAATGGTCAAGATGAACAGGCAACGGATTCCTCGCCACTTACCTCGCTCCCCCCGCTTGGAAAGGGACTTAATTCAACCGCATTGTCAACGGGTTCCCCCTCCTCTGCCGTCCAGTCTGGGAAGGCCCGAGCCGCTGGCGGTAATTCAAGCTTATCAGTCAACACTCAGCCCAATCCTGCCCTGACAAACGCATGGCGCCTCGCTGCTGCCCAGTCCGCAAAGTTTCAGGCCAAGGACAGTTCCTTACCCCCGGTCAAGGCGCAACCTACACCGGAACTAAATGGAAAGGAATTGCTGCAGGAATTGCATTTGGATCGGGAATGGGGGCTGTTTCTGGCCTCGGAAGCGGAGCGCCTCGCTAGGTTGAAACAGCCGCTGAAGGCATTGAAGGGAGTCGAAGCCATTAGTTTGGAGGATTTGAAACTGACTACCCTTGGAAGGTTGTCCGGGTATTACCTTGCCAGCAATGACAAGCCGGATTTTGCGAAGATGTTTGATTTGGCAATGGTTACAATCAATGCGCTTCCTGACATCGCGAGACAGGCCGATGGCTTGGGCCAATGGTCTGCGAACCTGTGGAGGATCGACGAAAAGGCGAAGTCCCAGCAAAGCCTAGAGGCTGCCATTAAACTAGTCGCAAGCATCAACGATATTGCCGAAAGAGCCAAAGGCTTGGCAAGCCTTGCAATGCATCAGGCGGAGCAAGGCCAGTTGAAACTGGCTCAAACTAATTACCAGCAAGCCAACCAACTTATTTCGTCCATTGACGACCCTGCTACCCAATTGCGCGCTTATGTGCATCTTGCAATCTGCTATGCCCAAAGCGGGAGCAAGGATACGGCATCAAGCATTCTCATTAAAATCCTGGGGAACGCCAGCCGCGTCAATGACGAGACAGTCAAGGCAGACCTTATGCGCGAGATCGCAACGGCTTTTGCCGATATTGGTGAGGTTGAGTATGCGCTGGCAACATTGGAAAAACTCGATTCGCAGCAAAAAGAAAAGCTGCTTTTCAACGTCACCCGCGAACTGGCTTACACTAACCGGCCAATTGATGCGCTGAAAGGACTCGACAAGCTTATATCGCCGGTAAACCGATCCCGTGCGGCAGCACTACTGAGTCTCATGTTTCATTACCACCCTGGCCTGAATGCCCTTTCGTCTAGCCTTCAGGAAAAAGCCAATGAATCCCAAGCCCAAATTACTAGCCTGCCATCACAAGCAGTCGTGCGTGGGGAAATGTCCCGCTATTTGGCACATGCCGGACTAACTAGGGAGGCTGAGGATTGGGCAGTCAAAGCCCTTGAGAGTGCGCAGAAAATAAATAATGCACAGGACCGCGATATCGCCTTTGCCTTGTTAGCGGTCAATTTTGCCCGTGCTTGGCAATTCGATTTGGCTAGCGATAGCGTTGCGAGAATAACAGATTCTGAAATTGCAGACGTTGCTACAAAGGAAATCACCGGCATTGACCAGCTTTTCAGTGGGCCATAGCTACAGCGTTTTCAACATCAAAGTGTTACTTGATAATCTGCTCAAGAACTATCAAAATAAAACTTACGACCAGCGTAAGAAAAGACACCCAAGATACTGATTTTTGATCCATAACCATCTCACATATAGAACACAGATAACAGGACTGTAGAGTTACAATGACAGGAAGCGCCCGATAATAGGGTGTGCTATGCGCCCTTGTCGTCAAGGGAGCGATGGCGAATGGAAAAAACCGGTCAGGCTCGTAACAGTCAACCTAGACATGCCGTATCACCCACCACTTGCGCTTTTACGTTGCGTCGTTGCGCCGTTGCGTGAAACCTTCTTTTACCTTTCTCGCAGTACGGCATGTTCATTCAAAGGACAAAGATTTTTTGTCTCACGCAACGACGCAACGTTAAGACCAAAGCAGAATCTACAAGGCCCACTGTAAATGAAACTTGCAATCCCCTTCGACAAGCCCCAAGTAGCTTGGCCTTTGGATGGGATGTTCTTTATTGGATATCACCTTAGTCGGGGCGGATATCCCCGGCTGCCAGTGGAATGTCGGTCGCTTTGCCCCGGCTGCGTTGCTCCAATCGTTGCCAGACCAACGATGCGCTGACCAGAATTAACATGGCTGCCAAACTGAACTCCAAGGTTAGAAAAGCAGCCACTTTGAACCACGCAAACGCGGGGTGGACAAAACGGACCAGCCAACCGGCAATTTCATCCGCTACAGCGGAGGCAAAAGTCAAACCGGTCAACCAAACCTTTAAGGTGACGGTCAACTGAGTGAACAATAGCAGGTGGGTCAGTGTCACTGCCAACATGCCCATTGCGAATAGATGGAAGTGGGTGACCTCCAACAGACTTTGGTAACTCTTCGGTTGGGTGAACTTTTCCTCGGAGCCTAGGTAATATTCAACCACGGAATTAGGGTTCAAACCCATCTTGTGGAAAAACATCATGCCGTTGCTAACCCACAGCAGGGCAATATAGCCCAAGAACATCAACACAATGGCATTTAGCAAGGATTGCCGTTTCTGTTCGCCAGTGACAAAAAATCTCATCAGTATTTCCCCTCTTTCAGTGCAATCTGATAAATAGCCATCACTTTGCGTATGCCGTCCAAGGATGCGCGCGAACTCAACGTGGCCCCGGCAATGCCATCCACGCCTTGGTTTAACCGCAAGTCTTTCAATGGACGTTTGTATAGCCTCTCAAACCAACGCGCCGGCGGCTGGTATTCCGGCGGCTCATGGAAAGCCAGCATCTCCACACGAACCAATTCGCCGGTCGGCGAGAGTAAGATCAATTCCGTTTCCGGTTGGGTGCGAACATTATGGGATTCGATGGCCGCATAGCCCAAGGTCTGTCCACCGCGCTTGCCTACATAGAAGGTGAACAGTTTTGAGTCAAGCTTGGCCTGGGCAGTTTTCTCTATCAATTCGGCCTGCTCATCGGTCAGGAAGACCGCTAGCGGTTCGACTTCCGCGCCTGCGCCAAAAGCCAATTCAAAAGCTTCCTCTTTGCTATAAAAGACAGTCGAGTTAGCCGAAGGGACCAGCATTGTCAAAGCTAGAATCAATAGAAAAATTTTATTGCGCATTGAATACCTGTCAGTAAATAAAACCCAAACCCAAATTAAACTCATGCGGAAGGCCGCCCCCGGCCGAATGGATATTGCGATAGTCCGCCTTGATTGAAATGTTAGGGATGGGTTTGTAAGTCAGTCCGGCTTGGTAAATCCAACGGTCCCAAGTCTTGTCGCCGACAAACCCTTCTGGGACAGCGGCCAGCGTATTGTAACGCTCGTAACGGAAGAATGGCGCAAGATACTGAGTACTATCCTGCAACAACCAAGGCATGACATCGTAAGCCGCTTCCGTGTACCAGCCATAATTGCGGCTGCCGACGACAGCATCTTTTGCGGTCGGGTTGATGGCAAGATTTTGGGCGCTGACTAGGCCGGCATTGCCTATATAACCCAATGCCCCTAATGCGCGCATTTCCAGTCCGCGCCAATGCCACTGGACATGGCCTTCATAGATCTGAGTCAGCACATTTGCCTTCTTGCCCATGTACCATTGCCCTTGACCGGCATCGCCCACATAGGACGAAGTGCCAAGCGTCAATCCCGGTGCATATTTAGGACGGAAATCCACTCGTCCCACAAACGCAAGATCTTCGGCGAGGGCATGGCTCCCCTCTTGCTTGCCCTCGGCAATGCCTGCGCTCGAATAGCCCTTGGCGTTCATGCCATTCACAGCATACATGCGATATTGCAAATCGGGTATCACTTCACCAAAAAGTCCAAATCCCAATTCTGCCCAAGTCGATGGAATGATGATCGTTTCTACATCGGGGCGGCGGTTGCCATGGAAGGTCACAGGTTCGTGGATTTCATTGATGAACCCGACTGGCATCAGCATCAAACCGGCGCGGATATTGGCGTTTTTATGCAGGAAAAAATCCAATGTGGAAAATTCAGCGGAGACTTCGCCTTTTGCCTCAGTCCCCGTGCCGCTGCTGGCATGCTCCCATTCGAACTCGTTATTCAATACGATCCAATCGTTGAATTTATAGCCCACATAAAGCACTGCTCGCGTCAAATCGACCGTATTCTTGAGATCGCCTTTGTTAGCCGTGTAATCGGTATAGAATGCCTCGCCGTAACCGCCGATGGAAAGTCCACGGTTGACCCGGTAAACCTGCGAAGCGGCGGGGCCTAGGCCATATTCGCTTTTGTATTCACGCTTGTCGGGAATGATTAACTTGGATTTAAGTTTCTCCACTTCGGACGCGAGAATGTCGGTCTTGCGCTCGGCCTCGGATTTGGCTGCTTTGGTGGCAGGAACCGTTTGCTGTTTGGCGCTGGCATTTGCATCCGCCGCATTGACTGGGGTTGCGACAGCTTGCGTCTGCGATTTAGCATCCCCTTGTGGCACATCTTGTGCGGATTTGACCTCCTGTTTCAACGCTGCGTTTTCGTAAACCTTGGCTTTGAGTTCTTCAATTTCCTTCTGCTGGTGTTGAATGATTTTCCACATTTCAGCCAGCGAAGCGGGCTTGGTTTTTGCCGCCTCGGACTCGTGGTTGCAGAAAACCAGCAGAGCGGCGATGCCCAATGAAACCATCGTATTGTTTGCTTTCATACAATCCAGACCTTTGCGTGATGCTCTGATGGCAAATTATAAAATAACTACTTTACAAATGCAAATCATTATCAGTTGCAAGAACGGATGTTTGAGGGAACGGAAAACCAATCCCTTCGCCAACCCCCTTGCCAAGCTGGTGCTTGGCGTCCCCATTGGGAGCGCCAAGCACCAGCTTGGCCCTTAGATCGGCGGTTCTGTGTCAAAATAGGTGGTCTCGCACGATATTGGCAAAATGGATTAAAATAGTCCGCACTTAACCCTACATTGCCATTAAGTTAAGCCGTCATACCGGCAGGGATTGCCGGTATCCAGAACACAGGGAGGTGAATCTAGCCCGCCCTCCATGGCCTCTGGATTCCGGCATTCCCTGCCGGAACGACGGGTTTTTCCTTAACTTAATGGCAGTGACTTAACCCTAGGACATAAGCTCATGAACCTATTGGAAGAAGTCAAACAGGTCCAATCCGAAGCCGATCTTCTTTTTTCCGAACAGCAAGTGGAATCTGCCATTGACCGCCTCGCTGTGGAAATCGAAGCGCATTTGGCCGAAAGCAACCCTATCATCCTCACCGTACTAAACGGCGGCATCATATTTTCTGGAAAACTTCTCACACGCCTGAATTTTCCTCTGGAAATTGACTCCATCCAAGCCAGCCGCTACCGAGGCACAACCAGCGGGGGTGAGGTAGAATGGTTTGTAAAGCCCCGTCTGCCATTAGGCGGAAGGACAGTATTAGTGACGGATGACATCCTGGACGAAGGGATTACCTTGAAAGTCATCAAAGATTGGTGCAAGGAACAAGGAGCGACGGAAATTCTCATTGCCGTGCTGATCGACAAGCAGATCGGAAGGGAACGTCCTTGCCGAGCCGATTTTGTCGGGCTGGAAGCGGAAAATCGCTATTTGTTCGGCTATGGCTTGGACTACAAGAACTACCTTAGAAATGCACCCGGCATTTTTGCTTGCACGAATATTCCCGATTAATCCATAGGGGTTTATTTATCGGACATCGCCTAAGACATCGCTCAAAGGAGCCAACCTGATGTTAGAACTTGCCCTGCCTCTCATCGAAGAAAACAAGAAGACCCGTGACATCTTTTTAGACTTGCGCAACTGCGGTTTAACCGAAGTGCCTGGGGAGATTGGGGAACTGGTGTGGCTGGAGGAATTGTCGCTTTCCAATTCTGACATATTGCCACTTTCAAATGAGTGGCTGTATGGGAGCAGGAGAGAAACCCAAAACGTCGGCCCTGCCAATCACATCCGTCGCCTGACATCTTCGATGACCGGTCTCCCCGGCGTCATCAAATTTTTTCCGAGCGGTGTTGGAACCAACCCTTTTTCCCGTTTGAAAAACCTGAAGCGGCTTTGGTTAAAGAGCGATGATGAGAAAAGATCAGGGCTAACCGACCTGACTCCTCTGGCCGTGCTAAGCAGCCTGCAAAAGCTTGATATATCGGGAACTGGAATCGATGATTTGACTCCGCTGGCCGGGCTGACTAATTTGCAAGAACTTCATGTCTCGGGGACTCGGGTCGTCGATCTGCTCCCTCTGGCTAGACTGAAAAAACTGCGAATGCTTAGCCTTAGGCGAACGTTGGCCTTTGACCTAAGACCTTTGGCTGGGCTGGAGGATTTGCAATCGCTTGATATCGGGCAAACGAAAGTCGCCAATCTGCTCCCACTAGCGGTGCTGACGGGCTTGCAATCGCTTGATGTCAGGCAAACGCCGGTGACCGACTTGGGTCCACTGGCCGGATTGGAAAGTCTGCAAAGGCTTTATCTTGTTGGAACCAAAATTACCGATTTGAACCCCTTGACTGGGTTGGCAAGACTGCAATCGCTTGATGTATCGGAAACGCCAGTCGCCAACCTAAACCCGCTGGCCGGATTGGCGGGCTTGAAATCGCTTGATGTGTCGGAAACACCAGTCGCTGACCTGATGCCATTAGTCAAGCTGGCTGATCTACAAATACTGGATATCCGGCACACGCAAATCACTGACCTGTCCCCTATGCTGCCGCTGATAAGACAGGGCATTCCGGTAAAATGGGTGGCAAGGTTCTGGGAAGAACAAGGCATTTTTGTACAAGGCTGCTCCTTCATCAATCCGCCTACCGAAGTAGTCAGAAGAGGCAACGCATCCATCCTCAATTACTTCATTGAAAAAGAAGCCCAGGGTTTCGACCATCTGTATGAAGCCAAGTTGTTGATCGTGGGTCAACCTAGGGCTGGGAAGACCAGCTTCCTGCGGCGATTGTGCCAACCCGGCAAGCCGCTACCGAAGGAGAGAGAGACCACCAAGGGCATAGACATCCATCGCCACGAATTCAAGCTCGCCAATGGCCGGCATTTTCGGCTGAATGTTTGGGACTTCGGTGGGCAAGAGATTTACCATGCCACCCACCAGTTTTTCCTAACCAAGCGCTCGCTGTATGTGTTACTGGATGATACGCTCAATAATTCAAAAACCGTGCAGGATGAGGGCTTCAAATACTGGCTGGAAGTGGTCGATCAACTCTCAGAACATAGCCCGGTAGTGATTTTTCAAAATGAAAGAGGCGGCAGAAGCAAAACCATCGGCTTGGCTGAAATCAAAAGCCGTTTCGACAATGTGAAAGAATGTTATCAGGGCAATTTGGAACATGCCGATGCGGTGGATAAATTGCGAGAGGATTTGGAATTCTTCGCCCAGAAGCTTCCCCATATCGGTGAAGAACTACCTGCTTGCTGGGTATCCATCCGTGCTGAAATAGAAGCCGAAGCCCTATATAAACCCTATATCTCGCAACAGGACTACTTCAACATTTACGCCAAATATCTGGAATTTAACCGCGAGAAAGCCTTGCATCTGAGCCGCTATTTTCATGACTTGGGCGTGTTTTTGCATTTCCAAGATGATATGCTACTGGCGAAATCCGTGATCCTTCAAAACACCTGGGCTACCGAGGCAGTGTTCAAGATTCTGGACGATGAAATCATCAAAAAAGACCGGGGGCATTTCAGCCTGCGGGATTGCCAACGGGTATGGAAGGATTCCATATATGCCGACATGCATGCGGAATTGCTGGCCTTGATGCAGAATTTTGAACTCTGTTATCGCTTGCCTGATGCAAAGCCGGACACTTGGCTGGCCCCGCAGCTATTGCCGCCGTCCAAACCTTCAGACTTGGTGAACTGGGAACAGCCGGGTGATTTGGCGTTACGCTACCGCTATAAATTTATGCCTAAAGGACTTATTAGTCGTTTAATAGTGCGCCAGCACTGCTTTGTGCCGAAATCAGATTTGGGCTGGGTTACAGGGGTATTGTTCGAGCGCGATGGCACGGAAGTATTAGCTGAGATTCCGCCAGAAGGCGGGGAAATTGCGCTACGGGCGCGTGGGCCGGAGCGCAAGGAATTGCTGTCCGTCATTGCCGCCGATTTAGACGCCTTGAACGACAGCTTCCATGGCTTGCGGGACAGGGTCGAGAAGCTGGTTCCGTGCATCTGCTCCAAATGTCGCTGTCTTGCCATACCAGAATATTTTGAGAAAAAGCGGCTGTTACAACGGAGGGAAGACAAAAAACTGAAAGTGGAATGTCCAAGTAGTTACGAAGATGTCGATGTATTGGAATTGTTGGATGGTATCCGCGTGAATCATTTGCCAATATGGGCCAAAGGGGAATCCGCCGTGGAAAAACAGAAAAGAATTTTCATCTGTTACTCGAAAGCCGATGATACCCACAAAAACAATCTCTTGAAACACCTGTCCGGCTTACGCGACAAAATAGCAACTTGGAACGACACGGATTTGCTACCAGGTGAAGATTGGAATGAGAAAATTAAAGAGGAATTGGAAAAGGCTGACATCGTTTTATATTTAGTTTCTAGGGACAGCATGGCAACCGAGTATATCCAAACAATCGAACTACCTTTGATTGAAGCTCGTTGCCAAAAAGGGGACTGTAAACTCGTCCCGGTGATTGTGCGTTCCTGCGATTGGACTACTTTGGACTTTGCCAAATACAATGCCCTGCCAGATAAAGACAAGCCGGTAACAAGCAAAAAGCATTGGGATGATGAAGACGAGGCTTGGCTGAAGGTTGTGGAAGGCGTAAAGCGGTTGGTTGATGCATTCAAAAAGGATCAGCCTTTATGAAATACACTCAAAATTTCAAAGGGCGAAGCTACGCCTTCAAGGGTCTGAAAACCTTGCTGGCTAATGCATCGCCATTGCGCTCGGCGGACGAGTTGGCCGGGCTTGCCGCTGTCTCGGAAGAAGAGCGTGCCATTGCCCAATGGATTTTGGCTGATCTACCGTTGACAGAGTTTCTCGCCGAACCGTTGATTCCGCCGGAAGAAGACGAGGTTAGCCGGCTCATAGCAGAATCCCATGACTGCGATGCTTTCGCCCCGATCTCATCTCTCACCGTCGGAGGGTTCCGCGAATGGCTGCTGGCCGTCACCACTTCCGACCAAGCCATTGCCTCGGTTCGCTGGGGGCTTACGCCGGAAATGGTGGCGGCGGTATCCAAGATTATGCGCAACCAAGATTTGATTGCCGTGGCGAAACGCTGTTCCGTCACTACCCGCTTCCGTAACACCATTGGCCTGCCGGGCCGTCTGTCCACACGCTTGCAACCTAACCATCCCACAGATGATCCTAAAGGTATTGCAGCCAGCGTGTTGGACGGCCTGTTGTATGGAAACGGTGACGCGGTGATCGGCATCAACCCGGCTATGGACAGTCCGAAACATGTTGAGAACCTGCTCCATTTGTTGGATGAAGTCATCTGCCGCCATGAAATCCCCACCCAGTCCTGCGTGTTGGCCCATGTCACCACTACGCTGGAATTGATGCGCCGTGGCGTTCCGGTGGATTTGGTATTCCAATCCATCGCAGGCACCGAAGCGGCCAACAAAAGCTTCGGCGTCAACTTGGCACTGTTGGCCGAAGCCCATGATACGGCGCTGGCCTTGGGACGCGGGACTTTGGGCGACAATGTGATGTATTTTGAAACCGGGCAGGGCACCGCACTCTCGGCGAATGCCCAACACGGCGGTATCGACGCGCAGACCTGCGAAGCGCGGGCCTACGCCGTCGCCCGTGCGTTTTCGCCGCTGCTGGTCAACACCGTGGTCGGCTTCATCGGGCCGGAATATCTCTACGACGGCAAGCAGATCATCCGCGCTGGGCTGGAGGATCATTTCTGCGCTAAGCTGCTGGGCCTGCCCATGGGCTGTGATGTCTGTTACACCAACCACGCCGAGGCCGACCAGAACGATATGGACAACCTGATGACCCTGTTGGCGGTAGCCGGTTGCACGTTCATCATGGGCGTTCCAGGAGGTGACGACATCATGTTGGCTTACCAAAGCACTTCTTTCCATGACGCACTTTATTTGCGCCGTGTGCTGAATCTGCGGCCCGCGCCGGAATTCGAAGATTGGTTGAACCGAATGGGGATATTTGATGGGCACAACGCCTTGAGCCTGGGTTTTACACCGCCTCGGTTGCTTGGTGTCATCAATGAATTAACCGGTGAAACACTATGACCGATCCGTGGATTGCCTTGCGTCGCTTCACACAGGCACGCATCGCCTTGGGCCGGGCCGGTCATGCGGTTCCCACCCAGGCACTGCTGGATTTTCACCTGGCTCATGCGCAGGC
>Ga0118677_10002845_pt1 | contig 34039 bp, 24 predicted proteins | sample AliMusrvi5mmetaG_FD_86154 | JGI IMG/M metagenome (GOLD analysis project Ga0118677, IMG submission 86154)
TTTTGACCGCCGGAGAGGACGCGGACCGTGCGGTCGCTGATGGCGGTCAGGCCGGCTTCCTCCAGCACCCGGTCGATGCGCTGGTCCAGCTCGGCGAGGCTGCGGCAATGCACCCGCAGGCGGGTGGCGGCCTCCACCGATTCATCCACCGTGAGCGGATCATAGGCGATGGAAAACTGCGGCACATAACCGATTTCCGAAGGCGCAAAATCCCCGCCCTCCGATAGATTCCGGCCGTCCCAGAACAAGCTCCCGGACGACTCGGGATTGAGCCCCGCGATGGTCTTGAGCAGCGTGGTCTTGCCGCAGCCCGAGGGCCCGACGATGGCCATGAAGTGACCCTTGGGCACCTTGAGCGAGACGTGATCGACGAGATTGACCTCGGCGCCGTCCTTGCGGATGGTGAAACAAACGTCTTTAAGTTCTAGCACGGGAGCTGTGGGTTAGGCGGTAACGGCAACCAAGGAAAAAGGATTTCACCGTCCCCGGCGAGCAATAAAATCGCAATAATATCGCGAGATTGCGGCTTGCGGGGTGCGGATTCCCTGTTATAATGCTGCATTCGTTCGCGGACCGCACCCCTGTGTGGTTCCGGGCGCGGCATCAACCATCAACCATCAACCCCACCCCCCCACCACCATGGCCTACACCCTTCCCGACCTCGGATACGCCTACGATGCGCTCGAGCCCCACATCGACGCACGCACGATGGAAATCCACTACACCAAGCACCACGCGGCTTACATCGCCAATGTCAACGCCGTCATCGCCGGCAAGCCGGAGCTTGAGGAAAAATGTCCGGGCGAATTGATCGCCGACCTGAAGTCCGTGCCGGAAGACATCCGCACCGTCGTGCGCAATAATGGCGGCGGACACGTCAATCACTCGCTGTTTTGGAAAATGATCGCACCGGGCGGCGCCAAGGCTCCCGGCGGCGATCTGGCGGCGGCCATCAACGCGGCCTTCGGGTCCTTCACTGCCTTTAAGGAAACCTTTGGCAAGGCCGCGGCCTCCCGCTTCGGCTCCGGCTGGGCCTGGCTATGCAACATCGATGGCAAGCTCTCGGTGACATCCACACCCAACCAGGACAATCCGATCATGGGCAGGGAATTCGGCACCTCTGGCGGCCGGCCCCTGCTCGGCCTCGACGTCTGGGAGCACGCCTATTATCTCAACTATCAAAACCGCCGCCCGGATTACATCGCCGCGTTTTGGAACGTGGTCAACTGGGATGTGGTCGCCGCCCGCTTCTCCGGTGAGTGCGGCTGCGAGGAAAAGAAGTGAATCCCAGCGTCTTGTAGCGTCGGTCTGCGACCGTCGCCGGCTGAAGCCGGAGCTCCCTGCGAACTCCGGCGGCCGGTATTCCGGCGATTTTCCGGGGTGCGGCGCTAGAATTGCCCGTTGGCCGGCGTTAGTGAAGGTGTACCAAACGCCCGTTGCCATGCAAATCCGCCTTCGCACTGCCAGTTTCGCCCTCTTGTTCCTTGTCAGCCTGCCAGCCATGGCGGCGGACAAGGTGCTCGTGTACACGCGCAATTTCACCAAGGACGGCAAGGGGTTTGTGCATGACAACATCGCGGCGTGCGTCAAGTCGATCAAGGAAATGGCCGCAGAGAATGGCTTCGAGGCGGATGTCTCGGAGGATCCGGCGGTTTTTTCGGCGGCCACCCTGAAGCCATACAAGGCCTTGGTATTCGCCAATTCCAACAACGAGGCGTTTGCCACCGAGGACCAGCGTGCCGCGTTCAAGGCATTCATCCATGGGGGCGGGGGATTCGTCGGGATTCATTCCTCCACCGGTTCGGAACGCGACTGGCCGTTTTTCCAACAAGTGCAGGGCGGGAAATTCCTGGCTCACGCGCCGCTGCAAAAGTTCACCATCAAGGTGCTGGATTCCGCCCATCCTGCGACCGCTCATCTGGGCAAAACCTGGCACTGGGCCGACGAATGCTATTTCTTCACGAATCTGAATCCCGACATCAAGGTGCTGCTGGCATTGGATACCTCGATGCCGTTGGAGAAGTTTTCGTTAGAGCAGCCCACGCTCGGCAAGATCAAGGGCGAATTCCCGCTGGCCTGGTGCCACGAGGCGGATGGCAGGCGCTCGTTCTATACCTCGCTGGGCCACAAGATCGAATACTATTCGGACCCCACCCTCAGAAAGCATCTGCTAGGCGGCATCCTCTGGGTGATTGCGGCGACGAAACAGCCCTAACCAATACAGTTGCTACAATCACTCACCGCAGTGTTCTCAGTCGGTTCCAGTGGCTTCAGTGGTAAAGTCAGACGGTCCAACCATTGTCGTCCATCCTTAGTACCCACCACCATCCCATGAAGACAAACTGCACAACAACCAATCGCCGGAGATTCATCAAACTCGCCGGCGGCACGGCTGCGGCCATCGGCTTTCCGACCATCATTCCGTCGCGAGTGTTAGGCGCGGCGGCGCCCGGCAAGTTGATCCAGGTCGCCCAGATCGGCTGCGGCCGCATCGCCAACGAAATGGACATGCCGGGTGTGCTCAAGCAGACGGGACTGGCCCGCATTGTGGCGGTGGCTGATTATGATTCGCAGCGTGCGGGCCTGGCCAAGCGGCGCGTCGAGGAGAGTTATGCAAAGTCCGTCAAGCAAACGGTGGACGTGAAGGCGCACCAGGACTACCGGGAACTTCTGGCTGACAAGGAGATTGACGCGGTGATGATCAGCACCCCGGACCACTGGCATGCGCAGTTGGTGGTGGATGCGGCGCTGGCTGGCAAGGACGTTTATGTGCAAAAACCCTTGAGTCTGACGATTGGCGAGGGGCGCTTGGTTAGTGATGTCCTGACGGCGAAAAAGTGCGTGTTTCAAATCGGCTCCCAGCAGCGATCGACGGAGCAGTTCGTGCGTGCCTCCCAACTCGTCCGCAACGGGGCCATCGGCAAGCTCCATGCCATCAAGATCGGCCTTCCCATCGATCCGGCCGGCGGCAACGCCAGGGAGATGCCGGTGCCGGCAACCTTTGACTATAACTCGTGGCTCGGCTCCACCCCGCAAGTGTATTACACTGAGGATCGCTGTCATCCGCAACAAGGGTTCGGCCGGCCGGGGTGGTTGCGGTTAGAGCAATTCGGCGCAGGCATGATCACGGGTTGGGGATCGCATCACATCGACATCGCCCAGTGGGCCATGGGCACGGAACAGACGGGGCCCATCGCCGTTGACGCCAAGGCCGTTTACCCGCCAACGACGAGCTTCTGGAACGTGCACGGGAAATACAACATCGTGTTGCAGTATGCCAATGGCGTGGCCATGACCATTTCCGACGAACTCCCCAACGGGGTGCTCTTCGAGGGTGAAGACGGTTGGATCTGGGTGAGTCGAGGCGGCGCTGCGGCCACCGCCAGCGATCCGCCGGCAGCCCAAAAGGCCACCAAGGCGTTCAATGGCAGTGATCCGGCCTTTGAAAAGGCCGACCTAACAAAACACAAGATCCAACTGCACAAGAGTCCGCGGTGGGACCACCACCTCGACTGGCTCGAGGCGGTGCGCGAGCGCAAGGAGGCGGTGACCAATGGCGAGGCCGCCCATCGCTCGTGCACCATCTGCCTGATGTCATCCATCGGCATGAAGCTGGGCCGCCCGCTGAAGTGGGATCCGGCAACCGAGCACTTCGACGATGCCGAGGCAAACCAAATGCTCAATCGTCCCGAGCGCGCACCCTTTGGTGCCTTCAACGCAGCCAAACTGGCGGGCTTCACCCGGTTCAAGACACTCTAACATGAAAGTCAACCTGTTCCGAATTTCCCGTTGGTTAGGTATCGCCGCGGCGCTGGCCCTGCCCGCGTGGGCCGCCCCGACCGTCAAGCTCATCACTCTCGACCCCGGGCATTTCCACGCGGCCTTGGTGCAGGCCGCCGACTACCCGCAGGTGGACCCGGTTGTCCACGTCTATGCGCCTGCCGGGGCGGATCTGGACCTGCATCTCAAGCGCATCGACGGGTACAACACGCGCCCCGATAAGCCGACCCACTGGCAGGAGGAAGTTCACACCGGTCCGGATTTCCTGCAACGGATGTTGGATGAGAAGAAGGGCAACCTTGTGATCATATCCGGCAACAACTCGCGCAAGGCGGATTACATCCTGCGTTCCGTGCAGGCCGGTTATAATGTGCTGAGCGACAAGCCGATGGTGATCGTGCCGGCGGATTTCGAGAAGTTGAAGCAGGCGTTCGCCGAGGCGGAGAAGCGCGGCGTGCTGTTATATGACATCATGACCGAACGCCACGAGACGAGCACCATCCTGCAGCGCGAGCTTTCCCGCATGCCCGAGATTTTCGGAACGCTGGAAAAGGGCACCCGCGAGCAACCGGCGATCACCAAGGAAAGCGTCCATCATTACTGCAAGATGGTCTCCGGCAAGCCGCTACAGCGGCCGCCATGGTTCTTCGATGTGACCCAACAGGGCGAGGGCATCGTTGATGTGACGACTCATCTGGTGGATCTCGTGCAGTGGGAGGCTTTCCCGGAACGGATCCTCAAGCCGGATGATGTTAGAGTACTCGCCGCGCGCCGCTGGACCACGAAGTTGAGTGCCGCGCAGTTTGAGAAAGCCACAACGCTCAAGGATTTTCCAGCTTCCCTCAGGGGCTGCGTCAATTCCGCCGGCGAATTGGAGGTGTATTGCAATGGCGAGTTCACCTACACCCTTCGTGGCGTGTATGCCAAGGTGTCGGTGACATGGAACTTCGAGGCACCGGAGGGTGGCGGCGACACGCATTACTCAATCATGCGCGGCAGCACCGCCAATCTCATCATCCGCCAAGGCAAGGAACAGAACTACAAACCGGTCCTCTACGTCGAGAACAAGGGCACGGCAAATCCCGCCGACTTCGAAAAACTCCTGCAAGCCGGCCTGGCCAAACTGCAGGGCACGTATCCGGGCCTCGCCATCAAGCCGGCGGACAAGGCATGGGAGGTGGTCATCCCGGAGGCATTCAAGATCGGCCATGAAGCCCACTTCGCGCAGGTGACGGCCAAGTATTTGAAGTATCTGGCAGAGGGCAAACTGCCCGAGTGGGAGGTTCCTAACATGATTACCAAGTGTTATACGATCATGGAGGCCTACCGCCTGAGCCGCTGATCTTGTACGTTCACCCACCGGTCTATGGTTTAGATGATATGTGGAGAATTTCACCTGGTCGGACAAAGATAACCACTGAGAGTACACTGAGAACCACTGATGCCACTGAAAAATATGAAAAAATCAGTGTTTTCAGTGGGTTTCAGTGATTTCAGTGGTAAAATTTCGCTGTCTAGCCTTTTGTAGTCCACCTCGCGGACTTCGCAGTCCGTTCTGAACATGCGCCCGGACCAATGGCAACAATTCAAGGCGGCGGCCAAGCGCCAACCCGGCGCGGGTGTCCCGCTCGCGCTCATCGTGGACAGCCCGTGGATGCCGGCCCACCTCGGGATTACGCACAACGCGTATTTCTTCGATTCGGAGGTTTGGTTCGACGCCCACCGGAGGGTGATTGAGGAATTCCCGGAGGTGACGTTCTTCCCCTCGTGGTGGGCGGAGATCGGCATGGCGGCGGAACCCTCCGCGCTGGGCGTGCGCGTCCGCTTCTGGCCGCACCAGACGCCCAGCGAGGAACGCGTGCCCTTCCGGCTCGAAGACCTCGACCAACTCGCCCCGCCCGATCCCACCAGCGACGGCTTTTGCCCGCTGATCCTGCATCGGTACGCCACGATGAAACAGCGCGTGTTCGATGCCGGATATACGATGCCCGTAGTAGCCGCGCGCGGTCCGCTCTGCACCGCCTCGTTTTTCCGCGGGGTCACCCAGTTGATGATGGACCTGATGGACGAGCCGGAGCGCGCGCTCAAACTCATCGACCTATGCACCACCCTCACCATCGACTGGCTCAAGGCGCAGGCCGCTGCCATCGGCCCGTGCGTGGAGGGCATTCTCGTGCTCGACGACATCGTGGGCATGATCGGGCCCGATGATTACGCTCAATTCGCCCACCCGTTTCTCAAACGCATCTGCGCCGCATTTCCCAACGATTGGGTGAAGGTCTATCACAACGATGCGGGCATCGAAGCCTGCCTCGAACGCCTGCCGGACACCGGCTTTGACGTGCTCAACTGGGGCAAACAGACCGACATTGCCAATGCCTGCAAGCGCCTCGGCGGCCGCATGACTTTGATGGGCAATGTGTCGCCATTGGAGATTGGCGTGCGCGGCACGCCCGAACAAGTGGAACAAGCCACGCTCGAAGTCCTGCGCAAGGCAACCGGCCATCCGCTGATCCTTTCCGTGGGCGGCGGCGTGAGCCCCGGCATGCCCGCCGCCAACATCCGCGCCATGGCACGGGCGCTTAGAGGGTGGCAGGAGGCGGAAGATGCAGCCAAGTAACGACAGGCGAGGACGCCTGTCTTACCTAACAGGCGGGACGCCTGTTCTCCCGTAGGCGCATTCGTCAGAATGCGGAGGGGCGAGTCCGTATCCCCCCCGGTGCCGCCACCATCACCCCAACGCGTTGTGACCAACGCGCCTACGGAGTGCTGTCGGTGCCGCAACGATGCGCCGAGAAGTGCGTCATTCCCCGCTCAGATTTCCGCCAATCGGCTTGTCTTTGTGGAGCTCCCCGCCCAGCCTCGGCCCGTCCATGTCCTTCTCTACCGTCAACAAAAGCATCGGTCGCCACCGGTGGACCATTTGTGCGCTGGTGTTTGCCGCCACGACCATCAACTACCTTGATCGCAACGTCCTCGGGCTGCTCAAACAGACCCTCTCTGACGCTGGCGTGTTCGGTCCCGCCAAGGCGGACCAGGAGTTGAACTATTCGACTGTGGTGATCTGTTTTCAGTTCGCCTATGCGGCGGGCCTGCTACTGGCGGGACGCATCATTGACTTGGTCGGCACCAAGAAGGGCTATGCCTACTCGCTCATTGGGTGGAGTTTTGCGGCCATCGGCCACGCCTTCGGTCACCACACATGGAGTTTCGGTTTCTGGCGTGCCGCCCTGGGGTTGACCGAATCGGGCAACTTCCCCGCGGCAAACAAAACCATGGCGGAATGGTTCCCGAAGAAGGAACGGGCATTTGCCACCGGCTTCTATAATTCGGGGGCCAATGTCGGTGCCATCATCGCCCCGCTGGTCGTGCCGTTCATCGCCAAAGCCTGGGGCTGGGAATGGGCGTTCATCATCACCGGCGTGGTGGGCCTCATCTGGCTTGCCTTCTGGCATGCCATGTATGACTCGCCCGCCGCGAAACTCGCGAACGGCCAACTCTCGCAAGCGGAATACGATTTCATCCACAGTGACCTTGACGAGCAGGAAGCCGAAAGAGCTGATGTGGCGAAGGAAAAAGTCTCATGGTTCCGGCTTCTCGCCATCCGCCAGACCTGGGCGTTTTTCGTCGGCAAGTTCATGACCGACCCGGTCTGGTGGTTTTTCCTGTTTTGGCTGCCGTCGTTTCTGGAGGGGGAGAACGCCCGCAAGGTGAAAGATTTCCTTGCCGCAAACCCGGGCTTTGCCGGCGACAAGGCCGACATTCCCGGCGTCATCAGTTGGCCGTTCGCGGTTGCTGTCGTGTACACCGTTTCCGGTTTCGGCTCGATCTTTGGCGGATGGTTACCGAAACACTTCATCCAGGGCGGCATGGACGCCAACCGGGCCCGCAAACTGGCAATGTTCATCTTCGCGTTGTTCCCGCTGACTGTGCTCTTCGCCTCGCACCTTGGGGCGATCAACACGTGGTTGGCCGTGGCCACCATCGCCATCGTGTGTTCGGCCCACGCGGCTTGGTCGGCTAACATTTTCACCACCGTTTCGGACATGTTTCCGAAAAAAGCGGTGGCATCGGTCACCGGCATTGGCGGAATGGCTGGTGCGGTGGGTGGCATTCTCATCGCCCGCGCCGCAGGTCTATTGCTCAAGCACTACACTTTGCTGGGCAAGGTCGAAGTGGGCTACGGCATCCTATTTGTCGTTTGCGGCTCGGCCTATCTCAGCGCATGGATCATCATGCATCTGCTCGTGCCGAAGTTCAAAAAGATTGTCTTGTAAGCTTGGAGTGACAATTCACCGCTCTCCGGGGCCGTCATCCATCACCGCCCGCATGTCGGCTTCGCTCCAGCCGGGAGCCTCGCTCAGGCCGGACTCGTCGATGGCGGCGGCGAGGCTGCGCTTTCTGGCCTGCAAGCGCAGCACTTTCTCCTCCACCGTGCCGCGGGTTAGCAGACGGTAAATCGTCACCGGCCGGGTCTGCCCGATCCGATGGGCACGGTCGCTCGCCTGGGCCTCGGCCGCCGGATTCCACCACGGGTCGAAGTGAATCACGGTATCAGCCGCCGTTAGATTCAAGCCGTACCCCCCGGCCTTGAGACTGATCAAAAACACGGGCGGACCGTCGGGGGATTGGAAGCGCTCCACGAGTTCCTGTCGGTTGCGAGTCTGTCCGTCGAGTCGCAAACTGCCCCAGCCGCGCTCGATCAAGCAACTTTCTATTTCACACAATTGTGTCTGAAATTGACTGAACACCAAGATTTTGTGATTTCCTGCAATGGCTTCTTCGAGCAAACCCAAGAGGCGTTCGAGTTTGGCCGAGCGCTGCGAGACAAGCATTTGCTTGAAGCTCTCCTTTCCAAGCAATGCCAGATCGCAGCAGGTTTGGCGGAGGCGCAGCAGGGCGGTGAGCAGTTGCATGCGGGCGGCCGCGGGATTGCCGGAGTCCTGGATGAGTTCAACCCGTTTGCGACCTTCGAGGAGCAGTTCCCGATAGACGGCTTGTTGTTCCGGGCTGAGATCGCAAAACTCGTCGATGAAGAGTTTTGACGGCAGTTCAGGCGCGACTTGTTCCTTGGTGCGCCTGAGCGAGAACGGCGCGGTTTTGAGGCGGAGTCGTTCTAACAGTCCGGATGCCGGCTCGCCCGAGAGGAGGGGAAGTTCGTATCGCTCGCGGAATTCCTGGCGCGTGCCAAGCCAGCCGGGGAGGATGAAGCGGAAGATCGACCACAAGTCGCGCACGCCGTTTTCAACCGGAGTGCCGGTGAGGGCGATGCGCCGCTTGGCGTGCAATTTGCCGAGGGCTTTGGCGTGATCGGTGTCGGGATTGCGCATCAAACTCGCTTCGTCGACCACCACCAGCGCGTAGTCGCGCCGCAGGTGCCAGGCCAAATCCCGCGCCAAGGTGGCGTAACTGGTCAGGATCACTTCGCGCTCGGTGATTTTCTCCCGCTCGACATCCCGGCTCGGTCCGTGCAGGATACGCACGCGCCGTCCCGGCGCAAACCGCGCCAGCTCGGCCCGCCAGTTGCCCAGCAGTGAGGTGGTGGCCACCACCAAGACCACCGCTTCGGAGGGCGCGGCAAGCTGCTCAAACAGACGCTCAATCAAGACAATGGCCTGGAGCGTTTTGCCGAGGCCCATATCATCGGCGAGGAGGGCGCCGCCGAAGCGTTCGACGCGGTTCCAGAGCCAGGCGGCGCCGACCTGTTGATAGGGGCGGAGTTCGGCCCGAATCGCCTCCGGCTGCGGGAAACCTTGGATTTTGTCTTCGGGTTTGGCAGTGCCGGACTTATCGAGTTGGTTACGGATTGCCTCGACCAGCTCGCCGGCGCGGGAGGAGGCGGTGAAATGGCCGCCTTCCTGCCGCAAGTCGAGTTCGGAGAAGAGCGGGTCGATGAGTTCCGAGACCTCGCTCGAAATAATCAGGCGGCGGCCTTTTGACGTCGCGCCTTGGCCGCTGCCGGAGCGCAGCAAGCGGCGCACATCAGCCGGCGCGATGACGTCCCCGGCGTCCGATTGAAACAAGAGGTTGAAGCTCAGCCAATCCTCGCCCGAGCCGAGGATCTCGATCTTGGGTGCAACGAGGACGAATTGGCGTTGGGCTTGGTGGAAGCGTTGGCCCTCGGTGACGGACCAGGTGCGGTGGAGAGCGGGCAGTGTGTGGGTGAGGAAATGAATGATGGCGGTTTCGCCATGCAGCGACCACGGGCCGGCGGCGAAATCGGCTGGGGTGAAGCCGGCGCGGGAGAGGGTGGTGGTGGCGTGCCGTTCCAAGGCCAGATCGCGGACTTCGCAGTGGCTCTCGTCGGTGAGGCGGGGCAATCCGGGGACTGAATCCCGGCCCGGCGGGACCGGGGGAACGCCGGGGTAGTGGATGCTGAGATGGGCTTCGAGGTGCTGGAGCGAGCCATCCAGCGCGAGGCCCACGGTGAAGGGAGCGGCGACGAAGTGGAGCGTCTCAAGCCACGAATCCGGGGGAAATTCGAGCCATTCCTGCCAGCGCTCGAGGTGGGCAAGGAATCTTTCGGCGGGCAGTTCCACGCTGCGCCCTGCGATGAGTTCGGCCAGCGGGCCGGCGAGGTCGGCCGGCATGGCACCTTGGCCGATTCGGGTGAGGCTGTCAGGCGCCAGTTGCCAGCAGCGGCCGTCGATGGTGATGCGCGGGAGGGCATCGGGTTGCGGGACGAGCCGCAGGACGGCCGGGTGGTGGCTAAGGTCGAGGAGTTGGATCCTGCCGGCGGCACGGACTTCCAGGGAGCTGCGGTCCCTACCGACGACAATGCACGGATGGCCGATGAGAGCGTCCAGAAAGGCGGCCAGCGTGGTGCCCGCGAGTTGCAGGTGCTGCGGTGATTGGCTGGGTCCGGCGGCGGCGGCCAGCCATGCGCCAAATGCCGGATCGGCCGGAGCGGAGCCGGTGCTGTGGCTGACGGTTGCGGCGAGTTTGCCGCGCGCGAGGGCCTCGCGCCAATTGGGAGCCAGAAAAATTTCCCAGGACTGGGGCGGAGACGGCGTTGCGGTGCTTGGCAGCGGCGGGTTTGTTAGGAAGGGGGTGCCGCGCAGGGCGGCCAATCCAACCGCGACGGCATGGGCGCAGACGGCACCGCTGGCTTGGTTCTCCGGGCAGGAACAGCGGGTTTCAAAAGCGGTGGTGGACACGACGCGCACGCTGACGCGCAACAGACGCTTGCCCTCGCACACGGTGCCACTCCAACCGCTTGGGTCGGATTTCACGGCAGTGGCGGCCCCGGTATCGCAGAGGGATTTCCCTGCCTTGAATGCCTGCCACGAGGCCGCGCCCCGCAAGGTTGATTCCGTCCAGCCGCTCATGCGGGACGGGAGCTATTGATAGGATGATTCGACGCGTTTGGCGACATCGCGGTAGCCGTAATCGACTTCGTAGATTTGCTTGAAGCACTCGAGGGCGTGTTCCTTGTCGCCCATTTCATCGTGAATGAGGCCTTTCTCATAGAGGACTTCCTTCTTGGTGTTATCCATGGAGTGGAGGTCTGAGAGGGCGTCGGAGTACTGTTTGATAGAGAGGTCGAACATGTTCTTGGCCTTGAAGGTACGGCCGAGCAGGAGCAGCACCTTGGTGCGGATGTGGGGATTGCGGGTGGCCTGTTGGAGGTGGAGGATGGCGCCGCTGTGATCGCCGGCCAGATAGAGGGCGTTGCCGAGTTCGTAGCGCAGTTGGGGATCGGTGGGATTTTGGTCCACGCGGCGTTTGGCCTCGGCCACGACCAAGGCGAGGCGCTCGGCCTTGTGTGCGGCGAGGGCGGCTTGGAGTTCGACGTTGTCGGGATCGGCGGCGGCTGCGGTTTCGAGGTTGCGGATGTCGGCCTCGGCGGCGCGGTCTTTCATCTGGCCGGCCTTGATGCTGAGGGCGACGTCGTTGGCGCTGAGGGTGTGAGCCCATTCATAGAAGGTCTGTGCGTTGTGCCAGTCTTCGAGTTGTTCGTAGATGTTGGCGAGATCCTTGACGGTGGCGAGGTGATTGGGATCGGCGTTGTATTTCTCGATGGTGCGGTCGCGGCGTTCTTCGAGTTGTTCCTTGGTGAGGCCGGAGCGAGTGGCCTTTTCGAGTTCCTCGACTTCGGCGGCATTTCGCATGAGGGTGCGCATGTCGGCGTTTTCATCCCACTTTTGTTTTTGCATGGAGGCGCGGGCGGAGGCGTCCTTGGAGCCCTTGATCGCGGCGGAATCGGTGGGGTGGTGTTTGATGATGTCGTTATAGACGTCCGAGGCAATGAGATGTTGGTCGTGGGCGAAGTAGAATTCGGCGAGCTTGTGGAGCAGTTTGGCGTTTTCGGGGTAGCCCTTGCGGACGGTTTCGAGGGCGAATGCGGCGGAGTCGAAGAGTTCCAAGCGGACGAAGGTATCGAAGAGCAGTTCGCTGGCAGCCTCGTTGTAGGGGTCCTTTTCGAGTTCTTTTTCGATGAGCGGGAGGGTGCCGGCGGGATCTTTCTTGGCATGACCGGCGAGTTTCATCAGGCCCATGCCGCCGGTCTGGATGCCGAAGAGTCCGCCTTTTTTCTTGGGGGCGCCGCAGAGTTGGATCTCACACTTGCGGAGGAGTTTGCGCCCGTCCAGAAAGCCCGGGCTGTCCTTGAGCACGGCTTGCAAGAGGCTCACGGCGTAGGGCAGGTTGGAAGTCTGCACCGCGCTGATGGCCTTGAGCCAGAGGGGTTTGATGGTCTGCTGGAGGTCTTTTTCGGTAATCTCAGGCATGGCGTGTGGACTGGCTGGAGCTTTCGGGCAGAGATGCGTGCAAGTGGCGACGAACATCCACCTTGGCGGATGCGCCGGGAGTTGGCAAGCGCCGGTTGCAATAGAAGCGAAACTTCTCGCGCGCAAGCCGGCGGGGGAAATCGGGCCGGTCGGACCGGTAGCAACGGCATGGCCGGGAAGCTCCCGCGCCAGGTCCTTGGGCAGACATGGCAGACAAATGGGCGTGGCGAGAGAAATTGTGGCGGGTGGTTGGGGGATTTTCGCAACCGCGCCCCCCCGCCGGGCCCGCGAATTTCACATTTCTGAAAAAACCCGCGATTTCCCGGTTGACACCCTCGGGTCCGGTCCCTAGATTGCGCCCCCCTTCGCCTGCGACGGTGGCCGTTTGCCGCGCCCGAAGACTCCAACACCAAGCACATGAAGACGTTTTCCGCCAAGCCGCACGAAGTCGAGCGCAAATGGTATGTGATCGATGCCAAGGACAAGGTCCTGGGCCAGGTCGCCGTAGAGGCGGCCCGGTTGCTCCGTGGCAAGCACAAGCCGATATTCACCACCCATGTTGACACGGGCGATTTTGTGGTCGTGGTCAACGCCGACAAGGTTGTCCTGAGCGGCAACAAGGAAGGCTCGAAGATCTACACGCGCTTCTCCGGCTACGTCGGCGGCAAGCATGTGGAAACGCCGCGGCAGGTGCGGGAACGTCGGCCGATCCTGCTGGTTGAGCGCGCCGTGTGGGGGATGATTCCCAAGACCCGGCTTGGCCGCGCGCAATACGGCAAGCTCAAGGTGTATGCCGGTGAAACCCATCCGCATGAAGCCCAGCAACCCGCCGTTTACGAAGTCCGCTAACCTAACAACAATCTCCCATGACCGCCCCAACCACAAAAAGCGCCACTGGTCGCCGCAAAACCGCTGTTGCCCGCGTTTGGATGACCGAAGGCACCGGCCAAATCGTCATCAACGGCCGCCATTTCGAGGAATACCTCCCCACCGCCGAACTCCAGAACAGCATTCTGGCTCCCTTCCAGCAACTCACCCTCGTCAACAAGTTTGACCTCAAGGTGGTGGTCAGGGGCGGCGGCGTCCATGCCCAGGCGATCGCAATCCGTCACGCCATCAGCCGCTCGCTCACCCAGGTGGACCCGGAAAACCGCAAGGTCATCAAGCCGCTGGGTTTTCTCACCCGTGACCCCCGCATGAAGGAACGCAAGAAGTCCGGCCAGCCCGGAGCCCGCAAGCGCTTCCAGTTCTCCAAGCGTTAGGCTCGGAGCGGGACCCCCCCCCGATCCATCAAAAAACGCCGCGGCTGTCATGGCTGCGGCCTTTTTTGTCGGTCACCGCCCGAGAAGCGTGCCCTAACAAATCAATCGCGGCAGCCGGGACGGCTGGTTTTCCGGACGGGCGAGGACGCCTGTATTCCATCCGCCGCCTGGTTGCAGCGGTTCCGTTTGACGGGCCCTAGCGCAGGCGGCTGCAACTGGCACGCCGGGCTTGACCGATGGCCGCGGATCGGGCAGGGATGGTCTGTGCGTTCCAGCCATGCCTGAAGCCCGGAAAATCGCGTTGTTTGGTGGGACCTTTGATCCGGTCCATCTCGGACATGTGCATTTGGCGGGACTGGCCCAACAGGCGCTGGATCTGGATGAGGTGCGGTTTCTGCCCTGCCGGATTTCGCCGCACAAGCCCGGCCAAGAGCCGACCCCCGCCGCAGACCGCCTGGAAATGTTGCGACTTGCCACGGCGGACCTTCCGTGGGCGGTGGTCGATGATTTCGAGGTGCGGCGCGAGGGGCCGTCGTTTTCCCACGCGACGGCCGAGGCGATGCGGGCGACGTTTCCCGGCGCCCGCCTGTTCTGGCTCCTCGGCAGCGACCAGTGGGACGCCCTGCCCCGATGGCAATATCCGGAGCGCCTGGCCGCTTGTGTCGAATTCATTGTCTTTCCCCGTGGCGATCCGCCGACGCCACGCGAGGGCTACGTCATGCATGCCCTCGCCGGCACCCATCCGGCAGCGGCCACGGACATTCGCGGGGCGTTTGCCCAAGGCCAAGCCTCCCATCCTTGGCTGAACCCGGCGGTGGCGGAGTATATTGTTAGGAAACGGCTGTATCGGCGGTGATTATGTTAGGCCGGATCGGCAGCAATCAAGCCTCCGACATCCTGAACTCGAGGGGAAATGGATGAGACCTTGTGAAGAAGGGCGGCGGGCAAGATGCCCGCGCCACCGTGGTCCGGGATCCTGCCCGCGCCACCGTGGTCCGGGCATCCTGCCCGGAGTCAAATGGTCTCACATGATTTCCCGGCTGAATGCCAATATCCGGCTGAGCAAAAAATCACCGGTCTCACGGATTTTCATGTTGATCAAGACGAAGCACGCGGATATCCTCCTCCAACCCGCATACTCAAAATCCGTAACTCAGAAAGTCCGACAGGCTGCTGGCAGTAACTGTTTGACCCACCAGCGATACCCAAGACAATAAGACATATGGCAAATCTTTCCCAAGGGAACATGGGTCCCGAAGTGCGGACTCTGCAAACGGCACTAAACCAACAGCTATTCCCCCGCCCCAATCTTGCGGTGGACGGCATTTTCGGGCCACGTACTCGCAACGCCGTGGTCGCTTTTCAACTACAAGTTGGCCTAACGCCAGACGGCATCGTCGGGTCTCGCACCCGTGCCGCCCTCGGCATGCCCGCCCCGGATAATCCGTTTACCCACACTATTAGCCTGCATTTCCGCAGCCTCACACTCACGGCTGTGCCCTTCAACGCCATTCTTTCCAGCACCCAGGCCGTGTATGCGCAGTTCGGTATTCGGGTCGCTTTCGGCTCCGGATTGAGCCTCGGATTGTCGCCGGAAGATGCGGATCGCTTCAAACAAATTGACGGGCAGTGCCAGTGGACCGCCTCCGGAGATTTCTTCGATGTCGAACAACTGGGCGGTACCATTCCTGCCGGGGTTATCGGCGTTTTTTTTGTGGATCGATTTCAACAGGCACTCAACGGTTGCGGCGGGCATGCCCCCAATCGCCCGGCGTGCATTGTCGCCAAAGCGGGCACGAATTTCTGCACGGCGCACGAAGTCTGCCACATCCTCCTTTCGTCCAGCTTCACGCCGGTGCATATCAATGACCCCACCAACCTGATGCACTCCGTGGACATCCAGCGGGCCGCCGTTCCGACGCTGACCCAGGCACAGGTGGATCAAATCAAACGGTCCCCACTCTGCCGGAGAATCTAGCGCGACTCAGCGGCTTTTGGCAAGGTGAAAATCCGCTCAGATTCGCAAGGCGTTCATGGGCGACGGTTTGGAGAATGGGTGAAGGCGCTTGAAGGCTTGGATGGGTAGGCATGCAACGGGTGCGGGGCACGAAGCTAGGACTGGACCGGGGCTGAAGAGTGTTCGGAAGGATGCCGAACACTGCCGGCGGGACGCCGGCGCTCCCCCAGAATTGCTACAAGCCGCCGCGCTCGGATTCCGCGGGGCTTGCGGGTTGGCCGATCCATTGGACTTGCAGGGGTTTGTCGGTGGCCAGGTGCACGTCGCGCTGGGGGAAGGGCACGCCGCAACCGGTTTCGCTGAAGCGTTTTTCGATCATCAGGCGCAGGTCGCTGGCAATGATTATGGGGCTGGTGGCACCCAGCAGATCCAGCCAGAAATAGAGGCTGAAGATCAGCGCGCTCTCTCCGAAGTCCTCGAACACCGCGAACGGCGCCGGCTCCTTGCAGACCAAGCCGTGGCGGCCGGCAGCTTCCGTTAGAATCTCCACCACTTTGGGGGGCGGGGTGCCATAGGCCACGCCGACGCGCAAGTTGCGACGCATCTTGGTGCTGGAGAGCGTCCAATTGGTCACCCGGTTCTCGAGAAACACCGAGTTGGGAATCATCGTTTCCACATCGTCGGGGCCGCGCACGATCGAGGAGCGGGTGTTGACCTCGATGACGGTGCCGACGATGCCATCCACGTCCACCATGTCGCCGACGCGGACCTTGCGTTCGACCAGGACGATGATGCCGCTGATGAAATTCTTGATGAGGCTTTGGGTGCCGAAGCCAAGGCCGATGGCCAGCGCGCCGCCGAAAAACGCAAACACGGTGAGCGGGATTCGTAGAAACGCCAGGGTGCCGATGGCCAGAAACAGCCCCACGACAATCATCGCCCAGTTGCGCAGCGTGCGGGCCTGGGCGTCGGCGATATGGCCACGAGCGACCAAACTGCCATGGATGCGTTTGGCGATGAGCAAGGCGACCCAATAGCCGATCATGAAAAACAACGCGGCTCGCAACAACATCCCGAGAGTGACCCGGTACTTGCTGGTGATGGTCTGGCCGTCCACGTCCACCTTGTCCTCGAAACTCATCACTTCGAAGCCCCAGAGGGCTTTCACCGCTCCCCAGCCTTTGGCAGTGAGCGCGGCGAACTGCTCCGAGAACCCGGTCTTGGCCGAATCCGGGGTGTATTCCAAGACCCAGCGCTTGACCAATTTCCGCTGGGCTTCGACCGCCTGTGAAAGTCGTTGGAGCATCGCGAGTTTTTCGCTGGCGTTGGCCCGTTGCTCGTTGAGCAGGCTGAAGCGGGGATCGTCTGAACTGATCGTCGCCGCACGCGCTTCCAGTTTGCTCAGATCGGCGCCGTTTCTGGCCAGTTCGTCGTCGATCACATTGACCCAGGCCCACAGGCCCTCGCGCGGCACCCTGAGCGCGTCGAGCGCCTCGGCCTGTTGCTTCGGGCCGCGGGCTTCGACGAGCATCCGCCGGTCCTGATAGGCTTTGAGGCCGACGTTTTCCAATTGCTGCAGGCCCTCGAGTCCTTCGACGAGCATTTGAGTGGTTTCGACCCGGCCCTCGGCGACCTCCAGGCGATACTTCGCGAGTTCCATGTCCGGCGGCTCCGGGGCGGCGGCGGGCGGTGGCGGCACCAGCGCATCGACGGCGGCCTGCGCCTGGCTGCGGGCGATCATCGCCGCCTTGAGCCGTTTGGCAACACCATCGAGTTCCTTGCGGACGGCCTGTTTGCGCTCTTCGGAGATTTTGCCGAGCTTGGCGAGATCCGCATCATTGAAACGGGCGTTGGCGTTGGCAGTCTTCACCTGTCGTTCGAGCAGGGCCAAATCGGTCTTGGCAGCGGCGATGCGGTATTTGTTCCCGTCGATCATGGTTTGGACCAAGCCGGCCCGCGCCGCCAGCAGTCGGGCTCGGGCGCGAGCCGCCTCGAGCCGCCACTTGGCCGCCGCGGTGGTGTCGGCGTCTGCTTTTTGCATCTCGCCGAGGGCATTGTTCACCCCTTCTTCAGCGGCTTTGGTGTCCGCCATGATGCTGTTGAGGAGGCGTTCATAGTTGGCCAGCGAGGCGTCGGCCGAGGCCATGCTGGACTTGACCGCATCCCGCTCATTGAGCAAATCGTCGATCATGAGCAGCGAGTACGGCGGCTTTTCCTTGAAGCCGGACCAGGCGGCTTCGTCGGCACGCGAGGAATCAAGCGCCTTGCGAGCGTCTTCGACGATGCCGGAGTTCTTGAGCGAGCGCGTGGTTGTTAGAACCATTTGCTCCAAATCGCGGCGGCGCTGGTCGAGATCCGCCGGGCTGATGCCCTCGGGCAAGGCGGCGGCGGCACCGGGGGCATCCAGGCGTGCCAGGGTGTCGCGCGCGTCCTTATGCCATTGCTCCAGGCGGGAGCGGGCGTCGTCCGGCTTTTCCGCTGGCTTGGGTTTGGCGGCCTCCGGACTTTCCGCCGCTTTCTTCAAGGTGGCAATTTGTCCCGGCGCGGCATGCGGGAGGGCGAGCGCCGCCAGCAGGCAGGCGAGTCGAATCCGCCGCCGCAGCAGGGCTTTCAATGGAGGCAACTTCATGTGGCGCGAGCTTGACGTGGGAACCCCTTGAGAGCAAGCGGGAACCGGCAGTCAAATCCCTGCCGTCGGGGACACGCAGCCTTGCCAGCGCAGCCGCGTCCAGCTAACGTCTCCGCCATGACCGCCTTGGAATCCCGCACGTCCGATTGCCACTCCCGCGGCCGGGCGCTCCCTGTGCCGGCCGCCGTCAAGCCAAACACGAACCGCAGAAAGTCGTGAGCTATCGCCTCAAAAAGGGCCGCAGGCTGACTCGTTCGCTTGCCACCGTGGTGAATCGCCAACTGAGCGGCGCGATCCGCCAGGTTCCAATCGCCGGACCGGGGAATCCGGAAGCGATCCATCGGGTGCGCATGCATCTGAAAAAATCCCGTGCGGCGCTGCGCTTGGTCCGGAGCACGCTCGGTGAGCGCTTCGAGGCGCAAAACGCCGCGCTCCGCGATGTCGGCCGCCTGCTCTCCGCCATCCGTGACAATGAAGTTCTGCTAGCAACCTTCGACCGCTTGACCCGATCACTGCCCGAGGCCGAGCGGAGCGGGCTGGCCGCGGTGCGTGGCCCACTGGCGGAACGGCGGACCGCCGCCATTCAAGTCGGTACCGCCGCCCGGATCCAATGGCTGCTCGCCCTGATCCGGGTGCGCTCCGCATTGCGCCCGTGGCCTGCCGTCGGCGGTGCGGCAGTGGTGGACGGCTGGATCGACGGCTTCAAGCGTGCCCGCAAGAGTTGGCGGGAGATGACGCAGAACCCCCACCCGGACCGCGTTCACGAATGGCGCAAACGGGTCAAGTCCCACTGGTATCACGCCCGCTTGCTGCGAAATTTCACCCCCGACGCATCCCGCCATCGTCGGCGCCAGCTTCGCGACTTGTCGGTTCTCCTGGGCGATTATCATGACCTTGCCCTGCTATGCGAACACCTGGCGGCGCGACCCGAAGCGTTCGGCACGCCCGCACAAGTGGCTATCGTTGAGCGCATGAGCGCGGTGGAGCAGACAGAATTGTTAGAAACGGCAATCGCGCTGGGGCGGGAGCTGTTCGGGGGCAAACCGGCTGTTTTCCGCCTTGAACTAAAAACCCATCAATAGGTTTCAAGGGATGAGGGTTAGGGCGTGGCGTGCGGCACCTGGCGCAGCACGGCCAAAACGGCGCCATGATCCGATGGAAACTGGCGCCGGGCGCGGCGGATTGCGGTGCTTTCAAGTTGTAGCGGATAGACCGTCGCGCTGATCGGCTTCAGATCATTGGCACGCAGATACAAGCGGTCGATCCGATCCAGCGGCAGCGGCTTGTGGGTTTTCGGCTCGGTGCGATAGAGCGGCGACCAGGTGATGCCCGGGGTCTTGAGCGCCGATGGGTACACGGCGCGGAAGGCATCGGTGAAGCCGGCCTGTTCGAAGGCCAGTGACGAGGGCAGCGGCAGGATCAGATTGCGGTGCAGGTTGCGGGTTTCCGCGCAGTAGTCGAGGTGGGAGGGACAGTTCCAATCGCCGCCGACGAGCAGCGGCAGCGGGCCATCGAGTTGGCGGAGTTTCTTGAGGCGATCGATGATGGCCTGGGTTTGCCTGGCTCGTTCCGAATGGGCCGTTTCGCAGGCGAGGAGTTCCCTCGGCGAGGCATCGGGATTGGCACGCCAGTAGTCGGGCAGGTAAGAATGATAGTCGCTCCAACAGGACCAGGCAAAGAACTCCAGACCGGGAGCCTTGATTCGCGCCCCGATCGCATACCAACCCGCGACGGAGAAAGTTTGCACGATCTCGAACTTCGTTAGAATGCAAATGGCGGTGCCGATCCCCTGATGGGCGTGCCAGCCGAGTCGGGCGGCCAGCCAGGGACCGAGCTTGTCGCGCCCCTCGGCGATCGCATCGCTTTCCTGCATGAGAACGAGGTTCGCGCCGGAGTCGCGGATGATTTTCAGCGCCTTTTCCGGACCCTCCTCGAAGTGCTTGGCACCTTCCTGCACATTCCAGGTCAGCACGCGGAGATCCTCCGCCCGGCAGCACAGGCCGACCAGCAAACCGATCAACAGGGGAATGCTTCTCATGGACAATTCGCTTGGGTAGTTCAAATGGAACGATCAAAGGCCTACCATGCCTCGGTCAACTGGAGCATGGTTTCGTAGTTGCGCAAGGTCAGCGGGGACAAATCGCGGCCATAGGGGCTGGCGGAAGGCAGCAGCACAAATCCGCGGCCCGTGCCGCTGGTCCCTTCATCGAGCGCGCGTTTCACCTTTTCGGCAAAGCGCGGCGTAGGCAGCATCTCGATGTCGGCGATTTCCAGATTGCCGAACAGCACAAGCTGCCGACCGTGGCGTTGCCGCACCTCGCGCAGTTCCATGTCGCCTTGCGGCGGCGGCTCAATCGGGTCGAGGCCATCCGCGCCCATGCCTGCGATCAGGTCGAGGATGTTCCGCAGGCGACCATGACAGTGGACGCGCGCATAGCCGCCGTGGGCCTGGATGGAGCGGATCATGGGGGCGACGTGGCGGCAGACGTATTCGTCGAACAAGCGCGGCGGCAGATAGGGTTCGGAGGCATACTCCGGGCCGTAGATGCGCCACAGCCGGCCGGGAAAACGGCGGCTGACCTCGGCGGTGCGTGGCTGGATGCGGCAGGCCATTTTTTCCAGCAAGCGGTGGAACAACGCCGGTTCGGTAAAGGCCAGCACGGTGTAATCCTCCATGCTGAACAGGGCTGCCGCCGCGCAGAGCGGGTCTTCCGTGTCAACCATCAGGATTCCCCGCTCGCCGAGTGCGGCTTCCTCGGCCTCGAGCGGCCCGGTATCAATGTGTTCGGCAAACGCCTCGTCGGGAATGGCAAGATAGGCTTCGACGTCGGCGGCGTCCTTGAGCAGATGCTCGACAGTCCAAACCGTGTTGACCTGCCGCTCGCGTTTGGTGACTTCCGTCAGGGTCCGCCCGGCCACGTTCAACTCGGTGCGGGTGATCCGCGTCTCGCCGTCGTCCTGCGTGGTGACGCGAAAGAACTCGTGCCAGCGCGCGGTGGTCGCCGAGCCGGTGGGGTCGATCGAGCGAGCCCGCACCGGACTCATCATGCGAATGATATCGGTGTGTTGCTCGGCGAGCCGCACCAGCGGCTCCCAGGCCGGCGAGTTATAGACGTTGTAAGGATCCGGATCGCTCGTATCGATCCGGAAGCCGCCAATCTCATAAAAGCTCACCGGCGGCCGGTCGACCGGCTCGCCGCGCAAGGTTGCCATCAAGCGTTCGCGTCGTGTCATGATTTTTCGTTAGGTCGATTCAACAGGTCTGGCGGCCAATCCCAACTGCCGGCCAAGGCGCATCCGGCGCATTGGACTACCTGACAGATCGAGGACTGGCTGGAGGGAACTCCACTTCATTCACGGGCCACATGGCAACCAGATTCTTGCGCAGGATCAGGCAGAATGCCCGGCGTCTTCCCGTGGGCCGGACATCCTGCCCGGCGTCTTCCCGTGGGCGAGGACGCGTGCACGGTTTGCATCACCACCCGAGGAGGCGGCCGACGGCGGTGCGCAGGGCGGCTTCCAGCACGGCGGCCTCGCCATGGGTGAGGGGGATGGACACTTTGCGCAGCGATTTATCGGCGGCTTCCTGGCGCGAGATGCTCAGCGCGTATGGGGCGCGCTCCGGGTCGTCGCGGAAGGTGAGTTCGAAGGCGCTGTTGGCCTTTTCGGTTTGGTGGAAGAGCTTGGCTTGGGGCTGGCGGCCTTGCAAGGTGGCAAGCACCGGGCCGACATCGGCGAGGCTCCATTTCATGGTGATTTTGGTATCCCAGTCGAACTGTTTTTCGCCGGTTTGGGCGGCGGCATCGACAAACATGGCGGCCTTGGCGGGATTGAGCCCGAAACGCAGCACCCCGCCGTTGCCGCGGGAGTTAGGCTTGTAGATGGCATAATCGGCGGTGCGCTCGGGGGTGAGGTTGCCGCTGAGGGTGGCTGGGCTTGAATCAACAACAGTGTCTTTCATTGGATTGGTTGGTTGGATTACACCGCGACATTTAGCGCGATTTGGCAGAGTGTGCAAGAGAAAAGTGTTCAAAAGAACAAATTTTTTCAAGGGCCGGGCTGGTGCGGTGCGGCGTGCGGTAATTTCCGGCAGTCCCGCCTTGAGACGGATCGTGCCGGAGATCACATCCCCCCACGGCTAGCGGTTCCCGGGTCTGCCGCCGCGTGCGGTTTGCGCTTGGCAGGCAGCGGGGAATGCCCTTTGCTCATGCCCTCACCCCCAAATCCCCATGACCAAACCCTCCCTTGCCGAAGCCTGCCTGTGCTCCACCCTCACCTGCGATGGTGCGATGGGCACCCAACTCATTCAACGCGGCATGCGAATCGGCGAATGCGGCATGCTTTGGAATGCCGAGCGGCCCGAGGATGTCAAGGCGGTCCATCAGGCGTACCGCAGCGCCGGGTGCCGCTTGATCACCACCAATTCGTTCGGCGGCAGCCGTTCGATGTTAGCGCGGCACGGGCTCGGCGACAAGGTGGCGGAGTGGAACCGGCGTGCCGCGGAATTGGCCGGCGAGGTGGCCGGGCCGGACGGTTGGGTGATCGGCGATGTGGGTCCATTCGGGGATTTTCTCGAACCGCTGGGAGAGACCACGGCCGCCGAATTGGAAGCGATTTTCCGCGAGCAAATCAGTGCGCTGGTCGCAGGCGGGGCGGACGCCATTCTGGTGGAAACCATGAGCGACCCGGGTGAACTCTGCGCCGGCATTCGCGCCGCGCGCGCCGTCACCGACCTGCCGGTCATCGCCACCTATGCCTTCCAAAAAAGCGCCGGGGAATACCGCACGATGATGGGCACCAAGGTGGCCGAGGCCATCTCAGCCGCCTACGACGCCGGTGCCAACATCGTCGGGGCCAATTGCGGCACCGACCTGTCGCTCGCCGATTACGTGGAACTGGCCAAGGAAATCGTCGCTGCGGCCGATGGGCGCGCCACCATCATGCAACCCAATGCCGGCGCGCCGCACCCGGTGGGAGACGATGTTCGCTATGATGCCACTTGCGAGGAAATGGCGACCTTGGCCCGGACCCTGCGCGGGCTGGGCATTGCCATCGTCGGCGGCTGTTGCGGCACCTCGCCCGAACACCTCGCCGCCATGGCCAAGGCGTGAGGAATGTAGCGCCAGTGGGCGCGCCAGTGGGCGCGCTGGTGGGCGCGCTGGTGACAGCGCGGGTGGGCGCGCTGGTGACAGCGCGGGGGAAGGAGTCCCGCCCGCTCCTTGGCCAACTCACTGGCCAGACCGCATTCTCACGAATGCGCCTACTTCTTCTCACGAATGCGACCCCATCCCTTCACGAAAGGCTTGCATGCGCGCCGGGAATCGTTTAAGAAAACCGAAACATCACCATCACTTATGGCAGCGGATTACACGGAAGCGGACATCAAGTCCTTGGATTGGCGCGAGCACATTCGCATGCGCCCCGGCATGTACGTGGGCAAACTCGGCGACGGCTCGTCGCCGGACGACGGCCTCTACATTCTGCTCAAGGAGGCCATCGACAACTCGATTGACGAGCACATCATGGGCTACGGCAAGGAGATCCAGGTGGACATCGATGAGGAGGGCCGGGTGGAGGTGCGCGATTTCGGCCGCGGCATCCCGCTGGGCAAGCTCTTCGATTGCGCCGCCCAAATCAACACCGGCGCCAAGTACGATAGCGAGGCCTTCAAGAAGTCCGTCGGCCTCAACGGGGTGGGCATCAAGGCGGTCAACGCGCTGTCCTCGTTTTTCGAGATCCAGGCGTGGCGCGACGGTCTAACCAAAGCCTTGGAGTTTTCCCAAGGCGTCCTGACCATGGACATGAAGAACCCGCGGCGCGACGACGGCATCAACGGCACGCGGCTGGCGTTTGAGTTGGACCGCAGCGTGTTTCCGGCCAAGGCGAAGTACCGCGAGCCGTTCATCGAGAAGATGTGCCGTTACTATTCCTATCTGAATCCGGCGCTGACGATGATCTTCAACGGCAAGAAATTCCGGTCGCGGGATGGTCTGTTAGACCTGTTGCGCGAGGAGATGGAAAACGAGCCGCTCTATCCGCCCGTGCATCTGGTGGGCAATGACATAGAAATCGCCTTCACCCACACCGTCGAAAGCGGCGAGGAGTATTATACGTTCGTCAACGGTCAGAACACCTCGCAGGGCGGAACCCATCTGGCCGCCTTCCGCGAGCAGTTGGTGCAGGTCATCCGCGGCTTCTACAAGAAGCAATACGAGCCGTCCGACATTCGCGCCGGGATCGAGGCGGCGGTGAGCGTGCGCATCATCGAGCCGGTGTTCGAGAGCCAGGTGAAAACCAAACTCGGGTCTAACACGATCACCCCGGAGGGCGAGTCGCTGCGCACCTTCATCGGCAACTTCCTCAAGATCAACCTCGACAACTACCTTCACAAAAACCCGCAGGTGGCCGAGGCGATTCAAAAGCGCATCCAATCCGCCGAACGCGAGCGCAAGGACCTCAAGGGCATCCAGAAAATCGCCCGCGAACGCTCGCGCCAGGCGAAGGTGCACAACAAGAAACTGCGCGATTGCCGCGTCCGCTACGACAGCAAGCACAAGCGCCGCGACGAAAGCACGCTGTTTCTAACCGAGGGCGACTCCGCCTCCGGCTCGATCACCAAGAGCCGCGACGTGGAAACCCAGGCGGTCTTCTCGCTGCGGGGCAAGCCGCTCAACACCTTCGGCCTGCCGCGCAAGATCGTTTATGAGAACGAGGAGTTCGCGCTGCTCCAGGCCGCGCTCAACATCGAGGACGGCGTGGAGGCCTTGAGGTATAACAAGGTGGTCATCGCCACCGATGCCGATGTCGACGGCATGCACATCCGCCTGTTGCTGCTCACCTTTTTCCTGCAATTCTTCCCCGAGCTGATTCGCGACGGGCATTTGTTCATCCTGCAAACGCCGCTGTTTCGGGTGCGCAACAAGAAGGAGACAATCTATTGTTATGACGAGGACGAGCGCAAGCAGGCGCTCGCCAAGCTTGGCAAGACCGCCGAGATCACCCGCTTCAAGGGGCTGGGAGAAATCTCGCCCGACGAGTTCAAGTTCATGATCGGCCCGGACATGCGGCTCGATCCGGTGGAATACGAGGAAGGCAAGGGCGTCAAGGAGTTGCTGGCCTTCTACATGGGCAAGAACACCCCCGACCGCCAGGAATTCATCATCGAAAACCTCCGCGAGGACGTCGACCGGCAGGTGGCGTGAGGCTGGTTCAGCCAAGGATCGCGACATGGCAGGGACTCATCAGAGAACGCGCCCTACCCTGCTGCGGCGCAGTTTGTGCTTGCGGTGGCGCGAGGCCCACCCCACCCTGCATCGCACAGGCCATGACAACTCCCTATTTTCATCAACAAGTCAGCGGCGGGGATTTCACCAACGCCACGGTGCGGCGCGCGGTGGACGGTTGTCTGGCGTGCATTCTCGGTCGCGAGGCCGCCGCGCGCGGCGTGATTCTAACCATGGAGCAGTTGCTCAAGGAAAACCGCCGCCTCGAGGTCAATCTGGAGGGACTCAAGGCATGAACCGCGGGTTGGTCCAATTCTTGCTTGTTAGTTCCTGCGCCGCGGCCCTGGGCGCCGCCCCGCCACCGGCGTTTTTCGCGATGGACACCGGCACCCGCGACGCGAGCCACCAGACGGCCGAGGCACAGGTGTCCCTTGTTAGGGATCTCGGCTTCGACGGCATCGGCCCCAGCTACACCACGCCGGAGGCGCTGCGCGACATGCTTGCCGCGGTGGACCGCCAGCACTCGAAGTTGATCGCGCTGTATGCGCATCTCGATCTATCAGCCGCCACGCCGCTTGGCGCGGAGATCCGCGATTCCATCAACCAACTCCGGGGCCGCGACGCGATCCTTTGGCTGTTTGTCAGCAGCAACACCCTCAAACCCTCCGATCCGGCAGGCGACGCTCAAGCCGTGCCGGTCCTGCGCGAGGTGGCGGCCCTGGCGGAGCCGGCCGGGGTGCGGGTCGCGCTCTATCCCCACGCCGGGACGTGGATCGAACGGGTCGGCGACGCGGTGCGCCTGGCACGCCAGGTGGAGCGGAAAAACCTCGGCGTCACGTTCAACCTCTGCCATTGGTTGATGGTCGATGGCACGGAACTCGACGCACGGCTGAAGGAGGCGCTGCCGTACCTGTTCGTTGTCACGCTCAACGGCGCGGACGCCGGTGCCAAGGATTGGGGGAAGTTGATCCAACCGTTAGGCAGCGGCTCCTTCGACGTGAGCCGGTTGCTGGCCATCCTCAAGGGCATGGACTACCACGGGCCGGTGGGTTTGCAGCACTATGGCATTCCGGGTGACGCGCATGCCAACCTGCAACGCTCAATGAACGCGTGGCAAGGGATGCAAGGGACGGCACTGATGCCGGCGGGCAAGGCGCTGGCCGCATGGGAAGAGTGCGCCGGTTGGAGCGAGGTTGGCAGTGTTGGAATCGACCCGCAGGAGCCCGCTCGCCTGAGCACCGGGCCGGGCACGGGCGTGGTGGTCTCGCTAGGCGCGGGCGGATATCTGCTAACCAAGGAGCGCTTCGGAGACGTCGAGGCGCACCTGGAGTTCATGATTCCGCGGCACTCCAACTCCGGTGTCTATTTTCTCGGCAGCCACGAGCTGCAGATATATGATAGTTTCGGCGTCGCCAAGGACCAGTACCCCGGCATCGAGTGCGGCGGCATCTATCCGGAATGGATCAACGACGCCAACGTCCGCGGCCATTCGCCGCTGGTCAATGCCTGCAAGCCGCCCGGCGAGTGGCAGAGTTTCGACGTGACCTACCGCGCGCCGCGCTTCGACGCCGCAGGGAAAAAGATCCGCAATGCCAGCTTCGAGAAAGTCATCCACAACGGCAAACTCGTCCAGGAGAACGTGGAAGTGTTAGGCCCGACCCGGGTCGGGCTTCCCGAACAAGCGCGCGGTCCGTTGCGTTTGCAGGGTGACCACGGGCCGGTGGCCTATCGCAACATCCGCATCCGCGCGCTGCCGTGAACCCGAAATCCGACGAAACGATCACATCTCCGCTAGCAACGGAGGAGACGACGGTCCACAAGTGCAAGCCCGGACCGTGGGGGCGGGTTGAGTTTGCCGTGTGGTGATGTGCTCACCACGGCAGCGCCAGTGGTTCGACATTCAGCGCGGCAGTGCCCGGCGGAGCTGCCACTGTGCGTTTGTCGGCATCGAATAGAAACGCTGAACCGCTGACCGGATCGCGGGTGACTTGCCCGGCGTCGGCGAGCGTGACTCCGGATTTTTCAAGAACGAGCAAATCGAGGCCGGCGCGGAATTGTGCGAGACAGGCGGCCGCTCTGATGTAGCCCTTGGTCCAGCCCGCGATTCCGTCAGCAAGCGAACTGATAACTTCACGGCCTTCTTTGGAAAGGTTGGAGGTAGCGGCGGGCTGGCTGATTGCGGTGGCCATGTCCGAAAGCTCGACCGAAGAGAGCCGGGTCACGCAAGTATTGATCCATGATGTGTAGGCGCGCGCCACGGCCTCCGGGTCTTGCAGTTGGTGGCTTCTCGCTGCGGCAATAAGGACGGGAAAGGTCATGAAATCGGCGTCAATGTCCCACTCGCCGCGCATCACCGCCGCCAAATCAGACGGAGTACAGCTCCGGTTCCCAAGCACGGCTTTCCAGCGGTCGAGGTCGGCGTTTCTCCCGAGGGCGTGCAGCAGCGATTTGAAGGCGATCCGCCGGATTTCCAGATCAATCAGAATCACCACGGTCTCACTGAAGAGCGAGGGAGACTCCACCCCGTGGTAGTGGGAGCCCAGATTGCCGGCCGCGGCAACCAGGCGCAGCGTTTCGGTATCGTCGCCGGCTTCCGCCGCGAGACGGGCCTTGAGCAGCAGGATGTCGCAACTCGTCTTCCCGGCGCGGGCATTGAAAATCCCGCTGTATTCCGGAGACATGTTCGACGACGACCGGTTTGTCAGAGCCGCGATGTGCTCGATCCGGCTCACCAGCTCGCCGTGTTCGGCCAGGCAGTGCTCAGCGGCCTCGGGATCCCATGGCTTCGGCTCTCCAGCGGCCGACTGTTCGGCAAGGATCCGTTCGAACTTGTCTGAGATCGGCAGATGCCGGGTGGCGGGATCCTTGTGATTGGTTAGATTGCAAAGCAGCAGGAATCCATTCTCATCATCGGCAACCGGGCGCGGGGTGACTTTCAGCGCCGGGAACTCGGCGGTGAGTTTTTCCTTCAGGGCGACGGCCGCATTGCGTACTGCGGCGAGCTGTGCGGGTGTCGGCGGATCGGTGTCGATGGTGTTTTTGAACTTGAGGGCTTCCAGGAATGTCAGGTTTGCGCGGAGTGCCAGAGGAACGGAGTTCACCTTGTGCCAGGCCCATACACCCGCGCCGCCAAGCGCCAGCAATGCGACGATACAACCGGCAAATGGCGCGCTTGGGCGGTAGTTCATGGGGATGATCCGGAGCGTCGGGCATTCTTGTGCCGGGGTCAAGCAGGATACTAGACGAGCACGAGCCAAAACGATACCGCCATGCGAGGCGAAGTTTAGCGTCGCTGCGCGGACTACTCTGTTAGACCGAGTTTGGCGCGGAGGGTTTCGATTTCGGCGGAAAGTTCGCCCCAGCGGGAGTAGCTGGTTTCCAGGCCCTGGGTGACGTTTTCAACCGCGTTGGAGGTTTCGCGCAGGAGGTCGGCATTGGCGGCGCAGGCTTCGCTTGATAGATGTTGGGTGAGGGTGACCTGGGCGGCTTCGAGTTCGGTGATCCTGGCTTCCAGCGCGGCCAGTTCGACTTCACGGGGTTTGAGGATTCTCGAGCGCAGTTCGCGGGCCTCGGCCTCGACGCGCCGCTGGTCCTTGCGGGACAGGCCGCCGCTGTTGTTAGCAGCCCCTGCGGAAGCGCGGGCGGGCGTGCCGCGGGCGGCGGCAAGGGCCAGGTCGGCGGCGGATTTTTCGATATAATAGGAGATGTTGCCGTGATAGAGCAAGGGGCGGCGCCCGGCGCGGAATTCGAGGGTCTTGGTGACCAGCGGATCGAGGAACGAGCGGTTGTGCGACACGATGAGCACACTGCCGGGGTAGTCGATCAGCGCGCGCTGCAGCACATCCTGCGATTGCATGTCGAGATGGTTGGTCGGCTCGTCGAGGATGAGGAAATTGGCGGGGGTAAGCAGCATGCACACCAGCGCCACCCGCGAGCGCTCGCCGCCGGAAAGCACCCCCACCTGCTTGAACACGTCGTCGCCGCGAAACAGGAAACTGCCTAACAAGCTTCTGGCGTGCGGCATGCTCTCGCGCGAGGCTGAGCGTTCGACGGTCTCCAGAACCGTCAGGTCGGGATCCAATTCGTCGGAGTGGTTTTGTGAGAAAAACGCGGGGGCGACCTTGTGGCCGAAGGCATGGGAACCGGCATCGGGCGCCTCGCGGGCGGTGATGATGCGGCAGAAGGTGGACTTGCCGGCGCCGTTGGGGCCGACGATGGCGATTTTCTCACCCTTGTTGATTTCGAAATCAAAGCCGCTGAAGACGCTGAGCGCGCCGTAGCTCTTGGCGACGCCTTCGAGCTTGGCCACCAACTGCCCGGAGGCGGGCGGCGCGGGAAACTTGAATTTCACCACCGCGTCGTCCATTTCGGGCGCGGGGATGCGCTCGATCTTGGCTAACAACTTGATGCGGGATTGGACCAGCGTGGCTTTGTTGGCCGAGGCGCGGAAGCGGTCGATGAAGCGCTGGGACTCGGCAATCTCGCGTTGCTGGGCGGTGTATTGCTTGAGCAGGACATCCCGGCGCAGCACCGATTCGCGCTCATAGTAGGAAAAGTTTCCAGCGTATTCCTCGGCCCGGCCATGGTGAAAGGCGATGGTGCGGGTGCACAGCGTGTCTAACAATAGCCTGTCGTGCGAAATGAGGAGGATGGCGCCGGGATAGTTGATGAGGTATTGCTCGACCCAGAGTTGGGTGTCGATGTCGAGGTGGTTGGTGGGTTCGTCCAGCAGCATCACTTCGGGCTCCTGCAGGAACAACTTGGCCATGGCGATCCGCATCTGCCAACCGCCGGAAAACTCGGCGCAATCCCGCGTGAAGTCGCTTTTCTGAAAGCCAAGCCCTTGGAGGACCGACTCGATGCGCGGCTTCATCCGCTCGGGGTTGGTGGCATCGAGTTGGAGTTCCAGGCCGCCGATTTCCTCCAACATTTCGGCGTAGGGCGATGAGCGCGGGTCGAGTCTGGACAGTTCGCGCGAGAGGCGGTCGATCTTGTCACGCAGGGCAACGGCCTCACCAAAAGCCGACTCGGTCTCCACCCACAGCGAGCGTCCGGCGACGTGGATGCCCTCCTGTGGCAGGTAGCCGATGCGGGTGCCCTTGGGGGCGTGAATGGCTCCGGCGCTGGGCGGGAGAATGCCGGCGATGCATTTCATGAGCGTGGACTTGCCCGCGCCGTTGTGACCGGCGAAGGCAATGCGCTCCCGTGGCTGCACGGAAAACGCCAGACCATTGAAAAGCACGCGGGCACCAAACTCGACGCGCAGGGACTGAACGGAAATCATCGGGGGCGGAGGTTGCACACTCCGGCGCGGAGGTCAACGACAGAGATTGAGCCGGAGGCACGACTGTCCTGTCGGTGTTCCTTATTGGACCGACAGGAATGTCATTGTCCCTCGTGCCGCCACAAATCCGCATTTTGGGATGTTGGCGCGGCCGGATCCCATTCATGCTGTGCCCGCCGTAACACCCCGCGCCCGCATGATCGTCCGCTTCTCACTCTACGGATTCCTCAAGAACCTGCGGTTTTTCGAGGCTTTCCTGATTCTCGCGCTGCGCGAACGCGGACTGGATTTTCTCGGCATCGGCGGGCTCATCGCGGCGCGGGAAATCGCCGGCAACATCAGCCAGATCCCATCCGGCGCGCTGGCCGATGCGCTGGGCCGCCGCCGATGCATGATCGCAAGCATGGCGGGTTATGTCATTTCCTATCTGGTACTCGGGCTCTCGTCTAGCAGTTTCCTGCTGGTCGCCGGGATGGTCTTTTACGGCACGGCAGACGCCTTCCGCGATGGCACCCACAAGGCGCTCATCTACGCGTGGCTGCGCCAGCAAGGCCGCGAGGACGAACGGACGAAGGTCTATGGCTACACGCGCTCGTGGTCCAAGCTGGGTTCGGCGCTGTCTTCGCTGATCGCCGCGGCGCTGGTGTTTTTCACCGGCAGTTTCGCCAGCGTCTTTCTCCTCAGCGCCATTCCCGCCGCGCTGAATCTCATCAATCTCGCCACCTATCCGGCCTCGCTCGATGCCGGCGTCCCCCGCGGCGGCGGCTTGCGCCAAACCCGGCTTAATTTGTTAGAGACCGTGCGGGAAGTCGTCGGCAAGGCGTCGATCCGCCGTCTCGTGGCCGACAGTGTGGCGGTTGAAGGCAGTTACACGGTGGTTAAAGACTACCTGCAAGTGGTAGTGCAAGCGTTTGCCGTGGCGCTGCCGGTGCACCTGGCGATGAACGGCGACCAGCGGACTGCGGTGCTCGGGGGGCTTGCCTACGCGGTGCTGCATCTGCTCTCCAGCGCGGCATCCCGCCGAGCCCATCGCTTCGAGGCCCATTGCGGTGGCACCGAAGCCGCAGTGAACCGTATCTATCAACTTTCCGCCGCCGCGATGGCGGTTTTGGCCATCTCCCTGCTCGGCGGTCTCGGCTGGCTGGCGGTGGCGGTCTTCATCGCGCTCGGGCTGCTGCAAAACCTGTGGCGGCCGATCCATATCGGCCGCTTCGACCGCGACGGCGAGGAACAGCGCGCGGCCACTCTCCTGAGCATTGAATCGCAAGCGTCCTCGCTTGCCGCGGCGCTGTGGGCTCCCCTGATCGGCTGGCTGATAGATAGACTCACATCCCATGCGGCAACAACCCCGCTCACCGCCCTGTGGCCGGTGTGCCTCGCGGGTCTGCCGATGCTGGCGGTGGTGATAATTATCTGTGGACTGATAACCTGGGCCGGCTTGCCGCAAGTCACCGAGCATACCATGCCGGATGATGTGCTGCAGGCGAGAGAAGGTGCCATCATGTCCCTCATCATTCTACAGGGAATGTTGTTGTTTTTAATTGGCACCGCCGCCGTCGCCGGCTCGGTCGCGTTGGCGCGCGAGAGCGGTATGATGGATTTTCACCGCATATCTCCGCAACGCCCACTCGCGTTGGCGCTCGGTTTTTTGTTGGGCGGGCCGATCCGTGAATACCTGCTCTTTGTCTGCACACTACCGTTTGCGCTGGTTTTGTTCTTATGGAGATTTCCAGCGAAAATCCGTGACTATAACTTGAAGGATTCGCTAGATCCGACACGACACAATTTTGCGGACATAGGAAGGATATCCATCCACGACCCACTCCATGCGATCGGCTATGTGAAGATTTTACTTATCATGCTGGTATTGGGGTTACTCTATCACAGCTTCGCTCTGCTCTATGGGCTGGTTGTGCCCAAAACTCGCGGAGTGGCTGCCGTGGCTGTCATTTTTCTTTTTATGCTACACCTGCTTATGCTGGTGCCAGGCATCCGGTACCTGACGGTTGTGCCGACATTGCTCACGTCGATCAATCTGCAAACATTGATGGGCGACGACTATATACCGCGCTTTTTCTTTTTCGGGCAGCACATCTCGGCAGTGCTTGTGTCGTTATTGCATGAATTGCCATTGCTGTTCTTCGTCTTCATCGCCGTGGTGCGCAAGATGCGCCATGAGCGCGCGTATGCCTCCGCCAAGCCCTATGCGGTATTATTGTTCGTAGCGATCAGTTTGCTGCTGATTGGCGATATATGGCCGGTTAATATGTTATTTTCCGATCACAACAATATCCCGCCCCCTGGCGTATTGATGATTGTGCTTTTCTGCATGATTGTGCTCGGTATTCTATTAGTTGGCGCCGTATCACCGAATGCCGGAGATATTCTCAAGGGGATACGCCATGCCGGTAAACTCGGCTTCACTCGCGTCCTCGCTTGGAGCGACCTATCGGTAAATTGGGCGCCGGTACTCTCGATGAGCGTCATCGTGTTACTGGCAGGCACGATTGTCACGACTGCCTTGCACCGAACACCCATTATATACACCGAATACGGAAGTAACGGAGATACGTTGCGCATCACCAACGGAATAGTAGCTACGCTGGTCGCCGCGCTGACCGTGTTGTTTTTCGGCCTGATGAAACAATATTTCGATTTACATTACAAGAAAAACGCCATGTCCTACTTCGCCTTTTTGCTGTTCTGCCTCTGGCTGGTGCCGGTGCTGCTGGCATTGGCCAGCGCGATTTTCACGCATGGGATATCGGAAGATATCTCCAAAGCCCTGCTCAGTATCAGCCCCCTCGGAGGAATCGGGTTGATCGTCGCCGATGCCAAGCCGTGTTATCTCTCGCTCTTCATTGTCGGCGCGCTGACGCTCTTTTCGTTGTCGCTCTATATCAGCGCGGTGCGGAGTACGCGTCGCGCTGGGGATAGTTGCGCAACGCGAAGCGGGTAGCGCTCGCGGGAGAAATCGTGATGTGGCAATCACTATTCACCGATAATAAAATGCTCATGCAGCACCTCCATACGCGACTACAGCGGAAGCAATTATTGCCCTGGTTGGCCGTAGTAGTGGTCATCTCTTTGCTGATCACGTGGTATTACCTGCGCCAAGTTGCATTCGCTGACCCTAAGTTGATGATCGCGCTATACTGCATGTTAGTACTTGGCA
>Ga0118677_10002846_pt1 | contig 34030 bp, 27 predicted proteins | sample AliMusrvi5mmetaG_FD_86154 | JGI IMG/M metagenome (GOLD analysis project Ga0118677, IMG submission 86154)
AAGAACGCGCCGCGTGCGCGCAGTCGGCTCTCAAAGGTTTTCCGGCATCCACGCCGCCGCCCAAGCCCGCACCGAAACCTCCCGCGCCCCCTCCGCCTCCGCCTGATTGGGAAGGCGACTTGCCCACTGCGCTCAAGGCAGAATTCGGCGATAAGGTGAGCGAGTTTATCGCTTACCAGGGTCAGCCTTCGTTTGTTGTGGCGCAGGATGCGGCACATCAAGTGGTGACCTCCCTGCGCGATATCCATGGTTTTGACTACCTTGTGGATGTAACGGCCGTTCACTGGCCCAAGCGCGACGAAGCGTTCGACGTGATCTACGTGCTCTACAGTTTCGTTCGCAACGAGCGGATCCGGATGAAGGTTCGCATCAAGGACGGGCAGAAGCCCGCCAGCGTGGTGGACCGCTACGTGACGGCAAACTGGCTGGAGCGGGAGGCCTACGACATGTTCGGCGTGGAATTCGCGGGCCATCCGGACCTGCGCCGCATTCTGATGCCGGACGAGTGGACCGGGTACCCGTTGCGGAAGGATTACGGGATTCTGGAAATGGACAACCGCTGGGTTCAGGAGAACCTGGGGATCGAAAGCGGGCAATAGGGCATGGCCGAAACCTACCTCGATTCAACCGAACTCGTCCTGAACATGGGGCCCCAGCACCCCTCCACGCACGGCGTTCTGCGCGTGATCGTGAAGCTGGACGGCGAGAAGGTTCTGGGCACCGACTGCGTGATCGGCTATCTGCATCGCGGGGTTGAAAAGATCGCCGAAAACCGGACCTATACGCAGTTTGCGCCCTACGTGGACCGCATGGACTACGTGGCGTCCGTCTCCAACGGGCTTGGCTACTGTCTGGCGGTCGAGAAGCTGCTGGGCGTGGAAGCGACGCCGCGCGCGCAGGTCGTGCGGGTGATTCTCACGGAACTGAACCGCATTGCGAGCCACCTGCTGTGGCTGGGCACGCACGCACTCGACATCGGCGCGATTACGCCGCTGTTCTATTGCATGCGCGAACGCGAGTACGTCCTGAACATCCTCGAGAAGTATTGCGGCGCTCGCCTCACCACGCACGCTTTCCGCATTGGTGGATTGCAGTACGAGACTTACGAGGGCTTCGAGCAGGAGTGCCTGGCATTCTGCGACATGTTCCTGCCTAAGGCCGACGAGTACGAAGAGCTGCTGACCGGCAACCGCATCTGGGTAGAACGTATGCGCGGCGTGGGCATCCTCAGCGCCGCGGATTGCAAAGCCTACGGCGTAACCGGCCCGATGATTCGCGCCGCGGGCGAAAAGTGGGACCTACGCAAGGCCCAGCCCTATAGCGGCTATCAGAACTACGATTTCGACATCCCGACCGGCGAATTCGGCGACAACTTCGACCGGTACTTGGTGCGCATGGAAGAGATGCGGCAATCGGTGCGCATCGTACGGCAGGCCGTGGCGGCTCTTCCGGCTGGACCGATCATGGCCAAAGTGCCCAAGGTGATCAAGCCGCCGGTGGGTGAGGTTTACGTCTCGATCGAAGCGCCGAAGGGCGAACTCGGCTATTACATAGTGAGCGATGGCTCGACGCAGCCCTACCGCGTGCGAGTGCGGCCCCCGTCGTTCGTCAATCTTCAAGCGCTCGACAAAATGGCGAAGGGTTGTCTGGTGGCGGATCTGGTGGCCATCATCGGCACCACGGATATCGTTCTCGGGGAGGTTGACCGCTGACCCCGGGGACGCAAGCGGGAGTACTCCGATGAAGAAGCTGCTTAGGAAAATCTTCCTCGCGGACCTGCTGGAAGGTCTGTGGGTCACGTTTCGCAACCAGGATCCCAAGTACATCGTCACCGAGCAGTACCCGTTTGCGCGGCCGAAAGTGGGCGAGCGGTATCGTGGTGCGCCGCGGTTGAATACCAACCCCGAGAACGGGGAGACGCTGTGCATCTCTTGTGATCTCTGCGCCTTGGCCTGCCCCGAGAATCTCATCGTCGTTGGTTGGGAGCGCAACGCGCAAACCAAGCGCAAGGAATTGGTTAACTTTACATACGATACGTCCCGCTGCATGTTCTGCGGATTGTGTGAGGACGCCTGCCCGGTCGACTGCCTGGAATTGACCCAGGACTTTGAGTTGGCGAATTATTCGCGGGACGGCGCCATTTGGGACCGGCAGATGTTGGAGGAAGGCCCCAAGCCGGCCAGGTACAAGTTCTAGGATCGGATTTGCGAAAGTTCGCCCCTAGCTTCATGCCGGGGCAACGACCGGTTGAAGTTCGCTGGACGACCGCCCATGTTGGATACTGCTCTTTTTTATAGCTTCGCGCTGCTGACGCTCCTGGGAGCGATCCTGACCGTGTCGCTGCGCAACGCCGTCAACTGCGCCATCGCGCTCATCACGTCGCTCGCCGGCGTCGCCGGTCTATTCCTGCTGCAAAAAGCCGAGTTTCTGTTCGCCGTCCAGATCGTACTCTACATCGGTGGCATCACCGTGCTATTCCTGTTCGTCATCATGCTGGTCAACCTGGACCAGACGGCGAAACAGCCGCGCTTCGGCCGGCATTGGATGATTCCGGTTCTCGCTATTGCGGGCACGGGCACGCTGTTCGTTGGATTCCTCACCCGCGGACGCGGCACACTGGCATTGCCTGCACCGGGCGTGGCGGCCGATGCCGGTGGCAACGTGGAGCGGCTATCCGACCTGCTGTTTCGCGAGTATCTCGTACCGTTCGAAGTGGCGTCCTTACTGCTGCTGGTCGCGATTGTCGGCAGCGTGGTGATGGCCAGGAAGAAGGCGGACTAGTACGATGCTGCATCCCATTACAGTCACGCACTACCTGGTGTTGAGTGCCGCGCTGCTGCTGATCGGCACGCTGGGCGTCCTGCTGCGCCGCAACGCGGTCGTCATCATGATGTCCATCGAGCTGATTCTCAATGCGGTGAACATCAACCTGATCGCGTTCAGCGAACACTTGAAGACGCTGAACGGTCAAATTTTCGCGATTTTCGTCATCACCGTGGCAGTCGCCGAAGCCGCGGTCGGCCTGGGCATTCTGATCGCGTTGTTCCGAAACAAAGAGACGGTCCTGATCGACGAGATCGATATCTTGAAATGGTGAGATGGGCGACAAGCCGCTTGAGTACTAAGGAAAGTTGATGAACTTTTTAGACCTGATCTGGCTGATCCCCTTGGTACCGCTCTTCGGAGCCGCAGTGATGCTGTTCTTCGGCCGCCGGCTGTCCAAGGCCGCCATCAGCATCATTTGCCCAGGCGCCGTCGGAGTGTCGCTGCTGCTTTCTATCGCCGCCGTAATCCAACTGGCTGGTCTCAAAGAAAAGATCCACCAGGTGACGCTGTTCCCATGGCTGCCCCTGATGAAGGTGGACATGGCCTACCTGCTGGACCCGCTCAGCTCCGTGATGATCCTGGTGGTCACCGGCATCGGGTTCCTGATCCACGTGTATTCGGTTGGCTACATGGGCCACGAGGGCGGGTACTATCGCTTCTTCGGATACTTAAACCTGTTCGTCTTCTTCATGCTGACCCTGGTTCTCGCCAACAGCTATCCGCTGCTGTTCGTGGGCTGGGAAGGCGTGGGGTTGTGCAGTTACCTGCTGATCGGCTTCTACTTCAACCGCAAATCGGCGGGCGATGCGGGTAAGAAGGCGTTCATCGTGAACCGGATCGGGGACGCGGGGTTCATTCTCGGAATGTTCTTCCTGTACCAGCTCACCGACTCGCTCAAGTTCACCGATGTCAACGAGGCCTTACGCTCGGCCCGCTTCGGCGTGGAGCACAGTTTTGGCTTGTTGAGCCTGACCGCGCTGCTGCTGTTCGTCGGCGCCACCGGCAAGTCGGCGCAGATCCCGTTATACGTGTGGCTGCCCGACGCCATGGAGGGCCCGACGCCGGTTTCGGCGCTGATCCACGCGGCGACCATGGTGACGGCGGGCGTCTACATGGTGGCCCGCTCGAACGCACTTTTCCAGTTGACGCCGGAGACCTCGTTCATCATCGCCGGCGTCGGCGCTGCAACCTCGATCTTCGCGGCCTCGATCGCCCTGGTGCAGACCGACATCAAGAAGGTACTGGCGTACTCGACGGTCAGCCAGTTGGGCTACATGTTCGTGGCCGCCGGCGTTGGTGCTTATTGGGTCGCCGTGTTCCACCTCTTCACGCACGCGTTCTTCAAGGCCCTGCTCTTCCTCGGCGCGGGCAGCGTGATCCACGCCATGTCGGGCGAGCAGGACATGAACCTGATGGGCGGCCTGAAGAACAAAATCCCCATCACGTTCCGCACCATGTTCATCGCCTCGCTGGCGATTGCCGGCATCCCCGGGCTGGCTGGCTTCTTCTCCAAGGACGAAATCATCTGGCAGACGCACGCTTCTCCGCTCGGGTCGAATTTCTTCACTGTCGTGGGTTTGATCACGGCCGCAATGACCGCGTTCTACATGTGGCGGTTGATGTTCCTGACCTTCTATGGCGAAGGCCGCATGGACGAAAAGACCAGGCACCACCTGCACGAGTCGCCCAAGACGATGACCGTGCCGCTGATGGTGCTGGCGGCCGGCAGCGTGTTAGTGGGCTGGCTGGGAACGCCGAAGATCTTCGGCCTACCTGAGTTCTTCCGCGGTTTTGAAGGCTGGCTCGAACCCGTGTTCGAACCAGTGAAGGCGCTTGCTAGCGAAGGCGCCGAGCAGCCTGAGCATGCCTTCGAGTGGTTCATGATGGGCGTCTCGGTCGTCATCGCGATTGGCGGCATCTACGTGGCGAAGTATATGTATACGAAGCTAAGACGCGACCAGCGGCCCAGCGGCGGAATGCTCTACCCGGTGCTGCTGAACAAGTGGTACGTGGATGAGGTTTATGATCTGATCTTCATCCGCGGACTGTCGCTCGGTGGCGGCGGGTTGTTCGCGAAGTTCGACCGCGAAGTGGTGGACGGCGGCGTCAACGGAACGGCGTGGACCACGCGCTTCGTCTCCACCGTTTCGATGTGGTGGGACACCTGGATCGTGGACGGGTTGGTGAACCTCAGCGCCTTCACGGTCCGAGCCCTTTCCTTCCCGGTCCGGTTCCTGCAGACGGGTCTCCTGCAAAGCTACGCACTGGCCTTCGTGATCGGCCTGCTGGCGATTTTCGGCTACTACTGGGTGCGCTAAAACATGCAGTCGCACATACTCTCTATCGTTCTCTTCACCCCGCTGGCCGGGTTGCTGGTGCTGCTGCTGATCCCAGGGCAGAACAAGTTCCTGATCCGCCTGTGGGCCAACATTGCCGCGGCGTTGGGCTTCCTGGTTTCGGTGCCCATGCTGCTCAGCTTCGACCGGGCCAAGGACGGCTACCAGTTTGTCGAGCGGGCCGACTGGATCCCTTCTCTGGGCGTCCAGTACCTGATCGGCGTGGACGGCATCTCGCTGCTGATGGTCATGCTGACCACGGTGATGGGCTTCCTGGCGATCTTCAGTTCCTGGACCTCGATCAAGGACCGGGAGAAGGAATACTACGCCATGTTCCTGCTGCAGCAGGTGGGCATGGTCGGCGTTTTCATCTCCCTCGATTTCCTGCTGTTTTACACCTTCTGGGAACTGGTGCTCGTGCCGATGTACTTCATCATCGGTATCTGGGGCGGACCCCGCAAGCTGTATGCGGCCATAAAGTTCTTCCTGTACACCCTGGCCGGCGGCGTGCTGATGCTGCTCGGCATCCTGACTCTGTACTTCCAGTACGCGCAGCAGTTCGGCCGCTACACCTTCGAGATCGCCGAACTGATGAAGCTGAACATGCCGCTGGGCCTGCAGCAGTGGGTCTTCTGGGCGTTCTTCCTGGGCTTCGCGATCAAAGTCCCGATGTTCCCGTTCCACACCTGGCTGCCTGATGCGCACACCGAGGCGCCTACCGCGGGCTCAGTGATCCTCGCGGCCGTTTTGCTGAAAATGGGGACGTACGGTTTCATCCGTTTCTCCCTGCCGCTGCTCCCGAACGCCTCGTCGGACCGGACCATCGTAACGATCCTCGCGACGCTGTCTCTGATCGGCATCCTGTACGGAGCCTTCGTCAGCCTGGTGCAGAAGGACTGGAAGAAACTAGTCGCGTACTCTTCGGTCAGCCATCTGGGGTTCTGCACGCTCGGCATCTTCGCGCTCAACCAGAACGGCATCGCGGGTTCGATCATTCAGCAGATTAATCACGGTATTTCCACCGGCATGCTCTTCCTCATCGTAGGTGTGATCTACGAGCGCCGGCACACTCGCGAGATCAAGGAATTCGGCGGACTGGCGCATGTGATGCCCAACTACGCGATTGTGTTCGCCATCGCCATGCTTTCCAGCGCAGGGCTGCCGCTGCTGAACGGATTCGTGGGCGAGTTCACGATTTTGCAAGGCGCCTTCGAGGCGAACAAGATCTGGGCGGCGTTTGCCGTGCTGGGCATCATCTTCGGCGCGGCGTATCTGCTATGGCTCTACCAGCGCACCATGCTGGGCGAGATCACCAACGAAAAGAACCGCGGTCTGAAAGATCTGAACTGGCGCGAGTGGGCCGTCTTCGTGCCGCTCATTATCTGGGCGGTGACCATCGGCGTGTACCCGAAGCCCTACTTCGACATTCTTGAGAAACCTGTGGCGCAGATAGTTCACCGCGTTCATCAGTCGGCCAATATGCCACTGGCCGCAGCCACTGTTGTCCCACCGATTGCGGCGGAGGCGCGCGTTCGATGAGCGTTTATTACAGCTCCACCGATCACTTTGTTCTGTTGCCCGTAATCCTGCTGGCGCTGTTCGGCTGCGCAACGCTGCTGTTCGATTTCTGGCTCTTTCCCGATGCCCGCCAGCGGCGCTTCCTGGTGTGGTTCCTGCTCATCGGCGAGGCCTTTGCAGGAGTCGCACTGTGGCGGCAGCAGTCATTCCTCAACCAGCACGGCGGTTCAATCAACGCGTTCAACGGGTCGCTCGTGGTCGACGGCTTCTCGCTGTATTTCCACTGGATCTTCCTGGCGACCACAACGCTCGTGGGTTTGATTTCCTACCGCTATTTCGAGGTGCGGGAAGAACACCACGGCGAGTATTACGGCCTGATCATGCTGGCTCAGTGCGGCATGTTCTTCCTGGCCAGCGGCAACGAACTGGTGACGCTCTTCATCGGCCTGGAAACCATGGCCGTCACGTTCTACGTCCTGGTCGGGTTCCTGCGGGCGGACAAGCGCTCCAATGAAGCGGCGCTCAAGTACCTGCTGCTGGGTGGCTTTTCCAGTGGCTTCCTGGCCTATGGTTTCTCCATCCTTTACGGCATCTCCGGCTCGACCAAACTCAACGAAATCGCTTCTGCCGTGGCTGCCCGGGATCCGTTCGACCCGCTGCTATTCCTGGCTATTGCCACCATCCTGGTAGGGCTGTTCTTCAAGGTCTCCGCTGCCCCATTCCACATGTGGACGCCGGACGCCTACGAGGGCGCGCCCACGGTTGTGACCGCCTATCTGGCCGTCGGCTCGAAGGCCGCCTCGCTGGCCCTGCTGGTGCGATTGCTGACCGGGGCATTGAGCACGGCGCACGCCGCGTGGGAGCCGCTGCTGATCGGCGTCGCGCTGCTCAGCATGACCGTCGGCAACTTCGCGGCCGTCACTCAGACCAACACCAAACGCCTGCTGGCCTACTCGTCCATCAACCACGCGGGCTATATCCTGCTCGGTCTGGTTGCGCGCAACACCATCGGCCTACAGGGCGTAATGATCTACATCCTGGTCTACGCCTTCATGAACCTCGGGGCGTTCCTGGTGCTCACGTCGCTCGCCAGCAAAGGCATCGCGGGCGAGGACATCAACGACCTGAACGGGTTGATGCAGAAGAGTCCGGCGCACGCACTCTGGATGCTGGTCTTCCTGCTGTCACTCGCTGGGATTCCGCCCACCGCGGGCTTCCTGGGCAAGTACCTGATCTTCCTCGGACTGCTCCAGAGCGGCCATTACATCCTGGCGATTTTCGCCGCGCTCTACGTGGCCGTGGCCATTTACTATTACTTCCGGCTGGTGCGCGCCATGTTCACCCAGAAACAGGAGAACGCGGTGGCGCCGACCACAAGCCTCGGCATGAAGCTGGCCCTCGGCGTGACGGGTGTGCTGACGCTGGTTATCGGCGTCTACCCCGAGCCGTGGCTGCGGTTCGCGCAGTGGAGCATCACCCGCTAGGAGGCACCGAATGAACGCGATTTTCTCCAATCCCTGGTTCCTCCCGCTGGCCATGACGCTGGTCATTATCGGAGTGGTCCCGCTCGCCGTCGCCTACACCGTGCTGCTGGAGCGCAAGGTTCTGGCCGACATGCAAGTGCGCCTGGGCCCGATGCGAGTAGGCCCTCACGGCTTGCTGCAGACGCTGGCCGATGCCGTAAAACTGCTGCTCAAAGAGGACCTGATTCCGGCAGCGTCGAACAAGGGCATGTTCCGGTTCGCGCCGGTCATTTCGTTCTTCACGGCCGCCACCAGCCTGGCCGTCATCCCGTTCAGCCGGGTGTTCCACGTGGTTGACGTCAACGTGGGCCTGCTGGTCATCTCGGCGCTGTCGAGCGTCGGCATTTTGGGCATCATCCTCGGTGGCTGGTCTTCCAACAGCCACTATTCGCTGCTGGGCAGCCTGCGCGGCGGCGCGCAGTTGATCAGTTACGAAGTCGCCCTGTCGCTCGCACTGGTTTCCGGCGTCATGGCAGCCGGCACGCTTTCGATGACCGGTATCGTTGAATCGCAGTTGCATCAGGGCGTCTGGTTCGCCTTCGGGAACTACGGCCTGATGTTCGTGCCGTTCATGGTCTATTTCATCAGCTCCATCGCGGAGACTAACCGCGCGCCCTTCGATCTGCCAGAGGCCGAAAGCGAACTGGTCGCGGGCTACTTCACCGAGTACAGCGGCTTCCGCTACGCCATTTATTTCCTGGCTGAATACACGGCTATGTTCGTGGTGGGCAGCGTGGCGGTGACGGTGTTCTGGGGCGGCTGGCTGCGTCCGTTCCCGAACGTGGCATGGTTGGCCATCCCGCTAGACTACGGTGGGCCGCTGGCCGTCTTCGCCGCGACCGGCGCGCTGTGCCTGTACCTGGTCAAGCAGCAGCCGATCAAAGCCTACGCGGTCGCCATGGTGGTCGTCGGCCTGGCATTCTTCGGAATCGCCATCGCATATCTGATCCCGGCTTTCAACGCCCCGGCTGTACCGGTTTTCTGGTTCCTGCTGAAGCTGTTCGTCGCGCTCTACGTGATGATCTGGCTGCGCGGCACGTTCCCGCGCTACCGCTACGACCAGTTGATGAACATCGGCTGGAAGGTGATGATTCCTACCGCGCTCGGCGCACTGTTCCTCAACGCACTGGTCGGCATGCTGCGCGGCTGAATCGTGTGGGACAGACCATCGCCTTGCGTGGTCTGTCAAGTCTGGCATGCGCAGATGCGCCGACAGACGACGCAAGCGATCGTCTGTTCCACTCGTGTTAAGAACCGAACGCAATCCGGATGTGTTCCAGGTGTTTCTCGCCGTGTCCGGCGTAGATCCTGACCAGGTCATCCAGCGACACCGTGCCGCGTTCCGGATGAAAGCCCGTCCGGTTAAAAGCGTCGTCCGGCAAAGCGCGCAGGAACGCGGCCCAGCGCGCGTGGGCACCCTTCAGGATCTGCAGCGAAGGCTCGATGGGACCGGTGCAAGCGTCCGGCAGCAGCGCCCACGCGTCCTGGTCGTACGGTTGGATGGTCGGGTTGTCCGTGGTCGCTATGAAGCGCATGCGGATGAACGAATGGATGTGCGAATCCGCCAGATGGTGGATCACCTGCCGGGCCGTCCACTTGCCCGGTCCGTAGCTCTTGTTCAGATCCGCATCCGGGTGCCCGGCGACCAATGCCTCAAGTTGAGCGGGGAGTGCCGCAATTCTCTGGATTGCCACTTGGCGTTCTGCGTGGGTCATGTTCTCCATTTTCGCCTGTCCCGTTGAGATTTGCCCGCCGGCAGGATGGAGGCACAGCTTCCATGGGCGACCGCACGTGACGGGAGTCACGGAAGCACACCCGCATCGGCCGTACCCTGGAGACATGAGCGCCGCATCCACTGCCAGGGAAATCGCGCCTAAACCTGCCCGGGCGACGCTGGTGACGCCCTTCGTGCGCCGCGTTCTCCCGGACGGTTCGCAGGCGATTCGCCGGACCATCCAATTCGCGTTTCTCGCGCTCAATGTCTGGATCGCCGGCCAGTTCTACTTCTTCGTGCGCCAGTTCGAGACGGGCGCCGTCTCCACGATTTCCCGTCCGGCGGGCGTCGAGGGCTGGCTGCCCATCGCCGGTCTGATGAACCTGAAGTACTTCCTGGTAACCGGGCAGATCCCTCTGATTCATCCGGCGGCCATGGTCCTGCTGACCAGCTTCCTGGCCGGATCGCTGCTCTTCCGCAAGTCGTTTTGCGGCTGGCTCTGCCCCGTGGGTACGCTCTCCGAATTCCTGTGGAAACTCGGGCGCCAGACCTTCCGGCGAAACTTCCACCTGCCACGCTGGCTCGACCTCGGCCTGCGCAGCCTGAAGTACATCCTGCTGGCTCTATTCGCCTATGCTGTAGTGTCCATGCCTGCTCGGGCGCTCGCGGAGTTCCTGCAGTCGCCTTACGGCATCGTCGCCGATGTGAAGATGTTGAACTTCTTCCGCTACATGGGCATTACGGCCGCAGTGGTCCTGGCCGGCATCGCTTTGGCCTCGGTCTTTGTCCAGAACTTCTGGTGCCGGTATCTCTGCCCGTATGGCGCTCTGGCCGGTCTTGCCTCGCTGCTCAGCCCGCTACGCATCCGGCGCGACGCGGTTAAGTGCATCGACTGTGGCAAGTGCGCCAAGGCCTGCCCCTCGCGGCTCCCTGTCGATGTGCTCGTTCAGATCCGCTCGGCCGAGTGCCTGGGCTGCATGGAATGCACTGCCGTTTGTCCCGCGGAAGGGGCGTTGGTCATGGCCTTTACTCCCACCCGGCGGCCGGTGCCCGCCTGGGTGATCGGCGCAGGCGCGCTAGGCCTGTTCCTGACGTTTGTCGTCACGGCGAAAATCACCGGCCATTGGGACTCGCCCATTCCGGACCAGGCGTATCGCGAATTGATTCCGCACGCCAGGGAGTTCTCGCATCCTCGTTGAATTGCGCAAAAAAAGCGGGCGCCCAGCCGGCAAAGGCCGGCCGGCGCCCGCATTCAGAATCAACAAACCCGAGAACGCGCCTTAGTGAGCCGCTTTTAGCAGCAATGCCTGCATGGCGGCCGTCGCCTCCGCGGCATTCACGTTGCAGTGGCCGTATCGCAGCACGGGAATCTCAACCAATTCCCCCAGACTGCCCGTGTGGATCGCCTTGACGCCGTAAAGCGCCTCGTGCCAGAAGGGAACGACGGGGTCGGCGAGGGTGTGCAGGGCGACCAACGGATCGTGCAGTAATCCGCTGGTTTCATAACTGTGGAGATTGGCTACGGCCGCTGGAGCCGCCGCAAAACGCGGGACCGCCGCATTGAGACGCCTGTCGCCGAGGGAGCCTACGTAAACGGTGCCTACGTTGTCGTAGGGATTCCCGCCCAGAGTGAACTGCGCGTCGGTGGTCGCGAAGACGTTGTACCAGAGCGCACTCACGATGGCATCGGGTGCGTTGGTGAAATTGAGCCCGATAGGAATCTTGGCAGTGCTGATCAACTGCACCGTAGCCAGGAAGTTCGACTTAACGGCGTTGCGAATCGCCGGCTCATAGACGCTGGCCCAATTCAGCATCAGCGCGGGCGGGATGTTGATCGCACTCTCGCCAGGGGTGCCGGTGGTGAGAACGCCCGGGAAGAAGTAGTCGAAGAGCACACGAACGTCGCCGAAGTAGTTGACCTGCTTGCGGAAACTGCCAATCGGGCCGCACACGGCGATTCCGCCGCTGTAAGTCGAGTCGTTCTCCACAGATTTTGTGGCGATCAGGCCGCCTTCGGATGCGCCGGTTACAAAATACTTGCCCACCGGGATCGAGAGCCCCTGGATCACCGTCGTCAACGCCTTGGTATCCTGAACTCCCTGCAGAATCGCCAGACCTTCCTTAGAGAAGCTGGAGGCAGCGAAGCCGAAACCCAGGCTGTTCAAGAGGGTGGGCAAGCTCGTGCCGTCGGGGAGAGCCAGCTGGGATTGCCACGCGCTGGCGGGCGCGCCCTGCGGGACGTATCCGTGGGCGAACAGGATCATGACGCCGTTGTAGCAGGCCGCCGGCTGCGGCATGAAGACGACATATTGCGCGGTGCCGCTGGCACCCTGGGCCGTTCCGTACGTACCCTGCGACGCCAAGGCGCTTGAGCATTGGGCCCGCAGGTAGACCGGCATCAGCAGAAGCAGCAACGCTAGATAGGACTTACGCATTCAATTGAACCTCCGGGAACACCTTGCAACTGTACTTCACACTTTTGTCCAGATGCAACCTCAAGCAGACAAGAGTGTTTGTTTCCGAGGATATTGCACCCCATCCGACAGTGCGCTGCAAGCCCCGAATCCGTCGGCGGCTTCGCCACGGCAAACCGTGCGAGGCTAGAACCACCCGGTGGTCATAGGCGCATTCCGCTTGGCGTTGGCCAGCAGCGGCTCGTTGAGGAATTGCACCATCGGCAGCAGTTGCTTGAATCTGCTGGTCAGCTCGTCAACTATGCTTCCGCTCAGGGCCAGATCCGCATCCAGTTCGATGTAGTGATACCACTGCTTTGCTTTCAGGTATTCGCCACCGGGCGTACCGGGGTCAAAGCCCTTCGGCGGCCGACTCAACTTCTCCCCTTGCAGCGGGCCCAATGAGGCGACCAGCGCGCGACTCGTGACCAGCTTTTCGAATCGTGTCGCGTTTTCCGCGATGTGGGACCGAATCAGCCGCAGCTGATCCGGGCCGGGCATATAGCATCCGCCAGCCACCTCGACGCACTTGTCGGAGACCGCGAAGTAGAAGCTCGAGCTTTCATTCTTGGGCAAGTCCGCCCGGCGCAACAGCGCCCCCGTATGCGTCTTGTAGGGCGTCTTGTCGTGGCTGAAGCGGGTGTCCCGGTAGATCCGGTAGATCGCCTTCTTCGGCTCGCCGGCATGTTCCGGGGCGAAGCGCGACACGGCTGACATCACCAGCGTGGTCAGTTCCTCCATGGGCGTCTTCACACACTCCAGGTAGACGTCCTTATGCGCCTCAAACCAATCGCGGTCATTGTGCTCCCGCAGTTCGCGAAAGAACCACTGCATCTTCGCCGGGAAACCGTTGAACGTGGACTTCATTTCCTGCACCCGCCTAGACTCAAATCAGGATGACCATTCTCGCGGAAACGCGTGCGCGGCTGGCCCGGATCGAGGGCCTGACCCTGCTGGAAAACGAACCGCTGGCACAACACACGCGTTTTGGGCTGGGTGGCCCAGTTCCGATTTTCGCCGAAGCGGACGACGAAGAATCGTTCGTCCCGGCTGTCGCCGTCCTGAGCCCCAGTGCGCTCCCTTGGACCATTATCGGCGAGGGCTCGAATCTGGTGGTGAGCGATCGGGGCTACGACGGAATCGTGCTGCGTTTCCGGGGAGCGGCGCTCCTTGTGGATGGCGCCCGGGTGTCGGTGCAGGCTGGCGCGTCGCTGCAGAGCCTGGTCGATTTCACACTCGAGTTGGGCTTGGAAGGCCTGGACAAAATGACCGGCATTCCCGGCTGCGTCGGCGCGGCGGTTTACGGTAATGCCGGTGCATTTGGACAGTCCACGTCGGACACCCTGGAGCGCGTCAGCTTCCTCGATCGCGGTCAGGTTCGAGAGTTTTCCAACGCCGAATGCGAGTTCCGCTACCGGGACAGCATCTTCAAACGCCGCAAGGACTGGCTGCTGCTGGGGGCCGAGTTCCGGCTCAAGCCTGGCGACGCGGCCGCGTTGAAGAGCGCCTCGGACGAAATCCTCGCCACGCGCAATCGCAAGTTCCCTCCCGACATGCGCTGCGCCGGCAGCGTGTTTAAGAACCTCTTGCTCAAAGAACTGAGCGCGAGCGTGCAGGCCCAGGTGCCCGAGACCGTCGTCAAAAAGGGCAAGGTTCCCGCCGCGTGGTTTCTCGAACAGGTGGGCGCGCGCGGTCTGCGCCATGGAGGCATCCACGTCGCGGACTACCACGCCAACCTGATTTACAACGCCGGAGATGCCACTGCGGCGGAGTTGCGGGAAGTGTTGGACGACTTGAAAGCGCGTGTCTGCGACCGCTTCGGACTGCGCCTTGAAGAGGAAGTCCAATTCCTCGGCTTCGAAGTTCCCGCGGTGCGCTGAATCGCGGCAGCCGGCTGGTCAGAGCTGATCGCGGTACTGCTCCAGCGCGACCTTCACCAGCTGCGCCCGCGTGCGGACGGCCAGTTTCTGGAAGATCTGCCGAAGCGCCGACTTCACCGCGCCTTCCGAGATCTCCAATCGCTCGGCAATCTCACGATTGGTCAAGCCCTGAAAAATGAAGCGCAGCACCATCCGGTCGCGCTCCGATAGTTTGGGGCGCTCCGCCGCGCGGGTCCGGTCGACAGAGCGGAACAGGGATGCCAGGTACGCCTTCTCGAGGCATACCTCGCCCCGGGCGACCTGGCGAATCGTGTCGCAGAGCACGCCGGTGGAGTTGTGCTTGTGCAGGATACCCGCCACCCCGGCCTGGATCAATTGCACGGCTTCCTGGTCGCTGACACCCGCCGTAACGATGAGAATCTGGCCGTCGAAGCCGCCCTTCCGCGCCCCCACCACGAAATCCAACGCACGTTCCGCGCCCAGGTCGACATCCAGCAGCACCATCGTCGCTCCGCTGGCCTTCAGAGCAGCCAGACCCTCCGTGGAAGAGCCGCACTGCCCCACGATGTTGAAGCCCGGCTCCTTCTCGATACTGCGCACCAGGCCCTCGCGGAACATGGCGTGGTCATCGACAATCAGAAGACGAATCGGCGGGTCGCTGTTATGAGTCATGGCTGAACGTCACTCTGCCGCCTGCAGTTCGACGGTGAACCCTGCGCCGTGCGAGTGCGGCTTATAGCGCAGGTCGCCGCCATAGCTTCGCAGCACCGCGCGGGAGATGTAAAGGCCCAAGCCGGTTCCATCCGAGCCGGGCTGGAACGGCGTGAACAGCTGCTCCGGAGCGGCCACTCCGGGCCCGGTGTCGTCAAAGTCGATTCGGACGGTCTGCTCGTGCCTGGAAACGACGATTGACAATTCGCGCGTGGAGCATTCCTGAACCGCCCGATGGCTATTCTGCGCCAGATTCAGAAAGGACTGCAACAGGCCGTGGCGCTCCGCCAGAACCATCGGTGACGAGGCGGGAGAGCGCCACCGGATCGCTCCTCCGGCCTCTCTCCAATCCGCCTGGATCACGATGCGGAGATCGTCGAGCACTTCCTGCAGTTGGATTTTCTCCAGCGACGGATGGGCCTGCCGCTGCAGGTCGATCGAGGCGATTCGCTCCAGGCCATTCACCAACTGCGCGAGTTGTTGGAAGTCGTCGTCCCGCGCCAGGTCATGCTTCTCCTTAAGGCTGGAACAGATCACCCAGATGGCGCTGCACAGGTTCCGGACCTCGTGCGAAACGGCGGCCGCGGCGATGCGATTGCCCGCTAAAAGTTGATGCAGCCCTTCTTCCTCCCGTTCGCGCAACTCCTCGGACGCATCCACAACGATGGCAGCCAGCCGCGTACCCTCGGGCACGGCATAGGAAGAGAACCACGTATGTGCCAGGAACACGTCTCCATTGCTGCGCCGCGCCGTGCATTGCGCCGCCGTGCGGAACCCGTCCGGCATGTTGGTGAGGGCCAGCGCGTCGGACAGCACGGGCAAGTACTCGCCGATGGCCCGCCCTTTTAACGTCTCGTTTTCGGGAATGGCAAACAGGCTGCCGGCCGCCCGGTTGGCGCCCAGCACAACGCCCGCGCCATCCAGAGTGATCACTGCGGCCGGGCTGCTATCCACCAGCAGCCGGAGCTGTTCCTCGGCCTCGCGCCGTAATTCCTGCTCTGACCGGACGCTCTTGAGGTGTTCTTCAACCATCCTCCGATTGCTCATCAAAGCGGTGACGAATAGCGCTGAAACGGCGTAGGCCAGCGTGGCGAAAATGAAGCGCAAGACCATTTCGAGCTGCGGGCTGGGGATGTCGAAGCACGAGCGCAGGGAAGCGCACACAATCGCGAGACCCGCCGTTTCCCAACGGTTCAAGACGGTCGCGCCCAGCACCATCGGCAGGATGTAGAAGACGCCCAGTGAAGCCCGGTTGCCTACCGACCAGTCGGCCAGGGCGATCAGCAGCGTGAGTACGGCGACCATCGCCAGCACTCGCGGCTTGCCCGCCCGGAGAAAGATCGCAACCATCCCTAAACAATAAACCCCGCCCGCAGCGACCCGATAGCGGGGTGGACTGGCACTCGCCGGATTGGCGAGCGAATCGATCGATCCATCGCGGGAACCGTTTGATACAGGCAGGCTGACTTGAATTTCAGCCTGCTTTCGGAACCCCGGGCGTGATGCGCCCTGTTCCACCCGGACCCAGGCGCCTCGCTTGCACCTCGCACCCAGCGCCTGAAGTGGCGGTCAAGCGCGTGGCCAACCTGTCCGTAAATCGCTTCCAATGAATCGCTTATCCGGACTATCAGCGCTGCGTGCGACTCGTGCGGAAGGCCGCCACTCCCGTAATTGTCCAGCCGCGTGGCGGCATCCCAATCCCGCTCCGGCCTAGCGCACGCCGCCGGTTCACAACCTCGGTCCCTTCGCCAGCCTACACTAGATGAATTCCATTCGATTCTATGTGTGCCACTTTTAGTGCCAATACAATGTATCTTTCAGTCATAGCATCAGAGATGCTTTCCGCCGATATCGAAATAATCTATTGGACGCTTTCGGGCACTGCCGGATAAGCTAGTTTTCAATTCCCCTAAATATCTTGCCTCGTCCCGCAAGCCATAGATAGGCGTTTGTTTCTTTCCCGCGTGGGCATCTTGCGGGAAAGGCTAAAGGCAAATTCGTCAGTGGTGTCCGCGGGCAGCAAGCCGTAGGTTCCAAACCGAACACGGCGAAGGCGTTCGACTGCCTGTGATGGTAGTTTGCGCGTTTCCGGCAGGTGTTGGCAGCTCGCGGGCACAGCCCGGTCCCTTTTGCCTGAATGTTCCCTTCGAATGCGGCCTGGATAATTGTCGCAGCGCTGAGAATCGGTGCGGACTGAATAAACACTCAAGGATCAACTTGTCCATGACACATAGCTTGTCTATTTCAAATAAACTGTCCCGTCTGCGCGCCAGAATGAAGGAGGCAGAGTGGCAGAAATACGGCGCCCTCCTCCTGACAGGAAAGCTGACAGGCCTGCTGCTGCTCGCGCTGGTGATGATCTTCGTCAACCCGTCATTGATGGGCTTCCGCGCGTTGGCCGCCGACCCGGTGCTGAAGGGCAATGACATCGTAAACCCGATCAACACGGTCTGGACGCTGCTTGCGGCATTCCTAGTGTTCGGCATGCAAGTTGGTTTCACGATGCTCGAGGCGGGCTTCTGCCGGTCCCGGGAGACGGTCAACGTTTTGATGGAGTGTATTGTCGATACGTGCTTGTGCGGGCTCCTGTTCTACGCGTTCGGGTTCGCCTTCATGTTCAGCCACGGCAACGGCTTCATCGGTTTCCACTGGTTCTTCCTGCAAGGCGCTCCGGCGACCTATGAGACCTCGGGCGTGGCGTTCCTGGCCTTCTGGCTGTTCCAGTTCGCCTTCGCCGACACCTGCTCGACCATCACGTCGGGAGCCATGATCGGACGCACCGGCTTTGTCGGCGACCTGATCTACAGCGTCGCCGTCTCCGGCTTCATTTACCCGATCATCGGCCACTGGGCCTGGGGACCGGACGGTTTCCTGGCGACGATGGGCAGTGCGGGCAACTTCCTGCCGGGCCTGGGCACCAGCTTCCATGACTTCGCCGGCTCCACGGTGGTTCACACGATCGGCGGTTTCGTCGCTCTGGCCGGCGCCATCGTGCTGGGTCCTCGACTGGGCCGCAAGTTCAAGCGCGACGGCGGCGGACCGATGCTGCCCCACGACCTGACCATCGCGGCCTCCGGCGGCCTGCTGCTGTGGTTCGGCTGGTACGGCTTCAATCCGGGCAGCACGCTCTCCGCGATGGACTTCGAAGGCATTGGCCGGGTGGCCGCGAACACCACGCTGGCGGCCTGCGCGGCGGGCTTGTCTGCGATGGCCTTCGCGTACATCTTCTCAAAGAAATGGGACGTCAGCTTCACGGTGAACGGGTTCCTGGCCGGACTGGTCGCCATCACCTGCCCCTGCTATTGGGTCAGCCCGGCTGGCTCGGTCATCCTGGGCGCGGTGGCCGGCGTGATCGTCGTGTTGGGCGTCGAGGCGCTGGAATGGCTGAGAATCGACGACCCCATCGGCGCGGTGCCGGTTCACGGGATCTGCGGCATCTGGGGCACGGTCTCGCTAGGGCTCTTCGCCTGCGGACAGTACGGTGCGACGGGCCCGCTTTCTCCCGACAATTCCGCTCCCTTGCGCGGCCTGTTCTACGGCGGCGGCACCACCGTGCTGGTTGCGCAGTTAATCGGCAGCGCCATCGTCACGCTATCCACTTTCGGGGTAGCGCTCGCCGTCATGTACGCGGTCAACGCCTTCGGCATTCTGCGCGTATCGGAGCAGGGTGAACTCGAAGGTCTGGACTTGCACGAGCACGGCATCTCGGCCTATCCGGAGTACGTGATTTCCTCCGTAGTCATGCCGGCGGCCCTGTCGATTCCGCGCGAGGCCAGTTCTCTCAGAACCGCGGCACACACGCGAGCGGACTTGCCGGAGGCGGCGCACTAGCGCGGGTTCGGGTGAATCCAATACGAGACTCTCGCGCCGCGAGGTGCGAGGGTCTTGGGACACAGACGCCAAGCAGGGGAGATATCTATGAAGAAGATTGAAGCGATCATTCAGCCCTACAAGCTGGACGCAGTCAAGGAAGCGCTCAAAGAGGCCGGCATCGATGGCGTAACGATCTACGAAGTGCGCGGCCACGGCCGGCAAAAGGGGCACACCGAAACGTACCGGGGGGCCGAGTACACGGTGGACCTGCTGCCCAAGATCAAAGTCGAAATCGTCGTGCCGGACTCGAAGGAGGAACTGATCGTCAAGACACTGGAAGAAGCGGCCAGATCCGGCAAGATCGGGGATGGAAAGATCTTCGTGTCTACGATCAGCGAAGTGATCAGAATACGAAATGGCGAGCGGGGGGAGTCAGCGCTCTGAGGCAGTGAACGAGAATTCCTCGGAGCTAACGCCACACGAAGCCGCCACGGTGTTCGCCACCGTGGCGGCTTTCTTGTTGTCCCGGATTTGCCCGCCGCGGGGTGGCAAACGGGAGTGGATGCGAGGCTGGGCCGGGTGCTAATGCCGGACTGGGGGAGGCGTCGATGTTCTCTAAATGGATGGCGAGAGGGGCAGTTGTGGCAGTGGCGAGAGGGCGAAACCGTAAGAAGTTACGGTTTTCAAATCTAACCCTCTTAAAATCAACGACTTGAAATCGAGAACCGTAAGAAGTTACGGTTTTGGCAATTGGCGAGTTGCCGAAAGCGCGTGGTTGCAGCAGCGTCAAGCCCCGCTTGCGGAGCGCCGCCATTGGTGCTGCTGGCGGAGAGAACGGGGTGGTCCAAGCGGCCGGGATGTGCAGAAGAAAATGCCGCGGACAAGCGGGAAAGAGCGAGTCTCCCCGGCCGGCCGCGGCAGGATTCCAGGCAAGTGCGTCAAAATGCCACCACTATGTAGTCGGGATGGACCTACGGGCCACCGCTCAGGCTGAAAATGGGTCGGCCGTCGTGGGGCAGACTTCAGTCTGCAGACCGGCTTCAGCCGGTCTTCGGCGAAGACTGCGGGGCTGAAGCCCCACGCAGGCTGAAGCCTGCCCCACGACTCGGCCAACGACTTTCGCGCGAGCGGCATCCGGGCGGTCGAGCGGGCTACTGGGCGGCTTGCTGCCGGAACATCGGCACCGCCAGCGGGGATGGATGACGGCCCTTATTGGGAACGTTAGCAGGCAACAAGGTTCCTGCCGGCATGGTCTCCTGCGCGGCGACCAGCGTGGTCGCCGAAGGACCGTGGAACTGCAGCGCTTCAAAGGCGGTGTAGGCTGATCCGACCACCTGCAGCTTGAAGGGACCGGACGGGAGGTTGGGAATCACATTTGTCAGCACATCGGCGTAGGTGCCGTAGAGCGGCACCGGTTTCGTGGTCCCCGTACCTTTCAGGGCGCCGGTCGAATCGTACACGTTGATCGTGTAGGTGTGTGACAGCTTGGTAACTGTATCCAAGTTGTATATCACGAACGAGACCAGATTCTTGGTCTTCGCATTCTTGTTGGTCGCGCTGTCGTCAATGCCAATCGCGGACCACGCGAAGCTGGTCTACCAGTCCCAAATCACGGGGGCGCTCAGCGACCAAGGATTGGATGGCAGCGCCGAGTAAATCAACTGTGCCTGCACCTGGGCGCATGTGTTCGCATCCGGGCACTCGGCCAGGACCACGACGGGCCCGTCAGCGGTCGAGCCGTAGTTTGGAGCCTGTGAATGCAGTCCGAGAACGTTCACCTCCAGCGGCTGGTTGGCGTAAAGCGCCTGGCTGGCGGAGGTGCCGTTGTAGACGGTGGAGTCGCCGCTGTATACGAAATCCATTGTGGCGTCAGCCCCATTCACGTCGGCGAAGCTCAGGAAAAAGGCGACCGGTGCCGTGGGCGGAGCGGACACGCGGATAGAACTGGCCCAGCCCGCCCCCGAGGCATACCAGGGCAGGGTGCCGTAAACGTAGCAAACGTAAGCGCCGGCGGGAGTGGTGAGCGCCATTGGCGCACCGTTCGCGTCTCCATAGGACCCGCAGGCTTGATTCGCGTTAGTTGTCCAATAGACCGGAGTGGTCTGTGCATTCGCCACGCAAGCGGCCAACACCAGCAATCCAGCCAGCCACACGGATTTGACTCTCATTCGTGTTTCCCCCAATTCCTTTCGTGTCACTTGAGCAAGCGCCGGTTTCTCCAACCGGCCGCTCCTGGGCGTCCGGAACCTGAATAGGGTTCCGCTCCACCCGGATCAACCAAAATCCTGACCTGCGCAAAACCGGCGGCCTTGGGCGAGTTGGACCGCGGGATTCAGGCAGAAAAACCTGCCAGAAGAGACGGAATCCAGCTTAAATGGTCCCGACTACCGGGCACGCCTCTCATACAATCTACCAATCCAACGATAGGATTGAGCGCCGGCACGTAGATTTTACCGCCCTCTCCACTGCGTAGTGTGTGTTCTGCAGCAAGCTTCTCTAAAGCAATGCAATCCGAGCGCCAGAAAGTGCTCACGCCAACGGGCCGGACGATCTGATACAGGCAAGCACGATTTGTTCATTCTGACGGCCCTTCGATGAGCCCGCACCTGCCTGCTGCACCAGCCGGCCAGCGCACTCCAATTCCTGCGATGTGCTGCTGGTAGAGACGGGTTCGCCCGATCCCGCGTTGCACTCTTGACACACCGTGCCACCCGGCTTCAGGCAACTCCGCCGCGAATGCAGCGGCAGCGGCGCGCCGCCAATTCGATATCCTGGCGTCAGTGGAGCCAATCGTGAAACCCAAAGTACTGGTGACGAAGCGCGTTTATCCGGAAGCGATCGAGCTGCTGCGCGGCCATTTTGAAGTGGACTACGAGGGTACCGACGACGGGCTGACGGCCAGCGCGTTGCTCACCCGCGCGCTGGGCTGCCAGGCGGTGATGAGCCAACTCGTGGACAAATTGAGCGCGCCGGTGATTGCGCAACTCAGCGGAGTGCGAATCCTGGCCAACGTGGCGGTGGGATTCGACAACATCGACGTCCCTGCGGCGACGGCGGCGGGCATCTTCGTGACCAACACGCCCAACGTGCTGACGGAGACTACGGCCGACTTCGCGTTCACGCTGCTGATGGCCGCCGCCCGGCGCGTGGTGGAGGGCCATGCCTACGTGCACAGCGGCGAATGGAAGAAGTGGCTGATCGACCTGCTGGTGGGCCAGGACATCGGGGGCCAGACCATCGGAATCTTCGGCATTGGCCGGATTGGGCTGGCGGTGGCACGCCGTGCGCACGGGTTCGGGATGCGGATCTTGTACTGCGACGAACAGGCGGCGGAGGACGGCGTCACGCAAGAGTTGAACCTGGAACGTATGACGAAAGAAGAACTGCTGCGGCAGGCGGATTTCGTTAGCCTGCACGTCCCGCTGCTGCCCTCCACGCGGCATCTGATCGGTGCGGCCGAACTGGCGCTGATGAAACCGACGGCGATTCTGGTCAACACTTCGCGTGGTCCGGTGGTGGACGAAGCCGCTCTGGCCGCCGCCCTGCAGGCGAAGCAAATCGCGTCGGCCGGTCTCGACGTGTTCGAGGAGGAACCCAAGGTTCACCCCGGGCTCCTGCAACTGGATAACGTCGTGCTCGCTCCGCACATCGCAAGCGCGTCGGTCGCCACTCGCCGCCGCATGTCCACTTTGGCGGCGGAAAACGTCGTAGCGGCGCTGACGGGCAAACGGCCGCCCAGCCTGCTGAATCCGGAGTTGTGGCCGGGCTGAGAAGGGGTCGAAGAGATTTTGACGGTTGGCGACTATTCCTTCCGACGATTGCACAACTCCAGGGAACGGTTGGCCCGAATCGTGTATTCGGTATAAGCTTTAAACCAGCTAGGGACTGACTGGGAAGCTCTGGATGATCATCGCTTTATCGCGATTCAAAGTGGCCAATGGACTCGAGGACAAAGTCCGCGAGGCATTCCTCAGCCGGCCCGGGCTGGTGGATAGCGTGCCCGGATTCCTCGGTCTCGAGACCTTTACGGATTCCGAGGATTCGGCGCTGTTCTATCTGGTCACCCGCTGGACCGGCGAGGCCGCATTCCGCAACTGGCATTCCGGTAGCGGTCACGCGCAGTCCCACCTTGGCATTCCGAAGGGGCTGAAACTCGACCCTTCCTTCACCCTCCTTCGGGTTCTCGACCGCATCGGCGATCAAGACAACGTCTCACACGCCGACGAAATGCGCGACTCCGCGCCGGTGATCTCGGCTTTCCTGGAGCACAGTTCGAGTGTCTTCTGGTTGAAGGCCGGACTGGACGGTGCGATCGTCGCGCTTAATCAAGCGGCCGAAGAGAAACTGGGTGGGACGCCCGATCGCCTGCGGGGCGCATCCCTCTGGCTGCTTCTCACTCAGCCGGATGTGGCGCTATTGCGGGCCGAGGTCGGGAGCGGGGTCAGGGACACCGCGAGTCGCCACCGGTTGAATTTCCTCAGCCTCGATCAGATTCCCTTCACGCTGGAGTGTCATCTGGATGTGCGGCCAGACGGGTTCGTCCTGATCGGGGAAAGCGCTGAGCGCCACGAACTTGGGCTACAGCGAGAGTTGATGTCGCTGAATAACCAGTTAGCGGTGCAATTGCGGGAGAACGACCGAGAAGCGAAAGCGCTGCAAATCGCACACGCCGAACTCAAAAGAGCGTCCGACGAGTTGCAGGATTCCCACTGGCACCTCAAGAAGATGCAGGAAGTACTCCCTGTTTGTACGCTATGCGGCAAGATCGATGCGGGTGATTTGAAATGGGTGCCCGTGGTGGAGTACCTGAGGCGGAGCGATCTGATCCTAAGCCACGGGCTTTGCCCCGATTGCCTGGACCGCGAATTGGACAAGCTGAAACAGCCGGAATGAGGCCGAGCCCCCTATGGCGAGAATTGAATTCGGGCGCAGAATCCAAATTGCCCGCGCGATTCGGGCCTGTCGCGCCGCCGTCGCGGAGGAAGTCACCACCGCGTTCCTGGCCCGGCATCCCGACTGGGAACTGAAGTACGGAGACCGGGCGCGCGAATTTGGGATAAAAGACGCGGTTTACCACCAGGATTTTCTAGCCGCCGCGATCGAGTGCGGCGAGGTCGAAGCATTCGTGGATTACTGCGAGTGGGCCGCGCGCATGCTCCTGGCGCGGGACATCAAGCCCAGGTTTTTGTCAGAGAACCTAACGCAGATCGGCGGGCAGCTGAATGCCCGGCTGCCGGCGCCGGCAGCGGATATCGCCGCCTCCTATTTGCGGAGAGGCGTCGAGTCGTGTCTGCAGGGTGGCGGGAAATCCGAAGCCGAGCCAATCGGAAAGCTCGAGCAGTTGGCCGGAGTCTACGCGAACGCGGCACTCGGAGGACACCGGCAGGCAGCGCTCAACCTGCTGCTCGAAGCAGTGCGCCAGGGCCATCCCGTAAGCGACCTGTACTCGGAAGTGCTGCAAGCCGCCATGCGGCGGATCGGCGTGTTGTGGGAGCAAAACGAGATCACGGTTGCCCAGGAGCACATGGCCACAGCCATCACCCAATTTGTCCTGGCACAACTTTATCCATTGATTGAGCCACCAGCACAGCTTCGCGGCAGGATCGTCGTCACGGGGGTGGAGGGCGAATTCCATCAGATCGGCGCGAACATGGTCGCCGACATGCTCGAGGCCAACGGCTGGGACGTCCGATTTCTAGGCACAGACACGCCGGTCGGCGCCGTAGTGGCAGCGGTGGAGGAGCATCAGGCAGATGTTTTAGGCGTATCCGCAACCCTGCTCTTCAACATCCCTAACGTGGTCCGCTTGATCGATGCGGTGCGAGCCAGGTTCAGGGGCAAAGTGCAAGTCCTGGTTGGCGGCTCCGCCTTTCGCCTGGCGCCGTCGCTGTATGAAGAAATTGGGGCAAACGCCTGCGCTCTCGATCTGAAATCCGCAATTGCGGCCGCCAACGGGCTGGCTTCTAAGAAGTCGGTACTTGTGGCCGACGACGACGCCGGCGTGCGCAGGTATCTCAGCCGCATTCTGGAGGAGGCTGGATATGAAGTGCTGCTGGCCGAAAACGGAAAAGAGGCGATGCGCCAACTGCGCGCTCACCCCGTGCACCTGGTTCTGATCGATCTGGTCATGCCGGAACAGGACGGGCTGGAGACCATCCCGATGATCAAGGCGGCTTTCCCGGACACCCGGATCATCGCGATTTCCGGCGCGTTTGGCGCGACTTTTCTGCGCGTAGCTAAGGCATTCGGCGCGCTGGATACCCTCGCAAAACCAATCTCCCGGGAGACATTGCTGCGAAGGGTCCGTCAGGCGTTGGCCGTCTGAGCTTCAATCACGCTGTCTGCTGCGGCGGAGAAGACCCCGCCTTGATCCCGGCAGTTGGAGAGAGCGCGTCCAATTCGCCCTTTTGCGGCTATCCTGTTAGAACTCGCGCGCGAAACGTTCTCGATTCGTGAAGGGGCTGCCAATGCAAGACAAGCCAACCATTACCGCGCCTGTCATGCGGCTCATTGGGGTCGCGGACGCGGAGCGGAGCACACAGTTCTATCGCGAAGTGCTGGGGTTCGAGATGCGCGAACGAGATGGCGCAATGGAGGCGATGTACGGCCCGGCGCGCCTGCAATTCCGCAAACAGGACTACGCCCCCTGCGACTGGGACACGCCTCGACCGCCAGGGACCGCCATCCTGTTCTTCCAGACGGACGACGTTGCCGCGATGCAGGCGGCCATCCGCGCTCGCGGCGGCGTACCGTCTGAATTGGAGCAGGTGAATTGGATCAAAATGCGGATGTTCGAGATCCGCGATCCTGACGGCCACACGCTGTGGTTCGGCCAATCCTACAACGCGGAATTCCCGCCGCGACTGCCGGCCATGCTGCAAAAGGCATTGCCGGAACTGCCGTTCGACGACGTGCCGGCAGCCGTCGCCTACTACCGCGACGCGCTCGGTTTCCATATCAATTACGCGCAGGACGACATGGGCGTCATGGACCGCGACGAGGTGACGGTGGTGTTGATCGCGCGGACAGAGCGCCACACGGGCATCGGCTCGGCCTACGTCTACATCGAAGACGCGGACGCGCTGTGCGCAGAATTGAAGACAAAGGGCGCGAACGTGCTGGGTGAACCGGTTAGCCATCCGTGGGGTCTGCGCGACTTCCGCGTAGTGGATCTTGAAGGCAACTGGATCACGTTCGGGCAGCCGTTCGAGTAACATGCCGCCCGCCACTCCCTCACGGTCGCGGCTCCGACCGGAACGGAGCCGCGACCGTGAGGGAGCGGTACGGGTCAGAACAGGTACTTGACGGCGAACTGGATCAGGCGCGGCGCCACCGACGTTTGCGTGATTACGCCTAACGTTGCCGTGCCGACGTTGGTCCCCGGATTGGCGAATTGCGGGTGGTTCAGGGCGTTGTAGAACTCCATGCGGAAAGCCAGCACACTGTCCTCGCGGATTCCACCGACCTTGGTCGTCTTCCCCAGCGAAAAATCCGTGTTCACCTGGCTGGGACCGTTCATGATGCTCTGCCCCGCCGTGCCGTAGGCGGAGGAACCGTCGGAGCCGGCAACCGCGGGTGCACACAGTTCGCTGGTGTTGATCCAGTTGTTCAGGCGGGCCGAGGCGCTGCCCGGAGTCGAAAGGCCGGCATAGGATGCGCCGGGACATAGCGTCACGGTTGAGGTCCCGGCATGGCCGTAAACGCCGCCGCCATTGGAATCGGTCAGCGTCATGGGCAAGCCGCTTTGCAGGATCACCATGCCGGAGAGCGACCAGCCCTTCAAAAGCGCACCGGTGAAGCCGGTGGCGTGCGCGAGGGTGGGGAGCAGGTAGTTGAAATTCGTGGTCACGCGATGCGTGCGGTCAAACGATGCGCGCGCCCAATCGAGTGCGAGGTTGTTCAGATCGTTGTAAATGGCCGTGTTCGTCGCGGCGCGCGAGAAGGTGTAAGCGAGTTGAAAGGTGAGCGAACGCGAAATCTGCTGGCGCAGCGTCGCCTGGAGGCTGTGATAAGTGGACGCGCCGGAGAAAGCGCCGTTCAGGAGGGCCGTGGGCGTCTCTCCCAGAATGGGCACGCGCAGCCGCGCATTCGCTGAAGTATTCGTGGTGATGCAGTCGGAAGCGACGCCGTCGTAGCCGCAATTCACCGGGTTCGCCGTGCTGGCCAGCAGCGGTTGGTTGAGCCCGCGCGTGAGGCTGAGGCGGTCGCCGCGCGACCCGACGTAGCCGGTGTCGAGGGACAGCGTGTGGGACAGGCGGAGTTGGGTGCTCAAATTCCACTGCTGGAGGCGTGGGATACGGTAGTCCGGGCCGACGATGCGGTCGGAGAGCTGGGAATCCACGGTTCGCGCGACGTAGCCCAGGGCCGGAGTGGGGAAAAGCTTCTGCAAACTCGACAGGTTGTTGCTCGCATCCGAATTCGAGAAGCTTTGCGCGAAGGGCGCACCCGTTGCCGTGCCGACCGACCCGGGGGCCTGGAAAAACCAGCCGTAACCGCCACGGACGGTCAACAATCCCTTGACGCCGAGGGGATGCCACGCGAAACCGAAGCGCGGGGCGAAAGCGTCCAGAGGCGTGTTGTTGCCGTAGTAGCTCTTGGTGGAACGCACGACCACGCCCGCGGGCGGCGGACCGAAGGGCTGGCCAGTGTAAGGGTTGACGAGGTTTGGATTGTAGTTGGCGGCCAGGGTCGTGCCGACGTACGTCCCCGCGGCTGGCGGGATGGCGGTCTGGCGCAGCAGGGACAGCGAACTGTTGCCGATGGTGCCGTCGGCGTCCTGAGCCGGGCCCAGGTATTCCCAGCGCAGGCCGGCGTGGGCCGCGAGGCGGGAATTGAACTTAATGTCATCCTGCACGAACGCTGCGCCGCTGTTGCTGCGGTACTTGGCCTGGGCTTCGCCATTTGGCCCGATTCCGACGTTAGCTTGAATCCACTGCACGTTGCTGCGTCCGGCGGGGCTCAGGTTATCCGCAGCGCTCAGGCCCAGCAGAAAGTCACTGAAAGTCTGGAACGTGGCCTTGCCACGGGCGGTGCCGGTGTCGTCGCGGAAATTGAACTGCGTCAGGAAGACCCCGCCCGCGCGGAGGGTCTGGCGGCCGTGGACCCACGCGAGATTGTCGGCCCAGGAGTAGTATTTGCTGTTGGACGCGAAGTCGTTGCCGGTGTTGCCGAACATGCGGAAACTGCCCAGCGTACCGAGCACGGTCAGCTCCGGCGGGTGGTTGAAAAACGGCGTCGCGGAGGTCATGCCGAGCGAGGTAGCCGTCGGCGCGCTCACGCCCTCGGCATTTTGCAGCGAGCGCGTGAAGCTCATGCGGGCTTCATTGACCACGTTCTTGTTCAGTGAGGAAGTCAGGCTCAGGCTCGATACGTAGTCGCGTGCCTGCAGGGCCTGCGGCGTGCCGTTGCCCGGCAGGATCGCCGTGCCGGGGTAGCCGCCGGGCGAGCCGAACGTCCGGAACTGGTCGATGGTGGCCACGTAACCGCGCTCGGAGAGCGTGTGCTTGGGCGACAGGATGTAGTCCAGATTGATCAGATACTGGTTCTCGTTGTAGGTGGACGGCAGGCTGTACGAGGAGAAGCCGAGCCCGGCGTTTGCGCCGGAGGTCAGGATGGTCTGCGGCACGGGGATCAGGTACGAACCGTCAGCGCGCTTCGCCTGCAGAAGCTGCAGGGCGACGGGGTTAATCGGCGCGGTGGCGGCCGTGCTTTGGTTGCGGCAGTCGAGTTGTTTCCCGCCGGCGTAGGTCAGGTAGCGCGGATCGGGTTGACCGCTGGACAAAAGATTATTACCCGGGCAGAATTGCGCCGCCAGCGCGGCTGCCGAACGGTCGTTCGTGAGCGGCGGCAGGATCGGGTTTGAGGTGGAGGTTGTATCCAGCCCGTTTACCTGCCGGGTGCCCTGAATGGAACTGAAAAAGAAAAGCTTCTCGCGCCGTACAGGACCGCCGAGCGTGGCGCCGTACTGATTCTGTTTGAGGTTGGGCTTGGATTGGCCGGTGGCGTTGCGGAAGAACGAGTTGGCGTTGAAAATGTCGTTGCGCACGAACTCCCAGACATCGCCGTGGAAGTCCTTCTCGCCGCTTTTGGTAATCAGCGCGGTGGTCGGCACGGTTGCGCCGTAAGCGGCATCGTATTGGGAAGGCTGGATCTTCAACTCGGAAATCGTGTCCGGGTTAGGCACGGCGCTGGGCGCGTTGGCCCCATCCAGGGTGTAGGCCCCGGCATTGGTGTTGCCGTTGACGTTGACGCCGCGCGTACCGCGGCCGAGCGTGCCGGCATTGTTGACGTCCGCGGCGGAGCCCGAAGACATTGAGAGAATCTGCGTGAAATTGCGCGTGGTAAGCGGCACCGAGGTGATCGTCTTCGAATCGACCACGGTCCCGGTAGCCGCAGTCGAGCCAACGGAACGGCACTGGCAGGCAACCTGCTCAGTGGCGTCGCCGCGCTCGAGCGTCGGGTCCAGCGTGGCCACTTCGGAGATGTTCACCGTGACCGCGGCCATGTGTGAGGTCTTGAAACCCGTAGCTGCGAAATGGACTTCGTAAGTGCCAGGAGGGAGAAGCGAAAAGCGATAGCTGCCGTCGGCTGCCGTGGTGGAGGCGTGCGTCTGCCTGGTGGCCGCGAACGCGATTGTCACGGAAGCATTGGGGATAGCCTCGCCCGCCGGACTGAGGACAGTCCCTGCCAGCGCGCCCGTGGTGGCCGATTGCGCGGGCGCAAGCCCCTGGCAACTGAAGAATAAAACCGTCGCCAGACACCAGACAGGTGATCGCATTGCCGTCCTTGAGCGCTTAGTTGAATCGCAGCGCCAGAACGGACAGGTCCGGGCCAGCGTGGCGGTTCCCGCCTATTCTATAAGATGCCGGCGGGCGGGACGGTGCGCCGTCCGGAGACGATGCAGCGACGGGCTGGGTCGCCTAACACCGGCCTTCAGGGCTTTACGGTTACGGTGTGAAACGAGCGGTCCGCCGCGCGTCCGATGAAGAAACCCGCGGTGCCGCCCGCGACGGCGACGGATAGGAACACTACCGCTCCTGCCACGGCGCTCTCAAGGTGCTTGTCACTCGCGATCATTCCCGCCGCGGCAGTACCCGCCGCTACCGGCGCGAGGGCGCCAATCGTGCGAAACTTGATCCCGCTCTTGCGGATGCCGAGCGTCTTCACCTGTTCGCGCGGGATCGTGACCTGCCCCTTCGGATGTTGCGCTGCGTTGCTCGTCTTCAGCACCTGGAGGGTAAGCGCATCAGGCGTGAAGCTGGCCCGTTGGCCCTGGATCACGGTTGCATCGGGCAGCACCAGGCGCAAAGTCCAATCCAGCTGCACCTCCTGGGAAAGCTCGCCCCAGGTGCGGCCTTTGGGTTGCTCAGCTTGAGCGGACCCCAGGATGGCACAAGTCAAGGCAAATATCGTCAATGCACGCATACCGCACCTCCCTGGTTGGCGGTTCGATTGAACGACCCCGTTGGAGCTGCCGGCGCCGGCGATAGGCACAAAAGCGGTAGTGCAGCACAACGGATGATTAGATCTCTTTTTGTGGATCTCGCGACGAAGTATATAGCAGAAGGGGCGGCGCTACCAGCCCATTCGGGTCGATTCTGGATCTAAGCCCGTCAAAACGCGCTACATCTTTTCGGCGGACGGGCGCATCTATAGGCTGGATGAGAAATCTACTTTTCGCCACCGTTTTGACGTCAGCATTCGCCATGAGTATCTCAGCAGCTTCCAACGTTCACGAGTTCACTCTCAACAACATTGACGGAAAGCCGGTTCCGCTTGCCGAATACAAGGGCAAGGTCGTGCTCATCGTCAACGTCGCCAGCAAGTGCGGATTCACCCCCCAGTACACAGGATTGGAGGCGCTCTACGAGAAGTACAAGGACCAGGGTTTCGTGATTGTCGGCGTTCCGGCTAACAATTTCGGCTCCCAGGAGCCGGGCACCAACGAAGAAATCAAGACGTTTTGCTCGCGCAAGTACAACGTCAGTTTCCCGATGATGTCGAAAGTATCGGTGAAAGGCGACGATATTACGCCGCTGTACAAGTACCTCACCACGGCCAAGGGCGGCGACGTGAAATGGAATTTCACCAAATTCCTGATCGGCAAGGACGGCCAGATCGCTGAGCGCTTCGAGTCGGCCGTCAAGCCGGACGCACCGGAATTGACGTCGGCGGTCGAGGCGGCGCTGAAGCAGTAAACGACCATTCGCGACGGTCTGATACCGTAGGGGAAGCGGGTCGCCGGGAGGCCCGCGGTAACACCCTTATGGCACGTATTTTAGTCACCGGCGGCGCCGGCTACATCGGCTCGCACACAACTCATCATCTGCTCCGGCTCGGCCACGATGTGCAGGTCGTGGACGATCTTTCTCACGGCTACGCCCACAATGTTCCCGAGGGCCGGCTCCACGAATTCAATCTGCTGGACACGCCCGTGCTCGACGCTCTGCTGAAGCGTTTCGCTTTCGACGCCGTGGTGCATTTTGCGGCATTCATTGCTGTCGGTGAATCGGTGCGTCAGCCCGAGATGTACTTCCGCAACAACTGCGGAGCCACGTTCAGCCTGCTGGATTCGATGGCGCGCGCAAATTTGCGCAAGATCGTGTTTTCGTCCACGGCGGCGGTATACGGCAACCCCGAGAGCACGCCGATTACCGAGGACTTGCCGCACAAGCCTGTAAACCCGTACGGCCACACCAAGCTGATGGTGGAGCAAGCCATGCGCTGGATGGACGAGGGGAACGGACTGAGGTTCGTCGCACTGCGGTACTTCAACGCCTGCGGCGCGGAAGAGGCTTTCGGCATCGGCGAAGAACACGAGCCGGAGTCGCACCTCATCCCGCTGGTCTTTCGCGCCATCCGAACCGGCAAGCCGCTCACTGTTTTCGGCCAGGACTATCCCACTCCGGACGGGACCAATGTCCGCGATTACATCCACGTTTCCGACCTCGCCACCGCACATTCAGCCGCGCTCGACCATCTGCTGGGCGGCGGCGTGAGCCATTCCTTCAACGCCGGGACGGGGCAGGGTTTCAGCGTACTTGAAGTGATCAAAGCGGTGGAACGAGTGACGGGAAGGAGCGTTCCTTACGTGATCGGTCCTCGCCGCGAGGGCGATCCGGCCATTCTTGTGGCCGACTCGACCCGGCTGCAGCAGACCCTGGGCTGGAAGCCGAACTACACGACGCTGGACGCCATGGTCGAAAGCGCGTGGAAGTTCGACAGCAAGAAACACGCGTAACCTGTGGCAGGGCGCCACGACCCGGTTAACTGGAATAGATGCAAGTATGAGATTCTCAACCCTGCTAGCGGCTATAGCCCTTCTACCCTGCCTGATGCTTGCGCAGGACTGGAAGCCCTTGTTCAACGGAAAGAACCTCGACGGGTGGGAGGTGCGCGGCGAGTGCACCTGGACCGTTCTGCCGGGCGGGGTGCTGCTGGGCCAGCGCAGCCATCCCAACATCGATGATCCATTTCCAGCCTGGCCCGCGACGCGCGAGCAATACGAGAAATGGCATTACCGGCAAGCATGGCTTTACAGCGTGAAGATCTACGACGAGTTCGATTTGCACGTCGAGTACCTCATGCCGCCCGGCACCAACAGCGGGATCTCCATCCGGGATCTCTCGCGAGCGCACTTCGTCATCGGTGAATCGGACAGCGCCCGGCCCGACCTAGTCACTGCTTTGAAGAGTTCGCCTGCTCACGTCGGCTACGAAATCCAGCTCATCGACGACAGGGCGCCCGAGAAGTATATGAGCGGCAGCATCTACAGTTTCGTCGCCGCGCCTGCGAATCTGCAGCGTACGGGCGAGTGGAACGAGATTGAGATCGAGAGCCGGCACTCCGGGATCCGCGTGAAGGTCAACGGCAAGCCTGCGGCGGAATTCGCGGGCGATCCCGCGCGCTCGCTGGTTGGGCCGATCGGCCTGCAATTGCACGATCAGTTTACGTTCGCGCTGTTCCGGAATATCAGGATCCGGGAAATCGCACCGGCCGTCTCGAAGTGACTGGGGCCCACCGGCCCATTGGTGCGTTGAAAGTGGGATGGCTGGTTTGATACAACCACTCCCTGACGGTCGTGGCTCCGATCCGGCAAGGAGCCGCGATCGTGAGGAAATGGTTGAATCGGGGGTGCTTACTACTCCGCCGCGAACACCCGGTAAGTCCCGTGCTTCAGCGCCGTCTCGAAGACCGTGTTGGGGCCTTGCGCAGCGCCGGTCAGGATCTCGCCCGTGAGCATATCGCGCAGCTTGGTGATGCGCTTCTCGGTGAGGATGCGCGCCTGCACCGGGTTCTCCTGGAACGATTCGACGATGAATTTGTCGTTATCGTAGACGAACAGACTGACCCGGCTAGGCGCGTCCAGACGGACGAACATGTCTTTTGCAACCACGTCTCGAATGGTCTTCAGGATCGCAGGCGGGTAGCTGTACAAATCCCCGATGGCGTTCGGGATGGTCAGCACGAAGAGCATGCCCTTGGAGTACCTGGCCGAGTGCAGGATCGGAGTGCCCGTGGTCTTCGAAGGCGAGGTAAAGGCGCTCACCGTCTCCCAGCTATCGTTGGTGGCGTAACGGATCAGAGGGACCAGAATGTCGCTGTCCGCCTTGATGCTGCCGCCTCGCCAGCCCTGCTGGAACTCGCGCACGGAGACCGTCTGGCCGGTGCTCTCCAACTCGACGATGTCCTCGATGCCCTTGCCTTGCAGCGCCTTCAACAACCCGGAAGTAATCACAACGTTCTTGCCGGCGACGAGCTGGCGTTTGATCTTCCCGACGATGGCCGGGTCGAAGCGCGCCTGCTCCGTCAGTAGCACGGTCTTGGCATCGACCGGGAACTCCGGCACGATGTCCATGGGGATGCCGATCATGCCCAGATAGCTCGGCAGGAAGTCCTCGCCATAGGAGTGGAAGGGCTTGTACGTTTTCACGCCGACGGGTTTCCCCAGATCGCCGAGGAACTTGTCGAGCTGTGCGAAGACTTCGCCGCCGATCTCCGCCGCTTTCGAATCGGGCAACAGCGAACCGTCCGCCTGCTTCGTTGGCGAATAAATTGCGCCGATATTAAAGAACGTGATTTCGGGCGCCTTGGCGAACATGGTCAGCCAGATCTGCTCCGCGAAGCGGTCACGCGGTTCCGGCCCATAGTGGTCCACCCAACCGCCGGCGTTGCCGCCCGGCTTGATGTTCTCGAAGTAACGCACGATCGAGTAGCCGTGATACTCCTGCAAGTGCTGGTTGCTATTGACCGGGTC
>Ga0118677_10002848_pt1 | contig 33999 bp, 23 predicted proteins | sample AliMusrvi5mmetaG_FD_86154 | JGI IMG/M metagenome (GOLD analysis project Ga0118677, IMG submission 86154)
CAATTACCGTTCATGCACTATCGCCGCATCGTCGCCCTGCTGCTGGGCCTGTGGATGGGCGGGGCGCTCGTTATGGCGTGGTTCGGCGCGCGGAGCTTTCAGACCGTGCACCACGTAATGAACGAATCCAACCCGGTCTTCGCGGTTCAGACGCGGCCCCTCGGCCAGGCCGGCACCCGCATGGTCCTGCGCTACGAAATCGCCGAAGCCAACCGGTTCCTGTTTCAGAACTGGGAATACATGCAACTGGTGCTGGGAACGCTGTTCTTCAGCTACCTGCTCTTCGGCACCCTGGAAGGCAAGTTCTCCCTTTCCCTCGCCCTCGCCATGCTGGTTCTGACCGCGATACAACGCTTCGGCATCTCGCCGGAACTGGGCCGGATGGGAAAGGCGATGGACTACCTGCCCGCCGACATCGCCACCGGCGAGCGCGAGTTTGATACCGTCACGTTGCGCGAGCTGATTCGCCGCAATGCAATTGACCTCTGGCAGCCCGATCTCCTGCGCCTCGGCAGTGTCGAAGCGTGGCGCGGGCGAGTTCAAGCGCGGCGGGTAAGATCATTCCCTGATTCGCGTCCATCATGATGCGGATGTGCGGGCCGACCGCTTCGCGAACCCTGGTGAGCCGCTCCACGTCGCGCTGAATTTCCGGCGAACCGACTTTGACTTTCACGGAGCGGAAACCGCGTTTGACGTGACGCGTGACTTCATCTAGCAACTCCACGTTTGAATACGACAGCCAGCCGCCGCTGCCGTAGAGCGGCACGCGGTCGTGATAGACCCCAAACATTTTCCAGACGGGCACGCCGAGTGTCTTCGCCCATGCGTCCCACATGGCGATGTTTACCGATCCCGCCGCCCAGCGATGCAGGCCGACGTTGCCGAAATACTCGCTCTCTTTTTCGTGGTGCGCGAGGAATTCGCCGGTGCGGCTGACCTCGCAGCCAATGGCCATCGGCGCGATGTCGCGCAGCGCGCCAAGAATCGCCTGCGGTGAATAGTGGAACGCGAGCAAATGGCCGTCGCCGGTGACGCCGTTGTCGAGTTCGATGCGGGTAACAATGAAGGCGATCTCGGGAATTTGATGCGTGCTGTCGGCAATGGGCTGAGACAACGTCGAGACCGCTTTAAAAAATGTGATGTTTTTAATCTTTGGCATTCCGAGCTAGAGAATTCCGTATTTTTTAAAAGCCGCCGTGCTGCTCATGCCAGCCTCGATTTCCTTGCGCACCAGCTTTTCTCCACGAGCTTTCGCCAGCGCGCGTTCGATGACTTCCGCTTCAACTTTCTTGGGCACGATGACCACGCCGTCGAGATCGCCGAAAACCAGATCATCCGGCTGGACGGAGACCTGTCCAATTTCAATCGGGCAGCGATAATCCGCAACCTGCGTGCGCACACCAGAATCTTGAGCGAACCGGCCGCGCGAAAACACCGGCCAGTTTTGTTCCAGCACTTTCGGGGTGTCGCGGTGAAAACCATTGATGACTGCGCCGGCCGCACCGCGCTTTTTCGCCGTGGCGGTGAGGATTTCACCCCAATAGGCACAGCGCATGTCGCCGCCGCTGGCGAGATAGATTTCGCCGGGCTGAAGTTGATCGAGCGCTTCGGTGAGTTTGCCGAACGGTAGTTTTTGTTTGCCGAACACATCAATCATCACCACAGGCATCGCGCGTCCGGCGAGGCGCATCTCCTCCCGCATCGGCTGGACAGGCTGCGGCAGAAATTGACGCGTGAAGCCGAGATCGTCGAGGATGTCGCCGACGACCGGCGTGTAGAGTTCCCGTTTGCAAAGCGCAAACAGCTCGGAGTCAGATTTCCATTCAGGCATAGGTAGATTTTAGTGATTATAGGATGCGCAATCAACTCAACTGACCAACTGGTTTCAATTGCGGCGACAGCCAATGAATGACCGCCAGCGCAGCCAGATAGGCGGTTGAGGCAATCGCGAACAAGCTCCAATAACTGCCGGTCGCTTCCAAAATGAAACCGGTGGATTCGGAAAAGGCCATCGCCGCAAGTGCGCCGGCCATCCCGCCCAACCCCACCACTGAAGCGATGGCCTGCTTGGGAAACAAATCGGAGGCCAGTGCGAACAAATTGGCCGCCCAGCCCTGATGCGCACTGGCCGCCAGCCCGATCAAGAGCGTCGCCAGCCAAAGATTCGATGCGTGAGCGGCGAAAACGACCGGTATCACGCACAAGGCGCAGACCAGCATGGCCGTCTTGCGGCTCGCGTTCAGTGACCAGCCTTTGCGCAACAACGCCGACGACAGCCACCCGCCGCCGATCCCGCCGCCGCTGGCCGCAAGAAACATGATCATCAGCGGCAGACTGCTCTGCGTCAGCCCGAGCGCGTACCGCTTATTCAGAAAATCAGGAGCCCAGAAAATGTAGAACCACCAGACCGGCGCGGATGCCGCCATGCCCACCACGAACGCCCACGTCTGCCGGTGCCGCAGCAGTACCAGCCACGGAATCTTGCCGATGGGATCAGGCGGGTCTTTGCGGATATATGCCAACTCCGCCGACGATACGCGCGGATGACCCTCAGGCGATCGATACACCAGAAACCACACAGCCACCCATACGAACCCGATCGCGCCTGTTATAATGAATGCAGCCTGCCAGCCCCAACGCGTCGCCAGCCACGGCACGATGAGCGGACACGTCACTGCACCCATGTTGCTGCCGGCGTTGAAAATGCCGGTCGCCAGCGCGCGCTCTTCCTTTGGGAACCATTCCGCCACTGTTTTGATCGCGGCAGGGAACATGCCGCCTTGCGCCAAACCCAGCCCCGCCCGAGCGGCGCTGAACCCGATGGCCGTCTGAGCCGCAGCGTGCGCCATCCCCGCCACGCTCCACAGCGAAACCGACAACAGGAGACCGAGCCGTACGCCGATGCGGTCGATCAGCCGCCCCGCGAACACATACCCGAGCGCGTAAGTCAACTGAAAGGCGGTCACAATCCAGCCGTATTCGATCTGCGTCCATCCGAGGTCCTTCTCCAGCATCGGCTTCAAGATCCCGAGCACGGCGCGGTCGATGTAGTTGACCGTCGTCGCAAAGAACAGCAGCGCGCAAATGATCCAACGGTAACTCATCATTCCTTTGCTCCTTCCACCCGTTCCAACACCACCCCGGAAATCACGGCCTTGCCCTTGATGGGCGTCAGAGTAACCGTGACCTCACCCGGCGCACGCAACGTCACAGGAAAGACGCGCTCCAGCAGTTTGTTCGCACCGCCCGCCTCCTTGAACACATCCACGCTGTCAGCGTCACTGTTCCCAGCTGTGGCGCGGCGAAGGTGCGCAACGGCGCGCCACTGCTTGCCGTCCCGGGATGTTTCGATCTCGAACTTTGCCTGACGCTTATCGCCCATGTACCATGAGAATCCGATGCGGTCCGTCACAGTCTGCGGATCGAGCCTGAACTGTAGCCAGTGGTCAGAACCGTTCGCGGCCCAGCGCGTCTGCGGGTCGCTGTCGATCACCGCGCTTGCCGGGCAGCCCTTGACCTCCGCACTCGCGGTCACGCGCGGACTCCCGTCCTCCTTCGCCAACGTGTCGATCTTCACCTCATACAGGCTATTCCACTCGTTCTCGGACGTGCCGTGGCAGCGCAGGCGCAGGAAAGCGGCCTTGACTGGCTCGAACGCCCACTGCTCGTCGCCCTCGGACGCCTTGACTGAAACGGCGAACTCGCGCTGCCCCGCCGCAGTCGAATCTGGATCCACGAACTGCAGGCGCAGCCGATAATCGCCGGGCAGCAGCGGCGCCTTGTGCGCGATCGGCCTGACCGCGAGTGTAAGCGGCTTGTCGCTCCGAACGCCGTGCCGCCCGATCTCCGCCGCGACCGACGGCGCCGCGAATGTCTCAGCCCCTGTTTCCTCTGTGCCGAGCGTCTGCCACATGTTGTGCTCCGCGTCGAAGAAGTAAGTGAAGCGCCCGGGCGCCTGGGCCAGCGGGTCATGCGAGGTCGGACCGAAATTATAGCGCACAGGCTCCATGCCCAGCATCTGCCGCAAGCGGAGGTAGTAGACCAGCCAGCGCGTGTTCAGCGAAACGACCAGCCCCTTCTCGCCTCTCGTCATTCCTCCGATTGAACTGAAAGCCGCGAACTGCTTGATCACCGACTCGGGACTGCACGTCGTCATCAGCGACCGAGCCTGTGCCACGTGATTGCTCGTGAAAGCCATCTGCGCCCGCTGGAAAAGATCGTGAGTCTCGAAGAAGGCTGCGGTGAAGCGTTCCAGCCCGCGATAATAGTCCGCATTCGGCCCTTTCTCGGCTTCGAGCATCGCGAGCCGGTCGCGGCAGCCGGCGATGACGACAGCGCAATTAGTCAGTGGCCGGTCGATCAGGTGGTCGCTCGTCTCGCGCGCAAAACGGGGCGCTTCAGTGATCCACTTGCTCAAATACGGGCCCAGTCCCGGCTCTCCGAGTGTCTCTGCAGCAAACGCGTCGCACGTGGCTCGAAGCGGCTCGTCTTTCGTGGCCTCAAACACCTGCCTCGCGTGACTCGCGAAGTACAGGTCGAGCGGGCGCGTGGTCCAGTGGATCACGCCGAAGCCGGCAGCCTTGGCATCGACCAATTTGGAGTGGAAATCGTTGAGCGGCGTATAGGGCCGCCCGATGTAATGCCCGTCGTCATGGTGCGCCCAGATGATCGGAATCACGGGCCGGCGCGCTCCGACCTCACCGATCACGGCCCGCGATTCAGCCGTGCCGAGCTGAGGCCGCTCGTGGATCACATCGTAATCGAGCCCCAGCAGCGACACGCCCGCGGGGAAGAAGCGGTCGGACGCGCGCAAGAACTCGAAACCCCACGTGCCCGCCGCGATGTGCGTGCCTCCGGCCCCGCACTCCTTCCGGGCTCGCTCGAACGCTTTCACGATCTTGCCGATAGCGAAGAGGCCTGCCGAATGCCAGTACTTCTCCGCCTCCGGGGTGCGGGCAATCTCGGCCGCATACTCCGTTTGCCACGCGTCAGGCAGATCCGCGACTTTAAGCTCCATCCACGGGGTGCCGCCACGACGGAACCACACCACCAGCTTCGTGATCTGCGGATAGACCTTGAGCAGCCCTGCGACCTGCGCGCGGTAGTAGCCGTAGCCCTCCGGCGTGTCGGGATTCGGCAGCCAGAGACTCGGCGCAACCTTGCCGACGTTCGAGTACGCTTTGGCTCCTATCTCAAAGCGCGCCGACTTCGGCAACAGGGCCACGAGCTCCGGCGGGTTTGCGGTAGGCGTATCCACATCCACGGCGAACACCACGCCCATATCTCGCTGCGCCGCATCGGCGAACACCTTGCCCATCAGCTCCTGTGCGGCCTCAACGCGGCACTCATCCGGCACCATCGCCGCATCGGCACCAAACACGGGCCCATCGAACACTTCGCCTCCAACCAGCCGGCGCACATCGTTCACGTGCATCGTAGACCAGTCCCGGCCCTTGACCGTGGTGGAGAGGTAGCCCACCGGCTTAGGCTTGCCCTGAAAAGTGAACCCTGCCATCGGGTTGTTGCCGTAGGCGTGGACCATAATCGCATTGTACCCCATCTTCTGCGACTGCGCGGTCCAGCGCTGCCAGTCCTCGAGGTTCCACGTCGAGCAGCCGCTCAGAAAATTGTGCCAGTTGAAGACGATCCGCTCAGGCACAAGCGGCCTGTTCGACGACTCTGCTGCGAACAGCGTTCCAGCAGACGCCATCAGTCCGGCGATGACGCCTGACAGCACTTTTCTTCTCATCGGATCCCCCCTGGTTGCACGCTCGGCCTCACTTGCCGTCATGCGGATAAAGCCGTGGGAAGTTCGGCGCGAACGGTTCCTGATACTGGTAGAGCTCCGGATACCCGCAAGGCGGATGGAGCGGCGGCCGAGGCTCGCCTTTCAATGTGGCCAACAACGAGCGCAGCCGGTCGCGGCTCTCCTCAAGGCCGACGAACCGCTCACCGGCATACCACGCAGCCCACTTGACGGTTTCCGCGCGGTGCAGCGCGTCGAAGAGTTCGGCGGCGGCGCACAGCGCCTGCTCCGCGTGGACGACGGCCTGAGACTTGTCGCCTTGTCCGTATGCCGTCAGCGCCGCACCGTACTGCTCCAACATCTCCAGCGAGTGGAGGTGCAACTGGATCGGCGTCATTACGTGAGCCTGAAAAAACTCCCGGCGTTCGGCAGGCACGCGCGCGGCGAGCAGCCCTGCATCGGTCGCGAGGGCTGCGACCGTGGCGAGATTGCTGACGGCGAACGCCTGCATGTCGAGGGCCTGCGCCAACTGTTTTTCTGAGAGCGTCTTGCCTTCAGCCAGCAGCGGCGCAGCCGTGCGGTCAAGCGTGTGCAGCATCGTGTGGAGACGGTTGTCGCCGTGGCGCGTCTCCCTCCGCTGGTACGAAATATCGAAGTAGCGCGCATACAGGGCCGCGACGTCGCTTGCTACCGCTGTACCGAACTGCCGCTGGCTCCAGTCGGCGAGGAAAGCATCCATGTTCTCACGGTCGGTCTTGCCGATGTACGGCGCGGCGTTCCAGACAAACCGCATCGCGCAGTCGGTGGATAGCGGCACGGGCCTCACATCGCTGACGTTGACGAGAAAGAAGTTCGTCGCGCCCGCCTTCACGAAGCGGCTGATCTCGCTGGTGATACGGCCGGGGTTGACCATTTCGCTGAGCTGATTGTGGCTGCCACTCAGCATGGCGGTGTGGAAGTAGATGCCCTGCCCCGCCTGCACGGCGCCATTGTCGCGGATTATGCCCGTGCCGTCGTCGGGCCAAACCTGCACAACGCCTGCGGGAAGCTTCAGGTGTCCGGCATGCATCATTTCGGCACCTTCCATCCAGAGGTTGGCGATGATCATGGCCTTAGGATCAACCTCGCGAATCAGCTCCACCTGCTTGGCGATGGCCTGAGTGATAACGGCACCGCGCGCCTCCGGCGTGCTCAGCTCCGGCTCGTCTGTCCAGAACGGACGGTCATGTTTGCCCCGGTAGCCGACGGTCCAAACCACCTCACGTCCTTTGTACGCCGCAATACAGTCACGCCAGTACTTGACCATGATGTCGGGATGTTTCGTGTACGAGAACGGCATGTCTTTAGGCCAGCGATAGGTGTTAAGCCCGACCACGAGAATATGGTGCATGTTCAATGCGAGTCCGCGCCGTGCGGCGAGTTCCCAGCAGCGTTCGTCGGGGAAATTGAACGTGCCTGGAACGATCATGTTGCCGCGCAACCTCAGAACGGTCTCGCAGATGCGGTCGAGCATCTCAAGCGAGAATACGTTCTCGCGCAACGGATCGGGCGCAAAGCCGCCGAGCAGGTCCTCGTCGTTGATGAACCAGCCACGGTACCGGAAGGTCGGCGGCCCGAACTGTTTGTTGAGATCCGACGGAACCTCAATCTGCCGCCTAGGCACCGGCTCGTGATCCGTCCAGTAATGCCATGGATCGACTCCAAGGATCTCCTCTGCCAGCGCGTACGCCGCGTAAATCGCCCCGCGCGCGTCCGCCCCAGAGGCGATAAGCTTCGACTGCCCCGTCGCGTCGCGCTGGATGCGCAAGACGAAGCTCTCCGGCGCCGCCGAGACATCGCGCGCCTGTTTCGTGCCAAGGTACACCACGGTTCCGCGCCACGCGGCCGGAGACTCGCTCAACACCACCGGCCGATGGCCGAACACCTTGTACCAATCGCGCTGCACATCCGACAGCGCCCGCTGCACGGCCTCAGGCTCATCCGCTGCGACCACCCACGGCGTGTCGGCGGTGATGCTCACAGTGTCCCCGCCATCCGCGCATACGGCTGCGGCCAACAAACCAACTGCGGCTGCCAGACACCGACCGATACTCATACGAGTTCTCCCTCACCTGACTCCAAACCTGCAAAATACCGCGACGCTTGAAGGGCACATGAGCAATACTCCGCCACCACCTACTTGCCAAGGGCCAGCCGTGTGGCCAGTTGGGCGGCGGACGCGGCGTCAGACGAATAGCCGTCCGCGCCGATCTCATCGCAGAACGCCTGTGTCACCGGCGCACCGCCGACGATCACTTTCACTTCGATCCCGGACTCGCGCGCAGCACGCACCACGTCACGCATGTTGACCATGGTGGTGGTCAACAGAGCGGAGACACCGATGACCTGCGCCCCGTGCTCCTTTGCAAGTTCGATGAACTTCTCAGGGGCCACGCCAATGCCAGCGTCCACGACCTTGAAACCAGCCCCCTCCAACATCATGCCGACCAGGTTCTTGCCGATGTCGTGCAAATCCCCTTTGATCGTGCCGATCACCGCCGTAGCCAAGGGCTGAACTCCGGCAGCCACCAGATGAGGCTTCAGAATTTCCGTCCCTTGTTTCATCGCGCGGGCTGCCAAAAGCACCTGCGGCACAAAAATTTCGTTCTTCTTGAACCTCTCCCCGATGATTCCCATGCTTCGGCACAACCCGTCGTCGAGAATCACAGATGCCGCGACGCCTTCTCTCAACGCTTGGGACACCAGCTCCGCCACAACAGGAGCGCGGCCTTTGATCAGCGCCTCCTGAATCTGCTCAATGATCATTCTTCTCCCTGTCTCTTTTCGTTGATCGCAACTTACTTTTTCAACCGCATCCAAGTGGCGATTTTGACGTTCCTAGCCTCAGCAGACTGAATCTCGTCCGGCGTCCCGGATCTGGACGACTTCTCCAACGAATCGATCCGCATCAACAAGGCCTGCTGGCTGCCCTGAAACTGCTCGCGCTCCGCCTCTCGGTTTTTCCGTTCGTCCGCAAGTTCCTGTTCGCGTTTGCGGAGCAGTTCCGAGAGTTCCTGCATACGGCGTCCGGCCTTGTCTCCTTCGGCCGCCAGTGCCCGCAATTTGGTCGATTCGGACTCAAACACGCGCAGTTTGCGCTGCAGGTCGCGCTCGTTTTCTTCTGCCAGGCGCACCTGCCGCTGGTGGGCGACTCTCAGGTCGTCGAGCTCTGCGCGTAGGCGGGCAGCGTTCGGATCGGAAGGTTGCTCGCGAACCGCACGCCTCGTCATCTCCGCCGGGCTGCCACCGAGCTGCATCAGCAATGTCTGCTTCCTCTCCAGGAGTGCCTGCTGCCTCTGCACGCTCCACTCCTTCAACTGCTCCACATGCACGCGCTCCAGCTCCATCGTTTTAGCCAGCTCGGCGATTTCGGTATTCACCAGTTCATATACTGCCGCTTGATCCGAGAAGAACCGGGCGGTTTCTTCGGGCGGTTGAGCGCACACCTTTTCCAATGCCGCGACCTTTTCGGCGTACGCGTTGTCGCGCGCATTGGCATCGCTTAACAGCTCCGCAAAAGCCGCTTCGCTCTCACGCGCTTTCCGCTCCGCCGCGTTCACGTCACGCTCCGCCGCCACAAGCCGTCGCTCACACTCGGCCACGCGAAGCCGCTCCGCCGCCAACTCCGCCTCCCGCACATCCAGAATTTGCTGCGCCTCGGCGCTCCGCTTCTCATGGAACTGAACGGCCTGCTCCAGGGTCGACACACGCGACCTAAGCGCATCCAGCTCCTGCTCGAACGCAACTTGCGCCGCCTCGGCCGCCGTGCGTGACTCCGCCAGCTGGCGCTCCGCACCCGCGAGTCTCTCACGCACCTCTTCGGCCGCGCGCGTCAGTTGGGCGCTCTGTTCGGACGCCTCGCGTCGCGTCTGCTCGATCAATAGCTCTTGCGCCTCGACCGCAGGCTGATTTCTTTCCGCTGCGTCAACAGCCTGGTCGCTCAGCAACAGTCGGCTGGTGGCCTCCTCAAGTTGCTGCTCCAACTTCCGAATCTGCTGGCGCAACAGCTCCTGTTTTCGCTCAGACGCCCGCGAGTCTTTTTCGGCGTTCCGCAAAATCGTGTCCCGCTGCGTCTCCAACTCTTTCACCAGCGACGCCATCACGTCGCGCTCATGTTGCACCGTCTCAATCGCATCAGCGTTCGCCAACTTGGACAGTCGCTCACGCTGCCCCATAACCAAAGACTCCAGCTCACGGACCCGAACCCGCAACACATCCTCCGGCACTTGGTCGTGCGACACTTTATCCGCCGGAGCGGCAGGTTCTTTCTCTGGCGCTGCAGGCGTTTCGACGTCGTCCGCCGATACGATCTGCGCCCCCTCTGGAACCTTACCACTCTTGATCAGCGCCTCCGCTGCCGACCGGTTCAGTGGCCCGCGCAGCTCCCCTTCACCGTCGTCTACAAACCACCGCATATCGAGCAACTCAACCGAGATGGCTTGGATCCATTTCTTTCTGTCGTTCGACACCTCATGTCCCGGAAGTATCCGCCCCTGCTCCGCCCAGACGATCAATCCTTGGGTGGAGACCGGGCCAAAGACTGACTCGCCACCGGTTCTCAGAAACCACTGGCGACTGTCCGCATTTTCGTTTTGCTTGTCAGACATAGGATGTGTTTGCTGGTTAGAGGTTACAGGTTAGAATGATTCACGGTTCAGCGGTTGACATCACTTTTTTCTTTTGAAGATATTCGCACCCTGTGCGCCTAGACGCTCTAACTCTCTGCGCGCCTGCTGCTCAAGGTCAGCCAACGAAGAAAGCCCAGGTGCCACGCGTCCCGGATTCGGCGCAGGCGGCGTTGTCTCCGCTGGCTTCCTGTGCCACTCGGGCGCCACACGCTCTGCCTCCGGCATTTTGGCCGAAGGCCTCGGCTGTTCAGGAGGCAACACTTCCACTTCAACTGTTTCGGCTGTGACGCGTTCAACCACACGCGCCGCATTCGCAGCCTCGCGCGCCGCATTCGCCTCAGTGGCCTGCCGGAATTGTGCAAACAGCTCCTCCACCAGCCGCCGCACCACAGTCAACTCAGCGCTGACATCCACCCAAGCCGTCTCATTGGCGCGGTGAGACTGGGCCTCTTCCAGCACGGCCTCAAGTTTCGCGCACCGCTCCTCGGCCTGCCTCGCCGCATCCTTTGCGCTCGTTAACGCCTGTTGCAGACCGGTCCGCTCTGCATCTAGAGACCGGACCTGACTCTCCAGCGCGCCGCATTCAGCCCCCACGCCCGCTGTCCCTGCCAACGCCTTCTCAAGTTGCGACAGCCTAGCCTCGCGGATCTCAGCCTCCGCCTGCACATGGCTCAGCGCGGCATGCAACCCCTGCCGTTCGGCTTCGAAAGCGCGCGTCTGTGTTTCCAGCGCCGCCGCTCGGACGTCGCGCTCCGCCCGCAGTTCAGCGGCATGCTCCACAGACTCCGCATGCTCTTTGCGAAGCCTTGCGACCTCGTCCGACCAAGCCTCAGCCTTGGACAAAACCAGACGCTGAGCCTGTTCCGCATGCGCCGCCTGCTCGGCCATCTGCTGCATAGCCGCACACAGGCGTTCTTCGGCCACCGAAGCCTGTTGCCGGGCCTGCTCCGCCATTTGCTGAACAGTCACACGCCGGTGCTCTTCAGCGGCAGAAGCCTGTTGCCGGGCCTGCTCCGCCTGAGTCGCCAAGGCCGCTGCCTGCTGTTGCGCCTGTTCTGCCTGAGCCACCCAAACCGCTGCCTGCTGTTGCACCAAACGCAACTGCTCCTCGTATGCAGCCACCTGTTGTTGCGCCAGGCGCAACTGTTCTTCGAAGGAACCGACTTGCCGCTGAGCATGCTCTGCTTGCGCCGCCTGCTGTTGCCGCATCTGCTCCACCTGCGCGGCGTACGCAGCCACCTGCGACCTCACCTGACACGTCTGCTCATCGCTTGACGCTGCGCGTTGCCGAGCCTGCTCGGCCTGCTCGGCCAAGTGCCGCAGCCTCTCGGCCTGCGCCGCCTCAGCCTGCTGATCAGGCCGCTCATCCATCCCGCGACGGATAAAAAAGAAACTCTTTGCAGAGATGGAGCCGTCCTTTATCAGTTCCTCCATCGCGCGCCGATGGATCGGGCCGTAAAAGGTCCCAGGCGTGACTTCAGCCACCCAGTCCATCTCAAGCGCGCGGACCGCTGTGGCGAGTTGCCACTCGGAACCGTTCTCGGAAACTTCGTTTGTCGGCGCGAGACGACCGTCGCAAGCCCACGACCTGAGCGCATCGAGATCGACAGGCCCGAATATTTCGCCTTGCTCGTTCCGGACATGCCAGCTTTCGCCTTTCGTTCCGTCTCCAAGCTTCCGCGTTGCTGTTCCCACAATCACACCTTCTGTTAATGGCCTCGACTCGTGCCTTGGCCATACGGTCGCTTCAACTCCTGCATCCGCCTTCGCGCGCTCTGCCGAGACGGATAAAATACATCACCTTAATGATAGTAAAATCGGGGGGTTGTCTCAATGCGATTATTCCGCGCATTTGCTGTTGACCCAAGGCACAACTTCTCTTACCCTAATGCGACTTTTTTGACCTGTTAGCTACCGGAATAACACACGCTGAAAGCTGCACGAACGCATGAGTGAACCTTCCATGATTTTGTTGGCCATTTCCGACTTGCACTACACTGGCCTGGCACGACAGACCGCCCAGCAGCCACCCTTGCGTGGCGAGTTGGCGCGCTCGCTGCTCAATAAAGTTTTCTTGCGCTTGGAACACATGGGCATCAAGCCGGACCTGACGGTTCTTCTCGGCGATCTGGTGGAGAACGGGACAGACCGCAACGCGGACCTGGACCTGGTCTCGCTGCACGGAGAACTCACTCGCAGCGGAATCCCTGTGCTGGCGCTGCCCGGCAACCATGACGCCGAGCCGGCAACGTTCAACTCGTTCTTCAACACCGCACCCGGCCTGCATGAATTTGGGGGTTACGGCTTCATCGTTTTCAACGATACGTTCAACGAGGCGCACGAGTCCATCCGCTCCGAAGAGTCTCTGGCGATGACCAAAAAGATCGCGGAAACACATTCCGGTCTGCCGCTCGTCGCGCTGCAGCACTGCCCCATCTATCCCGCCATCGACTCACACTACCCCTATCGGCCCACGAACGCCGCAGAAATCATCGACTCGTTCCAGAAGGCGGGCGTCATTCTCTCGCTCAGCGGCCACTTCCACAAAGGACAGAAAGCACGCGCGCATGACGGAGTGCTCTATCACACCGTCCCCGCGCTCTGCGAACAGCCGTTCCGCTTCAGCCTGATCCGCCTGAACGGCTCCCGTGTGGAGGTCGAAGAACTCAGCCTCGCCATGCAGGTGCCCAACATCATCGATGTGCACTGCCACACCGAACACGCCTACTGCGGCACCACCGTCGACACCGCCTCCTGCATCGCCCTGTCACAGGCGCTGGGAGTCTCCACCCTGTGCATCACCGAACACGCGTTTCAGCTCTACTTCGAAAAAAAGAGCGCCATGGGCTTCAAATGGCAGTCCGACGCCGCATGCGTTGGGCAGGTCTGGGCCACCCCTGGACGCTTCCGCATGGAGGCTTACCGGCAGTTCGCCGAGAAACTGCGCTCGCCCTTTGTAAAGATCGGCCTCGAAGTCGACCTGTATGACAACGGGAAGTTGCTCCTCGCGCCAGAAGATGCGAATGCCGACTGGGACATTCTGATCGGCGCCGTGCACTTCATCCAAGATTATGTGCCGGGCCAGACATCGCAGAAAGACGCGGAAACGCTCTTTATCCGCGATGTCGAACGTTTGGTCGATCACGACATCGATGTCCTCGCGCACCCGTTCCGTTTCTTTCCGCGCAATCGGCTTGAGGTGCCGCGCCACCTTTTCCCCATCGTGGCCGGACTGCTCGCAGACAGCGGTGTCGCCGCCGAGGTGAATTTTCACACCAACAGCCCCGATCCGGAATTCATCCGCCTCTGCATGGAGAAGGATGTTAAGATCGCACTCGCCTCAGACACACACGACCTGTCCGAGGCTGGCGAGTTCTGGCCGCACGTGAATGTTCTCAAGCAGGCGGGTATCACCCCGAAAATGTTCTCCGACGTCCTCTTCTCGTTCTAGGCAATCGGGGATAGCAGGCTTCAGGGCACAGAAAATCCACAGCCGGAAGTTCGCCCGAACTCTCCCTCGGTTCAGCCATGCAGCACGCCTAACCAGACTCCCGCGTGTTGTGCCACCTGAACCGCGGAGAAAGCCCCCTGAACCCTACTTCTTCTGCCAGCGGTCTTTCGGCTCAAGCACCGAGCGAGGGCCATCGCCGTCGAGCCAGGCTCTGGCCGCAGCGTCTCCTCGCAGATAGGCATCCCAGAAGGCCGTGCTCAACGCCAGAATCGCGCGATGGTGATTGGGATTGCGCGCCTCTTTGTCGCCGGGCAACGGGCGGTCACCGAAGGCTGAGTGCTCCGCCCCTTCTAATACCAGTTCGTACTTGCCGCCCGGCGGCAGCGCGGGAAAAACGCCCAGCCGCGACGCCAAATCAGCCCCGCCGATGATCGAAACGTCTTTCGTACCTGTCATCAACATCCACGGGGTCTTAACTTCGCCGAAAGCACGCTCAGCGCTACCCACGCGCGGCACCCCGGGGCTGAACATCACGGCAGCCGTGATCCGCCTGTCCGTGTAGTTGATCATCCCGAGTCCGAATTTCTGTCCGCTCACAGCCTGTGTCGTTACCGCGCCGAACGAATGCCCCGACATGCCGATGCGCGTCAGATCGAGCCGGCCTGCAAGTTCATGTCCCTTCTCCTTGCCCCATTTCTCGAGTTGGTCGAGCACCGCCGGTATGTCTCTCACGCGTAAGGCTAAATTCTTGGCGCTGGCCGCCTCGCGCATGTCCTGCATGCGTTCTGCCACCGGTTTTTCTTTCCACACCGATGTGTCGCTGCCCTGGTGCTGCACAAAGACCGCCACGTAGCCGCGCGCCGCCCAATGCTGTCCCAAATACGGATTGTTCTCGCGCGACCCGCCCAGCCCGTGGCTAAACAGCACCACAGGTGCGGCATTTGTGCCTTTCGGCAGATAAACCCACACCGGGATGTCACGTTTCCGATCCGCATCGTGAACCTTCAGGTCAAGCGCCACAGGCTTGAACGGTTCATCGACCTTCAGAGGATTATACGCCGCCTCTGCCGCACGAACACCCGATGCGACGCACAGAGCAGCCGCAAGCACCATTCTCGATACGCTAGGATTGGACATAACAACGCTCTCCTGTTTCACTTCATGTGACATATCAATGTACACGCGGACAGGCAGAAACGTTACATGCGATCACGGATAATTCTGTCCCGTGGGACGGATTGTGATATCGCTTACGTTGATGTGCGGCGGCAGAGCGAGCAACCACGCAATACCGTCGGCGATCTCCTGCGGTTCTAACAGCTTGCCGTACTTCTCCACGGTCTTGCCGAAGTTGTCCTCGGTATAGCCGGCCACCTGCTGGAATCCGCTGACCACGATGCCCGGCATGACGGTCGACACACGCACACCCCTAGCGCAGATCTCCTGCCGAAGCGCTTCGGCAATCGCACCCACCGCAAACTTGCTCGAGCCGTAAAAGCCGCTGAAAGGCGAAATGTTGCGTCCCACCACCGAGCCGACAACCACGATGTCGCCGCGCTTCTGCTGCGCCATATACTGGCCGACACGCCGCAACAGGCTCGCCGTTCCAAGCACATTGGTCTGATACAGTTCCTGCCACTGAGCCTCATCACTGCTGAGAATGCCTCCGGCCAGTCCCCGTCCCGCGTTAGCCACGGCGACGTCTAACCTGCGCCCCCCAGCCTCCCACGCCAAGGTGCGCGCCAACAGCGTGTCGATGTCGTCTTTTGCCCCCGCATCACCAGCCACCGCTAAAACGGCGCCTCCAAGTTGCGCAATCTCCGCAGCCAGTTCGTCTAACTTCTCGCTGCGGCGGGCGTTGATCACCACGGCCGCACCGTCCCGCACCAGCGTCAGCGCCACCGCCCGTCCGATCCCTGAACTCGCCCCCGTCACAATCGCCGTTTTACCAGAAAGTGGTTTGCTCATATTCTTCCATCTCCCTCATTCATCAGCGTCTGATTACACACGTCCCACAGATGGGCGCGTCATATTCGGAAGGTCCTGTGAGCACCCCTGCACATGAAGCGTGCCACACATAGAAGAGTATCAACCGTACGGCGCGTTTTACAAGTCACAATTCCACTGGCGAGCCCCTGTGGTCTGCGCTACACTTTGCCATATGACAAACGTTTTCTCTGACGCACAACGCGCTGTTTTGCGTTCTCAACTTCGCAATGAATTGACCGAGGCCATCGTCTACGACAACCTGTCCCAGCGTCAGCCTGTGGAGCACAACCGCAACCTGCTCGCCCGAATCGCCGCGGATGAGCGCCGACACGCGAAGCAGCTTGCATCCCTGCTCGGAGAAGAGGCCCGCCCCAACCGCTTCAAAGCCGCGCGCGCCATTCTGGTCGCACGGATTCTTGGCCTTACGTTCGGCCTCAAGCTCATGGAAAAAGGCGAGGGGCTCGCAGGCGATGCCTACCGGATGTTCGCCAATGACCTGCCAGAACTGATCAAAATCGCCGAAGATGAGGATGCTCACGAGACCGCGCTGCTCTCGCTTCTCGACGACGAACGCCTCAACTACATGGGCGCGATCGTACTGGGACTGAACGACGCGCTGGTCGAACTGACCGGCGCACTGGCCGGCTTCACCTTCGCCCTCAACGGCTCACGGCTCATCGCCATGACCGGCCTCATCACCGGACTTGCCGCAGCCATGTCCATGGCTGCCTCGGCTTTCCTTTCGGCGCGCGCAGACAGCGACAGCACCGACCGCCATCCCGGCAAGACCGCCTGCTATACCGGCATCGCCTACGTCTGCACTGTGATCATCCTGATTATGCCCTACCTGCTGCTGTCGAACGTCAAACTGTCGCTAGCCATCATGCTGGCCTCGGCACTTGGCATCATTGCCCTTTTCAACTTCTATCTGAGCGTGGCAAAGGATGCGCCCTTCCGCAAGAGCTTCCTTCTGATGGCAGGCATCTCCACCTTCGTCGCGACGGTCTCCTTCGGCATCGGGTACATTCTCAACCACACCCTGGGCGTGGGTTGAGAATCAGGGTCTCGCTAGAAGCGTCACGGGGCCGAGGAGTCCCGATGTCAGAAGCGGGTCCTCCGGCTTATAGGGATTGATGTTCGTCTCCGTGAACCGCTTCGACTGAGGCAGCGCCGCGTCGCCAATCAGCCGGTTCGGCCACAGATTCGTCACACGGATTTCAACTTCGTTTGTTCCTGGACGTAACGCCTTTGTCATCTCCACACGCCACGGCTGCGTCCAGAGCGCACCGAGCGCCTGACCGTTGAGCGTGACCTCGGCCAAGGCCTGTACGGCGCCGAGGTCCAGATACACGCGCCGCCCCGCCCGCATCAGCGCGGTGTCCGCCTCAAAGGCGCTGCGATAAACAGCGGCTCCTGAATAGTGCCGGATGCCTTCTTCGGGGCGTGTTGTCCAGTCCTGCAGCGTGGCGAATGTCGCCGACTCAGGCCCACCCCACTTCGGATCGAACGCCACCTGCCACGGTCCGCTCAACACCTTCAGCGGCTGATCCGCCGTGCTCGCGTTGCTCCCCGATTTCCCCGTCTTCCTGAAAATCACAAACAACGAACCACACGGAGGCAGCGTGAGCGCCACTCGCGTTATGCTGCCCGCCTCGCTAAACGCAACAGGCACGACATCGCCCGTCACCGCATCTCATATTTCCGGCTGACATCCCACCACGCGAAACGCGCACGTCACACGCTCCTCCACCGGTTCGCGGCTCGCCACAAAATAGATATCCGAATCGTCGCTACGCCGGTGAATCCAGTCGACAGAGCCGTTGGTGCTGACCCCTTGACACACAAAGTCAGGCGCGACACCCTCGGCCCGCAACACATCGCGCGCAGCGGCGAGTGACGGAATCACGCGCCCCTTTCCAACCTTGCGCACCGCGCCGTTCTGCGTGCCGCCGCGCGGCCCCCAAAGCTCGTCCGCCACCGAATGATAGGCGGTGCTGTCGTCTTCCATGCTTGACGGACCGACCGGACGCTCGCCTGCGACCGTCGCGCCCGCCCGAACCAATTCCGCGATTTTTCGCATAGCCGACAAGGTGAGCGGATGTTTCACGGGCGGCAGCGGCGGCTGGGGCGGCAGCTTGCCGGGACTCATTTGGGCAGCTTTGGGATTGCGTTCAGAAAGCATCAACACACGATAGCGGGTTCCCGGCGGCAGCAAGATGAATCCGTCGTTGACCGTCGCGCGTTCCAAAATTTCGGTGTTGCAGAAATCGTAGTCGAACCCCTCGCCCAGCGCATCGGAGGGCGTCTTGAGTCCTGCAAACATGTCTTGGCCGTCGCCGTGATAGAGCAGTGCATCGGCAACAAACACGCCTCGCTGGAGCATCCATGAGCACCGACCGAGATACAGGTTAAACGCAGCCGACTGAAGCCACCACGTGGTCTGTGGATTATAGTGCGTACCCACGTCGCGGATCATGCCGGGTTTCGCGGTGAGTGACGGCGAGAGCATCATGCCGTGATAGCAGATGCGGTTGAGACCGTCACAGAACGCACGGTCAGCCGCAGGTTTCATTGTGGCAGGCGATTCGATCCAATACGTGTTGACCGTGGTGAACGATTCGGAGAGCACTTCGCGAATGCCGTAGATATGCGCCGCTGTCGCAGCGTCGCGCACCATGAAACGCTGCGGCGGTGTGGGACGGTGTGCCGAAGGCATCCAGAACTCGCCCATCGACACATCGCATCGGCCTGAGAGCCGCAGCACGTCCGCCTGATGCTGATGAGGCCCCGCCGCTTCCGCGATTGAAATCAGCCCGTGCTTGTTCGCCACCTCGCGCTGATACGCGTAGTGGTTGTCCGCCAGCAACTCGCTGATCGTCTCTTTGAAATCTCGTTGGAACCGCGCGGTTTTCGGCTCCCCTTCCAGCACCACACCCGCCAGCGCAGGCAGCCAGGGAATCACGTTGTAAGCGCGGCGCTTGGCAAACTCTTCGGGAAAGGTCTGCGTCCAGCTCACCGTGCCGGCCTCCCAACTGTCGCACATGACGCCCTTCAGAGCGCTCCGCTCATCGGCCTTCAGCTCCGCAAGAAGCGGCTCCATGGTGATGTGCCAATGCTCGTCGAAAGCCGCCTTGCTCAAGTGGTCAATGTAGCAGCCACCCCAGCCGAAAATGTTCGGCGCATAGCCGACGCGCAAGAGACGCCAAGCGCCCTCGGGCGCGTCCCAGGCCAACTGTCCCGTCGCCGCATCCAGACACTTCGAAATGTCGCGCACAGCGGAAAGGGGCACAGGACTTTTCGTGTCTGGCACGGCGAACACGGCAATGTCCCAATACGATTGGGGAGAACCATCTGCATTCTTCGGCGTTTTGACCGCGCCCCTCTTCGGAAGCACAACCTCGACGCGTCCCGGGCCTTTCACCCTTTTCTCGGAAAACGTCAGCTCCTTCTGCGCAAACTCCGGCTGCGTGTGTTTGGACTCGCAACCTGCCGAGCCAATGCAGACCACCGCATCAAGACCGAGCCGCGAAGCCTCGTGCAGCGCCCAGCGCACCTTCGTCCGCCACTGCGGCGAAGCGTCCGCCGAGCCGCCGTAGATGTGGAAGCCGGATAGGCCCACAGCCTTCATGCCCTCGAGGTCGCGCGTGATACAGGCATCCGAAGCCTGACTATAGGTGCTGAACCACCACCAGACCTGTGGGCGCACCTCGTGCGGCGGGTTGACGAACCCTTCCTCAAGCGTCACTCCCCGCGCAAGAAAAGAAACCAAGACCGCCAACGCGCCCCATCTTTTTTTCATCTGCCCTTGCTCTTTCTATCAACTTCTGCAGCCTATGCGGATCATGAACAGGACGAATTCAATAATGTGGTTTATTTTAGCAGAACCCTATCGCACGTCACACAAGAATGAGTTCGTGGATATTTCTCAAACGTCACAGATCTGACGCCTTGCGACGTTCCTCCCGCTGATGGATCACCCTCACAATATCTGACGATTTCTGCGCAGTTAGAACTTCCTTCCGCCACTGATCGTCTCGCGCAAGTCGGCTGACCGCACCCAGCAGCTTGACATGACATTCGGGCGGATCTGTGGGAGAAACCAAAAGCAACATGATCCGAATAACATGCCCAGACTGGGGATCTTGGATGCCCGTCCCAGCTATGCCAAGGGCCATGAGCGGCTGCCGCAGCCCAGCTAGCCGCACGTGAGGAATCGCCACATCTTCTCCGACAAAAGTCCCACCCTGTTGCTCCCGTGCGACAAGAGCTTGCCATGCCGCATCTTTGTGTTCCGCACGGGAACGACAGCATGCATCCAGCAGCTGCCGCATCGCCTCCTCTTTTTCAAGAGTCGCCTCCCAGAAGAGAATGCAGTGGTCAGGCAGAATAACATCCCGCTCCAAAAGGAGATTTCGTTTCCCCTTGATCATCCGATGTGCGGTATCGCCGGAACTGACCCGTTCCTCTGCCGGACGGGCCTCCTGTGCCGCGTTGGCATTCAGAACGACAACGGTGACACCGCTCCCCTCCGTGACAAGCCGCTCCACTAAGCTGACAGTCCCCCTCAACCGCTTCCAAAAAGGAAGCCTCCTCCCTGGAGCACCGACTACGATATGCCCCACACGATATTCCTTGGCGAATTGAAGGATGGTTTTTACGACATCGTCGCCTCTGTAAGTGAAGACCGTCGCACCCAACTGTTGGGCGAGCGCCAACGTGTTAGACAGGCTCCGTTGCGTAGCTGCATCAATAACCATAGGACGCTCGTGAGAAGTCTGGACGTACACAGCGTACCAGTTGCGATTCAGGCGTCCGGCCAAACGGGATGCGTAACGGAGAAGCGCTTTGCTGTTAGGCCCCCTTGAACTCAACGCCACCATAACTTGATCCGGACTTGAGGGAGGGTCTTCAGCGAGAGGGTCGCGCCTCTTCGAGTCAATTTGCGCAGCCAATTCGCGCAGAGTCAATTCACGAAGCTGCTCGAGGTTGGCAGGAAGGAAGAAGTGGCTCAACGCGCTGTCGATGCGCTCCTGTGTATAGATCTTGCCCTCTTTCAACCGCCTGAGCAAATCCTCGGAGGTGATATCGACATTGACCAATTGATCGGCTTCCGCAACCACTCGGTCAGGTATTCGCTCGCGCACCCTGACGCTAATGGCGCGCTCAACGGTTTCGTACAGACTTTCCAAATGTTGCACATTCAGAGTTGAGATGACATGGATGCCTGCCGCGCGTATTTCGTCCACGTCCTGATAGCGCTTGACGTTCTTACTTCCAGGAATGTTGGTGTGGGCAAGTTCATCTACAAGCACAACACTCGGACGACGGAACAGAATAGCGTTCAGATCCATTTCGTCGATTTCGATTCCACGATAGACGGTTTTGCGACAGGGAATAAGCTCCAGTCCGGTCAGCAACGCCCCTGTGTCCGCCCTTCCATGAGTTTCAACAAGCCCGACGACCACATCGACACCATCCGCCTTAAGCCGATGAGCCTCGAGCAGCATTTGGTACGTTTTACCGACACCAGCCGCATACCCTAAGTAAATTTTCAACCGACCTCGTTGCGACTTGCGAATTAGCCGCAGAAAACTATCGGCACGGTTATCATTCATTTCGTTTTTCCAATCGATTCAGCGCCAAATTCACCAGTAACACATTGACCACCGGCTCACAGGTAAACACACCTCCAGGGCGGTTTGCGAATTTTTCGAGAAATCCAATCACAATGCCGACGGATAGACCTCTGGCAGCAGCGACCCTTTCAGCTTGGAACTTAGCCGCTACCAAAGAGATGTGTGGGTCAAGACCGCTCCCCGATGCGGTCACGAGGTCGGCAGGAATGGGATGGGCGCTGTCAGCCCCCATCTTCGCAAGGATGCCTTGCGCCCTGGAACGAAGTTCGGGGTTGGTTGGGGACAGATTACTCCCGCCTGATGCCAATGCGTTGTAGTCCACCGCTGACGGTCGGGGCCAGAAATACTCCGGGCGAGTGAAGGCTTGGGCGATGAGTTCACTGCCGACGGGCTCACCCTGTTCGTTGAGAACAAGCGACCCACTGGCACGCCTGGGCACGAGAGCATGTCCGAAGGCCAGAACTGCCAGTCCATATAGCAAGCAGCAGACGGTCATTGTAAAGGCAACCAGACGTCCTGATGTTCTTAACTCTTGAAAGAAACCTGCGCCTTTCATCGTTCTTTTCCCCTAATGAAGTCCAGCCATGACCAAAGCAACATCGATAAGTTTGATTCCCACAAAGGGCGCGACGATGCCGCCAAGACCATAGATAAGCAAGTTTCTCCGCAACAGGCTGTCCGCACCCATGGGTCGGTACTTGACTCCCCTGATGGCGATGGGAATGAGGGCAGGGATGATCAGCGCGTTGAAGATCAAAGCCGAGAGGATCGCACTCTGCGGGGTTGCCAACCTCATGACATTGAGCACCGCTAGCTGTGGGATCGCCAACATGAACATGGCAGGAATGATGGCGAAGTATTTGGCAATGTCGTTGGCGATGGAGAAGGTTGTCAGAGCACCTCGAGTCATGAGCAATTGCTTCCCGACTTCGATGATCTCGATGAGCTTGGTGGGGTCGCTGTCCAAGTCGACCATGTTCCCCGCCTCCTTGGCCGCCTGAGTGCCCGAGTTCATCGCAACCCCGATGTCTGCCTGAGCCAGCGCCGGGGCATCGTTCGTCCCATCTCCCATCATGGCGATGAGCCGCCCCGCTCGCTGTTCCTTGCGGATATACTCGAGCTTGTCCTCCGGCCTGGCCTCCGCAATGTAGTCGTCAACGCCAGCCCTCTCCGCGATTGCGGCGGCTGTGAGCGGATTGTCGCCCGTCACCATGACGACGCGGAGCCCCATGGCACGCAGACGTTCAAACCGGTCGCGCATGCCTGGTTTAAGGACATCCGCAAGCGCGATCACTCCGAGCACGTTCTTGCCTTCGGCGACGACGATGGGTGTGCTACCTTGCCGGGCCACATTGTCCACAAGCCCCTGCAAGGCCACAGGCATTGAGCCCTTCTGAGTCTGGATGTAGGCCTGAATCGCATCGAACGTGCCTTTGCGGTAAGAGCAGCCATCGGAAAAATCGAGGCCACTCAGCCGGGTCTGAGCTGTAAACGGAATGATTTTAGCGCCCGGTGTTTCATGGGGCGCGTTCGCCCCGAGCGTCAGCTCTCCCAGCTTTACAATGGATTTCCCCTCGGGCGTCTGGTCGCCGAACGATGAGCACATGGCCGCCGCGGCGAGTTGCGTCTGGGTCACATCCGCCAGTGGATGATACTCGGTGGCTTGACGGTCCCCCATGGTGATTGTTCCGGTCTTGTCTAAAAGCAGTGTATCAATGTCGCCAGCCAGTTCCACCGCTTTGCCGCTTTTCGCAAGAACATTGGCCGAGAGGGCGCGGTCCATTCCGGCAAGACTGATTGCAGCCAACAGGGCGCCAATGGTTGTTGGGATGAGACAGGTCAGAAGAGCTGTCAAGGTCGGAATCGGCAGATCAACACCGAAGTAGCGACCTGTCGGCCACAGCGCACCAGTCACCAGGAGAAACGCGAGTGTCAGCCCTGCCAGAGTCACGGTCAGCGCGAGTTCGTTGGGAGTCTTCTGCCGGACAGCTCCTTCGACCAAGGCGATCATGCGGTCGAGAAACGATTCGCCTGCGCCAGCGGTGATACGGACCGTGAGGTGATCAGAAAGGACGCGTGTACCGCCTGTGACACCGGAGTGGTCGCCGCCCGCCTCACGGACAACGGGGGCAGATTCCCCTGTGATCGCCGATTCGTCGACTGACGCAGCCCCCTCGACCACTTCGCCGTCGCTCGGGATAATCTCTCCAACCTTCACGAGGACGATGTCGCCTTCGCGCAACTCGTCCGAATTGACGTGTTCCTCTGCCCCCGAAGTCACTTTGCGGGCTGGAGTCGTTCGGCGGGTCTTCTTAAGGGTGTCCGCTTGCGCCTTGCCCCGCGCCTCAGCCAGCGCTTCCGCAAAATTGGCGAACAGAACAGTCACCCAAAGGATCAGCGCCACGGCAAGCGTGTAGAGGATGGAGACGGAGTGCTGAAAAAGGTCTTGGACACACACCAGTGTAGTCAGAAACGCGCCAACCTCGGTGACGAACATAACAGGGTTCCTCGCCATGAGCCAAGGCTTCAGCATGATCACGGACTGTTTCGCGGCAACTCGCAACAAGGTCTTGTCAAAGAGCGAGGCCTGGCGAGCGTGCCGCCGTTCAAGTTTCGCCCGCGTGTTAACGTGATTGTCGTCGTGATTCATAAGAACTTTCTTTTGCAGGCCTGCTGTCACTTTTCCGCGACAGCCAAATGCTCCGCTATGGGCCCAAGAACAGCGACCGGGAGGAACAGCAGTGCGCCGATGAGTGTCACGCTTCCCAGAATTACCCACCCGAACAGAGGAGTGTCCGTGCGTAGCGTGCCGACCGTTTCGGGGGTAGGTTTCTTGGCGGCCAGAGAGCCCGCGATCGCCAACGGAAGAAGAATAGGAATAAAACGGGCAAGCAACATGACGATGCCGGTCGCCACATTCCACGGCACGGTGTTGTCGCCCAGTCCTTCGAATCCTGACCCATTGTTGGCGGCGGCAGAGCTGAACTCGTAGAGGATCTCCGAAAACCCGTGCGCCCCGGGGTTATGCACAGTTGCGGCTCCCCACGGGGTCGAGGCGAACAGGGCGGTCCCTCCCAGGATGAATAGCGGATGGACCAAGAGCGCCAAAAGGGCCAGCTTCATTTCGCGAGTCTCCACCTTCCGTCCCAGATATTCCGGAGTGCGTCCCACCATCATTCCACAAATAAACACTCCGACGATGATGTAAATGAACAGGTTGATCAAGCCAACACCGACACCGCCAAAGGTCATATTGAGCCACATTCCGACCATCGGCATGAGACCCGTGAGCGGGTTGAGGCTGTCATGCATACAGTTCACCGAGCCGTTGCTGGTTGCTGTTGTGACGACGGCCCAGACCGCGCACGCGTCGGCTCCGAAACGAAGCTCCTTGCCTTCGAGATTGCCGACTGACTGAATCGGCTGGTTGGCAAAGGCTGCTGTCGGGGCATTTTCAAAATAGACGGCGAGCCCGACTTTTGTCACCAACAACAGCGCCATGACCGCGAAAACAACAGCGGCGTGACGCATCCGGCCCATGATTCGACCGAACAGCCAAACACAGGCCATTGGAATCTGGATGATGCAGATGCACTCGACAAGGTTAATGAGAAATGAGGGATTTTCAAAAGGGTGTGCCGCGTTGGCTCCAAAGTATCCGCCGCCGTTGGCGCCGAGTTGCTTGATGGCGACAAAAGCTGCGACAGGCCCCCGTGCGATTGTCTGCACTGCTCCCTCCAGCGTTCTCACAGAGGCCGCACCTTGCAGCGTCATCGGAACTCCGCCGAGAACAAGCAGGATCGCAACCACGAGGGCCAGCGGGAGCAATACGAGAAATGTCGCCCGCAGGAGGTCGCGGTAGAAATTGCCGATCCGCGTCTTGCCCGCCAACCCCCGGGCCATAGCCGTAAGCGCCGCGATCCCTGTAGCGGCAGAAACAAACTGCAGCCACATCAAACCGAAGACCTGCGAAAAAGTGCTCATCGAAACTTCGCCCGCGTAGTGCTGCAAATTGGTGTTCGTCACAAAGGACGCCACCGTATTGAAGATCAGGCTGGGCTCCAAGCCGCCCTTGCCGTCAGGATTGAGCGGCAGAAAGGGCTGTAGCGATAAGATCGCAAACACGACAACAAACAGGACCGCGTTGAACAGGAGCATGGACAAGGCATACTCCTTCCATGTCTGATCTTTGCCGACCATACGCCCGCCCGCCAGCTGAAACAAGGACTCAATGCCTTGCCGAAACCCGCCGACATTCTCGTGGGGGTACATGGCCCAGATCATGCCTTTTGCCAAAGGCCAGGACAGCATGGATGCGATCCCAAGGATCAGTGAAATAAACAGAACTGACATGGTTTGTTTCCGCTAAAACTTCTCGGGATAAACAATGGCATAAACAAGGTACACCATACACAAAATCAGCGTCAAACTTGTGAGGTAAAGCATGATGACCCCTTATATTTTTTCGCAGGCAAGCGTGAGACCAGCCAATGCGAAAAAAATGAATACTCCAAGAAATAGGTACAAGATGAACAGCATGATTCAATTCCTTCAGGTTGTTGCCGAAAGCGAGGTGTTCGAAAGCTCTTTCAGTGGCAGCGTAAAGCGAAACACCGATCCTTTGCCGACTTCGCTTTCGACGCCAACAGTTCCGCCATGGGCGGTAACCAGTTCCCTCACGATAGCCAGTCCCAATCCCACGCCGGAGTTTTCAGTCTGACCTGGCACGCGGTAGAACAGTTCGAACAGACTATTTACGTATTCCGATGGAATGCCTTTCCCTGTGTCCTCAACGGAGAACACCATCCGATTGGGCTCCACGGATGCCCGAACGGCAACTGCGCCTCCGGGGCTTGTGAAACGAAGGGCATTTGAGAGCAGATTAGCGAATACTTGGCGGATCTTTTCTCGGTCCGCCATAACCTCGGGCATTTCGTCTGTGACAGTATTTGTTAGCGCCACTCCTTTATCCTTAGCCTCCACGAGAAACGGCTCCAGGGCATCCCGAACCAACGCATGAGGCGATACGGCTTCAAGCGATATCTGAGCTTTCCCCGACTCGATACGGTTGAGATCGAGCAGATCATCAAGGATGCCCACCAACCGGTCACTGTCGTCCCGGGCGGCAACAAGCAGTTCGGTCTGCTTTTCGTTGAGGGTGCCAACCCGCTCCTCCAAAAGGAGATAGATCGACATGCGGAGCGAGGTCAGCGGAGTTTTAAGCTGATGCGAAACTGTGGACACCACACCGCGTTTCAATTCGTGCTGCTCGTGCATCTGCGTAACGTCTTTAAGGATCAACACCACGCCGGTGGGCTCCTTGCTATCAGGGCCTGTGCATATGGGAACGGTCAAGGGGTGAAAGAAATGTTCCTGGTTATCAACAAATTTTTGGAAACACGCTCCCGTTGATTCGCGCTGCTCGACATGCTCTTCGCTCAAGGCCTTTCGAAACAAAGGAGTCAACCACTCATATCCAAGATCGCCCACACCTACTCCAGGTTTTAAGCCGAAAATCCGGTCCGCAGTCTCAGACGACGTCTCAACCCTCCCGTCCAAATCGAGCACGGCGATGACGTCTGGGAGCGCGTGAAACACCTCTTCCGTTGCGCGACGCGTCCGTATCAGGCTGAGTTTGTCCGCCTTGCGAACCTGCCGCAAAGCAACCGCCATGTCATTGAAGGCTTCCGAAAGTCGGCCGATTTCGTCCCTTGCCCCGGCTTTCAGCACGAGGTCGAGGTTCCCCTGTCGGATTTCATTCGTCGAGTCGATCAGCCGGTTGATGGGATTCAGTATCCACCGGTGCGCAAGAAAACTGAACAGCGCAGCCAGAAACGCCGCGACAGCGATGGCCGCGATCATGCGATGGCGGGCGGTCTGCGCGAGGTGCCTCGCCGCGTTGTTCGCTTCGTCCATGTTCGCTTGATTCATCAGCAGAATCGCGTGGGCCGCATCCTTGATCTGGAGAAACAGCGGTTGAAGCGTCGAGAAATAGTCTGCCCTTCTAGCCTCCAGCGCCCGGCTAGCCAGCCGCATCGCCGGCAACGATGCCGCGTAACGTTCGAACAGAATTCCGAGCCGTTTCGCTTTTTCGCCCTCTCCGGGAAGCGTAACGTTACCGAGTTCCACGTCCAGCGCAGCTCGGAACTTGGGCTCATTCTCACCGATCAGGCGAACGCCTTCCCTGTGCTCACCCGCAAGCGTAAACAGGAGTCCACTGTCCATTCGTTCCAGAGATTCATTCATCTCCTGGCAGGCCACGACGCTACGGTAATTTTCCTTGAGGATCACATCGATGGCTTCGCCAAGCTGATCAATCTGCGCCATGGTTAACAGGCCGACCGCAACGATTACAGTAAGCAGGCCACCAAAGCCCAACACCAGTTTCTGTCTGATACCGATCATGACTCCGACCTCCACCTGTTCTTTATGCAAAGCGCATGCCAATAATTTAACTCGCTTTACACCAATGGGATACGAAGTCAGAGTGCGATGGAACCTTGTGATCTGCAAGGAAACGGTTAGAATGGACTTGCAAAATGCAAGGCCAGGGGGGGGGGGAGGCGCACATCCGGTCAGACGCCGTACTGCTTGCGCTTGCGCCAGAGCGTGGCTTGATCGATGCCGAGAATATCGGCAGCCTCCTGAAGTGATTTCGCGGAGGCGATGATGCGGCGTATATGGCTCTCCTCGATCTTCTCCAAGGAAAGCGGGTCCCCCAGCTGAACAGGCGGAAGACGTGGGACAATAGAATCGGGAAGCTGATCAATCCCAACGGTCACACACGCACACAGGATGGCAGCCCGTTCGACCACGTTGCGCAGTTCCCGTATATTCCCCGGCCAGGAGTGACCCCGCAACGCACGCATGGCTTCGTCGCTGAAACCCTTGAAAACTTTATGGTTTTGAGCGCCAAAGAAGGCCAGCATGTCGTTTGCCAGAAGCTCCACATCCTCTGGGCGGTCAGCCAGAGAGGGCAAGAAAATCTGGATAACATTCAGCCGGTAGTACAGATCCTCCCGGAAACTCCCTCTCTGCACCGCCTTCTGAAGGTCCACATTCGTGGCTGTGATAATACGGACGTCCGCCTTCCTCGTCTGTTGATCGCCCACGCGCTCATATTCTCGATCCTGGATGAAGCGCAGGAGCTTGGCCTGAATCGGAAGTGGCAAATCGCCGATCTCGTCTAAAAAAAGCGTGCCTCCCTCGCATGCGGCAACCCGGCCAGGATTGTCGCGGAGCGCCCCTGTGAAAGCTCCCTTCACATGTCCGAACAGTTCGCTTTCGAGGAGCTCCGGACTCAGCGTAGGGCAGGAAATATTACCAAACGGCTTATCAGCCCGCGGACTCCAACCATGGATGGCCCGCGCTAACACGGTTTTGCCCGTGCCGCTCGATCCTCGGAGCAAAACCACCGCCTCGGAAGGAGCCACTTGCTGGGCAAGCTCGACAGCACGCTGCATCTCCGGATGCTTGGAGGCGAATGACACTTCGGGATGCAACCGCCTGAGGTCCTCATTCAACGTCGCAATTCGTCGCTCCATGCTGCAGACCTTTGCCACGCGGTCGGTGACAAGCTCCACCTGTTCAGGCGTGAAGGGCTTGGGGATATAATCGGTCGCCCCACGGCGCATAGCATCCACCGCCGTTGTCACCGAGGCATACGCCGTGATAACGACAATCTTTAGCCGAGGGCACATGCCAAGAAGCGCAGGGATCAGATCGAGGCCGCTCTCTGTTCCCAACCGCAAATCCAAGAACGCCAGATCAAATGTCTGTCGGTCAGCCTCCGTTCGAACATCACGTGCGTTGCTGACACAGGTCACCCGATGTCCGCGCGACTCCAGGCAGACAGCGAGTGTCTTGCGGATATTGGCCTCATCGTCCACGACAAGAACGTTGAGCTGGCCAGATTTGTTCTCGCTCTTCATCATCACAGACGACCCGCATTAGCGCCTATTTGCCCAGGATCGCGTCCAGTGCTTTTGCCATCGCGCGTTCGACATATTCGTTGACGGGAAGCCCCTCTTTGGCTGCCGCCGCAGCCAACTTGTTGTAGTCTTTGAGAGAAACCGTCTTGTTGATTTGAAGTTTTGTAGAGGCGGGGATATCGAGCCATGCGGCTTTGGCCTTCGCGACCTGCGCGTCGTCCAAGCCAAGAGCGCGAAGGACGCCTTCGGCCATCATCTGATCCCCCTGCGGCGCCATATGCACACCGTCGCTGGTAAGGTAATTCGCACGGTTCGGCTTGGGCGCGTTGGACTCCTTTGCCTTCTTGAGCGCCTCCTGCATCAGGCTGTTAAGATCCGCCAGCGGATATTTACGCTCCAGGGCGAACGTCCGCAAAAACTCGTTATACGGCCCCAGCGCCTGATTGAGCGCGTTGGGGGCATCCTCGAAAATCATCGTCGATGTGAGGATCACGGGCTTCACGCCTGCAGCCTGCACCTTGTCGACAAGAGCCGTGATGTTCTCCTTGTAGCTGTCGAGCGGGACGCCGTTCTTACCGTGCCACACATCGTTGACGCCGCAACTGAGCGTCATGACTGCGGGTTTCTTGGAGAGCACATCCCTGTCGACGCGCGCCAGCATATCGTTGGACTTGTGCCCGCTGACGCCAGCGAAGACCGGCTCAACCTTGACGCCGTTCGACTCCAGACCGCTGACAACCAGCCGCACATAGCCGCCAGGATGGTCAGCGCCGAACTGGGTAATCGAATCGCCGAGAAACGCCAGCTTGTCGCCGCTTTTGACGAGCAGCTCCCCCGCGCAGCAATGTGCGAGGGTTGCAGCCATCAGTCCGACCGCCAAGCAATACTTGAGAACGCTCATGGGGTGTTTCCTTTCAGGAACATCAGTTCCTATGCCGTGTTTTACTTGCTGCTGATGGCCTGCTTCGTCGGGTTCGGCGGGTTGTACCCGTGCGTTGATCCCTGCATGTACTCGAGGGTTTTCGGCGCCTTGATGTTGTTGTAGAGAACAGAGACACCTGACGGAGGACAGACGTAGTCGCCCAAGCCGGTCGTGATGGCGGTCGGACACTTGATCCTCTTGCCCATCGTCGCTGTATCGTAATACGCTAACCCATCCGTAAAGTCTGGACGCCAGCCTCGCAGACGGTTGAGCTTGATGCCGCCGAGATCGCAGCACCACGGCTTATAGGCGTTGCATTGGGTGACATCGTGATCGAGCGCAGCCGCCGTAATGGCCTGCAGGCCACCCTGACTGCCCCCTGCGGCGACGAGCACCTTGCCGTTCCATTCGGGACGCGACTTGATATACTCTAATGACCGCAGAAGGCGAAGCATCATGCCATTGAAGTAGGCGGTCTCTGGCTTGGCGTTCTCGACTGAGCTGAACGCGTATCCCTTGAGTGCGCCCTCCTGAAGAGCCTTGTAGTACTCGGGCTCGCGCCCGTTCTCAATGCCATGCGCATTGATGTCTAAGACGATCATGCCGCCCCAGCTCTGCTGGTCGGCACCGCCCACTCCATACCCGTGGAAGCTCACCTGCGCGCCCAGCGATTTCGGCTTGGCATTTTCCGGAATCGACAGATAGCCGGAAACCGGTTTGCCGCCTGCGCACTCGATCTTAACGTCGTAAACCTTAAAACCAGGCTTCTTCGCTTCGACCTCTTTCAGCTCAGCCTTCATGGGAACAGCCGCAAGCCTTGCCTTCTGCTTCTGCCAAAACTCGTCAAAGTCTTCCGGTTCCGGACAACCTTCAAGCTTCGTGGGCTCGACACCTGCGCCACCTTCGAATTTCAAAGGGGCATTCTTGGCGTCTTTGACCAGCGTACCGTCCGTGTTGAAGACCGAGATCTCGAGGCGCACGAAGCCGGGCTTGTCGGTGGAAGTCTTGATTTCGACCGGCTGGGACTCCGAACTCACGCCCTCGCCCTTCGCGCTCTTTCCGTCGTCACCCGTGCGAAGCCACTTGAGCACCTTGCCCGCGAGCGGCTTTCCGTCATCGACGAGCTGAGCCTTGAATGTCATCGTTTCACTGGGCCTATAAGAGACCGGCTCTTTATCGGTTGACCAAGTGATCGAAAGGGTTCCAGCCATCACAGCCGCAGTGGCAGAAAGAAAGGCCGCAAAAGCCGCAGAAAAGAAGCGTGTGTGCATAATCATTTCCTTTACAGTTTCGCTAGAAAATTAGCAGAAGTTCAACGACAGGGCAAGGCCACTGTTCCATGACAGGCAGAGACGTGGGCAGCCCACATTGCACCCGTGTGACACAAGCAGCTTTTCCGTCCGCTACTACTGCTTGCCACCCTCAAACCAGCAACAACGCCATTGACGCGCCGCAATCTCATAAGTCGCACCGTCCAAGCAGACTGTGACAGGCTCATCATTAAAGTTATCGACGACCCAACTTCGGTCAGCGAAGAGACAAAGGCTGACTTTGCCCGGAGCATGGAATACACAGCCCAAAGACCGCAGCAAAGGCGTGCGGACCGCGTCCACTTCAGCCTGAGACCATGCGAGCAGTGTTTTGGGGTCGCCTTTCACTCGTAAAACAGAGACATTGGCAGCATCCGTTTTGACCTTCCCCGCCAGCCTCTCGGCCAAACCGTCGGTCATAAGCACCGGCCTGCCCGTGTCGATAAAGGCCGACAGTTTTTCAGCCAAACCGGAATCTTTCAGCGCATGCAGGGAAAAGAAAGCCGCCTTGGCATCGGCCGGAAATTCGTGACAAGGAACCAAGGGAAAGCCCAGCATACCCATGAAATCGAATACCCGCGCTTCGTTTTCCGGCTGGCTGCTAGGCGGTTTGTAGGCGGCAATCCCCAGAAGACTCCGGTGGCTCACCTCTTCGGCCACGCGGAACAGCTCCGGAATCTGCGGCCGAAGGGCTTCGATGTCCTTCGGCCCGCCAACGGCGCTTTTTTCCAAGTGGCCTTTCGCCAGATAGCCATAGCTGTGGAGAAGCGATTCCCTCGCGCCACCCAGCACTGTCTGCCGGGCCTGTTCGAGGTAACTCGCCTCTGTCGTCCCAAGCGGATCGTACCAAGCGCCACCGCACTTCGCACCACCTACTCCACCGAGCCACCGCATGATGAAGAACCCGGCGTATTGCGGAGTGCCGCCCCATTGTTTGTCCCCATAGTCACGCGTCTCGGTGCCCACCCACATCCGATCAAACTCTCTCGTCTCACGAACCACGTCGTATCCCTGTTCCTGATATCGCTCATACCACTGGGGATATTTCACAGTGATCTGCACACGGGGGTTGACTCGCTTGGCCGGTTGCAGGATACGCTCAAGCGACAATCGGAACATCAGCTCACAGCGATATTCCCCCCACGTGTCACCCGGCACGGAATACGTCCGCTCGCCAACCGTAACCGTCTTGGACTTCCGCGCCGCATCACAGTCAGCGCAGGTGCAGTCAGTGAACCAAAAATCGTCGATCATGATTTCGTCGAACAGCCCAGCCGTGAATTCAAAAATCTCCTGCAGCCGTTTCTGCGTGGCCTGATCTGTGTAACACCCGACCACGCTCCAGCCGGTGGATTTCTTGCCAACAGTGGCCGTGGTCACGCACCCAGAAACCAAAAATCCAGCCGCCTGAAAACGCGCCTTCGCCCGCTCCAAAACGGGCCGTTCGACCTGATATCCGTAGCGGAAAGTCTCGAAGTAGATTTTCGTAATTCCGGTTCTTCGGCACCAGCCGATAGCCGACTCGACATCCTCCTCTTTGGTCAGCAGGTCACGCATTTCCTGCGCCTTGACGGTCGTCGAAAGCCGATGAACCGAGGCCTTGCTTTTCGCAAGGCTCCAAAGATCCACCAGCCCGTCCGGTTCGGCTGCAACCGCCAGTGTTCCGACAAGCAAAAGTGCGAGGTACAGCTGTTTCATCACGCGAGCACTTTCGTGGCTACCTGAGCGAACTGTCTTTGGGAACGGAAACACAAAACCATGCCTCAATGTTTGTCCAGAACCGTTTGCCGTTGCACCTCGACTGCGCAGCCATTCCACATTAGGCGCGAGTCGCCAAACCCGTGGTACACGCGCACGCGGGCCGACCGTTCGAGCGGCTTTCGGTCGAGGCTCTGCAGCGTGAACAGCGGCGCACGCTCGTATATGAGGCCCTGAAAACGCGTGGCTGAGAAGGCCAGAAACTCCGGGGCTTGAACGATAAAACCATTCGGCGGAAGCACCACGTCGCCCCACCGTTTCGAGTGAACCGTGTAGTCGCGGTTGCCGAGATTGGCAACCGCCTCAATCTGCCCGTCGCCGAAGACGGATCGCCGGACAGAGCCGTCGGGCGTGAGCAGCTCGTATTCGGCGAGTGCCATCTGAGAAGTGAGTCGGTTCAATGGCGAGAGAATTTCGTGCGTGTTCTTGACGAAACGGTCGAGCGGATGCAGCCCCTCGGCCCATCCGTTGTCGGCGCGAACGAAGAGCCCTTCCGCTGCGTTCGGGGAACCAGGCGAAACCTCTTCGAAGGCGATCCCGTCGGGCTTGATCTGAAGACGCCCCACAACGCAGCGGCGCTCCCCGTCGT